>WOYI010065605.1_pt1 | contig 35276 bp, 36 predicted proteins | sample 6423411 | NCBI WGS metagenome assembly WOYI01 (sample SAMN13441803, study PRJNA592873) | oil field metagenome | biome: oil field; feature: oil-well bore; material: oil-contaminated soil; isolation source: oil-contaminated soil from oil-well borehole | place: Germany: Wietze | collected 2016-10-18 ...
CAGAAAAAGAACAGGCTCTACTTACGAGTGGCCCTCAAAAAGGGGGCAGGTCAGCTGAGCAGGAAGTAGGGCGAGACACGAATCGGCCGGTCGAGGCGCAGCGTCACGAACCCGGCGCTGACCGGCGCACTGACCAGAAGCTGCACGACCTCTTCCGAAACCGGGGCGATCGCGTCCGTCCGCGACAGATAGGCGATCATCAGGAGCAGCGAGGAGCTGTTGACGATATTGCCGGGCGCGCTGAGCCCCGCCGATCCGAACGCATTGTTCATCGCCTCGCGGATCGGCGCGCCACTTTCCTGCATCACCCATTCGTAGCCGGCGAGGGCCGACAGCGCGACCGACGGCGCGGCGCGCAGCGGATGGTCGCGCCGGACCAGCAGCGACACCTTCTCGTCCCGCACCGGCTCGACATCGAAGTCGCGGCTGTCGAATTCCGGCAGGAACCGCGCCAGCGCGAAATCGAGCCGGCCCGAGGCGAGGTCGCGCAGAAGCTGGCGCGACGGGGCGACATCGACGGTGATGTCGGCCCCGGACGCGTTCGCCTTGATGCTCTGGATCGCGGGAACCAGATAGCCGACCGCCGGGCCGGTGACCGCGCCGACATGGACCGAACCGCCGCGCCCGGCGCGCAGGATCGCCACCTCGTGTCCGAGATCGCGCATCTCGCGCAGCATCGCCCGCGCCCGCTTGGCGACCGCCAGACCCACCGCCGTCGGCTCCATCCCCTTCGGATGCCGGAGAAAGAGCGCCGCACCGACTGCCCGTTCGATCTGCGCCAGCATTCGCGACGCCGCCGGTTGGGTCACCGCGATCTCGGCCGCGGCAAGCTGAAGCTGGCCGTGCTCGGCAATCTCGGCCACCAGCCGCAACTGGGCGGGCTTGAGACTCAGTTCGGCCTGCATTGCATACCACTTTCGCTATCCCAATCAGCCTCAATGTAATTTTTTGCGGATATGTCGGCGCAATCTAGAAATCCCCCACAGTCGAATCGACTTGCCAACAGGAGGAGCGGGGCCTGACCAAACATGGCGAGCCCCCAACGAGGAAGAGAGCCATGACATTCAGACCTTTCGCCATCGCGATGGCGATGTGCGCCTCGGTATTCGCCTTCGAGGCCGCCGCAGAGGGCACCGTGGGCATTTCCATGCCGACGAAATCCTCGGCCCGCTGGATCTCGGACGGAAACTCGATGGTGGAGCAATTCACCGCCGCCGGTTACGAGACCGATCTGCAATATGCCGAAGACGACATTCCGAACCAGCTTGCCCAGATCGAGAACATGATCACCAAGGGCGTCGACGTGCTGGTGATCGCCGCCGCCTCCGGCATCAAGGTCATCGCCTATGACCGGCTGATCCGCGACAGCGGCAACGTCGACTATTACGCGACCTTCGACAACTTCAAGGTCGGCGTCCAGCAGGCGACGAGCCTCGTGAACGGCCTCAAGGAGCGCTTCGGCGGCTCGCCCGACGACAACAACGCCTATTTCTTCTAAGACGGCGCGATGAGCGTGCTTCAGCCCTTGATCGACGCGGGCACCGTCGTCATAGGCTCGGGCCAGACGGGCATGGATACCGTGGGCACGCTGCGCTGGGACGGTGCGGTCGCGCAGTCGCGGATGGACAACCTTCTGTCGGCCAACTACACCGACAAGCCGGTGCACGGCGTCCTCAGCCCCTATGACGGACTTTCCATCGGCATCCTGTCGTCGCTGAAGGGCGTCGGCTACGGTTCGGGCGATCTCAAGATGCCGATCGTCTCGGGCCAGGACGCAGAAGTGCCGTCGGTGAAGTCGATCCTTGCCGGCGAGCAGTATTCCACCGTCTTCAAGGACACCCGCGAGATCCACGCGCTCCTGGGCGAAAACGGCGCCGGCAAATCGACGCTGATGAAGGTCCTCTCGGGGGTCTATCCCGCCGGCAGCTACGAGGGCGAGATCCTCTTCGACGGAAGGCCCGCCGCCTTTTCCGGCATCGCCGACAGCGAGGCGAAGGGCATCATCATCATCCACCAGGAACTGGCGCTGGTGCCGCTCCTGTCGATCGCCGAGAACCTCTTTCTCGGCAACGAGCGCGCGAAAGGCGGCGTCATCGACTGGCGCGACACGTTCCGGCGCGCGGAAGGCCTCCTGAAGAAGGTCGGCCTTGCCGAAACGCCCGCGACGCTCGTCGACAGCCTCGGGGTGGGCAAGCAGCAGCTCGTGGAGATCGCGAAGGCGCTCTCCAAGGACGTGCGGCTCCTGATCCTCGACGAGCCGACCGCCGCCCTCTCCGAGGCCGACAGCCAGGCGCTGCTCGACCTGCTTCTCGACCTGAAGGCGCAAGGCGTGACCTCGATCATCATCAGCCACAAGCTGAACGAGGTGCGCCGCGTCGCCGACACGGTGACGGTGATCCGCGACGGCGCCACCGTCTCGACCATGGACGCGCGGACCGAGGACATCACCGAGGGCCGCATCGTCCGCGACATGGTCGGCCGCGACATGGCGCATCGCTATCCGGAACGCGACCGCCGCGCCGGCGAGGTGATCCTGGAACTCCGTGACTGGAACGTCTGGCATCCGGAGCATTCCGGCCGGCAGGTGATCAAGGCCGCGAACCTGACCGTGCGCAAGGGAGAGGTCGTGGGCATCGCCGGGCTGATGGGATCGGGCCGCACCGAACTGGCGATGAGCCTTTTCGGCCGGAGCTATGGTCGCCACATCTCCGGCGAGGTCAGCATCAACGGCCGCCCGGCCGATGTCTCGACCGTGCCGAAGGCGATCGCCGCAGGCCTCGCCTACGTGACCGAGGACCGCAAGTCGCTGGGCCTCATCCTCGACGAGACGATCCAGCGCAACATCACCCTGACGAATCTGCCGGCGGTGTCGTCGCGGGGCGTCATCACCGAGGCGAAGGAAACCCGGGTCGCCGAGAAGTACCGCGCCGCGATGAATATCCGCACGCCGTCGGTCTTCCAGAAGGTGATGAACCTCTCGGGCGGCAACCAGCAGAAGGTCGTCCTGTCGAAATGGCTCTTCGCCGGACCGGAGGTTCTGATCCTCGACGAGCCGACGCGCGGCATTGATGCGGCGCGAAGTTCGAGATCTACGGGATCATCAACACGCTCAGCGCCGAAGGCAAAGGGGTGATCATGATCTCCTCGGAAATGCCGGAACTGCTGGGCATGTGCGACCGCATCTACGTGATGAACGAAGGCGCGCTTGTCGGCGAACTGACGGCCGCCGAGGCGAGCCAGGAGCGGATCATGTCGCTCATCGTGACGGATCAGGAGGGGACGGGAATGGCGCGAGCGGAACGCGGCGAAGCGGGCACGGCGGGCGGGATCGGCCGGGGCGAGAGCCTTGCGGACGCGGTCGCGTCCCACGGGATCGGCGCGCCGGTCGATCCGGCGGCGGCCTATGCCGAGGGGCGGATGCTGCTGCCCGTCGATCACCCCGACCCCGCGCATCTGCATCTGACCGGGACCGGCCTTACCCATCTAGGCAGTGCCGCGACCCGCGACGCGATGCATGCCAAGGCCGATCCGGCCGAGATGACCGACAGCATGAAGATGTTCCGCATGGGTCTTGAGGGCGGCAGGCCGGCGGCGGGCAAGGTCGGGGCCGAGCCGGAATGGTTCTACAAGGGCAACGTCCATGCCGCCACGGCCCCCGGCCAACCGCTCCTCTCGCCCGGCTTCGCCAAGGATGCGGGCGAGGAGCCGGAGATCGCCGGCCTCTACCTCATCGGCCCCGACGGCACGCCCTTCCGCCTCGGCTTCGCGCTCGGCAACGAATTCTCCGATCACGTGACCGAGCGGGGCAACTACCTCTGGCTCGCGCATTCCAAGCTCCGCCCCGCCGCCTTCGGGCCGGAGCTTCTGGTCGGCGACCTGCCCGCCGATATCCGGGGCCAGAGCCGCATCCTGCGCGGCGGCAAGGCGTTGTGGCAAAAGCCGTTCCTGTCGGGCGAGGCGAACATGTCGCACAGCCTTGCCAACCTCGAGCATCACCATTTCAAATACGACATCTTCCGCCAGCCCGGCGATCTGCACGTCCACTTCTTCGGCACCGCGACGCTGTCCTTCGCCGACGGGATCAGGGCGGAGGCCGGCGATGTGTTCGAGATCGAGGCGCCCGGCTTCGGCCTGCCCTTGCGCAACCCCCTTGCCATCGCCGTGCCGGACGCGCACGCGGTGGCCGTGCAACCCCTCTGAGGTTCTCCGATGACCTTCAAACCCGCGAAATGGCCCCGGAAACTCCGCTCCCAGCAATGGTTCGGCGGCACCTCGCGCGACGCGATCTACCATCGCGGCTGGATGAAGAACCAGGGCCTGCCGCATGACCTCTTCGACGGTCGCCCGGTGATCGGCATCCTCAACACCTGGTCGGAGCTGACCCCCTGCAACGCGCATCTCAATGACCTCGCCCAGCGCGTGAAGCATGGCATCTACGAGGCCGGCGGCCTGCCGGTCGAAGTGCCGGTCTTCTCGGCCTCCGAATCCGGCTTCCGCCCGACCGCGATGATGTTCCGCAACCTCGCCGCGATGGCGGTCGAGGAGGCGATGCGTGGCCAGCCGATGGATGGCTGCGTCCTCATGGTCGGCTGCGACAAGACCACGCCGTCCTTGCTGATGGCTGCCGCCTCCACCGACCTGCCGTCGATCGTCGTCACCGGCGGGCCGATGCTGAACGGCTACTTCCGGGGCGAACGCGTCGGCTCCGGCACGCATCTGTGGAAGTTCTCCGAGGCGGTGAAGGCGGGCGAGATGACGGCCGGGGACTTTCTCGATGCCGAAGCCTCCATGTCCCGCTCGCCGGGGTCGTGCAACACGATGGGAACCGCTTCCACGATGGCGTCGATGGCCGAGGCGCTCGGCATGGCGCTTTCGGGCAATGCCGCGATCCCGGCGGTGGATTCGCGCCGCCGCGTCATGGCGCAACTCACGGGCCGGCGCATCGTGCAGATGGTCAAGGACGACCTGAAGCCCTCGGACGTGCTGACGAGGCAAGCCTTCGAGAACGCTATCCGCACCAACGGCGCCATCGGCGGCTCCACCAATGCCGTCGTCCACCTTCTGGCCATCGCCGGCCGCGTCGGGGTCGACCTGACGCTCGACGACTGGGACGCCTTGGGGCGCAACGTGGCGACCATTGTCAACCTCATGCCCTCGGGAAAATACCTGATGGAGGAGTTCTTCTATGCCGGCGGCCTGCCGGTCGTGCTGAAGCGGCTCGGCGAGGCGGGGCTGCTCAACAAGAACGCGCTGACCGTCGCGGGCGAGACGATCTGGGACCAGGTCAGGGACGTCGTGAACTACAACGAGGACGTGATCCTGCCGGTCGAAAAGGCGCTGACCCGGCAGGGCGGCATCGCGGTCCTGAAAGGCAACCTCGCGCCGAAGGGGGCGGTGCTGAAACCCTCCGCCGCGAGCCCGCACCTTCTGAAGCATCGCGGCCGCGCGGTCGTCTTCGAGGATATCGACGACTACAAGCGCCGCATCGCCGACGAGGCGCTCGACATCGACGAGACCTGCGTGATGGTCCTGAAGAACTGCGGGCCGAAGGGCTATCCCGGCATGGCCGAGGTCGGCAATATGGGTCTGCCGGCGAAGGTTCTTCGCAAGGGGATCACCGACATGGTGCGGATCTCGGACGCGCGCATGTCGGGCACCGCCTATGGCACCGTCGTCCTCCACACCTCGCCCGAAGCCGCCGCCGGCGGGCCGCTCGCCGTGGTGCGCGACGGCGACATGATCGAGCTCGACGTGCCGAACCGGCGCCTGCATCTCGACATTTCCGAGGCCGAACTGGCCGCGCGGCTCGCCGCCTGGACGCCGCCGCAGGACAAGCCCGCGTCGGGCTACGCCTGGCTGCACCAGACCCATGTCGAGGGGGCCGATACCGGCGCCGATCTCGACTTCCTGAAAGGCTGCCGCGGCGCACCGGTCGGCAAGGAGTCGCACTGATGAAGATCGCCCTCGTCGGCATCGGCAAGATCGCCCGCGACCAGCATGTCCCCGCCATCGCCTCCTCGCGCGATTGGGAACTCGCGGCCGCCGTCTCGCGCCACGGCGGAGTGGAGGGGGTGGAGACCTTCCCCGACCTCGCCACGATGCTGGCCGAGCGACCCGGGATCCAGGTCGTCTCGCTCTGCCTGCCGCCGGTGCCGCGCTTCGCCCATGCGGCGGCGGCCTTGCGCGCGGGCCGGCACGTGATGCTGGAAAAGCCGCCCGGCGCGACGCTCTCTGAATGCCACGCACTGGCGGCGATGGCCCGCGACATGGGCCTCACGCTCTACGCCACCTGGCATTCGCGCGAAGCGGCGCAGGTCGCCCCGGCGAAGGCCTGGCTCGAGGGCAAGACCATCCGCCGCGTGACCGTCACCTGGAAGGAGGATGTCCGGCGCTGGCATCCCGGCCAGGACTGGATCTGGCGGCCGGGCGGGCTCGGCGTCTTCGATCCGGGCATCAACGCGCTCTCGATCCTGACCGAGATCCTGCCGGAGCCGATCCACCTCACCCGTGCCCGGCTGACCTGTCCGGCCAACCGCCAGACCCCGATCGCCGCCGATCTCGAATTCGCCCATCCCGGCGGCGCCGAGGTCTCCGCTGCCTTCGACTGGCGGCAGGAGGGCAACCAGATCTGGACCATCGAGGTCGCGACCGATACCGGCGCGCTGCTTCTCGCCGATGGCGGCGCGCGGCTTGCGCTCGACGGCAAGGAGCAGCCGGCGCCGGCCGGGGAAGGCGTGCCACTTGGCGGCGAATATCCCCGGCTCTATGCGAAGATGGCGGCTCTCGTCGCGCGGGCCGGCATCGACATGGACCTTGCGCCGATGACACATGTGGCCGATGCCTTTACACTCGGCGAACGCATCGTCACCACCCCCTTCCACGACTGAACGGACCCGGATTCCATGCCAGACAAGACCGACCTCGCCCTTCGTGGCCAGCACCTGATCGCGGGCACCCGGACCGGGGGGACGGAGACCTTCGTCCCCGCCCACGGCCCGGCCCGCGACTTCGCCGTCGGCACGCCGGCGCTCGTCGGGCAGGCCTGCGCTGCGGCCGAGGAGGCGTTCTGGTCCTATGGCTACGCGACCCGCGCCGAGCGTGCCGCCTTCCTCGACACCATCGCCGACGAGATCGAGGCGCGGCCCGACCCGATCCCCTTCTTCGGCGAGTTGGGCAGCGTCAACCCGATGTTCCTCCTGCCCGGGGCTGTTCGGGCGCGCGGGGCGGAGATCGCCGGGGGCTGGGCCGGATCGCTGACGATGGGGGCCGGGCAGTTCTGCACCAATCCCGGCATCGCCATCCTGATCGACGGCCCCGACGCCGATGCCTTCACCGACGCCGCGACCGAGGCGCTGAAACCGGTCGGCGCGCAGGTCATGCCGACCGGCGGCATTGCCGTCGCCTACCGTGCCGGTCGCGACCGGGTGGCCGGAACGAGGGGCGTGCGGGAGGTGCTGGCCTCGATGTGCGACCGTCGCGATGCCACCCCCTATCTCTTCGCGACGACGGGTCGCGAGTGGCTCGCCAACCACGCGCTCGGCGCAGAGGTCTTCGGCCCCCCCGGCCTCATCGTGCGCGTCGCGGACGCGGCCGAGATGGAGGCCGTCGCCCGCAGCCTTCGGGGCCAGCTGACCTGCACGCTTCACCTCGACGCGGGCGACACGGCGCTCGGGCAGCGGTTGATGCCGATCCTTGAACGCAAGGCGGGGCGGGTGCCCGCCCACGGCTTCCCGACCGGGGTCGAGGTCCGTGACGCGATGGTGCATGGCGGCCCCTACCCCGCCTCGACCAATTTCGGCGCGACATCGGTCGGCACGCTGCCGATCCGGCGGTTCCTGCGCCCGGTCTCGTACCAGAACCTGCCGGGGGCGCTCCTGCCCGAGGATCTGCGCGGGTGAGCGAAGCGATGCCCCGCCCCGACTGGATCGCCGCCGACTGGGGCACCAGCAGGCTCCGCGTCTGGGCGATGGCGCCGGACGGCACCCCGCTTGCCGGGGCGCGATCGGACGATGGCATGGCGCGGCTCGCCCCCGAGGCGTTCGAGCCGGCCCTTCTGGGCCTCGTCTCGCCCTGGCTTGCCGGGCCTGCGACGATTCCGGTGGTGATCTCGGGCATGGCCGGCGCCCGGCAGGGCTGGCGCGAGGCGCCTTACCGGCCGGTGCCTTGCACCCCTCTCGGGCCGGAGATGCTGACGTTCGACGGCATCGACCCGCGCCTTGCCGTCGCCATCGTCCCCGGCCTCAGCCAGGCCAGACCCGCCGACGTGATGCGCGGCGAGGAGACGCAGATCGCCGGCCTCCTCGCCGCCGCCCCGGGCTTCGACGGCATCGCCTGCCTGCCCGGCACCCATACCAAATGGGCGCAGATCAGCGCCGACGAGGTCGTCGGCTTCCAGACCTGCATGACGGGCGAGTTGTTCGCGCTGCTCAGCGGCCAGTCGGTTCTGCGCCATTCGGTCGGGGCCACCGGCTGGAACGCCGCGGGCTTCGCCGAGGCGGTGGACGACGCCATCGGATCGCCCCAGAAGATCGCCGCGCGGCTCTTCGGACTCCGGGCCGAGGCGCTGCTCTCCGGCCTTGCGCCGGATGTGGCGCGGGCGCGGCTCTCGGGGCTTCTCATCGGGCTCGATCTTGCGGCGAGCCGGCCCTACTGGCTTGGCCAGGAGATCGTGCTGATCGGCGAGGGTCGGCTGGCCGGCCACTACGCCGAAGCCCTCGCGGCGCAGGGGGCTGCGGTGCGCGAGGCCGATGCCACCGAAATCACGCTCGCCGGCCTGCGCGCCGCGCGGGCGCTCCTTGCAAGGAAGGGCTGGCCATGAGCGGGCGAAACATCGTCGCGATCCTGCGCGGCATCCGCCCCGAAGAGTGCGAGGCCGTCACCGAAGCCCTGATCGCGGCCGGGATCGCGAAGATCGAGGTGCCGCTCAATTCGCCCGCGCCCTTCGTCAGCATCGAGCGCGTGGCCCGCCGGTTCGGCGACGCGGCGCTGATCGGCGCTGGCACGGTGCTTTCGCCCGAGGATGTCGGCCGGGTGAAGGATGCGGGCGGCGCGCTCATCGTCTCGCCCGACTGCAACCCCGACGTCATCGCGGCGGCGAAGACGCTCGGCCTCCTGTCCTATCCCGGGGTGATGACGCCGACGGAATGCTTCGCGGCGCTGCGCGCCGGGGCCGACGGGCTGAAGATCTTTCCCGCCGAGCTTGTCGGGCCGACCGGCCTCAGGGCGGTCCGCGCGGTGCTGCCGGCGGAGACGGACGTGCTCGCCGTCGGCGGCGTGAGTGCCGCGAACCTGGCCGAGTGGCGGGCGGCGGGGGCGACGGGGTTCGGCATCGGCACCGCGATCTTCCGCCCGGGCGACGGCGCGGCGGAGGTCGCCGCGAAGGCCGCCCGCATCGTCGCCGCCTACGACACGGTGTTCGCGCCGTGACGGCTGCGCTCTTCGACCCCCGGCCCTGCGCCCTCGGCGAAGGCGCCTTCTGGCATCCCGAACGCGGCCAGCTTTTCTGGTTCGACATCCTCGGGCAGAGGCTTTTCAGCGTTGACGAGACCGGCCCGCGCCAATGGGTCCTTGACGAATGCGCCTCGGCCGCCGGCTGGATCGACCGCGACACGCTCGTGATCGCCTCCGAGACCGGACTTTTCCGGTTTTCGCCGGAGACCGGCGCGCGGGCGTTGCTGGCGCCCCTGGAGGCGGACAATCCCGCGACACGCTCGAACGACGGCCGCGCCGATCCCTTCGGCGGGTTCTGGATCGGCACGATGGGCAAGCGGGCGGAAGCCGGGGCGGGTGCCATCTACCGCTACTTCGGCGGCAGGATCGAAGCGCTTTATCGTGGCATCACCATCCCCAACGCGATCGCGTTCGCCCCCGACGGGCGGCGCGCCTATTTCGCCGATACCGCGACGCAGCGGATCATGGTGCAGGCGCTCGATACCGAAGGCTGGCCGACGGGCGGGGCGGAGGTCTTCGTCGACCTGGAACCCGAAGGGCTTCACCCGGACGGCGCGGTCGTGGACGGCGAAGGCTTTCTCTGGAACGCGCAATGGGGCGCGGGACGGGTCGCCCGCTATGCGCCGGACGGGCGCTTCGACCGGGCGATCGCGGTGCCTGCGCGCCTCGTCACCTGCCCGGCCTTCGGTGGTGAGAAGCTCGACCGGCTCTACCTCACGACGGCGCGGCAGGGGCTGGACGCGGAGGCGCTTCGCGCCGACCCGCTGGCCGGGCAGACCTTCGTCGCCGATCCCGGCGTCGCGGGACGGCCGGAGCCGCGCGTGCGGCCCGGCTGAGCTTCAGCCCGCCGCGAGCTTCTCGAAAAGCCGCGCCACCGCCTCGGCGCCCGGATCGTTGTGCCCGGCGAGCTTCGATGCGGCGATATAGCTCGCCCGCCCCGCCTTGGCCCGGGTGATCGTCGCGGTCAGCTCGGCGCCCGCGCGCGCCGCCTTCGCCGCCGCCGGCAGCCCGCCCGAAAGCGCCTCCAACGCCGGGACGAGCGCGTCGATCATCGTCCGGTCGCCCGGCCGCGCGCCGCCGACCTGCTGCACCCGGTCGAGGCCGGATTTGAGCGCGCCGAGCGCGTCCTCGCCGCTCGCCGAGGCGTCGCCCGCAGCGGCGAAGAAGATCGCGAGCAGCACCCCCGAGGAGCCGCCCATCGTCTGGCTGAGCTCCTGCCCGATGGCGCGGTAAAGCTGGGTGAGATCGGCGAGCGGCAGCCGGTCGAGCGCGTCGATGAGCGCGCGGGACGCGGTGGCGAGCGTACTGCCGGTATCGCCGTCGCCGGATTTCGCGTCGAGCGCATTCAGATCCGCCTCGGCCGCAATGAGGATACGGCAGCAGCGTTCGATGAAAGCCCGCGTCGCATCGTGCTTCGAGGGCATCGGCTGGATCGGCGTCAGCCCGTCCGGCAAGGGCAGCACCGCGACCGGCCCGACGGCGAGGCAGCCCGGCCAGGCCCAGGGCGCGACGGGCGCGGACAAGGCCGCCTCGTCCGCCTTGCCCACGGGCAGGAGCGAGACCGAAAAGCCCTGCATGTCGAGCGAGGTCATCAGAGGCGCCGGCCCGACGAGCCAGCGGATCTGCGCGCCGATGCGCGACGTCACCAGTTCCTCGGCCAGCACCGCCATCTCGAGGGGCGTCGCGCCACCGAGATTGTTCAGAAGCGCCGCATGGGGCCCGGGCGCGATATTCGGCGCGAGGCGGTCGACGACCATCTCCATCGCCTCGCGGGCGGAGCGGAAATCGACCTGCTCGATCCCCGCCTCGCCGTGGATGCCAAGCCCGAGCTCGGCCTTGCCGGGTTCGATCCGGTCTTCCTTGGGCGAACCGGGCACCGTGCAGGTATCGAGCGACATGCCGATGGAGACGACGCCGGCGATCACCCGCTCCGCGGCCTGCGTGACCGCGTCGAGATCGGCGCCCTGATCGGCGAGGGCACCGGCGATCTTGTGGACGAAGAGCGTGCCGGCCACGCCGCGCGCCTGTGGCAGGTCGGGCAAGGCCACGTCATCATCGACGATCACCATGTTGACCTTGAGCCCGAAGGCACGCGCCCGTTCGGCCGCAAGCCCGAAATTCAGCCGGTCGCCGGTGTAGTTCTTGACGATCAGGAGGCACCCCGCCCTGCCCGTCACCGCGAGGATGCCGGCGAGGACCGCGTCGACCGAGGGCGAGGCGAAGACGTCGCCGCAGACCGCCGCCGTCAGCATCCCCTGGCCGACGAAGCCGGCATGGGACGGCTCGTGCCCCGAGCCGCCGCCCGAGACCAGCGCGACCTTCGACTTGTCCCAGTCGGCGCGCACCACCACCTTGACATGCGGATAGCCGTCGAGCCGCGCGAGCCGCCCCCCCGCCGTCCGGAGCGTGCCGTCGATGGCTTCGGTGACCAGCGTTTCCTTGGTATTGATGAATTGCTTCATGGCACGTCTCCTCAGGCGATGCGGGCGCCGTTTGCAGCGAAAAAGAGCGGGTTGCGCGGCGCGATGGCGACACTGTCGCCGGGCTCGATCCCGCTATGGGCATCGGTCAGCGTGACGATGTCGTGGCCGTCGAGCTTCAGATGCAGCCGGGTCTGGTCGCCGAGATGCTCGACCCGGATCACCTGCGACGGCCGGCCCTCGCCTTGCGCGATATGTTCGGGGCGCAGCCCGATGGTCGCGGCCCCCGACGGCGCGCCGGGGAAGAGCCCGGCCGGCAGCGCGTTGATGCGCGGCAGGCCGAGGCGGCCCGCGACATAGAGGCTGACCGGGTCTTCGTAGATCTCGCGCGGAGAGCCGAACTGCACCAGCCGCCCGTGGTCGAGCACACCCACATGGGTCGCCATCGTCATCGCCTCGATCTGGTCGTGGGTGACGTAGAGAAGCGTGGCGCCGAGGTCGGCCTGGATGCGCTTCAGCTCGATCCTGAGATCGGCGCGAAGCTTGGCGTCGAGCGAGCTCAAGGGTTCGTCCATGAGATGTATCGCCGGATCGCGGACCAGCGCCCTTCCGATCGAGACGCGCTGCATCTCGCCGCCCGAAAGCGCCGTCGCGCGGTTGTCGAGCTTGTGGCTGATGCGCAGCACCTCGGCCACCTCGGCGACCTTGCGGGCGATCTCCCCCTCGGGCGTCCTCAGGATCGGCGAGCGCAAGGGAAAGGCGAGGTTCTCGCGCACCGTCATGTGCGGGTAGAGCGAGTATTGCTGGAAGACCATCGCCACGTTGCGCTGCGCCGGCGTCTCGTCCACGACCGGGCGACCGTCGATGAGGATCTCCCCCTTGTCAGGCCGTTCCAGCCCCGAGATGAGGCGCAGGGTCGTGGTCTTGCCGGCGCCGGTCGGGCCCAGAAGCACCACGAAGGCGCCGTCGGGAATGGTCATGGTCACATCGTCGACCGCGACCTCGCGGCCGAAGCGTTTCGAGACGCCGTGGAGGGCCACCTCAGCCATGCGCCAGCACCCCCTCGTTGAGGTCGGAGCGGAGCGCCCGGCCGCTCTGGTTGTCGAAGAGCGTCACCGTCGCGCCGTTGAAGTCGAGACCGACGGTCTCGCCCGGCCGCGCCGGCTGATCGGAGGCGATGCGCGCCTTCAGCTCTCCGTTCGGCGTGGCGAGCGTGACGATCTGGGTCGTGCCGAGATATTCGGCCGCCAGAACCCTTCCGCGATAGGGCGCGGCGTCCGAAAGGCGCAGATGTTCGGGGCGGACCCCGTAGACCAGATCGCCGTCGAAGGGTTCGCGCGCCTCGGGCATCGGCAGCGCCTGATGGTGCAGCGTCACCGAGGTCGCGCCCTGCTCCACCGCGCCGTGAAAGCGCAGGAAATTCATCGAGGGCGAGCCGATGAAGTCGGCCACGAACATCGTCGCGGGCTTGTCGTAGATGTCCTGCGGGGTGCCGAACTGTTCGATCACCCCGTGGTTCATCACGACGATCTTGTCGCCCATCTGCATCGCCTCGAGCTGGTCATGGGTGACATAGACCGTCGTCGCCCCCATCCGGTCGTGCAGCGCGCGCAGCTCCTCGGCCATGTGCTCGCGGAACTCGGCGTCGAGCGCGCCCAGGGGTTCGTCCATCATGAAGGCCTTCGGGTCGCGGACGATGGCGCGACCCAAGGCCACGCGCTGGCGGTCGCCGCCCGAAAGCCCGCCCACCGGCCGGTCGAGGATATCCTCGATCCCGAGGATCCTCGCGACCTCGGCCACCTTCGCGCGCACCGCCGCGCGCGCCATGCCCTGGCTGACCAGCGGATAGGAGATGTTCTTGCGCACGTTCATGTGCGGATAAAGCGCGAACATCTGGAAGACGAAGGCGATGTCGCGCTCCGATGCGGGCTTCCGGCTCACCTCCTCGCCGTCGATGTAGATCTCGCCGCTCGTCGGCAGTTCCAGCCCGGCGATCATCCGCAGCGTCGTCGTCTTGCCGCAGCCCGAGGGGCCGAGGAGCATGAAGAACTCGCCATCCTCGATCTTGAAGGACGAGGACCGGACGGCGGTGAAGCTGCCGAATTCCTTGCGCAGGTTGTTGATGACGATCTCGGCCATGCTCACTCCGGGAAATGGCTGACGACGATGAACATGACGGTGCCGACCAGCGTCACGACGAAGGACCAGGTGTAGAGCCAGAGCAGATAGGGCTGCATCAGCATCGCCACGCCGAGCGCGATGAGAAGCGAGGCGACAAGTTCCCAGGGCCCGCGGCGGAGGTGGAGAAGGCCGTTGATGAACCGGGTCATTTCCGAACCGCTCCGAAGGTGATGCCGCGCAGGAGGTGCTTCCTGAGCAGGATTGTGAAGATCATCACCGGCAGGAGGAAGAGCGTCGCCCCCGCCGCGACGGCGGGCCAGTCCTGACCGCCGACGCCGATGATCGTCGGGATGAAGGGCGGCGCGGTCTGCGCGGTGCCGGAGGTGAGAAGAACCGCGAAGGCGTATTCGTTCCAGGCGAAGATCAGGCAGAAGATCGCGGTGGAGGCGATGCCGGTCGCCGCCTGCGGCAGCACGACCTTCCGGAAGGCCTGGAACCGCGTGTAGCCGTCGATCAGCGCCGCCTCCTCGTATTCGCGCGGGATCTCGTCGATGAAGCCCTTCAGCAGCCAGACCGCGAGCGAGATGTTCACCGCCGTGTAGAGGAGGATCATGCCCAGATGGGTGTCCGACAGCCCCAGTGTGCGGAACATCAGGAAGATCGGGATCGCGACGGCGATGGGCGGCATCATCCGGGTCGAGAGGATGAAGAAAAGAAGATCGTCCTTCAGCGGCACCTTGAAGCGCGAGAACGCATAGGCCGCCAGCGTGCCGAGGAAGATCGAGAGGAAGGTCGAGCCGAAGCCGATGATGATCGAGTTGAGGAAGCGTTCGCCATAGCGGCTCGGCCCGGCGATCACCATGTCGCGGTTGCGGACGATCTCCTCGTACCAGGTCGCGGGCGGGGGCAGGGCGGCGAGCGCCTCGGGCGAGACGCGGGTGCGGGTGGTGAAGAGGTTCACATAGCCTTCGAGCGAGGGCTCGAAGATCACCTTCGGCGGATAGGAGATCGCGTCGGTCGGGCTCTTGAAGCCGGTCGTCAGGATCCAGATCAGCGGCAGGATCGTGATCAGCGCATAGGCGACGACGAGCGTGCCGGCGACCCATTTCTGCCGGAGCGAGGGTTCGGTGATCGAATAGCCGCTCATCTCCGGTATCCCTTTTCGGTGCATCCTGACCGTCTGTCCCGCCCGGCGGCACGCCGGGCAGCGCCCGACCCGCCCCCCGGGGCGGGCGCTTCTCGCCCACCCTCGGGTCGGGCGCTGCCCTTGTCGCTTCTGCGCTGAACGTGCCGGACCATGTCTCTCATCTCTCTTTCACCTTGTTCAGCGCCTTCACGTAGATCGAGGCGAGGCCGAAGACCGTGACGAAGAGGATGATCGCATAGGCCGAGGCGTAGCCGGTGCGCCACTTCTCGAACGCCTCGCGCTTGAGGTTGATCGAGGTAAGCTCGGTCACCGATCCCGGCCCGCCGCCGGTCAGTTGCACGACGAGGTCGAACATCTTGAAATTCTCGATGCCGCGGAAAAGGACCGCGAGCATCAGGAACGGCAGCACCATCGGGATGGTGATGGTCCAGAACTGCCGCCATTTCGAGGCGCGGTCGATGGCGGCGGCCTCGTAGATGTAGTCGGGGATCGACCTGAGGCCCGCAAGGCAGATCAGCATCACGAAGGGCGTCCACATCCAGGTATCGACGATGACGATGGACCAGGGCGCCAGCGCCACGTCGCCGATCATCTGGAAGGACGAGGCCGGGATGCCGGTGAAGAACTCCACCACGTAATTGAAGAGACCGATCTGCGGCTGATAGAGGAAGGTCCAGAAATTGCCGACGACGGCCGGCGACAGCATCATCGGCAGCACGATGATCGTGGTCCAGAGGTCGTTGCCGCGGAATTTCCGGTTGATGAGCCAGGCGAGCGTGAAGCCGATCAGCACCTGGAAGAAGAGCGTCCAGAAGAGGAAATGCGCCGTGGCCTGCATCGTCAGCCAGATATCGCCGTCGGTCAGGATGCGTTCGTAATTCTGCAGGCCGACATATTCGACCTCCTTGTTCGGCCGGTTGGCGCGGAAATTGGTGAAGCTGAGGTTCACCGTCCAGATCAGCGGAAAGATGTTGATCGCAAGCAGGAGAAAGATCGTCGGCGCCACGAAGAGCCAGGCGATGGTCCGGTCGGAGAGACCCCGGATCCGCCGCGCGACGGTGGGCGGCGTGGCCTTGGCGACGCGCTCTATCGGAGTGTCGGACATGGGGTTCCCCGCGACGGCGTGGCGAATGCGCGGGGGGCGGGCCGGGACCCGGCCCCCGCGGGGTTCAGCGGCCCGCCCGGCGAGGGGCGGGCCAGAGCGAGATCAGAGCTTGCCTTCGTCCTCGAAGGTTTCGGTCCAGTCCTCGATGAGGAGGTCGAGCGCCTCCTGCGCGGTGCCCTGATCGGCGACGACGTAGTCATGCAGCCGCTTCTGCATGGCAAGCAGCAGTTCGGCATAGGCCGGTTCCTGCCAGAAGTCCTGGACATGGCCCATCGCACTCAGGAAGTCGGCCGCGAAGGGCTGGCTGTCCTTGAAACCGGGATCGTTCAGCACCGAATTATGGCAGGAATAGCCGCCGAGCGCCCACCATTTCGCCTGCACCTCCGGTTGGGCGAACCACTTGATGTAGTCGAGCGCCGCCTCCTTGTGATCGGAATAGCTGACGACCGAGATCCCCTGCCCGCCCAAGGTCGAGGCCTCGACATTCTGGCCCGGATTGGGGAAGAAGCCGATCTTGTCGCCGCCGGTATCGGGGTCGGCATAGAGGCCGGGGAAGAAGGCGAACCAGTTCATCGCCATCGCCACCTGTCCCGACTTGAAGGCGTCGAGTCCCTGCTCCATGTAACTGTCGGTATAACCGGGAGGCGTCGCAGTCTTGTAGAATTCCTTGTAGAATTCAAGGCCTTCCACGGCTTCCGGCGAGTTCACAGCGCCAGCCATATCATAGCTTCCGGGGGTGTTTTCGTATTTGAACCCGAAAGTATAGAGCGCGCCGGTCGCGCCCATCGTGATGCCTTCGGACCCGCGTTCGGTGAAGATCGCGGCGCCGTAGCGGGTCTGTCCGTCGATCTCGCGGCCCTGGAAGAACTGGGCGATCTGCAGCAGCTCCTTCTGGGTCTCGGGCTCGCGCAGGTCCTGTCCGGTGGCCTCCTTGTAGGCGGCCATGATCTCGGGGTTCTCGAACCAGTCGCGGCGGTAGAACCAGCCGTTCGCATCGCCCATCGCCGGCAGCGCGTAGTAGTTCGGCGTGCCCTTCGGCCAGGTCGAATAGGCATAGACGGTCGCGGGCGCGAAATCGTCCATGCTGATGCCTTCGGCATCGAAGAAATCGTTGAGCCTGACGTAGTGGCCGTTCTCCGCGCCGCCGCCGATCCACTGGCTGTCGCCGATGAGAAGGTCGCAGAGCTTGCCGCCGGAATTCAGCTCGTTCAGCATCCGGTCGGCGAAGTTCGGCCAGGGCACGAACTCGAAATGCATGGTGTTGCCGGACTTCGCCTCGTATTCCTTGGAAAGCTCGACGAGCGCATTGGCCGGGTCCCAGGCCGCCCAGCACAGGGTCAGGTCTTCCGCCTGCGCACCGGTCACCGCGAAGCCCGACATCGCGACCACGGTCGTGGCCGCCAAGAGTCCCTTGGTCTTCATTGGTCCATTCCTCCCTATGGCATTCCCGACCCGCGGACTCCCTTCCGCCGCTCCGGTCCGGACATGTGGAACACGGTATTTGAGGTGCGTACCTCAAGTAAAGACAATAGTTGAGGCGCGTACCTCAGAGATCCGGCCGAAACCGCCCCCTGATTGCCGCCAGCATGGCCAAGTCGGCGCGGCCGCCCCCGGCAAGGCGTTGAATTCACAGGGCGAGCCGGACCCAGGCGGCATTGCGGGCGGAGGAACGGACGCAGGCATCGACGAAGGCGACGCCGACCAGCCCGTCGCGGACCGTGGGAAAGACCACCTCCGCCGGGGTCGCCTCTCCGGCCCGGCGGGCGCGAATCGCCCGTGCCGCCTCGGCATAGATATTGGCGAACCCTTCGAGATAGCCCTCGGGATGACCGGGCGGAATCCGGCTCATCCGCGCCGCGGCGGCACCGGTGCCGGCACCGCCCCGGGTGAGCCGCCGCCGGGGCTCGCCGAAGGGCGAATGCCAGAGCGTGTTCGGCTCCTCCTGCGCCCATTCCAGCCCGCCCTTGCGGCCATAGACCCGAAGCCGCAGCGCGTTCTCGTTTCCGGGCGCCACCTGGCTCGACCAGAGCATGCCCTTCGCGCCGCCGGCGAAGCGCAGCATCACATGGGCGTTGTCGTCGAGCCGCCGGCCCTCGACGAAACGGTGGAGATCGGCGGCGACCGCCTCCAGCGTCAGCCCGGTCACGAAACTCGCGAGGTTGAACGCGTGTGTGCCGATATCGCCGACAGAGCCCCCTGCCCCGGACTGTGCCGGATCGGTGCGCCACGCCGCCTGCTTCTGGCCGGTCGCCTCCGTCGCCTCGGTGAGCCAGTCCTGCGGATATTCGACCTGCACCACACGGATCTCGCCCAGGGCGCCTTCCGCCACCATTTCGCGCGCCTGCCGGACCATCGGGTAGCCGGTGTAGTTGTGGGTCAGCACGAAAAGCGCCCCGGACCTGTCCGCGAGGGCCGCGAGCTTCTTCGCCTCCGCCAGCGTCGCGGTCAGCGGCTTGTCGCAAATGACATGAATGCCGCGTTGCAGGAACGGCTTTGCGGCGGCGTAGTGAACATGGTTCGGCGTGACGATGGCCACCGCCTCGACCCCCTCCTTCAACCGCGCCTCGCGTTTCGCCATCGCCCCGAAATCGTCATAGACCCGGTCGGGCGCGAGCCCGAGATCGGCGCCCGAGGCGCGGGATTTCTCTGCGGTCGAGCTGAAGCAGCCTGCGACCAGCTCATACTGATCGTCGAGCCGCGCGGCGATCCGGTGCACCGCGCCGATGAAGGCGTCGCGCCCGCCGCCGACCATGCCGAGCCGGATGCGGCGGCCGTCCGATTTTCCCTCGATCGCCATCTCAGCCTCCGATCCCGAGCATCCGCCGGTTCGCCGCGTCATCCGCGCCGCTCTCCGCGAAATCGTCGAAGGCGCGCTCGGTCACGCGGATGATGTGGTCGCGCACGAAGGCCGCGCCCTCCCGCGCGCCATCCTCGGGGTGCTTCATCGCGCATTCCCATTCGACCACGGCCCAGCCATCGAAATCGTATTGGGTGAGCTTCGAGAAGACCGCGCTGAAATCGACATGCCCGTCACCGAGCGACCGAAACCGCCCGGCGCGGTCGATCCACGATTGGTAGCCGCCATAGACCCCCTGCCGCCCGGTCGGATTGAACTCCGCATCCTTGACGTGGAACATGCCGATGCGTTCGTGGTAGATGTCTATGTTGTCAAGGTAATCCAGCGCCTGAAGCACGTAGTGCGAGGGGTCGTAGAGCATCTTCGCGCGGGCATGGTTGCCGACGCGGTCGAGGAACATCTCATAGGTCACGCCGTCATGCAGATCCTCGCCGGGATGGATCTCGTAGCAGACATCCACGCCCATCTCGCCGGCATGGTCGAGGATCGGCCGCCAGCGCTTCGCCAACTCGTCGAACGCGGCCTCCACCAGCCCCGCCGGGCGCTGCGGCCAGGGATAGACATAGGGCCAGGCGAGCGCGCCGGAGAAGGTGGCATGGGCCGTGATCCCGAGATTGCGGCTCGCGGTCAGCGCCATCCTCACCTGCTCCACCGCCCAGTCCTGCCGGGCCCTGGGATTGCCCCGCATCCCGGGCGCCGCGAAGCCGTCGAAGGCCGCGTCATAGGCGGGATGGACGGCGACGAGCTGGCCTTGAAGATGGGTCGAAAGCTCCGTCACCACGACGCCGTTCTCGGCCGCCACGCCCTTGAACGTGTCGCAGTAGTCCTTCGACGACGCGGCGGTGGCGAGGTCGAAGAGCCGCGCGTCCCAGCTTGGCACCTGCACGCCGGCATAGCCGCAATCGGCGGCCCATCCGGTGATCGATTTCCAGTCGTTGAACGGCGCCGCGTCCCCGGCGAACTGCGCCAGAAACAGCGCCGGTCCCTTGATCGTCCTCATGGCATTCCTCCCTCGGTCGCCCCGTGGGTCAGGGCAGGTTTTCGCGGATGACGATGTCGATGCGGATGCGTTCCTGCGCCTCGAAGATACCGACACCGTCGCATTTTGCGCGCAGGACCCGCAGGGCGCTGCGGACGAGGTGACCGACATTCTGGGTGATCACCGCGTCGATCTCTCCGTCCAGCAGCGCCTGCCGGGTCAGGGGCGTGAGCTCGTGGGCGATGACGGTCAGATCCCGGATCCGGCCGGTCTCGCGCAGGGCCTGCAGGAGGCCGCGATTGCCCGACCCCATCGAATAGACCCCGGCGAGGTCGGGATGGGCGGCGACGGCATGGCGGATGACCGCGACCATCCGCTCGGGGTCGTCGCGCGATTCGATCGAGGGCAGCACCGTCAGGCCGGGGAAGGATGCCGCCATCACCGAGTCGAAGCCGAGGCGCCGCTCGATACTGTCGCGGGCGAGCATGGAGTTGGTGACGACCAGCACCTTGCCATGGGCTGCGCCGATGAAGCGGCCCATGAGCACGCCGGCGGTGCTGCCGGCGGAGATGTTGTTGATGCCGACGAAATGGTCGCGGCCCGAATTCGGCAGGTCGGAGACGAGCGCCACCACCGGCACCCCCGCCGCCTTGAGCCGCGCCACCGCGTCGCGGACCTGCGGCGTCTCGGGCGTCATGATCGCGACCCCGTCGAGCAACGGCACCGGAAGGGCGTTGAGCGCCCGCACTACCGAATGCGGATCGGACGCGGGCACCGGCACCACCCGGACCGAGACCCGCTCCGCCATCTGCGCCTCGGTCGCCTCGACAAGCGCCGCCTTCAGCGTGCCGACGAACTGGCTTTCGCCCTCGGGCAGCACGAAGGCGAAGCGGTACTGGCGCTGGCGGGCGAGGTTCGCCGCGAAAGTGTCGCGCACGTAGCCGAGCCGCTGCACGGCGGCCTGCACCCGCTCCACCGTCTTGTCGCGGACCCCCGGCCGCGCGTTCAGGACCCGGTCCACCGTGGCAAGGCTGACGCCGGCTTCCTTGGCGATGTCGTGGACGGTCGGCTTGCCCATGCGTGATCTCCTGACTCACGGTAGGGCAGGTTTCTGAGGTACGTCAATCAGAATGCCGGGGGCGCGGCCGGGTCAGATCGACACGTGGCCGAGAAGCTCCTCGCGCCGCGCCTCGGCCTTGCGGACGTTGAGCGCGACGCGGCCGGGCTGCATCGCGAAGAATTCGTCGGCGAGGTCATAGGCGAAATCGAAATACTGCTCCACCAGCAGGATCGCCATGCCGCCCTCTTCGCGCAGCCGGGCGATGACACGGCCGATCTGCTGGATGATGTTGGGCTGGATGCCCTCGGTCGGCTCGTCGAGGAGGAGGAGCTTCGGCCGCAGGATCAGCGCCCGGGCGATGGCGAGCTGTTGCTGTTGCCCGCCCGAGAGGTCGCCGCCCCGGCGGTGGCGCATCTCGTGCAGCACCGGGAAAAGCTCGAAGATGCGCCCGGGCACCCGACGCTCGGCGCGCGGCAGGCAGGCGAAGCCGCATTCGAGGTTCTCGGCCACGGTCAGGAGCGGAAAGATCTCCCGCCCCTGCGGCACATAGGCGATCCCCGCCCGTGCGGCGGCATGGGCGGAAACATGGCCGAGCGGCCTTCCGTCGAGCGTGATCGTGCCCCTCGCGTAGGGGTGCCGGCCGGCGATGGCCTTCAGGAGGCTCGTCTTGCCCACGCCGTTGGTGCCCATCACCACCGTCACCTCGCCCGCCCGCGCGCTGAGGTCGATCCCGCGCAGGATCTCGCTCTGGCCGTATTTCAGCGTCAGTCCCCTGATCTCCAGCATGGCCTACCGTCCGAGATAGACGTCGATGACGTCCTGGTTTTGCGTGACATGGTCGAGGCTGCCCTCGGCGAGGACCGACCCTTCGTGGAGGACCGTGACCCGGCAATCGAGGCGGCGGACGAACTCCATGTCGTGCTCCACGACGATCACCGCCCGGGTCTCGGCCGCGCGTTTCAGAAGCGCGGTCGTATGCGCGCGCTCTGCCGGCGTCATCCCGGCGGCGGGTTCGTCGACTAGCAGAAGCCGCGGGTCCTGCGCGAGAAGCATGCCGATCTCGAGCCACTGCTTCTGGCCGTGGCTGAGCTCGCCCGCGACGCGCGGCAGGCTGTCGCCGAGGCCGATCTCCACCGCGATCTCCTCGACCCGCGCGATGCCCTGCCCGGTCTTGCGGGAAAAAAGCACATCAAACGGCCCGCGCCGGTTCCGAAGCGCCAGCGCCAGGTTCTCGCGCACCGTCTGCGCCTCGAACACCGTGGGGCGCTGGAACTTGCGGCCGATGCCAAGCCGGGCGATGGCGCTTTCGCTCTTGCCGACGAGCGAGGTGCTGTGCTCGCCCCACAGGACATGGCCCGCGTCAGGTCTTGTCTTGCCGGTGACGATGTCCATGAAGGTGGTTTTCCCCGCCCCGTTCGGCCCGATCACCGCGCGCAGTTCCGGCTCGCCGATGGTCAGCGACAGGTTGTTGATGGCGCGGAAGCCGTCGAAGCTGACCGAAACGCCCGAAACCTCGAGAAGTGTCGTCATGGCTCGCCCTCCTCGCGCCGCCAGGCGCCGTCATCGGGGCCGTAATCGCCCTGCCGGTCGGGCACGGGGCGCGGCGCGACAAGGTCGAAGATGCCGCCGATGCCCTTCGGGAAGAAGAGCGTGACGGCGACGAAGGACAGGCCCAGCAGCACCAGCCACCAGTCGGTCCAGTGGATCGTGTAGACCCCGAGCGGCACCGAGGGCGCCCCGCCGCCGGTGAACCACGACGACAGGAGCGAGACGAAGGCCGCCCCGATCACCGCGCCGTAAAGCCGCCCGCGCCCGCCGATGGCGACCCAGACGGCGAGGTAGATCGAGGCGATGGGCGCGATTTCGGCCGGGTTGATGATCCCCGCCTGCGGGTAGTAGAGCGCGCCCGCGACGCCCGCGACCATCGCGGTCACGGTGAAGACGAAAAGCTTGAAGCTCTCCACATGGTAGCCGAGAAAGCGCACCCGCGCCTCGTCGTCGCGGATCGCGCGGATGACGCTGCCCATCTTGCCCGAGACGATCCAGGCGAAGAAGACATAGCCCGCGGCGAGGGCCGCCGCGGAGCCCCAGAAGAACCAGATCGAGATCCGGTCCTGCCCGACGCCCCCGAGGCCCGGGATGTTCTGCAACCCGGAGAGGCCGTTGTTGCCCCGAAGCCCGCTGTCGTTCTGGAAGAGGTAGAGCGACAGCGCCAGCGTCATCGCCTGCGTCAGGATCGAGAGATAGACGCCCGTCACCCGGCTCCGGAAGGCGAGCCAGCCGAAGACGAGGGCCAGAAGGCCCGGCAGCAGCACGATCATCGGGAATTGCAGCCAGTGCCGGTCGGCGAAGGCCCAGATCAGCGGGAAATCCGACGCTCCCACGACGCCGAAGATCTGGGTGCCGATGGCGTCGCGGATTTCTCCCACCGTCGGCGGCAGCGCCTGCGCGGCGAGCGAGGCCGCGACGATCTCCTCCGTGCGGGCATACATCAGCCACATGCCGACGGCGTATCCGCCGATCCCGAAGAAGGCGAAATGGCCGAGGCTTAGGATCCCGCAATAGCCCCAGACCACATCCATCGCCACCGCGACGAGGCAAAGGCAGAGCGTCTTGCCGAGCGTCTTGACGAAGGAGGTGGAGATCATCCCCGCCTCGGCCATCACCGTCACGCCGAGCGTGACGAGTGCGAGCGCGAGAAGGAACCACAGGACCGAGGGATTGGCGGCGAGGAAGCTGCGGCGCATCGGCTCAGTCCCCCGCCGCGCGGCCCTTGAGGGCGACGATGCCCTTCGGCCGGAACTGGATGAAAAGGATGATGAAGAGGATCATGTAGGTCTGCGCGGCGAGCGTGTTCGACGGGTTCCCCCATTCGATGAGCTTTTGCAGGAACCCGATCAGCGCCGCCCCGGCGAGCGTGCCCCAGACATTTCCGACCCCGCCGACGACGACGGTCATGAAGCTTTGCACGATGTAGTCGGCGCCCATCTCCGACGTGACCTTGGCATAAAGCCCGATCGCCACCCCGGCGATCCCGGCGATGCCGGAGCCGAGGCCGAAGGTCAGCATGTTGATCCGGTCCGGGTTGATCCCGACCGAGGCCGCCATGCCGGGGTTCTGCGTGACCGCCCGCACCTCGAGCCCGATCCGCGTGCGCTTCAGGATGAAGAGGATGAGCCCGAGGAACAGGAGCGCCAGCACGAAGATCGCGATGCGGATATGGCTGATCGAGACGACGTCGTTGAAGCTCAGCGCCCCGTCGAGCCAGGCGGGCGAGGTCAGGGGCCGGGCCTGCGTGCCGAAGACGTTCTTGGCCAGTTGCTGCAACCCGATGGAGATGCCGAAGGTCGCGAGCAGCGTCTCCAGCGGCCGGTGGTAGAGGTGGCGGATCACCAGCCGCTCCATCGCCACGCCGGCGGCGAAGGTGACGGCGAAGGCGGCCGGCAGCGCCAGGATGATCGACAGCGTGTAGTCCGGCACGAACTGCTGGACGACATAGCCGGTATAGGCGCCCATCATGATGAACTCGCCATGCGCCATGTTGATGACGCCCATCACCCCGAAGGTGATCGCAAGGCCGATGGCGGCGAGGAAGTAGATCGAGGCGAGCGACAGCGCGTCGAGGGTGATGTCGGCGACCTGATAGGCGCCGACCCGCGTCTCGATGGCGCGCAGGGCACCCCGCGCGGCATCGGTGATGACGGGATCGGGCTCGACATATTCCTCGTAGAAGACATGCGCGGCAAGGGCGGCGGCCTGTCCTTCCGGCGTCAGGGTCGGCGGCACGACGCCCGCTTCGGCCAATGCGGCATAGACGGCGAGCCGGGCCGCGTCGGTGTCGAGGTCGCCGACCGCCACGTCCCCGACCCGGCCGCCCTCGATATGGGCGGCAAGGGCTGCCTTGATCGCGTCGCGGCCGACGACCGGCGGGGCGAGGCCCGCCGCGACGAGGCGCGCATAGGCGGCATCGGCGGGCAGCGCCCCGGAACCGGGCGTCAGCTCGCGCGCGATATTCGCGCCCTCGGGCAGCGCCGGGGCGACGGCCGTGGTCGTGGCGAGGATCTGGTTCAGCACCGCGCGCACATCGACCGAGAGGTCGTCCGCGAGGTTGCCGATGGCCGCCACCCGCCCCTCCGCCGTCGCGGCGAAGCGCGCCGCGAGGATATCGGCGAGCCGTTCCTTCGTCGCGCGCAAGACCGGGTCGGGCTCCCCGGGGATCGAGGCGCGCAAGGGTTCAAGCTGATCGGCCGACCCGCTGCGGGCGATGGCGTCGATGGCAGCCTGCCGGCGGGAGATATCGGGATCGGACAACTGGAATTCCACCAGCGCGCCGGAGATTTCCTTGCGCACCCCGCCATTGGGGCGCAGTTCCGTCAGGTCGCTTGCGGCGGCGGTGCCCGCCGGGGTTCCATCCCCGATGGCCGAGAGCGAGTATCCCTCCCCCTCCGGTGCGGCGTAATAAAAGAGACCGTCCGAGGCGCGAAGATAAACGCCCTTGTCCTGCCAGCGTTCGAGAAAGAGCGGCACACCGGGCAGGCCCGAGGCCACAAGCGCATCCAGCACCTCGACCACCGACTTGCGCGCGGGTTTCTCGATCTCGGCCCGATAGGTCTGAAGCAGGCTCTGAAGGTCCTGCGCGACCGCGGCGGCGGGCAGCCACAGCAGGGCCGAGAGCGCAAGGAGGACGGCGCGAAGCATCGGGATATCCTGTCAGGGCAAGCACGGCGCGGGGACGATCCCCGCGCCGCCGGGATCGTCAGTAGTTCGACTTGATCTGCACGCAGGTCTTGGTCTCGGTATTGTACATGCCGCAGCCGAGATCCTTCCAGTCCGAGGTGAGGACCGCGGAGTCCGGCAGGAAGTCGGTCCAGGCATCGCCCGGCACCGGCTCGGTCTGGCTGATGATGTCGAACTGTCCGTCGGCGCGGATCTCGCCGATGAGCACGGGCTTGGTCAGGTGATGGTTGGGCAGCATCTCGGCCGTGCCGCCGGTCAGGTTCGGGAAGGTCTGGCCATACATCGCCGCGCGCACCGCATCGACATCGGTCGTGCCCGCCGCCGTCGCCGCGTTGACCCACATGTTGAAGCCGATGTAATGCGCCTCCATCGGATCGTTCGTCACCCGCTTCTCATCGCCGATATAGGTGTGCCAGGCCTTGATGAAGGCGGCGTTTTCCGGCGTCTCGGCGGACATGAAGTAGTTCCAGGCCGCGAGATGCCCGACGAGGTTCGAGGTGTCGAGGCCCGAGAGTTCCTCCTCGCCCACCGAGAAGGCGACGACCGGGATGTCGTCTGCCGAAACGCCGGCTGCGGCAAGTTCCTTGTAAAAGCCGATATTGGCGTCGCCGTTGATGGTGGAGATCACGCCGACCTGCTTGCCGTCTGCGCCCAGCGCCTTCACGTCGGCGACGATGGTCGCCCAGTCGGAATGGCCGAAGGGGGTGTAGTTGACGAAGATATCCTCCGCCGCGATGCCCTTCTGCTTCAGATAGGATTCGAGGATGTTGTTCGTGGTGCGCGGGTAGACATAGTCGGTGCCAAGGAGCGCGAATTTCTCGATGCCCAGTTCTTCGAGGAAATAATCCACCGCCGGGATCGCCTGCTGGTTCGGCGCGGCGCCGGTATAGAAGACGTTCTTCGACGATTCCTCGCCCTCGTACTGGACCGGATAGAAGAGAAGCCCGTTCAGCTCCTCGATCACCGGCAGGACCGACTTGCGGCTGACGCTGGTCCAGTTGCCGAAGATCACGTCGACCTCATGCACCGTCAGCAGTTCCCGCGCCTTCTCGGCGAAAAGCGGCCAGTCGGAGGCCGGGTCGACCACGACCGCCTCCAGCTCGCAGCCGAGGAGCCCACCCTTGGCGTTCTGTTCGGCCACGAGCATCAGCATCGTGTCCTTGAGCGTGGTCTCCGAGATCGCCATCGTGCCGGAGAGGGAGTGCAGCACCCCCACCTTGATCGGGCAGTCCTGCGCGGTGGCCCCGCCGGCCAAGGCAAGAAGCGCCACGGTCGAGAGCGTGGACACCGAGAGTTTTCTTATCATTCGTCCTGTTCCCCTGTTCTGCGCCGCAGCGTCCGCGCCCGGCGCCCGCGCGCGCATTTGCCGGATGGGCAAATGCCGTCGGGGCCGCTACGACAGGGCCGCAGCCTTGTTGCTGCCGTCGCGCGGGGAAGTCGATCTGCCAGGATTGCGCCCCGCGCGGCGTTCGGTTCGGCCCAGGATTTGGGCACATGCCGATCATTTACGCGCGCCCTCGGATCGCAACGCCGCGGTGAGGTTTCCGCCGCGCTTTCCGCGGTGCAGCGCAAAGCATTGGCGGAAACCCGGCCGCTGCCCGAATTCTGTGCAGCGCCTGTCTCGGGCGGCATCCCGGCATCGCGACACAAGGCTTCCGGGGCGAAGGACGCGGCGTCGATTCGTCCCGTCCCCCGAGGACCGGCAAACCGGGCGCCCGAGCCGCCGCGCGCCGGTCAGCGCAGCGTCAGGCCGCCCTCTTTCTCGAGAAAGCCGATCACCTCGGCGATCCCGGTCCCGCGCCGCACCTGTGCCAGTACGAAGGGCCGCGCCCCCCGTGCCGCCTTCGTGTCGCTCTCCAGCAGGGCCAGATCGACGCCGACATGCGGTGCGAGGTCGGTCTTGTTGACGACGAGAAGGTCGGACCGCGTGAGGCCGGGTCCGCGTTTCCTCGGGATATCCTGTCCGGCGGCGGTGTCGATGACATAGATCGTGAGGTCGGCAAGCTCCGGGCTGAAGGTCGCGGCGAGGTTGTCGCCGCCGCTCTCGATCAGGATCAGGTCGAGATCGGGGAAGGCGGCGCGCAGGTCCGCGACGGCGGCGAGGTTGATCGAGGCATCCTCGCGGATCGCGGTATGCGGGCAGCCGCCGGTCTCCACCCCCCGGATGCGCGCCTCGGGCAGGACCTGGGCGCGGACGAGGTAGTCGGCATCCTCGCGCGTGTAGATGTCGTTGGTGATCACCGCCATCGAACAGCGGGGGGCGAGCGCCCTGGCGAGCGCTTCGGTCAGGCTGGTCTTGCCGGCGCCGACCGGCCCGCCGATGCCGACGCGCAGGGGGCCGTTGACGCTCATGTCCGGAATAACCTTACGTCCATGGTCTCGTGCCGGAAGGCGGCGAGGTCGGCGCCGAGCGCCGCGCCGCCGAGGTCGCCTTCCTCCGCCCCGGCCGCCCGCCGGGCAAGGTCGGCAATCGGCCGGTGCAGCCCGTGCAGCACCGCCTGCCCCTCGGTCTGGCCAAGCGGCACGAAGCGCGTCGCGACCGAGACGAGGTTGCCGGCGAAGGCGTGAAGATAAAGGCCGATCACCTCGGCGGGGTCGAGCCCGAGCGGCCGCGCCGCCGCGCCGACCGCGACGGGCAGCGCGCGGGGCGGCAGGTCGCGCCCGGTCAGCGCCGCGACCGTCGCCGCGAAGGCCCTGCCCTGATCGAGCGTCTCGGAAAGCCGCTCCGCCGAGGGCTGGAGCGCGCGGGCGAGATCGTCGAGCGCGGCGTGATCGGCCCCCGCCCGCAGCGCGAGCGACAGCAGCACCGCGTCCTGCCAGCCCGCGCCGCAGTCGAGAAGGTCGGCCAGCCACGCGGCCAGCGCACGCGCCGAACCGACCCGCCCGGCCGAGATCGCCCATTCGAGCCCGTGCGAACAGGCGAAGCCGCCGGTCGGAAAGGCCGGCGACAACCACTGGATCAGCGACAGAAGGGCGGTCGGATCGGGCATGTCAGACCGGCCCGTGCCCATGCCCGTGCCCATGACTGTGCCCATGCCCATGACCCTGCGCCGGCCCGTGGTCGTGCCCCATCGTCCGGCCGTGACCGTATGCCCCGCCTTCGGGACTGAAGGGCAGCACCGCCCGCTCCACCCCGGCGCCGAGCCGGCGCAGCATCGTCTCCAGCACATGATCCTCGCGGATCAGGAGCCGGCCGGCGCCGATCTGGCAGGGCGTGTGGCGGTTGCCGATATGCCAGGCGAGGCGCGGCAGGTCGCCGGTCACGGCCAGCACGGTTTCGGGCGCCGCGACGACGCCGACAAGCCGGCCGTCCTCGAGCGCGAGACAGTCGCCCTCGTCGAGGCTCACGGTCTCGGCGAGGTCCACGAAGATCGCGAAGCCGTCATCGGTGACGAGCCGCTTCCGCCGCAGCATCCGCGCCTCGTAGTCGAGGGTGATCGTCGCCTCGGGCGATGCGGAAAAGGTGCCCTTGCGGCGGATCGAGCGGGTGACGGGCAGAGCGGTCATCGCGGTCCCTCAATACAGGAAATAACGCTGGGCGAGCGGCAGTTCGGCGGCCGGTTCGCAGGTCAGCAACTCGCCGTCGGCCCGCACCTCGTAGCTCTCGGGATCGACCTCGATCGCGGGTGTCGCGTCGTTGAGGCGCATGTCGGCCTTGCCGATCCCGCGGGTATTCTCGACCGCGAGTGTCTCCTTCGCCAGACCCAGCCCCGAGACATCGGCGGCCTTCGAGACGAAGATCACCGCGTTGCGTTCGACCGAGCGGCCATAGGCGCCGAACATGGCCCGCGTGTAGACCGGCTGTGGCGTCGGGATCGAGGCGTTGGGATCACCCATCTGCGCAACCACGATCACGCCGCCCAGAAGCACCATCTCGGGCTTCGCGCCGAAGAAGGCGGGCGACCAGAGCACGAGGTCGGCGCGCTTGCCTTCCTCGACCGATCCGACATGGGCGGAGATTCCGTGCGCGATGGCCGGATTGATCGTGTATTTCGCGACGTAGCGGCGGGCGCGGAGGTTGTCGTTGGCGCCCGTCTCTCCGGCCAGCCGCCCGCGCTGGACCTTCATCTTGTGCGCCGTCTGCCAGGTCCGGGTGATGACCTCGCCCACGCGCCCCATCGCCTGGCTGTCGGACGAGAGGATCGAAAAGGCGCCCATGTCATGCAGGATGTCCTCGGCCGCGATGGTCTCGCGCCGGATGCGGCTTTCGGCGAAGGCCACGTCCTCGGGCACCTTTCGGTCGAGGTGGTGGCAGACCATCAGCATGTCGAGATGCTCTTCGATCGTGTTCACCGTGTAGGGCATCGTCGGGTTGGTCGAGGAGGGGATGACGTTCGGGCTCGAGACGACCTTGATGATGTCGGGCGCGTGCCCGCCGCCCGCGCCCTCGGTGTGGAAGGCGTGGATGGTGCGGCCCTTGATGGCGGCAAGCGTGTTCTCCACGAAGCCGCTTTCATTCAGCGTGTCGGTGTGGATCATCACCTGAACGTCCATCGCGTCGGCGACGGTAAGGCAGCAGTCGATGGCGCCGGGCGTCGTGCCCCAGTCCTCGTGCAGCTTCAGGGCGCAGGCGCCGGCCCGCACCTGCTCCTCGAGTGCCGCGGGAAGCGAGGCATTGCCCTTGCCGGCGAAGGCCAGGTTCATCGGGAAGGCATCCGCCGCCTGCAGCATCCGCCCGATATGCCAGGGGCCGGGCGTGCAGGTGGTGGCAAGCGTGCCATGCGCCGGTCCGGTGCCGCCGCCGAGCATGGTGGTGATGCCGGAATGCAGCGCGTCGTCGATCTGCTGGGGGCAGATGAAATGGATATGCGCGTCGAAGCCGCCGGCGGTCAGGATCCGGCCCTCGCCAGCGATGATCTCGGTCCCCGGTCCGATCACCACGGTCACGCCTGCTTGCGTGTCGGGATTGCCGGCCTTGCCGATCTTCGCGATCCGGCTGTCGCGCAAACCCACATCGGCCTTGTAGATGCCGGTCCAGTCGAGGATCAGCGCATTGGTGATGACGGTGTCCATCGCCCCTTCGGCGCGGGTCCGTTGCGACTGACCCATGCCGTCGCGGATCACCTTGCCGCCGCCGAATTTCACCTCTTCGCCGTAAGTGGTCAGGTCACGTTCGACCTCGATCAGCAGATCGGTATCGCCAAGGCGGACGCGGTCGCCGGTCGTCGGGCCGAACATGCCGGCATAGGCGGCGCGGGAGAGCGAGACGGGCATGGCGGGCTCTTCAATCCTTCTTCGGGCCACGGCCGGTCGGGCCGCGCCGGTGCAGGCGCTTGACGTTGTTGCGGGTGCGCTTGCGGATCGGCTTCAGCGCCGCAAGGGTCGTGGCGCCGGGCCCTGCACCGCGCCAGAGCGCACGGGAAACCGCATGGCCGGCATCGCTCGCCGCGCCGGCCTTCTCGGCGACCATGCGCAGATGCTCGGCAGGCCCGAGGTTCCATGCCCCGAAACTGCCCAACGTCCGCATCGCGATCACCATCTGCGCCTCGGCCAGAATTGCGCCGAACATGACCGCGCTTCGCCAATAGTCGACCGGCATCCTTGTCTGGAACATGGCTCGTCTCCTCTCAGGCGCTGTCGAGCGCGCCCATCACGGCCCGGTTGAAGCCGAAGACCCGGCGCGCGCCGCCATAGGGGATGAGCCGCACCTCGCGGCTTTGCCCCGGCTCGAACCGGATCGCTGTGCCGGCGGCAATGTCGAGCCGCTGGCCGCGCGCCGCGTCGCGGTCGAAATCGAGGCCGGGATTGACCTCGGCGAAATGATAGTGGCTGCCGACCTGCACCGGCCGGTCGCCGGTATTGGCGACGGTCAGGACCGTGACTTCCGCGCCTGCGTTCAGCACGATCTCGCCGGGCGCCGGGATGACCTCTCCGGGGATCATCCGCGCCGCCTTGCGACGGCCCAGGCCACGAGCGGCACGGCGACGACGACCGCGAGGATCAGCGCGTGGTCAGGTTCCGAAAGGGCATGGGCGACAAGGCTGCCGATCCCCGCCTCGCCGTGATCGCCGGCATGGGCATGGGCGAGCGTCGGGGTCAGCAGGGCGGCGGTGGCGGCGGTCAGGGCATGTCTCATGGCAATCTCCTATCGGATCGGATGGTGGACGGTGACGAGCTTGGTGCCGTCGGGAAAGGTCGCCTCGGCCTGGATCGTGTGGATCATCTCGGGCACGCCCGTCATGCATTGCCCGGCGGTGACGACATGGGCGCCAGCCTCCATCAGGTCGGCGACCGAACGGCCGTCGCGTGCGCCCTCGACGACGAAATCGGTGATGAGCGCCACCGCTTCGGGGTGGTTGAGCTTCACCCCCCGCGCCAGCCGCCCGCGCGCGACCATCGCGGCGAGGCTGATCAAGAGCTTGTCCTTCTCACGCGGGGTCAGGTTCATGCCATCCTCGTCAGTTCTGCCAGACCCGGGGCAGCGGCCCGTCGCGGAGCGCGCCGAGAAGCCGCACCACCTGCCGGCGCAGGCGGAACCCATCCTGCGCCATCGCCCGGACGACGAGCTTGCCGGCAAAGGCCGAGGCCGCCCAGTCGACCCCCGGCTCCGCCGCCACGGCGCGGACCGGGCCAAGCCGGTCCTCCGCCCCCCCGGCGACGAGGACGAGCGAGGCGAAGGCCCGCGCGCCGCCGAGAACCGCCGCGCCCCGGCGCAGCGTCGCGTCCTCGAGCCTCAAGGGCTCCACGAAGACCGGACGACCCTCGCGGGCGATGTGGCGCAGATCGTCCAGCGCCACCCGCGCCACCGTCTCGCCCATCGCCGCGCGGCCGAGAATGACGGTCTCGAGCAGCAGGCAGCCGGCGCCGGCGCCGAGCTCGATCCGCGTCTGCCGCTTCAGCCCTGCGCCGTCGAAGAGGATCGTCTCCTGCGGCAGCCAGTCGAGCCAGCCGCCCGCGCCGATCCGGAACTCCGCCGCGACCTCGGCCGGGGCGCCCGTCGCGCGGTAAGCCCGTTCGGCGGTCTGCGTCGTCGCCACCGCCCGCACGTCGGGGCCGAGGTCGAGCCGGTAGCAAAGCCGGTCGCCCGAGGCGAGCCCGCCGGACGTGTTGAGAAACACCACCTCCGGCACGGTGCCGCCGACATGCGGCAGGATCGCCTTGGCCGAGCCTTCCTGGCGCAACGTCTTCAGCCGGGCCCGCCCGTCGACCTGAATGAACCCCGCCGCGGCGGTGCCGTGGCTGCGCTGGTGGATGATCTGGCGAAGGTCTTCCGGCACATTCGTCCCCGGGATGGTTCGGGGCACTGTCCGGCGCGCGGCGGCGGAAAGGCAACCGGGGCGCCGACGCCAGCAAGGCGCCGGGGCCTGGAACCCGGAGAAGCGCCCAACGGACGGGCGCATCGCTCAATTCCTGGGCGCCAGACGGACGGCGCGGCGCTCAGCCGAGCTTGCGCGCCATCCAGTCCTGCATGTGCGGCCGGTAGGCGGCCATCTCCTCGGCCACGGCGGGCACCGCTTCGACCCGCGCCCGGTAGGCGCGGACCTCCTCGGGCCAGACGACCTCGGCACCCACGGCCGGCGCGATGGCGTCGATCCAGGCGAAGCTCACCGGCAGGCCGCAATCGCCGAGCCCGAAGGGCAGGTCCGCCCCCTTGGCCAACTGGCCGACAAAGCGGCCGAGATGCTTGCTGATCTCCGCCCCCTGCCGGGCAATGACGGCCGGATCGCGGCCCGAAGGTGCCACATGCGGGAAGAGACCGCGCAGGGCCGGTTCCAGCCGGGTGTCGTGAAAACGCGCGCGTTCGCGCGCCCGCGCCCGCGCCTCGAGCCCTTCGGGCAACAATGCGGGCCCGTCGAACCGCTCCTCCAGATATTCGATGATCGCCTCTGAATCGCCGAGGATGAACCCGTCATGATCCATCCCCGGCAGGCTGCCCTGCGGCACGATTTCGAGGTAGTTCTCCGGCTTTTCCACCTCGCGGAAGGCCACGCCCTTGTGGCGAAGGGCGATCCGCACCTTGGCGCAGTAGAGGCTCTCGGCCCAAGTATAGAGCGTGATCATCGCCGGTTCAGTTGCCAAGCTTCCACCTGGCCCCCAGTTCGTCGAAAAAGCCGGCTTCCTTCTTCAGCGTGATCCAGGTGTTGACATAGTTGATCCAGACCTGATCGTCCTGCGGCAGGAGCATCGCGACGGGCGTCCGTGCCCGCGCCACCGAAACCGGCACGATCATCAGTTCGGGATATTGCTCCACCAGTTTCTGCGCCTCGACATTCGAGGTGATATGCGCCTGCGCCCGGCCCGCCAGCACTTCCTGATAGTCGCGCGCCGGGGCCTCGACGATCTTGTGTTCGGCGTTCGGGAAGAACTCCACCACCTGCTTTTCCTGCGTCGTGCCGAGGGTTGCCGCGACCACCACACCGGGCTTGTCGAGATCGGCCCAGTCCTTGAAGCGGTCGGCATCCTTCCTGTTGATCAGGGGCACGGTAGCGAGCGTGAAGTAGCTTTGCGAATAGCCCGCCGCCTTCGCGCGCGCGGGCGAGATCGAGGCCGAGCCGGTGATCTGATACTGTCCCGCCGTCACCCCGCTCACCAGCGTCTTCCAGTCGGTCGGCACGAATTCGACCTCGACCCCGAGATCGGCGGCCAGCGCGGTCATCACGTCGATATCGTATCCGGTATAGGAATTGCTCGCCGGATCCTTCATCGACATCGGGTTCCAGTCGCCGGTCGTGCCGACCTTCAGGACCCCGGATGCGAGAATGTCCTGAAGCGCCGACTGCGCCCCGGCCGTGGTGGTCGCGGCGGCCAGAAGACCGATGGCAGCGACGAACGCCTTCAGAAATCTCATTGCGCGTCTCCCTGTTGGTCATATTTTGTCATGGGCGGAATTCTTCCCTCGAATTCCCGGGCATAGCAAGTCATGCTGGCGTGAACTGGCGCGCGGAGGGGTTTCTCGCCCCGCGCAGGAACGGGACGGGGCAGATGACGGGGAACGACGCGGAGCCGATCATCCGCCTTGACGGAGTGTCGAAATTCTTCGGCGATTTCCGGGCGTTGAAGTCCGTCGACTTCGCGGCCGGCAGCGGCGAGCGGATCGTCGTCTGCGGCCCCTCCGGCTCCGGCAAGTCGACGCTGATCCGCTGCGTCAACGGGCTAGAGAGGCCCGAGGCGGGAACCGTCACCGTCGATGGCATCCGGCTCGGGCCGGCGACGTTGCGCGCGGTGCGCGACCGGGCGGGGATGGTCTTTCAGCAGTTCAACCTCTTCCCGCATCTGACGGTGCTGGAGAACCTGACGCTCGGGCCCGTCCGCGCCCGCAAGATGACGGCCGAAGCCGCGCGCGATCTGGCGATGGGGTATCTGGAACGGGTGCGCATCCCCGAACAGGCGGACAAGTATCCCCGCCAGCTCTCCGGCGGCCAGCAGCAGCGCGTTGCCATCGCCCGCGCGCTCTGCATGG
>WOYI010603483.1_pt1 | contig 35225 bp, 29 predicted proteins | sample 6423411 | NCBI WGS metagenome assembly WOYI01 (sample SAMN13441803, study PRJNA592873) | oil field metagenome | biome: oil field; feature: oil-well bore; material: oil-contaminated soil; isolation source: oil-contaminated soil from oil-well borehole | place: Germany: Wietze | collected 2016-10-18 ...
GCGCTCAGGGCCGGCCGGCGCCGGTTCCGCGCCCCCCGGCCCTCAGCCGCTGGAAGCTCATCGAGAGATGGGCGCGCTGGATCAGCGCGGCGGCGTGGCGGTCGCCGATGGCGAGGGCGGCGAGGACATCCTCGATCTCGCGCCGGAAGATCCCGGCCTCTTCGCGCAAGTCTAGGCGGGACGCGAAGACCGATTTCATCCAGATCCGCGCGGTGCGGATATAGAGCCGCTCGGCGATCTCGCGCAGGGGCTCGTTCGCGGTGAGCCGGAGCCGGGCGAGGAAGAAATCCATGTTGAGCCGGGCGAAGACGCGCGGGTCCGGCGTGTCGGTCAGCGCCCGCGCGCGGTCGGACAAAGCGCGGAATTCGGCCATCAGCGCGGCATCGGGCGGTTGCGGCGAGAGGCGGCCGGCAAGCTCTGCCAGTTCGAGCCGAAGCTGGTAGGTCTGGGTCAGCTCCTCGATCTCGACGTCGGTGACGAAGGTGCCGACGCCGTGGACCGACTGCACCAGCCCCTCGGCTTCGAGCCGGCCGAGGACGCGGCGGAGGGGGGTGCGGCTGACCCCGAATTCCGCCGCCAAGGCTTCCTCGGACAGTCGCGTGCCGGGTGCGTAATCAAGAAGGCAGATGCGGTCGCGCAACTCGGCATGGAGCCGGTCGAAGCGGTCGCGGGCGGAGGGCGCGTCGCTCATGCCGTCTGCCTGTTGACGAGCCAGACCCCGGCGACCGAGAGCGCGAAGCCGAGCAGCGTGAAGGGCGTGATCGCCTCGCCGAGGATCGCCCAGGCGAGGAGGAGGGCGAGCGGCGGGACGAGATACATGAGCGAGGAGATGCGCGTCGCGTCGCCGCGCTGGAGGAGCGCGATGTAAAGCCCGATGGAGACGATGGAATTCGCGATCACCAGATAGGCGATGGCGAGGATGAAATCGGGCGTCCAGTCGATCCGCATCGTTTCCGTGAGGTACGCGGCCGGCGCGAGGATCGCGAAGCCGACGAGGTATTGCACCACGCCGCCGACGGCCGGGTCGGTCTTCATCCCGTGGGCCTTCTCGAAAAGCGTGGCGAGCGTGATGCCGAGAAGGGCGGCGAGCGCCAGAAAGGCCGCGCCCCAGGGGCTCGGCCCGAGGCTGTCGCCCGAGAGGATCACCGTCAGCACGCCGGAAAAGCCGAGGGCAAGGCCGAGCCACAGCAGCCTGCCGCCGCCCGGCCGGCCGGTGACGAGCGGCGAAAGCGCGGCGACGAGGATCGGTTGCAGCGCCATGACGATGGCGGTGGTGCCGGCGTTCATGCCGAGCTTCATCGCCTGATAGGCGAGGCCGAAATAGACGCACTGGATCAGGAATCCGGTGAGCGCCAGCGCCGCCCAGTGCCGCGCCGTCCCTGGCCAGCGCGCCGCGCGCCTGAGAAGGAAGGGCGCGAGCAGAAGTGCCGCCAGCCCGTAGCGCAGCGTCAGCATCGTCAAGGGTTCGGTATGCGGCAGGCCGAGCTTGGCGAAGCTGTAGCCGCCCGACCAGAAAAGCACGAAGACGAAGGGCGCGGCCCGCCAGAAGGTTCGCACGAGCGGGGTCTCGATCGCGCCCGCCATCGCCCTAGCCGAGCTTCGCCGTCAGCCGGTCGAGCATGCCGAGGCATTCCTCGATCTGGTCGAGTGCGACGTATTCGTCGGGCTTGTGCGCCTGCTCGATGGAGCCCGGCCCGCAGACCACCACCGACATGCCGAGCCCCTGGAAGATCCCCGCCTCGGTCCCGAAGGGCACGGTACCGGCGCCTTTGGCGCCGGTCAGTTCCATCACGATGGCCCTGGCCTCGTTCGGCTCGGCCGGAACGAGGCCGTCGGTCTCGCCGATGACCTCGGTCACGATCCCGGCCTCGGGCGAGACGGCGCGCATCGCCGGCAGCAGCGTCTCGGCGCAGAAGCGCTGGAGGTCGTCCTTGACGAAATCGGCGTCGGAGCCCTGCACGGGCCGCATTTCCCAGTCGACCCGCGCCTTGCCGGGGATGACGTTGTGGGCGACACCGCCGACGAGCGCGCCGGTATTGATCGTCGTCCAGGGCGGCTCGAACCGGCTGCCGGCGGGGGCGCGGTCCTTCAACCGGTCCTTGAGGTCGAGCAACCGCGCGACGTAGAGCACCGCGTATTCGACCGCGTTCACCCCCCGGTCGGGGCCGGAGCCGTGGCCTTCGAGCCCGGTGAAATGGGTGCTGTATTCGTAGCAGCCCTTGTGGCCCTCGATGATCCGCATCGAGGTCGGCTCGCCGATGATGGCGACGGCGGGGCGGATGCCTTGCGCGCGAAGCACCCCGGCCAGCGCCCTGGCGCCGAGGCAACCGGTTTCCTCGTCATGGGTAAAGGCGAAATGCAGGGGCCGCTTTGTGGCACGGGCGGCGAAGAGGGGCGCCAGCGCCACGGTTGCGGCGATGAAGCCCTTCATGTCGCAACTGCCGCGGCCATAGAGCCGCCCGTCGCGTTCGACCATCTCGAAGGGGTCGGTGGTCCAGTCCTGATCGGTGACCGGCACCACGTCGGAATGGCCCGAAAGAAGGATGCCGCCATCGCCCTCCGGCCCGAGCGTGGCGAAGAGGTTGGCCTTCTCGCCGCTCGCGTCGGGGTGGATCTCGACCCGCGCGCCCGCCGCTTCCAGCCGCTCGGCGAGGAAGGCGATCATCGCGAGGTTGCTGTCGGTCGAGACCGTCGGAAACGCGATGAGGTCGCGCAGGAGCGCCTTGGTGTCGTCGAGCGCGTGCATCGTCACGGCTTCACGAAAAGCTTGCGCTCTATGGTGCAGAACGCCTGCGCCGGGCCGGTCTCGGTGATGAGGATCGTCTCGGTCGTCTCGAGTCCCCAGCTTTCCATCCAGAGCGCCGGCATGAAATGAAAGACCATGCCGGGTTCGAGCACGGTGTCGTCCTCGGTCCGGATCGAGGCGGTGCGCTCGCCCCAGTCGGGCGGGTAGGAGAGGCCGACCGGATAGCCCATGCGGCCTTCGCGCTTGATGCCGTATTTCTTCAGGACCCCGAGGAAGGCATTGGCGATGTCAGAGGTCCGGTTGCCGGCGCGGGCGGCGTCCAGCCCGGCCTCGATCCCCTCGATCTGGGCCTTTTCGGCCTCGCGCATCTCGGCCGGGGGGGTGCCGAGATAGACGGTGCGGCAGAGGGGCGCGTGGTAGCGGCGGTAGCAGCCGGACAGTTCGAAGAACGTGGCCTCGCCGGCGCGCATGGGGTCGCCGTTCCAGGTGAGGTGCGCGGCGGTCGCGTCGAGCCCCGAAGGCGTCAGCGGCACGATGGCCGGGTAGTCGCCCCAGAGATCGTCGACGCCGGTGATCGCGGCGTGGTAGATCTCGGCCACGAGGTCGTTCTTGCGCAGGCCCGGTTCGGCCTTCTCGATGGCGGTGCGGACCACCTTTTCGGAGATCTTCGCGGCGTTGCGGATGAAGGCGATCTCCTCGCCGGATTTCACCAGCCGCTGCCAGTTCACCAGCGCGGTCGCGTCGGCGAGGCGGGCGTCGGGAAGCTCGGTCTTCAGGACCTCATGCGCCTTGGCGGAGTAGTAGTAGTTCTCCATCTCCACCCCGATCCGGGCCTTGGCGAGGCCGAGCCGGCGAAGATGGCCGGCGAGGTCCTGCATCGGGTGGCGGACCGTGGATTGCACATAGTTGTCGGCGTAGCCGTGGATCGAGTCCGCGCCCATCCAGCAGGTGCGGCCCGCGCCGATGCTGTCCATGTAGCGCCCCCACCAGACCGGCTCGCCCTCCATCGTCAGGATCACGCCCTGATGGACGTAGAAGGACCAGCCGTCATAGCCGGTGAGCCAGGCCTGGTTCGAGGGATCGGTGACGAAGATCGCGTCGAGCCCGGCCTTGTCCATCGCCGCGCGGGTCCTGGCGATGCGGCGGGTATATTCGGGGGCACTGAAGGGGGCGTTCTGCAATCCCATCGGGAATCTCCACAGAAGTCTGACTTGTGCACAACGATACGAGGCGGCATGGGGGCGCGCAACATTATTGTGGATGTTTGCGCTGCTGTTTGCTATAGTTTTGCGGCGCCCTGCAGAGGGTTTTGGGCTGCGATGTACACAACCGCGCCTACAGTCTGAGATCGAGGCGCCATAAACAGGGGGAATCCAAATGAGATGGACTGTTCTGAATGCGGTTCTGGCGGCGGTGAGCCTGTCTGCGACGGCGGCCTTAGCCGGCCCGCTCGAGGACCGCATCGCTGCGGGCGAGAGCATCCGCATCGGTTTCGCCAATGAAATCCCGTTCGCCTATCCGGGGCCGGACGGCAGCCCGAAGGGCTTCGTCAATGCAGAGGTGCTGGGCGTGCTGGCCAAGATGGGCTATGACAATATCGAGCCGGTCCAGACCGACTGGGGCGGGCTGATCCCGGGCCTTCAGGCCGGCCGCTTCGACATCATCACCGGCGGCATGAACATCCTCAAGTCGCGCTGCGAGAACATCGCCTTTTCCGAGCCGATGGCGAAGATCGGCGACGCCTTCATCGTCGCCGCCGGCAATCCCAAGGGGATCGAGACCTACGCGGACATCAAGGATAAGGGCGCCGTGATGGCGACCGGTGCCGGCTACTCCAACATCGAGGCGGCCAAGGCGGCAGGTGTGCCCGAGGGCAACATCATGCAGGTGCCGGGGCCGACCGAGATCCTGGCAGCGGTCAAGGCGGGCCGTGCCGATGCGGGGGCGGGCACCTATTTCACCATGAAGCAGCTTGCCGAGAGTTCCGGGGGCGCGGTCGCGGTGACCGACCCGAACGCGCTGCCGGAAGAAACGATGAACTGGGCGGGCATCGGCTTCCGCAGCGAGGACCAGGACTTCCTCGACAAGTTCAACGCGGCGCAGAAGGACTATCTCGGGACGCCGGAGATGCTCGCGTCGGTCGAGGAATATGGCTACGACGAGGCGACCCTGCCGGGCGACAAGACCACCGAATGGGTCTGCGCGAATCGCTGATCGCCTGAGGGGCGGCGGCGCCGCCCCTCGTTTTCCCGACGGGGGCGGCGGATGCCAATCTGGGACTTCCTCGAAATCTACGGCGCCCGCCTTGCCAGCGGCACCCTCGTCACCTGCGCGCAATTCGTGCTCGCGGCGGTCATCGCCATCGTGGTCGCGCTGCTTGCCGGGTTGGGCAAGCTTTCGAAGAACGCCGTGATCCGCGGCGTGTCGACCGTCTATATCGAGGCCTTCCGCGGCACCTCGCTTCTGGTCCAGCTATACTGGATCTTCTTCGTCCTGCCCCTGTTCGGGCTGACCTTGCCGAAATTCGTTGCCGGATTCGTCTCGGTCGGCCTGAATGTCGGCTCCTACGGCGCCGAACTGGTCCGGGGCGCGATCCAGTCGGTGCCGAAGGGCCAGTGGGAGGCGGCCTATGCGCTGTCGATGTCGCCGGCGAGGCGCATGCGCCGCATCATCCTGCCGCAGGCGCTGGCGCTCATGCTGCCGCCCTGGGGCAATCTCCTGATCGAGCTTCTCAAGGGCACCGCGCTTGTAGCCCTGATCTCGGTCACCGACCTGATGTTCCAGGCCAAGCAGATCAATGCCTCGACCTTCCTTTCGGCGGAGGCGTTCGGGAGCGCGCTCGTCATCTACTACATCCTCGCCCGGTTCCTGATCACGCCGTTCATGCGCTGGATGGAGCGGGTCATTGCGCGGAGGCTTGGCCGGGCATGAGCTTCAACTGGCGCTGGGACTTCACCTGGGAAATCCTGCCGCGGCTCCTCTTGGCCACGCTCAACACGCTGATCGCCGCGGGGGCGGGCTATGCGATCGCGCTGGTGCTGGGCCTGATCCTCGCGCTGGCGCAGCGCACCGGGTGGCGGCCGATCACGGTCGCGGTGCGGGAATTCGTCGAGTTCATCCGCTCCACGCCGCTCGTGCTGCAGATATTCTTCGTCTTCTATGTCGGGCCGCAGTTCGGAATCCGCCTTTCGCCCTGGACCTCGGGGATGATCGCGATCGGGCTGCACTACTCGGCCTATCTGTCGGAAGTCTATCGCGCCGGGATCGACGCCGTGCCGCGCGGCCAGTGGGAGGCGTGCCGGGCGCTCAACATGTCGACCCGCGACACCTATGTCCGCATCGTCATTCCCCAGGCCCTGCCCCCCTCCATCGCGGGAATGGGCAACTATCTCGTCGGCATCTTCAAGGACACGCCGATGCTGTCGGTCATCGGGGTTGCGGAGCTGATGCATACCGCCAATGCGATCGGTTCGGAGAGCTACCGCTTCCTCGAGCCCTTCACCCTGGTCGGCCTGATCTACCTCGCCATCTCTCTGCCCACGGCCGGGCTGATCCGGCTGTTCGAGGGCTGGGTGCGGCGCAAGTTGGGAATGTGAGTCATGGACATGTCTGCCTATCCGCTGGAACTGCCCGAGGGCGACCGCCCGATGGTCAGGTTCATGAACGTCACCAAGCGCTACGGCAATCTCGTGGTGCTCGACAAACTCAACCTCGACGTGACCGAGGGCGAGATGGTGACGATCATCGGCCCGTCGGGTTCGGGCAAGACCACTGTCCTTCGGATGCTGATGACGCTCGAGACGATCAATGGCGGTGTGATCTATGTTGATGGCAAGCCCTTGACGCATATGGCCAGGGATGGCGTGCTGGTCGCCGCCGACGAAAGGCACCTGCGCAAGATGCGCGCCTCGATCGGGATGTGCTTCCAGCATTTCAATCTCTTCCCGCACATGACCGCCCTGCAGAACTGCATGGAGGGGCCGGTGCAGGTGCTCGGCCTCTCGCGGCAGGAGGCGCGGGAGCGGTCGGAGGAATTGCTGACCCTCGTCGGCATGATCGACAAGAAGGACCAGCACCCGTCGCGCCTGTCCGGCGGACAGCAGCAGCGGGTCGCGATCGCCCGCGCGCTCGCCATGCGGCCGAAAGTGATGCTGTTCGACGAGGTCACGTCCGCGCTCGACCCCGAGGTGATCGGCGAGGTGACCAATGTCATCCGCAAGCTCGTCAGCGAGCACAACCTGACGATGCTCATGGTCACCCACCAGATGGGCTTCGCGCGCGACATCTCGGACCGGGTCTGCTTCTTCTATGCCGGCAAGATCGAGGAGCAGGGTCCGCCCGACGAGCTTTTCGACAATCCGCAGCGCGAGCGGACGAAGCAGTTCCTTTCGGCGGTGAAGGAAGCCGATTGAGATGACCGTGACGCTGGCCGACATCCTCGCCGCGCGCCGTATCATCCGCGGCGTCGCGGATGCGACCCCTTTCGTGCCGTCGCCGTTCATGGCGAAGGCGGCAGGGCATGATTTCCTGCTGAAGCTGGAAAACATGCAGCCCGTGGGTGCGTTCAAGCTGCGCGGTGCGCTGAACGCGGTGGCGCACCTGCCCGAGGGGGTCACGGGCGTCACCTGCTGTTCGACCGGAAATCACGGCCGCGGCGTTGCCTTCGCGGCGAAGGCGCGCGGGCTCAGGGCGGTGATCTGCATGTCGGAACTGGTGCCCGAGGCGAAGGTCGCGGGCATCCGCGCGCTTGGCGCCGAGGTCCGCATCGTCGGGCGGAGCCAGGATGCGGCCCTTGCCGAAAGCCGGCGGCTCTGCGTGGCCGAGGGGCTGGTCGAGATCTCGCCCTTCGACGATCCCCATGTCATCGCCGGGCAGGGGACGATCGGGCTCGAGATGCTGGAGGCGCGGCCCGACCTCGCCGCGATCCTCGTGCCCCTGTCGGGCGGCGGGCTCGCCGCCGGGGTCGCGGTGGCGGCGAAGGCGGTCAACCCCGGCATCCGGGTGATCGGCGTGACGATGGAGCGGGGGGCGGCGATGCATGCCGCGCTCCGCGCCGGCCATCCGGTCGAGGTGACGGAGGAGCCGTCGCTCGCCGACAGTCTCGGCGGCGGGATCGGCATGGAGAACCGCCTGTCGTTCCCGCTCTGTCAGGCGCTGCTCGACGAGGTGGTGCTGGTGAGCGAGGAGGAGATCCGCGACGCGATGCAGGTGCTCTACCACGAGGACCGGATCGTCGCCGAGGGCGCCTCGGTCACCGGCATCGCGGCGATGCTCTCGGGGCGCGTGACCTTGCCTGATGGGCCGGTCGCGACCATCGTCACCGGGCGCAACCTCGACATGTCGGTATTCACGAAGGTTGTCGCCGGCGAGGATGTGCGGATCGGCGATCTGGTCGTGAGGGGGAAGCGCTATGGCGCGTGACATCAGGATCGTGACGGAGGCGGAGTTGCGGGGCGCGATCACGCTCGACCTCGCGCTTGTCGATGTGATCGAGCGGGCCTTCGCGGCGCTTGCCGGGGGCGGGGTCGTGATGCCGCCGGTCCTGTCGATGGCCTTGCCGGAGGTGCATGGCGAGGTCGATGTGAAGACCGCCTGGATCCCCGGCTTCGACGGCTTCGCGATCAAGGTGAGCCCCGGCTTCTTCGACAATCCGAAGCTTGGCCTGCCGAGCCTCAACGGGCTGATGATCCTCTTTTCCGCCGCGACGGGGCTGGTCGAGGCGGTGTTTCTCGACAACGGCTATCTCACCGATCTGCGCACCGCCGCCGCAGGCGCCGTCGCCGCCCGGCATCTGGCGCCGGAGGTGGTGGAGACGGCCGGGGTCATCGGCGCCGGGGTGCAGGCGCGGTTGCAGATCGAGGCGGCGCATCTGGTGCGGCCCTTCGTGCGGGTGCTGGTCCACGGCCGCGACCCGGCGAAGGCGCGGGCCTGTGCAGACGATCTGGCGCGGTCGCTTGGTATCGTCGCCGAGGCGGTGGACGATCCGGCGCGGCTCGTCGCCGAAAGCCAGCTTGTCGTCACGACGACGCCCGCGCGCGCGCCGGTCCTGCGCGCGGACTGGCTGCATCCGGGGCTGCATGTCACCGCGATGGGGTCGGATCAGGACGAGAAGAACGAGATCGACCCCGCCGCGCTTGCCCGCGCCGACGCCTATGTCTGCGACCGGGTGAGCCAGTGCGAGCGGCTGGGCGAGTTGCGCAGCGCCATTGCCGCCGGGCTTTGGGACAAGGGCCGGCCGGCGGAACTCGGCGAGGTCATCGCCGGGGCGAGGCCGGGCCGCACCGGGCCGGAGGCCATAACCATTGCCGACCTCACCGGCACCGGGGTGCAGGATACCGCCATCGCCACCCATGTCCGCCAGGCTCATCCGGGCCTTGGCACCGCGATCCGGGCCTGACCTCATGCGGCTCGACGACCGCGACATCGCCATCCTGCGAGTCCTTTCGACCGAGGGGCGGATCACCAAGGCGGCGCTCGCCGAGCGGATCGGCCTGTCGCCGACACCGGCCTGGGAGCGGCTGAGGAAGCTGGAACAGGCCGGGCTGATCGAGGGCTATCGCGCCGAGATCGCGCTCAGGAAGCTCGGCCCCCATGTCACGGTCTTCATGGCGGCCGAGCTTGCCGACCATACCGGCCCGAGCTTTCGCGCCTTCGAGGCGGCGGCGAAACGCTATGACGAGGTCGTCGCCTGCTGGGCGCTGGGCGGCGGGTTCGACTATCTCCTGCAGATCGTCACCCGCGACATCGACGCCTATCAGCGGCTGATCGACGCGATGCTGGACGCGCGGATCGGGCTCGCGCGCTACTTCACCTATATCGTGACGAAGCCGGTCAAGGGGCCGGCGGCGCCGCCGTTCGAGGCGCTGCTGGGTCCGTGACACGCCGGGAAACCGGGCGCGTCCGAGGCGTGAACCTCGTTCCTGACGATCGCGACGGCAGGGGCGCGCGGAGCTGGCACCATGGTCCCCAAGGCGGCACGGGCGCGGCATCCGGTCTGCCGGACCCGCCACCGGCAGAGGAATCCTCTGGCCGTGCGGCGAAGTTCAGGCCCATCGCCTGCCGGCGCCGCGCGAAACTCTGCCCGACGCTTCCCCTCAGGAGGACCGGATGCCCGACACCGCCGCCCCGACCGGCATGGACATTGCCGACAGGAAACTCTTTCGCAGCTTCGCCTATATCGGCGGCAAATGGTGCGCCGGCGCTTCGGGCGACACCATCGCGGTCACCGACCCCGCGACCGGCGAGGCCGTCGGCGAGGTGGCGAGCCTTTCCGCCGACGATTCCGCCGCCGCCGTCGATGCCGCGCAGGCGGCGTTTCCGGGCTGGGCGGGCCTTCTGCCGCAGGCGCGCTCGGCGCTCCTCCGGCGCTGGTTCGAACTGATCCTTGCCCACAAGGAGGACCTCGCCCGGATCATGGTGGCCGAGCAGGGCAAGCCCTTGTCGGAAGCGCGGGGAGAAATCGACTATGGCGCGGCCTTCGTCGAATTCTACGCCGAGGAGGCCAAGCGGCCGAATATCGAAGGCGTGACCAGCCACCTTCCCGATGCCGAGGTCGAGCTCTGGCGCGAGCCGGTGGGCGTCGCCGCGCTGATCACGCCGTGGAATTTCCCCTCTGCAATGCTGACCCGCAAGGCGGCGGCGGCACTGGCAGCCGGCTGCACCGTGGTCTGCCACCCTTCGGCGGAGACGCCGTTTTCGGCGCTGGCGCTTGCCGAACTGGCCGAGCGGGCCGGCATTCCGGCGGGCGTCTTCAACGTCGTCACCGGCCACGCCCCGGTGATCGTCGGACCCTGGACGACGGACACACGGGTCCGCGCCCTGTCCTTCACCGGCTCGACCGAGGTCGGGCGGCTTCTCTACCGGCAGTCGGCCGACACGGTGAAGCGGCTGGTGATGGAGCTTGGCGGCCATGCGCCGGTCCTCGTCTTCGCCGATTGCGACCTCGACCGGGCGGTGGCCGAGGCGATGAAGGCGAAATGGGCGACGACCGGGCAGGACTGCCTCGGCGCCAACCGGATCTATGTCGAGCGGCCGATCCATGCCGATTTCTGCAAGCGGTTCGTCGCGGCGACACAGGCATTGACGATCGGGCCGGGCATCGCGGACCGCGACCTCGGGCCCCTGATGAACGAAAAGGCCGTCGCCAAGCAGGAGGCGCAGGTCGCCGATGCGCTGGCCAAGGGCGCGACCCTCGCCTGCGGCGGCAGGCGCCACGCGCTCGGGCCGCTCTTCTACGAGCCGACGGTGCTGACCGACGTGCCGGAGGATGCGCGGATCCTGTCGGAGGAGACCTTCGGCCCCGTCGCCGCGATCCTGCCCTTCGACAGCGAGGCGGCCGTCACCGCGAAGGCCAATGCCAGCGAATACGGGCTTGTCGCCTATCTCCACACGCAGGACCCGCGCCGGATCTACCGGCTGTCCCGCGCGCTCCAGTTCGGCATGGTCGCGGTCAACCGCACCAAGGTCACCGGCGCGCCGATCCCGTTCGGCGGCATGAAGCAGTCCGGCCTCGGGCGCGAGGGCGCGCGTCAGGGCATGGAGCAATTCACCGAAATCAAGTACGTCTGCCGCGACTGGGCATGAGAGGAAGGAAAGACCGATGCTGAAGAACGACCAACTCGACCAGTGGGACCGCGAGAATTTCTTCCACCCCTCGACCCATCTGGCCCAGCACGCGCGCGGCGAAAGCCCGAACCGCGTGATCCGCACGGCCTCCGGCGTCCATATCGAGGACCGCGACGGCAATCGCCTGCTCGACGCCTTCGCCGGGCTCTACTGCGTCAATGTCGGCTACGGGCGGCAGGAGATCGCCGAGGCCATCGCGGCGCAGGCGAAGGAACTGGCCTATTACCACGCCTATGTCGGGCACGGGACCGAGGCTTCGATCACGCTCGCCAAGATGATCCTCGACCGGGCACCCGCGAACATGTCGAAGGTCTATTTCGGCCTTGGCGGATCGGATGCGAACGAGACGAACGTGAAGCTGGTCTGGTATTACAACAACGTCCTTGGCCGGCCGGAGAAGAAGAAGATCATCTCGCGCTGGCGCGGCTATCACGGCTCGGGCCTGATGACCGGGTCGCTGACCGGGCTGGAGCTTTTCCACAAGAAGTTCGACCTGCCGCTGGCCCAGGTGATCCATACCGAGGCGCCCTATTACTACCGCCGCGCGGACCTCGCGCAGTCCGAGGCGGAGTTCACCGCGCACTGCGTCGCCGAACTGGAGGCGCTGATCGACCGCGAAGGGGCGGACACCATCGCCGCCTTCATCGGCGAGCCGGTTCTCGGGACGGGCGGCATCGTGCCGCCGCCGGCGGGGTACTGGGCGGCGATCCAGAAGGTTCTGAAAAAGCACGACATCCTGCTGATCGCTGATGAGGTCGTGACCGGTTTCGGCCGCTTGGGCACGATGTTCGGCTCGGACCATTACGGGATCGAGGCCGACATCATCACCATCGCCAAGGGCCTGACCTCGGCCTACGCACCCCTGTCGGGCTCCATCATCTCGGACCGGGTCTGGAAGGTGCTGGAGCAGGGCACCGACGAGAACGGCGTGATCGGCCACGGCTGGACCTATTCGGCGCATCCGATCGGGGCGGCGGCGGGGGTGGCGAACCTCAAGCTCATCGACGATCTGGGGCTGGTGAAGAACGCGGGCACGGTCGGGGCGTATCTGAAGGCGGCGATGACCGAGGCGCTGGGCGACCATCCTCATGTCGGCGATGTCCGGGGCGAGGGGATGCTCTGCGCGGTGGAGTTCGTCGAGGATCGCGACAGCCGCCGCTACTTCGATCCGTCGAAGAAGATCGGCCCGCAGGTCTCGGCGGCCCTTCTCGCGCAGGACAAGGTGATCGCGCGCGCCATGCCGCAGGGCGACATCCTCGGCTTCGCGCCGCCCTTCTGCCTGACGACGGCCGAGGCCGACCAGGTCGTCGCGGCGACCGCGCGGGCGGTGAAAGCGGTTCTCGGCTGAGGGCCGCCGCACCGGGCGGGCAGGCGAATCGACCCGCCCGGCACGGTGGCTCCGGATCGGGCCGTGGCGAAACTCTGGCGGCCGTCGGGCGCGATTCTGTCATTTCCTTGAGGCATTCGCGCGGCTTCCCGCGCCAATCGTCGCGGCGCCCGCCGATTGTCCGCAAACAACAGGACGGACTTGTCCAACCAGACAGGTTCCACCGAAGGGCGAGCGGTGCGATACTCTGGGACAGTTGATTTGAGATGTGTATCCAGTGGCTCAAGACCTTAAGAGTTCAAATGTATTTCCAGAATTGGCTCCGCCCGACGAATGCGAACGGGCGGAGCCAAATTCGTTTCTCGACCGGTTTCAGGAGGTCGATCTTTTCCCGGTTCTCGTCTTCGTGGTCTGCATGGCGTTCGGGATCGTCGCGCTGACGCTGTCGGGCATCTAGAACGTTTCGGGTTTGCATTGACTCGGAATTCGAACTTTTATTGTTCGAATTCCGATGCTTGCAATTTCAACATAACCCGAATCGCTCCGGCGTCCCGCCGCGTCAGGGCCCGTCCGACAATCGTTTTGACCGGCCGGCAGGCTCGCGTTCGCTGATGCCGAGGGTTTGCGCGACATCGGCGAGCGAGATCCTGTCGGACCTGCCGGACATGACCACCCCGCGCTCGCCCGTCGTGCCCGGCTCCGTCCTCGCGCGGGCCGGGCTCAGTAGCGGGCGGTGTAGTCCGGCTTGCGGTTGCCGCGCTGGGTGACGCCGGGATTGAGGCGGAACTGCTCGGCCTCGTTGTTCTCGACCACCATCCGGCCGCTGCAATTGCCGAGCGATATCCAGGGGTGGCGGCCGTTCGGGCCGTTGGCGTTTCGCACCCGGTTGCCCACCACCTCGACATCCTTGACTGCGTTCAGCCGGATGCCGTTCGCGGCCGAGGTCTCGACCACGTTGTCGCGCACCACCACGTTCGTGTAGGGCCCGTTATGCAGGCTGATCCCCTGCATCTTCGCGCGCAGGGGATTGTCGGGCCTGACCGTCCATTCCAGCAACACGTTGTCCTTGACCACGAGCCCGTTGAGGAGCGCCTTGACCTTGAACGCCTGGAATCCGTCGGAATGGTTCTGGTCGATCTGCATCGCATCGGTGATGCGGTTGCCAATCACCACGCAGTTGTCGTCCGTCACCCGGAGCCCGTCGCCGGAGAAGCCGAAGACGAGGTTGTTGAAGATCTCGGAGTTGCGGCCACTCACGCCGTAGCCGAAATAGACGCCGATCGCCGCCGAGTTTCGGATCACGCTGCTTTCGCCCCTGAGCAGGACGGCGCCGATCTTGGCGGCGTTCCAGTCGGCCTGGCTCCAGCGCGCGAAGTTGTCGCTGTCGGCCCGGCCGCGGAACAGGCAATCGTTGATCTCGATGCCGGTCGAATTGGGGTAGGCGGTGACGAGATAGGGCTTGGCCCGGCTTTCCGGCACCGGCGCCAGCGGCCAGAAGGACAGGCCGTGGAAGCCGAGATTGGCGCAACCGGACAGCAGCAGGCTCTCGAAATGCGCGGCACCGGGCTTGGCCGCGCGGATCGTTACCGGACCCTCGGGCCGGTAGCCGTCGAGCGTGACCGCGCCGAAGGCGCCGTTCAGCTCGATGATGTCGCGGGGGGCGGCCTTGCGCAGAGCGGATTGCAGGTCGCGGGCGGTCTCGGCCGAATGCGTTGCCACGAAAATCTCTCGCCAATATCACGGGCCGTTCCGATCGGTCCCTGAATCGATCCTAACGGTTCGACGACGATGTCGCAATTGCCGCGTCCGGACGGGGCCGGCCGGGCGGAGATCCGCCCGGCCGAAGCTCGGGTCACTTGAACTTCTTGATCTCGCCCGAGGCGAGGCGCGCGAGATAGCTCTGCACCTCGGCCTTGACGATCGGCATCAGGACGTAGAGCCCGATGATGTTCACGACCGCCATCGCGAAGATCGCCGCGTCCGAGAAGTCGATCACCGGGCCGAGACTCGCCGCCGCGCCGACGATGACGAAGAAGCAGAACAGGAGCTTGAAGCTCAGATCCTGGGTCTTGCCCTCGCCGAAGAGGTAGGTCCAGGCCTTGAGGCCGTAATAGGACCACGAGATCATCGTCGAGAAGGCGAAAAGCACGACCGCGACCATCAGAAGATAGGGGAACCACGAGAAGGTCGACCCGAAGGCCGCCGAGGTGAGCCCCACGCCCGAGGTGCCGCCGACGGTGGCGATACGGCCCGTGGCCTCGTCCATCACGTAAAGGCCGGTGGCCGGATCGGTGACGAGCTGCTGGGTGAAGATGATCACCAGCGCCGTCATGGTGCAGATCACCACCGTGTCGATGAACGGCTCCAGAAGCGAGACGAAGCCTTCGGTGATCGGTTCCTTCGTGCGCACCGCCGAATGGGCGATGGCGGCGGAGCCGACGCCCGCCTCGTTCGAGAAGGCCGCCCGCTTGAAGCCCTGGATGAGCGCGCCGACCGCGCCGCCGGCGATGCCGAGCCCGGTGAAGGCGCCGGCGAAGATCTGGCCGAAGGCCCAGCCGATATTGCCGATGTTCATCAGGATGATGATGAGCGCCGTGCCGCAATAGAGAATCGCCATGAACGGCACGACCTTCTCGGTCACCCGGGCGATCGACTTGATGCCGCCGATGATGACCACGAAGACCACGACCGCGAAGATCACCCCGGTGATCCAGCCGGGATAATCGCCGAAGACGCCCGAAAGCTGCTGATGCGCCTGGTTGGCCTGGAACATGTTGCCGCCGCCGAACGAACCAAGGATGCAGAAGATCGAGAAGAGCACGGCGAGAAACCTGCCGCCGGGCTTGCCGCGTTCGGCGAAGCCCTTGGTCAGGTAGTACATCGGCCCGCCCGAGACGGTTCCGTCGGCGTACTCGTTACGGTATTTCACACCGAGCGTGCATTCGGTGAACTTCGACGCCATGCCGAGAAGGCCGGCGAGGATCATCCAGAACGTGGCCCCCGGCCCGCCGATGCCGATCGCGACCGCGACGCCGGCGATGTTGCCAAGCCCGACCGTGCCCGACAGCGCCGTCGCCAGCGCCTGGAAGTGGCTGACCTCGCCCGCGTCGTTCGGGTCGGAATAGTCGCCCTTCACCAAAGCGATCGAGTGCTTGATGACCCGGAACTGGATGAAGCCGAAATAGAGGGTGAAGACCGAGGCCGCGACGACGAGCCAGGCGACGATCCAGGGGAAGGACGTGCCCGGGAAGGGCGCGAAGATGAAGTTGACGAACCAGCCGGTGGCCGAGGCGAAGAGGCCGTTGATGGTTTCGTCGAGGGTCTGGGCCTGGGCGGCGCCCGCGAGAAAGGCGAGCCCGGCCGCGCCGCTCAGGGCGCGCGTTTCCGTGGTGAATGCCATGTGACTATCCCTGTTCTGGTCTTGTTACGGCACGATGGTGCAGGGCACCGGCGCGATCTGCGCGAGCGATCCCGCGACCGAGCCGAAGAGCCGTTCGACGATGCTCGACTGGCCGGTGCGGCCGATGAAGATCTGCCCGGCGGAACGGGCCTTGGCGATGTCGCAGAGCGTTTCGGCGACATGGCCGTACTTGATCTCGCTCGAGACCGTCACGCCCGACGCCTTCAGATCGGCCAGCAAGGGCGCCATCACGGCCTTCTCGGCCCGCTCCAGCTCCTCGCCACGCCTTTTGTGCCGTTCGGCGAGTTCCTCGGGGGTCAGGAACGAATAGGGCGACCATTCCAGCACATGGGCCACGACCAGCGCCGCACCGGCCGCCTTGGCCTGCGCGAGCGCGAAATCGACCGCCCGCCGCCCGGCGGGACTGCCGTCATAGGCGGCAACGAACGTATTTGCCATTGTCTTTTCCCTCGTTTGCGCCCCGATCGCGTCGGGGTGGGGAAGTGTCGCCCGAAGCCGGCGGGATCGGTTCCCTAATTTCCGGCCCCGCGCAATAAACTTCGCAAAATTACCCGACGAATCCGGTGGATTCCGAAGAATATTTCGAAACGTTCAAAAATTCACCCGTTTATTGCTCAGGATCGGAGGCGCGCTCGCGGCGCCTCCCGGCGGTTCCAACGCAGCTCCGCGCGGCATTTCCGCCGCGTCGCGCCCCGGTTCCGCCGCCTGCGACCTTCCCGGCGCTTGCCCCGAGGCCCCGGGCGCCCTAAACCGCTTCCGACCGGAGGGGGTGGCATGGCGCGACGACAGGACACGACGGGCGAGGATCGCGCGGCATCGAAGCGGGTAGGGGCCCTTGCCGGCCTGGCACCCTTCATCGCGCCCTATCGCGGGCTGGTGATTCTCGCCGCGATGGCGCTGACGCTCACCGCCTCGATCTCGCTGATCCTGCCGGTCGCGGTGCGCCGCGTCATCGACGGCTTCGGCGAGGGGGCGGAGCTTCTCGACAGCTACTTCGCCGGTGCGATGGCCATCGCGGGCCTTCTCGCGCTGGGCACCGGGGCGCGCTACTACCTCGTCACACGGCTCGGCGAGCGGGTCGTGGCCGACATCCGCAAGGCGGTCTTCGACCGGGTGATCGGGATGAGCCCGGCCTTCTACGAAAAGCTCATGACCGGCGAGGTGGTGAGCCGCATCACCACCGACACCACGCTGATCCTCTCGGTGATCGGCTCCTCGGTCTCGGTGGCGCTGCGCAACTGCCTGATCCTCGTCGGCGGCATCGTGCTGATGCTCTTCACCTCGGCGAAGCTGACCGGGCTCGTGCTTCTCATCGTGCCCGCCGTGATCGTGCCGATCATCACGCAAGGCCGCCGGCTTCGCCGCCTCAGCCGCGAGAACCAGGACTGGATCGCCGCCTCCTCCGGCTCCGCCTCCGAGGCGCTGGGCGCGGTGCAGACCGTCCAGGCCTTCACCCACGAGACCGAGGCGCGGGCCGATTTCGCCCGCGTGACGGAAGAGGCGTACCGCTCCGCCAAGGCCCGCATCCGCACCCGCGCGGTAATGACGGTGATCGTGATCTTCCTCGTCTTCGCCGGCGTCGTCGGCGTCCTCTGGATCGGCGCGCGCGACGTGCGGGCGGGGATGATGAGCCCGGGCGAACTGGTGCAGTTCGTCATCTACGCGGTGATGGCGGCGGGGTCCGTCGCGGCGCTCTCGGAAATCTGGGGCGAGTTGCAGCGCGCGGCGGGGGCCACCGAACGGCTGATCGAACTCCTGAACGCCGCCGACAGCGTGCGCGACCCCGTCCAGCCGGTGCCGTTGCCGCGCCCGGCAAAGGGCGAGATCGCCTTCGACGGCGTGACCTTCCACTATCCGTCCCGCCCCGACCAGTCGGCGCTCGACCATGTCGACCTGACGGTCCGCCCGGGCGAGACCGTGGCGCTCGTCGGCCCGTCCGGCGCCGGCAAGACGACCGTCATCCAGCTCCTTCTGCGCTTCTACGACCCCGACGAGGGCCGCATCACCATCGACGGCGTGGCGCTGCCCGACATGGCGCGCTCCGACTTCCGCCGCGCCGTGGCGCTGGTGCCGCAGGACCCGGTGATCTTCGCCACCTCGGCGCGCGAGAACATCCGCTACGGCCGGCCCGACGCGACCGATGCCGAGGTCGAGGCGGCCGCGAAGGCCGCCGCCGCGCATGACTTCATCGCGGGCCTGCCGGAGGGCTATGAGAGCTATCTCGGCGAACGCGGGGTGATGCTCTCGGGCGGCCAGAAGCAGCGCATCGCCATCGCCCGCGCGATCCTGCGCGACGCGCCGGTCCTCCTCCTCGACGAGGCGACCTCGGCGCTCGACGCCGAGAGCGAGCGGGCGGTGCAGCGCGCGGTCGAGAAGCTCGCCAAGGGACGCACGACGCTGATCGTCGCCCACCGGCTCGCCACCGTGAAGAAGGCCGACCGCATCGTCGTCTTCGACCAGGGCCGTATCGTCGCGACCGGCACCCATGACGAACTCGTGGCCGAGGACGGTCTCTATGCCCGCCTCGCGCGGCTCCAGTTCACCGACGGGCTGGCGGCGGAATAACCCCGCCTCCCACGCCCGCTCCGGTCCCCGCTTTCGCCGGGGCCGGCCGATCTGACGTGGCGTCCCGCTACCCGGACCGCGCGTCACCCTTGCCCTGAGGTGGCTTTGCCCGCATCCTTCCTTCAATGACAAGGCCCGGGGGAGCGGGTCAGGGGAGGAGAGTTTATGGGGAAGTTTTCCGGCCTTGCCGATCGCAATGCGATCGAAGGCGAAATGCCGTATGAGAAGCGCGACCTGCCGGTCACGCTCTACCAGTTCCTGGGCCGCACCCGCGACGCGCACGGGGCGCGCAACGCGATCAGCTTCCAGCTGCTCTCGGATCCCGGCGCCAAGGCCGAGACGCTGACCTGGTCCGGCCTCCACGGCCGGATCACGCAGGCGGCGAACCTCTTCCGCAGCCTCGGCATCGGCGAGAAGGACGTCGTCGCCTATCTCCTGCCGAATTCGATCGAGACCGCCGTGACGCTTCTCGGCGGCGCCGTCGCCGGCATCGTCAACCCGATCAACCCGCTTCTCGAACCCGAACAGATCGCCGCGATCCTGCGCGAGACGAAGGCGAAGGTTCTGGTCACGCTCAAGGCCTTCCCGAAGACCGACGTGCCGCAGAAGGCCGCCGACGCCCTGAAGCTCGCGCCCGGTGTGAAGACGGTGCTCGAGGTCGATCTCAACCGCTACCTCTCGCCGCCGAAAAGCTGGATCGTGCCGCTGATCCGGCCGAAGAACCCGGTGGAGCACAAGGCGGCGGTGAAGGATTTCAACGCCGAATGCGCGCGCCAGCCCGCCGACCGCCTGACCTTCGCCGACAGCACGGGCGACCGGGTCGCGGCCTTTTTCCACACCGGCGGCACGACCGGCATGCCCAAGGTCGCGCAGCACAAGTATTCCGGGATGATCTACAACGGCTGGCTCGGAGGGCAGCTCCTCTTCGACGAGACCGACGTTCTGATCTGCCCCTTGCCGCTCTTTCACGTCTTCGCCGCCTATCCGGTGCTGATGTCGGTGATCGCGTCGGGCGCGCATATGGTGATGCCGACGCCGGCGGGCTATCGCGGCGACGGGGTCTTCGACAATTTCTGGAAGCTGATCGAGCGCTGGCAGGTGAGCTTCCTCATCACCGTGCCGACCGCCATCGCGGCGCTGATGCAGCGGCCCGTCGATGCCGACGTCTCCTCGCTCAAGATCGCGATCTCGGGCTCGGCGCCGCTGCCGCTCGAACTCTACAGCCGCTTCGAGAAGGCCACCGGCGTGCAGATCGCCGAGGGCTACGGGCTGACCGAGGCGACCTGCCTCGTCTCCTGCAACCCGGTGGACGGCGCGAAGAAGGTGGGCTCGGTCGGCGTGCCCTTGCCCTATTGCCATGTCCGCATCCTCCATACCGACGGCGCGGGCGGCGTCCGGAAGGAATGCGGCGTGGACGAGGTGGGCGAGATCTGCGTCTCCAATCCCGGCGTCTTCGAGGGCTCGACCTATACCGAGGTGGACAAGAACCGCGACCTCTTCGCCGAGGGGCGGTATCTCAGGACCGGCGATCTTGGCCGGATCGACCCGGACGGATATCTCTGGATCACCGGGCGGACGAAGGACCTGATCATCCGGGGCGGCCACAATATCGACCCGGCCGAGATCGAGGAGGCGCTGATGGGCCATCCCGCCATCGCCTTCGCCGGCGCGATCGGCCAGCCCGACAGCTTCGCGGGCGAACTTCCCTGCGCCTATGTCGAACTCGTCGGCGGCGCCGAGGTCACGACCGAGGAACTGATGGACTTCGCCCGCGCGCATATCCACGAACGCGCCGCAGTGCCGAAATTCATCGAGATTCTGCCCGAATTGCCGAAGACCGCCGTTGGCAAGATCTTCAAGCCCGATCTCAGGAAACGCGCGATCCAGCGGGTCTATGACGCGGCGCTGGCCGAGGCCGGCTTCGCCGTCCGCGTCCGCGAGGTGGTCGAGGACAAGAAGCGCGGCCTCGTCGCCCGGCTGGAAAAGACCGGCGCGGTGGACGAGGAGGCGCTGAAGCACAAGCTCGGCGAATTCACCCGGCCTTGGGAGTGGGCGCAGTAGCCGGCGCGCTTGTAACACTTCCACTCATCGGTGCGATCCTCGGTTAAGGTGAAGCACCGGTTGCTGGGAGAGGGTCGCCGCCAGCGTGGCGGGCAGGGCATGGGCCATGCCGGTGCAATGCGGGCACCTGCCAGACGCGGTTCGGCGCCGTCACCGGCCCGATGCGGAGCGGCTGGAAGAGCGGATCGTCTCTCGGATCGCCGGGCTCGGGCTCCTCCTCGCGATCCCGGCGCCGCACCGCGACTGGCTTTACGCGCCGATCTTTGCGCGCTGGCCCCGCGAGCCTGCGGGCGCGGCTGATGACATGAGGGTCGCGGTCCCCGGCGGGACCGGGGCGCGCCGCCGCATTTTTGCCCCATTTCGGCGGCGGATTGTTTCCGCGGGGGCGCTTCGGCAGGCAGGGTCAACCGGCCGCCGGGAACGGGAATGGTGACGATGCGCTGCCATCGCTTCCTCAAGGGTCGATTCTCACGCTTTTCGCGCTGCGACGACGGGGCCGCCACCGTCGAGGCGGTGCTCGTCTCGACCAAGCGCCATGCGGCCAACGGCAACGGCGTCGCGACCTACATGCTCGGCTGATCGGTCGCAACAGCTGGGACGTGACCTCGCGGGCGGAGACGTTCAGATGGTGACGAAGGGCGGCGTCGCGTTCGCCGCCAAGGTCAACATCTACGGCAGCCAGATCATCGCGGCCGGCGATATCCCGATGACCGCCAATGCCGACGGGATCGAGGGCGTGGCGCTGGTCGCGGGTGGCAAGCTCGACGTCACCTCGAACGGCACCTTCGGCTTCTGCGACGGCGCCGGCATGGAGAACAATTTCGAGGCCGCCTATTTCCGGATGGCGCGCTGACCCTTCCCGCCCCGGCCCCGCGCGGGGTCGGGTCATTCCCTCGTCGCAGGGCGACGATCCTCCCGGCCGGCCCCCTGAACCGGCCGGTTTTTTTCCGTCTCGGGCCGGAGAGCGACACCCATTGTCGCGGAATGGCGCGGAAATCGCCGTCAGGCATTGAAATCTCGCGCCCGGGCCGGTTCACTGGGCCGAGGACGGAGGCAGGTCATGCGCTATTCAGGGCTCAGGGTCATCAGCGAAGGGCTCTTCGGCAACAAGGGCTGGACACCGGCATGGCGCGATCCCGAGCCGAAGGCGGACTATGACTACGTCATCATCGGCGGTGGTGGGCACGGGCTTTCGACCGCCTACTACCTCGCGAAGAATCACGGGATCACCAATGTCGCGGTGCTGGAGAAGGGCTATCTCGGCGGCGGCAATGTCGGGCGCAACACCACGATCGTGCGGGCCAACTACTTCCTGCCCGGCAACCAGGAATTCTATTCGCATTCGCTGAAGCTCTGGGAGGGGCTGGAGGCGGAATTGAACTACAACGTGATGCATTCGCAGCGCGGGCTGATCAACCTCTTCCATTCCGACGGCCAGCGCGACGCCTTCGCCCGGCGCGGCAACGCGATGATCAACGAGGGCGACGATGCCGAGCTTCTCGACCGCGAGGGGGTGCGGCGCTATCTGCCCTATCTCGATTTCGACAATGCCCGGTTTCCGGTCCATGGCGGGCTTTTGCACCGCCGCGGCGGCACCGCGCGCCACGACGCGGTGGCCTGGGGCTATGCGCGGGGCGCCGATACGCGCGGCGTCGATCTGATCCAGAACTGCGAGGTGACGGGGATCGACATCGAGGACGGCCGGGTGCGCGGGGTTCAGACCACGCGCGGCGCGATCAGGGCGAAGAAGATCGGCATCGTCGTCGCGGGACGCTCGGGCCAGGTGGCGGCGATGGCGGGGCTCCGGTTGCCGATTGAGTCCCACGTCCTCCAGGCCTTCGTGACCGAGGGGCTGAAGCCGGTGATCGACCATGTCGTGTCGTTCGGCATGGGGCATTTCTACATCTCGCAGTCCGACAAGGGCGGCCTCGTCTTCGGCGGCGACCTCGATTTCTATTCCTCCTATGCGGCGCGGGGGAACCTGCCGATGGTCGAGCATGTGATGGAGGCCGGGATGACGCTGATGCCGATGATCGGCAAGGCGAAGGTGCTCAGGTCCTGGGGGGGTATCATGGACATGACCCCCGACGGCTCGCCGATCATCGACGCGACCGATGTCGGCGGGCTCTATATCGACTGCGGCTGGAACTACGGCGGCTTCAAGGCGGTGCCGGCTTCGGGCTGGTGCATGGCGCATCTGATGGCGACCGGAGAGCCGCACGCGGTCGCCCGCCGCTTCCGCCTCGACCGTTTCCTGACCGGCCACCTCATCGACGAGGAAGGCACCGGGTCGCAGCACAACCTGCATTGAGGGGATCACCATGCGTATCATTTGCCCCCTCTGCGGCGACCGCGACCGGCGGGAATTCCATTACTACGGCGATGCGGTCTATGCCGACCGTCCGGGCGAAGGGGCTGCGCCGGAAGACTGGGACGCCTATCTGCACCTGCGCGACAACCCGGCGGGGGAGACCCGCGATCTCTGGTATCACGAGCTGGGCTGTTCGGCCTGGATCGAGGTCACGCGCAACACCGTGACCCATGCGGTGCTCTCCACCCGCCTGGTGGCCGCGCGCGGCGGGGACGGGCCCTCCGGGGGGGATATTTCCGGCAAGATGAAGCCCGCGGCGAAGCGCAGGGGGAAGACGGCATGAGGATCGCGGGCAAGGGGTTGATCGACCGCGGCGCGCCGGTGGGCTTCCGCTTCGACGGCAGGGACCATACCGGGTTTCAGGGCGATACGCTGGCCTCGGCGCTGCTCGCCTCGGGGGTGAAGCTTTTCGGGCGGTCGTTCAAGTATCACCGCCCGCGCGGGGTGATGACGGCAGGCTCGGAAGAGCCGAACGCGCTCGTGACCGTGGGGCGCGGGGCGGCGCAGGTGCCGAACGTGCGCGCGACGGTGCAGGAGATCCATTCCGGCCTCGAGGCGCGGGGGCAGAATGCCTGGCCGACGCTCGGGCTCGATCTCATGGCGGTGAACGACCTCTTCGCGCCGTTCTTCGGCGCGGGGTTCTACTACAAGACCTTCATGTGGCCGAAGGCGTTCTGGGAAAGCCTCTATGAGCCCGCGATCCGCCGCGCGGCTGGCCTCGGGGCGATTTCGCGAAAGTCGAACGAGGAGGCCTACGAGAAGGCCCATGCCTTCTGCGACCTCCTGGTGATCGGCTCCGGGCCGGCCGGGCTGATGGCCGCGCTGACGGCGGCGCGGGCCGGCGCCGACGTGATCCTCGCCGAGGAGGATGCGGCGATGGGCGGGCGGCTTCTGGCGGAAACCCACGAGGTCGGCGGCAGGTCCGGCGCGCTTTGGGCGGCGGAGGTGCTGGCGGAGCTGGAGGCGCTGCCCAACGTGCGGCTGATGAGCCGGACGACCGTGACCGGCGCTTATGACGGCGGCACCTATGGCGCGCTGGAGCGGGTGGGGCTGCATCTGGCCAATCCGCCGGCGGCGCTGCCGCGCGAGTGTTTCTGGCGGATCGTGGCGAAGCGCGCGGTGCTCGCCTCCGGCGCCCATGAGCGGCAGATCGCGTTTTCCAACAACGACCGGCCGGGGGTGATGAATGCGGGTGCCGTGCGCGCTTACCTCAACCGCTGGGGCGTCGCCGCCGGCCATTCGGTGACGGTCTTCGGCAACAACGACGACGCCCACCGGACGGCCCGCGACCTTGCCGCCGCCGGCATCCGCGTGGCCGGGCTTGTCGACGTGCGCGAGGAGGTCTCGGTCCCCGGCGACTTCCCGGTCCATGCCGGCTGCCGGGTTATCGACACGGTCGGCCGCAAGGGCCTGCGCGAGGTGGTGATCGCCGACCGCGACGGCAGGATCCAGCGTATCGTCAGCGACTGCCTCGCCGTCTCGGGAGGCTGGAACCCGGCCCTGCATCTCACCTGCCACATGAACGGCCGCCCCGTCTGGCGCGACAACATCTCCGCCTTCGTGCCGAAACCCGGCATGGTGCCTGGCCTGGTCGCCGCCGGTGCCGCCAACGGGGTCTTTTCGACGCAAGGCTGCCTCGCCGAAGGGGCGGCGGCCGCGACTGAATCGCTGGAAGCGCTGGGCCGCAAGGCGAAGATGGCCGACCTCCCGAAGGCCGAGGACGGGGCGGTGCGGCTCCGCGCCTACTGGGAAGTGCCGGATCCGAAGCACCGCGCCTGGCTCGACTTCGCCAATGACGTGACCACGAAGGACGTGCGGCTGGCGGCGCAGGAGAACTTCCGCAGCGTCGAGCACATGAAGCGCTACACGACCCAAGGCATGGCCCCCGATCAGGGCAAGAATTCCAATATCGGCGCGCTCGCGATCCTTGCCGACGCGACCGGGCGCGGCATTCCCGAGACCGGGACGACGACGTTCCGCCCGCCCTATGTGCCGGTTTCGATTGCCGCGATGGGCGCGGGCGGGCAAGGCGCGGGCTTCGCCCCGCAGCGCTTCACCACCTCCGACAGGGCCGCGCGCGACCGCCACGCGCCGATGATCGAGGCCGGGCTCTGGTACCGGCCCTCCTACTTCCCGCGCCCCGGCGAGGCGACCTGGCGCGAGGCCTGCGACCGCGAGGTGACGATGGTGCGCGAGCGGGTGGGCGTCGTCGATGTCTCGACCCTCGGCAAGATCGACATTCAGGGACGGGATGCGGGCCGCTTTCTCGACCTCGCCTATACCAACACGTTTTCCACGCTGAAACCGGGCCGGGTGCGCTATGGCCTCATGCTGCGCGAGGACGGGATGGTGATGGACGACGGCACCACCGCCTGCCTCGGCGAAGGTCACTATCTGACGACGACGACCACCGCCGCCGCCGGCCCGGTGATGCGGCATCTGGAATTCGTCCACCAGGCGCATTGCCCGGACTGGGAGGTGCGGATGATCTCCGTCACCGAGCAATGGGCGCAGTTCGCCGTCGCCGGCCCCCTGGCGCGGGAGCTTCTGAATTCGATCCTCGAACACCCCATCGACGACGCGGGCTTTCCCTTTCTCTCCTGTGGCAGCGTGCGGCTCATGGAGATCGAGGCGCGGCTCTTCCGCATCTCGTTTTCAGGAGAGATCGGTTACGAGATCGCCGTGCCCGCCCGCTATGGCGAGGCGCTCTACCGCGACCTTGTCGCCCGCGCCGAAAGCCTCGGCGGCGGCGCCTACGGGATGGAGGCGCTGAATGTCCTCCGGATCGAAAAGGGCTTCATCACCCATGCCGAGATCCATGGCCGGGTGACGGCCTTCGATATCGGCCTGCAAGGCATGGTCTCGACGAAGAAGGACTGCATCGGCAAGGGGCCAAGCCAGCGGCCGGGCCTGACGGGGCCGGAGCGCGAACAACTCGTCGGTCTTCGCCCGATCCCCGCGGGCAAGCAGATCGGCGCCGGCGCGCATCTCTTCGATGACGGAGCGGATCCCGTCTCGGCCAACGACCAGGGCCATGTCACCTCGGTCTGCTACTCGCCGACACTGAAGACCTATCTCGGCCTCGGCTTCCTGAAGGACGGCCGGGCGCGGATCGGCAGCCGGGTGCGGCTCGTCGATCACCTGCGGAAGACCGATGTGCCCTGCGAAGTGGTGAACCCGGTCTTCTTCGACCCGGAAGGAGGACGCGCCCGTGCCTAGCCTGATCGAAAAGACCGCCTGCAACGGCCTTCTGCCGGTCGTGGCGGGGGGCGTGAGCCTGAGCGAGCTGCCGCCCGCGCGCATCACCTCGGTGGCGCCCCTGGCGGGCAAGGACCGCGCGGTGGGGACGGCGCTGAAGGCGCTGGGGCTCGGCTGGCCGGCGCCCGGGCGGAGCGTCACGAAAGGCGCGGCCGGCTGCCTCTGGACCGGGCGCGGCCAGGCTTTCCTGATCGGCGCCGACCCGGACGGCCTTTCCGCCATCGCGGCGCTCACCGACCAGTCGGACGGCTGGGCGCGGATGCGGCTTTCCGGGCCGGGGGCGGAGGCGGTGCTGGCGCGGCTGGTGCCGCTCGACCTCCGCGCGGCGGCCTTCCCGGTCGGGGCGGTGGCGCGGACCGGGCTCAATCACATGATGACGGTGCTGTCGCGGGCGGAGGCCGAAAGCTTCGACATCCTCGTCTTCCGCTCGATGGCGGCCTCGGCGGTGCACGAGGTGCAGCAGGCCATGGCCGCCGTCGCGGCCCGCCAATCGGCGGGCTGACCGGGGCCGGGGCAGGGGGCCGTCTGCCCCCTCTTGCCGCTGCGCGGCAATTCACCCCCGAGGATACTTGCGCCAAGTGGAAACGCCGCCGGTTTCCACTTGGATCAAATATCCTCCGGGGGGTCAGGGGGGCGGAAAGCCCCCCTTGCCCGGCCGGGTGCAAGCGCCGATATTCAGAGGATGAGTCTGCCCCCCGGTTTCCTCGAAGAACTGCGCAATCGCGTCTCGCTGTCCCATGTGGTCGGCAGGAAGGTGGTCTGGGATAACCGCAAGTCCAACCAGGCCAAGGGCGACTGGTGGGCGCCGTGCCCCTTCCATCAGGAAAAGTCCGCCTCCTTCCACGTCGATGACCGCAAGGGCTATTACTACTGCTTCGGTTGCCACGCGAAGGGCGACGCGATCTCGTTCCTGCGCGAGACCGAGAACATGGGCTTCATGGAGGCGATCGAGATCCTCGCCCGCGAGGCCGGGATGACGATGCCGGCGCGCGATCCGCAGGCGGCCGAACGCGCCGACCGGCGGAGCGAGCTGACGAAGGTGATGGAGGAGGCGGTCCGCCACTACCGCCTGCAACTGAAGACAGCCGCCGGGTCCGGGGCGCGCGACTACCTCGCCGGCCGCAAGCTTGGGCCGGTGGCGCTCGACCGGTTCGAGATCGGCTTCGCGCCCGATCAGCGGCAGGGGCTGTTCCACGCGCTTCAGGCCAAGGGTATCGCCGCCGACCTGATCGTCGATGCCGGTCTTTGCGCGAAGCCCGACGATGGCGGTCCGCCCTATGACCGTTTCCGCGGCCGCATCATCTATCCGATCCGCGACGCGCGCGGGCGCTGCATCGGTCTCGGCGGCCGGGCGATGGACCCCGATGCCCGGGCGAAATACCTCAACTCGCCCGAGACCGAGCTCTTCGACAAGGGCCGCAGCCTTTACAACCACGGGCCGGCGCGGGAGGCGGCGGGCAAGGGCCAGCCGCTCATCGTCGCCGAGGGCTACATGGACGTGATCGCGCTCGTTGGCGCGGGGTTCGAGGCGGCCGTGGCCCCCCTCGGCACCGCGATCACCGAGGACCAGCTCCGCCTGCTCTGGCGCATCCATCCCGAACCCTTGATCATGCTCGACGGCGACACCGCCGGCATCCGCGCGGCGACCCGCCTCGTCGATCTGGCGCTGCCGATGCTCGAGGCCGGGCTTGGCCTGCGCTTCGTGATCCTGCCCGAGGGCATGGACCCCGACGACCTGATCAGGACGCGCGGTCGCGAGGCGATGGCGAAGCTCGTCGCCGAGGCGCAGCCGATGGTCAACCTCCTCTGGCGGCGCGAGACGGAAGGAAAGGATTTCGACAGCCCCGAGCGCAAGGCGACGCTCGACAAGAGCCTGCGCGAGGCGATCAAGCGCATCGCCGACCCCTCGATCCGCGCCCATTACGGCGAGGAGATCAAGCGCCTGCGCTGGGAGCTTTTCGGCGCCGCCCGCCGCCCGGACCGCAGCCAGCCCGCCCGCCGGGACGGCAAGTGGTGGAAGCCGGCCCCGGCCCAGCCGCTGCCGGCGACGCGCGCCTCGCTTCTCGGCGCGGCCCCCGGCGCCGAGGTGGAGGACTATCTCCGCGAGGCGATGATCCTCGCCATCGCCCTCACCCATCCCGGCTGCATTGCGCGCTTCGAAAGCCAGCTCGAGACCGTCGAGATGCGCGATCCCGGCCACGAGCGCCTGCGCCACGCGCTTCTCGTCGCCGCGCATGATGGCGGGGCCGGGGATCTTTCGGCGAAAGTCGCGGCCAGCGCCGGGCCGGAGCTTGAAAAGCTCATGGGGCTCGCCCATGTGCAGATCGCCCCTCCGGTTCGCAGCGGGGCGGACGACGACTTAGCCACGATGTGCCTTGCCGAGGAGCTCGCCAAGCTCGAGGCGCGACGCGGGGTGGTGGCCGAGATCGCCGAGGCGATGGAGGATCTTTCCGGCCTCGTGGACGAGGGCCTGACCTGGCGCCTCGGCCAGGCCGCGGAGGCCCGCAACCGGGCGGGCCGCTCGAAACTCGACGACGACAGCGACATGGGCGAGGATCGCGGCGCGCTTTCGGCCGGGCTCCAGCACCTGATCGACACTGCCGTCTGGGAGAAGAAGAAACACTGAACGGCCCGCGCGCCGCACCGCCGCCCCTGTGATTCGCGCCCGTGATTCGCTACATAACCGGAACCGATTCGCATCCCCCGCGATTCGCCCGAGACCCAGAGGAGCCCCGATGGCCGCCAAGGACACCGACGAGCAGAAGACCGAGACCGACGACAACGAGCACACGCTCGACATGTCGCAGGCCGCGGTCAAGAAGATGATCGCCGACGCGCGCGAGCGGGGCTACATCACCTACGACCAGCTCAACCAGGTGCTTCCGCCCGAACAGGTCTCCTCCGAGCAGATCGAGGACGTGATGTCGATGCTCTCGGAAATGGGCATCAACATCATCGAGGAGGACGAGGCCGAGGACAGCGGCAACGCCGGCGCGCTGGTCGAGACCTCGACCTCGCGCGAAGTGACCGTCGCCACATCGACGGGCGAGGCGCTCGACCGCACCGACGACCCGGTGCGGATGTATCTGCGCGAGATGGGCACGGTGGAACTGCTTTCCCGCGAGGGCGAGATCGCCATCGCCAAGCGGATCGAGGCCGGGCGCAACACGATGATCCTCGGGCTTTGCGAAAGCCCGCTGACCTTCCAGGCCATCACGATCTGGCGCGACGAGCTTCTGAACGAAGACATCCTCCTGCGCGACGTCATCGACCTCGAGACCACCTTCGGCCGCTCGCTCGACGAGGATGGCGAGCAGGACGAGCCGGTCGTCGAGGGCGGCGAGACCGCTTCCGCCCGCTCGTCCGACGACAGCGAGCCCGAGCTTGACGCCGATGGCAATCCGATCGCCAAGGCCGACGACGACGACGAGGAGGACGAGGCCTCCAACATGTCGCTCGCCGCGATGGAGGCGGCGCTGAAGCCGCGCGTTCTCGAAATGCTCGAGATCATCGCCCGCGACTACGCCAAGCTCGCCGAGATGCAGGACCTGCGGATGTCGGCGACGCTGAACGAGGACGGCACCTTCTCGCTCGCCGACGAGAGCGCCTACCAGAAGCTCCGCTCCGAGATCGTCGTGCTGGTGAACGAGCTTCACCTGCACAACAACCGGATCGAGGCGCTGATCGACCAGCTCTACGGCATCAACCGCAAGATCATGACGATCGACAGCGGGATGGTGAAGCTTGCCGATCAGGCCCGCATCAACCGCCGTGAATTCATCGACGAATATCGCGGGTATGAGCTCGACCCGACCTGGCTCGACCGGATGGCCGAGAAATCCGGGCGCGGCTGGCAGACGCTGATCGAGAAGAGCCAGGACAAGGTGGAGGAGCTGCGCGCCGAGATGGCGACGGTCGGCCAGTATGTCGGCGTCGACATCCAGGAATTCCGCCGGATCGTGAACCAGGTCCAGAAGGGTGAGAAGGAAGCCCGTCAGGCCAAGAAGGAAATGGTCGAGGCGAACCTGCGGCTGGTGATCTCCATCGCCAAGAAATACACCAACCGGGGCCTGCAATTCCTTGATCTCATCCAGGAAGGCAATATCGGCCTGATGAAGGCGGTGGACAAGTTCGAATACCGCCGCGGCTACAAGTTCTCGACCTATGCCACCTGGTGGATCAGGCAGGCGATCACCCGCTCCATCGCCGACCAGGCCCGCACGATCCGCATCCCGGTCCACATGATCGAGACGATCAACAAGCTGGTGCGCACGGGCCGGCAGATGCTGCACGAGATCGGCCGCGAACCGACGCCCGAGGAACTGGCCGAAAAGCTCCAGATGCCGCTCGAGAAGGTCCGCAAGGTGATGAAGATCGCCAAGGAGCCGATTTCCCTCGAGACCCCCATCGGCGACGAGGAAGACAGCCAGCTTGGCGATTTCATTGAGGACAAGAACGCGATCCTGCCCTTGGACTCGGCGATTCAGGAGAACCTGAAGGAGACGACGACGCGGGTTCTGGCAAGCCTCACGCCGCGCGAGGAGCGGGTGCTCAGGATGCGCTTCGGCATCGGCATGAACACCGACCATACGCTTGAGGAAGTGGGCCAGCAGTTCTCCGTCACGCGGGAGCGTATCCGCCAGATCGAGGCGAAGGCTTTGCGGAAGCTGAAGCATCCGAGCCGGTCGCGGAAGCTCAGGAGTTTTCTCGATCAGTAGGACGTGAGGGATTTGGATACAGACTCAAATGCGATGAAAATCGCCGCTTGGCCTGTGTCGGTTTGTTTAGTTCAATGGTACGGTGCGTGAGACCACGCATGCCTTCGCTACACGCCCGGTTCGCCCGCTGCTCTGTGTTCCGCGCGCTCCCGGCATTCCGCCGTGCCGAACCCCGTGCCCCGCACTCAATCCGGCCGCCGGAATATTCTCGCCGGACCCCGTGGGATCGCCGCGAATCCCGACCTATATGAAGGGCATCGGTTTTCCGGAAAGGATCGCCCCCATGCGTCTCGCCGCCCTTCTCCTCGCCCTGACCCTCGCGGCCCCCGCCTCGGCCTTCATTGCCCAGAACGGCCTGATCGTCCAGCCCGACGGGCCGGCCTCCTTCACCGTCCCCTGGCGCGGCAAGTCCGGGCCGGCCGATTTCTGGTGCGCCGCCGGCGACTATGCGGTCCGCAAGCTGCATCTCGCGCCCGCGACGCTGATCTACCGCGCCTCGGAGCCGCCGCGCCGGTCGGGCGAGGGGATCCGCTTCACCCTGCGCGCCGAGGAAGCGGCGAGCGCCACCGGCCTCGCCGTTCTCGGCGCCAGGGGGGCGGGCCTGACGGTGGGCTTTGCGCAGTCCTTCTGCGAACGGCATCGGACGCGGCGCTGAGGCGCGGGCCGGTCGTCCGTGCGGATCGGTTTCGGAAGGGTTGACTAAAGCGTTTCGGGTTTATGTCGAGATGGCAGGTATCAGAATTCGAACAGGAAAAGCTCGATTTCCAATACAAAGCAAACCCGAAACGCTCCAGGCTTTCGAAATTGTGCGATTTCAATAGGTTAATCCGGATTTCACCTGCGAATAGCCCGGGAAATCGCGCTTCCCAATCGTCGCGGGCCCTCTATACTCGCCGCGATGAGCCTCGTTCTCTATTCCGCCCATTACGGCACCGCCGACCCCCTGAACCGGGAGGTTTTCGGCGGCTACGAAAGCTGCCGGCGCGTCCTTTTCACCGACCGTCCCGACCTCGCGCTGCCGGGGGTGGAGGTCGTCCACGACCCGCTCGACGGCCTCGATCCGGCCCGCGCCTCGCGCCGGGCGAAGCTGATGCCGCACCGCTATTTCCCGGAAGCCGGGCATTCGCTCTGGATCGACAACAAGTCCCGCCTGAAGCGCGACCCGCAGGAGATTCTCGCCGCCCTCCGCGCCCGGTCCGACGCCGCCTTCCTCGCCTTCCCGCATTTCCGCCGCGACTGCGTCTATCAGGAGCTTCAGACCTGCCGGGAGGGCGGGCTCGACGATCACCGCGTCCTGAGGGAGCGGCAGCGGACCTACCGGGCCGAGGGGATGCCGGAACATGCCGGCCTGATCGAGGGCCACTTCATCCTCCGCCGCCACACCGATCCCGCCGTCGCCCGGTTCGGCGAGCGCTGGTTCGAGCAGGTGCTGCGATACTCCCGCCGCGACCAGATCTCGTTCCCCTATCTCGCCTGGAAGCTCGGCCTCCGCTATGATCTCATCCCGGCCTCCGAGTGGAAGGAGACGGTGGAGTTCACCGTCTTCGACCGCAAGGCCCGGCGACCGGATTTCCCCCGCCGCAACGTCCTCTATCAGGAGGCGCGGCGCCTCTATCACCGGCTGCGCGGCACCCGGACGCGCTGAAGCCGCCGGCGCCCTTCGCGGAAATCCGCCCATATCCGGGCAGACCCGGCAAGAAACCGCGGAGAATCCGCGCGGTGCCGGCGAATCCGCGGGTTCCCGGCACACAGGCCGCCCTCGGGAGCCTTGGCAAGACGCACGGGCTGCGCCACGCTCTGTCCGGGGCGTCGTGGAGTTCAAGGGGTGACGAGGGTGCAAAGCACGGCTTCGGTTGCAACCACGGCTGGTTTATCGAGGGCGTGGCTGCGTCCCTGGCTTGTCGCCGCGCTCTGCCTCGTTCCGGCGCTGGCGAGCCCGGTCCTGCCGCTCATCGACTTCTACGCCCATGCCCTGCGCTACGAGATCCTCGCCGATGCCGGGCGCGACGCGGTCCTGGCCGAAAACTATCGGGCGGCATGGAAGCTCCTGCCCAATCTCGGGCTGGACCTGATCGGCACCGCGCTCTTCGGCATCCTGCCGGCGCTCGTCGCGGCCAAGATCCTGGCGCTCGTCATCATCGCCGCGCCCTTCGCCGGGACGCTCATCCTCGCGCGGAGTCTTCACGGCCGGCTGCCGGCGCTGTCGGTGGCACTCGCGGGCATTCTCGCGCACAACTTCATCCTCGGATGGGGGTTCGCGAACTTTCTTCTCGGGCTCGGCCTTGCTCTGGCCGGTCTCGGTCTCTGGATCTCCGGCCGGGGCGCGCCGCGGCGCCAGCTTCTGATCGCGGCGGCGATGGGGATCGCGATCTTCCTCACGCATGGCTTCGTCTTCGCGCTCTGGGGGCTTCTTCTCTTCACGGTCGAGGCGGCGGAGGCCGTGCGTCACGACCGGCTCGACATGCCACGCCTCGCCCGGCGCGCGGCGCGGCTTCTCGTCGTGGCGGTCGTGCCGGCGGCGCTTTTCCTCGCGAGCGACGTTGCGCAGGGCACCGGCCGGGTGACCGACACCTTCGCCAACGTGGCGGCACATTTCCGCGAAGGCAGCCTGCCCGGGCGGCTTCTCGACGAGGCCTGGATCCGGGCCGACGCGGCGCTGCGGGTGGCCGAGACGAGCTGGCCGGTGGCCGACCGGTTGTTCGGCGCGGCGCTCTGGGGGCTCCTCGCGCTCGGACTGGCGACGGGGCGGCTTCGGCTCGACCGCCGGCTCCGCTTCGCGGTCCCGGTCCTCGTCCTTCTCGCCGTCGTGACGCCGCCCAACCTCTTCGGCGTGGGGCACCTGTCCGAACGGCTTCCGCTTTGGCTGCTCGCGGTCCTGGCCGCCGGCGTGACCCGGACGGAGCGGGGCCGGCGCGGCGCCGGGATATCGCGGGTGCTGGTCGCGCTCCTGCCGCTCCACCTTCTCATGGTCACGCTCGGCTGGGCGCGCGACCGGGAAAGCTACGTGCATTTCCTCGATGTCGCCGAAACCCTGCCTCCGGGCGGGCTCGGCGCGGCCGCCTTTGCCGCGGACGTCCAGAGCCGCGACGCGCAGCGGGCCTGCAAGCCGCTCTCGTTCCTCCTCGGCCTCGGCCGCGGCATGGCGGTGCCGACCTTCGCCAATCCGACACAGCAGCCGCTGGTGATCGTCGGGCCGCTCGCCGCGGCGGGCGCGGCCTATGACGCGCGCGCGGCGCTCGACCCCACGCTTTCCGGCGCCGCGCAGGTCGAGGCGCTGATGCGGTCAGGCTTCGCGACGGTGGTCCTCTGCCGTCGGCCGGGGTCGGAGGCCGCCCCTGTGCCGGGCGCGGTGACGGTCGGAACCGGCCCGGGCTGGACGCTCTACCGCGCCGCGCGGTCCTGATCCGGTCAGGTGAGGCGCCCGGCGCCCGGAACGCATGCCCCAGGTTCGACGGAGACCGGACGCCTCTTTGACCGCCGCGTGGTGGCGCGCTATCCCGCGCGGACCCGCGCCATCGGCGCGACCGGTCGGGATTTCCGTGAGGGCGGTCAGACGGCCCCGGGGTCTTCTAGGTGCGCCCCGCGCAGGCCACCCTGAACATCGCTCAGTTCCGGCATTCGGGACCGGGGGAAATCGGTGCCGGATTTCCCCCCAGGATCGCTCCGTTATCTGGTGGCCCCAATTGCCCCCTACCCAAATCCTAGAGGCGGTCCTATAGTGCCTGTGGATAAGCGGACTACTGGACCGAGGGACAAGGAATGCGCTGCCCGTTTTGTGGAAATGCCGATACGCAGGTGAAGGATTCGCGACCGGCCGAGGATCACGTGGCGATCCGTCGGCGCCGCTTCTGCCCGGCCTGCGGCGGGCGCTTCACCACCTATGAGAGGGTCCAGCTTCGCGACCTCGTCGTCATCAAGTCCTCCGGCAAGCGCGAGGATTTCGACCGCGACAAGCTCGAACGCTCGATCCGGATCGCGATGCAGAAGCGCCCGATCGACCCCGAGCGCATCGACCAGATGATCTCGGGCATCGTGCGGCGGCTCGAAAGCATGGGGGAGACGGACATCCCCTCGAAGACCATCGGCGAGATCGTGATGGAGACGCTGGCGCGGATCGACACCGTCGCCTATGT
>WOYI010613697.1_pt1 | contig 35210 bp, 29 predicted proteins | sample 6423411 | NCBI WGS metagenome assembly WOYI01 (sample SAMN13441803, study PRJNA592873) | oil field metagenome | biome: oil field; feature: oil-well bore; material: oil-contaminated soil; isolation source: oil-contaminated soil from oil-well borehole | place: Germany: Wietze | collected 2016-10-18 ...
GCGCGCAGGGTGACGGCTTGCGGCTGAGCTCCCATGCATGATATAATTGGCCAGTGAGTACGATCATCCTGTTGCGCCACGCCGAAGCGGTCCCCCATGAGGTGAAGCGGGATTTCGACCGGGAGCTCACGCCAGGCGGCCGGCTCAAGGCCCAGCACGCCGGCAGGCAACTGCTGGCCTTGCGTCTGGTACCCAACCGCATCCTGTCCTCAGCGGCCCTGCGGGCCAGGGAAACCGCCGAGCTGGCCTGTGAGGTCATGGGCATTGCCCCGGGCAACATCTCCTTGCACGCCAATCTCTACCAGGCCGACACCTCCGGCTTGCTGGACATCCTCAACGAGGAACCTCCCCAGGACTGCCTGCTGGTGGTGGGCCATAACCCGGCGTTCAGTGAATGCGCCGCTTACCTTGCCGGACAGCCACTGCACCTGAAGCCTGCTCACGCGGCCCAGCTGCTGCGCCGCTGCGAGGCAGCACCCATCCAGCCGGACAATGTGCACTTTCAGGCCATCATCACGCCTGATCCTGCTTAAGAGCCCCTGGCGGCCCAAACTGCTGCGCTCCGGGCAGAACAAAGACAGCATCGCTGTCAGGGTTCGGCAGCGCTTGAACCTGGGGCCAGCAGGGCATAGATGCTGGAGAAGTCCAGCGCTCCAGCCCCATGCTGCAGATGCAGAGCATAGAGATTGCGCGCCAAAGAACCCAGTGGCGTGGCGCATTCGGACTCCAGGGCGGCGGCAAAGGCCAGGTTCAGGTCCTTGAACATCAGCCTGGTGACAAACCCTCCCTGATAGCCCTGGTTGGCAGGGGCTGTCTCGCTCAGACCAGGCAATGGCGGATGGACGCGCAGCGCCCAGTTGTCTGCGGAGCTTTCCTTCATGATGGCTGCCAGCGTTGCGGGCTCGAGGCCCAGTGCCTCGCCAAGGTGCAACGCTTCACAGGTACCTACCATGAGGATGCCCAGCAGCATGTTGTTGCACATCTTGGCGGCCTGGCCGGCGCCCGCACCCCCGGCATGAAAGAGCCTTTTGCCCATGGCCATCAGGATGGGCCGGGCGCGGGCCACATGGTCAGCCTCGCCGCCCACCATGAAGGTCAGGGTGCCCGCCTGGGCGCCGCTTATCCCCCCAGAGACCGGGGCATCGATCATCGGCCAGCCATGGGTTGCCGCCTCGGCGGCAAGACTGCGGCTGGTCGCCACGTCGATGGTGCTGCTGTCGATGTACAACACTGGTTGCTGGTCGGTCTTGTCCATTTTCATGGGCCAGATGACCTGGCGCAACACCTGCGCCACCTCCCGGCCACTGGGCAGCATGGTCAGCACCACTTCTGCTGCGGCCACGGCTTCCTGCACGGAGGTACAGGCGATGCCACCTGCGGCCTGCAAGGCCTGCATGGGTGCTTCCTGCACATCGCAACCACATACCCGATGGCCAGCCTCGATCAGATGTCCTGCCATGGGCAGGCCCATCTGACCCAGGCCGATCACGGCAATGGTACTCACAGCAGGTCCTCCAGGGGATGGCTGGCATAACCAGCGGGCAGCTGCAGGTGCGCCAGGACTTCCTCGCGGCTGACCTGGTCAAGGTCTCGATGAGACCAATGTGGTTGCCTGTCTTTGTCCACCAGCATGGCCCGCACCCCTTCTGGAAAATCCTGCCGTCGCGCACTGTGCGCCGCGGCGAGCCATTCCAGACGGAATGTCTCTGCCAACGATGCCGTGGCACAGCGCTGTTGCATCTCCCAGCCAAGGTGGGCGGTCATGGGACACCCTGCCTGGAGGCGCTGCCAGTCCGCAGCCAGCAGGGCATGGCCAGCGGCGGCAGACCGCAGCCTCGAGACGGCAACCAACAGCGTGTCACCTTGCATCATGGTGGCAATGGACTCGAGGCAGGCGGCATGGCGCAGCGGCGGCAGCTCAGCGGGGGGCAGGCGCTCCATGAACCAGGCCAGGGCCCTGTTGCCGTCTTTCTGGTCCCACGGCGCCTGGGCCAACTGATCCAGGAGCGTTGCCGTGGCAGAGGCGGCATACGCGCCATGCGCCATGCCCAGGGCGATGGCGTCGCTGGCATTGAGGCTGGCGCCGGTCAGCGCCATGTAGCGCCCCATGTCATGGGGCAAGGTGGCCAGGATATGGCTCATGCCCACATCGGGATAGAGCCCGATCTGGATCTCGGGCATGGCCAGCATACTGCGCTCGGTGACCAGGCGATGGCTGGCCGCCATGAACAGCCCCATGCCACCCCCCATGACAAACCTATCACCCAGGCAGAGCACCGGTTTGGGATAGGTATGCAGCAGATGATCCAGGCGATACTCGGTGGCGAAAAACCGGTCCACAGCAGCGAGATCCCCTTTTTTGATGGCCTGGTACAACGCCACCACGTCGCCGCCAGCGCAAAAACCCCGTTCGCCTTCGCCCTGCAGCACCACGACCCTCACAGCCGCATCGTCGGCCCAGTGCCGCAGGGCCTGGGTCAGCGGATCGATCATGGCCTGGCTCAGCGCGTTGATGGTCCTGGGGCGGTTGAGCGTGGCCACGCCCATGCACCCCCCATGGCGCAGCGGATACTGCTGCAGCAGCAGCGGAGCCTCTTGCGGAGCACTACTCAACGGGGCTGCCCCCAACGCGGCTCCCGTTTTTCCAGGAAAGACATCAACCCCTCGACGGTATCGGGATGAGCAAACAATTCCACGAAGGCCTCGCGCTCCTGCGCCCAGTTGTGGTTGACAGGCGAACGACGGTTGGCCTGGATGAGCCGCTTGCAGATACGTATGCTGTTGGGGCTTTGGGTCTTCGCCTTGGCGAGCCAGTCCACAGCAGCAGCCACCACCGTGCCCTTGGGCACGCACTCATCCGCCAACCCGATGCGCAGGGCCGTGGCTGCATCCACGCGCTCACCCAGGAGAATCATGCGCTTGGCCCAGCTCTCCCCCACCAGATGGGGCAAGAGCTGGGTGCCGCCCCCGCAGGGCAACACACCGATGCGCGCCTCGGGCAGCGCCAGGGTGACATGCTCCTCGACCAAGCGAAAATCGCAGGCCAGGGCACATTCCAGGCCGCCCCCCATGGCATAGCCGTTGATGGCCGCGCAGCTCAGTCCAGGATAGTCCGCAAGCCCCAGGAATGCGGCACCAAATGCCTCCCCGATCTGTCCGGCAGCACCTGGATCACTCCCCATGGGAAAGGTCTTGATATCGGCCCCGGCGCTGAAAAAGCGCTCGCCGGCCCCGGTGATGATCAAAGGCGGTGGATAGGCTGCCGCGCCCAGGGTCTGCACCACATGCAGCAGACTGTTCAGGCCGGCCACCGTCCAGGTATTGGCCGGCGGCCTGTCCAGCGTCAGGACAGCCAGCTCGGGTGTTCGCTCCAGACGCATGCCACTCAATTCATTCATATTCATAGCAACCCCTCCATGTCATGATCGTCCAGCAATTGCCGTGCGGTGATCAGCCGCATGATGTCGTTGGTGCCTTCCAGGAGCCGATGCAGGCGCAAATCGCGCAGATGGCGTTCGGCGGGGTAGTCTCCCAGCACCCCATAGCCGCCATGGAGTTCCAGGGCGCCATCGGCCACCGCGAAGGCCACATCGGTACAGAACCGCTTGGCCATGGCACAGAAGGCCCGGGTGGCGCGGTGACCCGCATCGTAATGCCGGGCTGCCTGGTCCAGCAGGGCGCGCGCTGCGTGGAGCTCAGTGGCCATGTCGGCCAAGCGGAACTGCACCGCCTGGAACTGGCTGATGGACTGGCCGAACTGCCGCCTCGTCTTCACATAGGAAATGGCCTCCCTGAGTGCTGCCCGGGCCGTGCCCACCGAACAGGCAGCAATGTTGAGCCGGCCACCATCCAGGGCCTGCAGCGCCATGGCGAACCCCTGGCCCTCGGCGCCCAGGCGATGATCCTCAGGAACAAAAACCTCCTGGAAAAGCACCATGCGCGTGGCCTGGCTGCGCCAACCCAACTTGCGCTCCCGACGCCCATAGCTGACCCCGGGATGGTCCGCTGGCACCAGGAAGGCCGAGATGCCCTTGCTGCCAACCGGAGCGGTGCGGGCCATGACCACCAGCCACTGGGTATCCCCGGCGCCAGAGATGAACGCCTTGGCGCCATCGAGCACATAGCCATCATCCCGCCTGGCAGCGCAGGTACGCAGGGCTGCGGCATCGGAGCCGGCCTCGGGTTCGGTCAGGCAGTAGGAAGCCAGTTTGGCGCCACTGGTCAGTTCTGGGAGATGCTGTTGCCGCACCACAGCCCCGCCAAACCGAGCCACCATGGCGGTGGCCATGTTGTGGATCGACAGGAAAGCGGCAAATGAGGTGCATCCCTCGGCCAGCGCCTCGAAGAGCCTCACCCCCAGACTGCGACCGATACCCAGCCCTCCATGATCTTCTGACACGAACAAGCCGCACAGGCCCAGCGCGCCCGCCTGGCGCAACTGGGGAAGAGGAAATGTTTCACTCTCATCCCAGGCTGCGGCATGAGGCGCCAGTTGACCGATGGCAAAACGCGCTACCGCCTCCACGAGGGCCTGCTCCTGTCCGTCGGGCTGCTGCTCCTCTTTCATGCTTTCATGCGATCAGGCATCCCCCCCCCAATTGCGCGCTGTCTCAGGACGCCGGCGCGCCGATGTGGGTCAGATAGCTGCCGCCACTCGACTGCTCGTCCAGCCAGCGACTGGTGATCGTCTTGGTCTGAGTATAGAACCGTATGGCTTCCTTGCCGCAGGCGTGGAGATCGCCATGGAACGAACCGCGGCGCCCGGTGAACGAGAAAAACGCCAGGGGGACGGGAATGGGCACATTGACGCCCACATTGCCCACATCCACATGACGGCAGAAGCGCTGTGCTGCCCCGCCGGAGGCCGTGAAGATGGCCGTGCCATTGCCATAGGGATTGCGATTGATGATGGCAATGGCCTCATCCAGGGTCGCAGCACGCATCAGGCATACCAGGGGCCCAAACACCTCCTCGCGGTAGACGGTCATGGCATCCGTCACCCGATCCACCAGCGAGGCACCCACCCAGTTGCCGTTCTCGTATCCTCCCACCGTGGCCTTGCTGCCATCCAGCAGCATGGTAGCGCCCTCCTGGGGGGCGCTTGCCAACAGTGTTCTGAAACGATCCCTGGCGGCTGGGGAAATCAAGGGGCCGAAGGAAGCGCCGGGGTCATCATACAGGCCGGGACGCAGCTCGGCCATGGTCTCACGCAATTGACCGGCCATGTCGTCGGCCTGATCCCCCACCAGGATGGCCACGGAAATCGCCATGCAGCGCTGCCCGGCCGCCCCGCAACCAGCCCCGGCAATGGCCCTGATGGTTTCATCGCGCGGCGCATCGGGCAGCACCACGGCATGGTTTTTGGCGCCGGCCAGAGCCTGGACACGCTTGCCGTGGACGCCCGCCAGACGATAGATAGCCCGGGCCACCGGCGCCGAGCCCACGAACGAGACCGCCGTGACGCCAGGATGGCTGATCAACGCCTCCACCTGCTCGCGGCCACCATGGACCACCTGCAGCACCCCATCGGGCAACCCGGCCTCCTTGGTCAGCTCCACCATGGCCATGGTGGACAGGGGATCTTGTTCCGAGGGCTTGAGGATGAAGGTATTGCCGCAGGCGATGGCCAACGGGAACATCCACAGCGGAATCATCACAGGAAAATTGAAAGGGGTGATACCGAGGCAGACACCCAAGGGTTCGAGGTAGCTGTTGAGCTGGACGCTGCCATGCAGCACGGATTCGCCCAGCACCAGCGCAGGCAGGGAAAGCGCGTGCTCCACAGCCTCCATGCCGCGCTGCAGCTCTCCTTTGGCATCGGCAAGCACCTTGCCCGTTTCTTGGGCCAACAGCTGCACCAGTCGCCCTTCCTCCTGCCTGAGGAGCTCATAAAAACGGATCAGAAAACCAAGCCGGGTCTTGAGCGGGGTCGAACCCCAGGATGCAAAGGCTTCCCGGGCACCCGAGACGGCCCGCTCCAGCTCTTCTGGGGTGGCACAGGGGACAAGGGCCACCTGTTCCTGGGTGGCTGGGTCCGCCACAGTCAGCCAGTTTTTGCTTATACTGGTAACAAATGCTCCATCAATATACAATGAAACGCTTTTTGTCATATATACCCCCGTTCAAGCAGCACGCAACCTGGCTGCCAGCAGGACAAGACCTTTGTCATCCCTTTCATGATAGATTACCGTCATGCCTTGTGGAGGGCTTGCGTGCTTCAAATATGAGCAGTTGAGGTGGTCATGAGGCGCGCCATGCCCCACATGGCCAGGCGCACACCCCATGGAGGCTTTCTGCCCCCAAACCTTGCGGCTGTGGCACTGTGGTCGGCTTCCTCGCGGACCATGCGCTGCAGAAGGTGTCGACTGACCACATCCCGTGCCGGCAGGCGCTGGAGGTGACCTTCCAGGTGATCCACCACCTGGTCTTCTGTCTCGCGCAAAAAGGCCTTGCTGGGTCCATCCCCCAACAAGCCAACCACAGCCCCCAATGTCGCGGATGAACCATACCAGAAAGGAGCAAGCATGCTGGGTGAGGAGGACAACTGATGGAGACGCTGGGCGCACCACAGGAGATGACGCTGCTCGCCGCTGGCAGCATGCAGCAGTGCCTCCCGCCATGTGGGATCACGGGCCAGCAACGCCTGGCCATGGTACAACCCTTGGGCGCAGACCTCCCCGGCATGGTCCACGCGCAGCAAGCGAGCGCTGCAGCGTCGCTCCGCGGGGGTCAGCACCTCCTGCGGCACAAGCTGTGACTCACCTGCGGACAATGGGTCTGTCTCGCAGGCGCTGTCAGGCCGCAGCAGCTGGTCAACCACGGCCAGCACGGTATCAAGACGACTCAACCGACGCATCATGTTCTTGTCTCCTGCCCTGGCAAGCAACCCATCCTGCTTCATGCCCATGTTCATTCTAACCATAGCCCCGCTGTTTCTGCCATGACCAGCCAACCATCCCGACTACCGTGGGCATGGAGCCTGGTGTATGAAACCGCCTTGCTGGCCGCACTCCCCTATGCGCTGCTCCACCTGCTGGGCAAGGCCCGCCGTGACAGGCGCTACCTGCATCACCTCAAGGAACGCTTCGGCAGGCAATCCGGCATGATGCCGCATGGCGCGATCTGGTTTCATGCGGTCTCCGTGGGGGAACTCCATGCCATCATCCCTCTGGTTGAGGATTGCCTCGCAGCCGCTCACCCTGTCATGGTCACCGGGCAGACCCCAGCGGTGCGCGAGAGGGTGAGCAGCCTGTGGGATGGGCGGGTCTCTTTCAGCTATCTGCCCTATGACCGCCGTCTGTGGGTCAGCCGCTTTCTGGATGCGCTACAACCACGGCTTGCCGTCTTCGTGGAGCGGGAACTGTGGCCCAACTGGTTTTGCCTTTGTGGGGCACGGCATATTCCCCTGCTGGTGATCAACGCCCGGTTGTCCGATGCTTCTCTGAGCGGCTATCGATTGATCAGGCCGCTGCTGGCCAAAGCGCTGCAGGCTGCCACCATGATCGCCGCGCGCAGCACAGAAGATGCCCGGTTGCTGCAAGAGCTGGGCGGCACAAGGGTCGTGGTGCTGGGAGACCTCAAGCAAGCGGCCTGCATGGGGCAAGCTTTACCCCATGCATCCAAAAACAGGATATGGTCACTGGCAGGTGGTCGCCCGTTTTGGGTAGCCGGCAGCACCCATGAAGGAGAGGAAGCAAGCATCCTGACCGCTCATCTGGCCCTGCGCCAGATGCATCCCAACGTGTTCTTGATCCTGGCACCACGCCATATGGAGCGGATCAACCGGTTGCGCGACCTGATACGGCGCTTTGGTCTGCAGGAGCAGCGCCTGGGCTGCCTGGATCAGGCAAGCCTGCCTGCTGAGGTAGATGTGCTGCTGCTTGACCAGCTTGGTGTATTGGCATCCTGTTATGCCGGAGCCCTGGCCGCCTTCGTGGGGGGCACCCTGGTGCCTGTGGGAGGCCATACGCCATTCGAGGCGGCCAGGGCTGGCTGTCCAGTGCTGTTTGGTCCTTATCGGCAGCATATCGCCGAAGCGGCAGCCAATCTGATCCAGCGGGGGGCTGGTTTTGCGGTGGATGACGCCAAGCTGGTTAACACCCTGCAGCGTCTGGCCAGCGACCCTGCCCTGCGGCAATCCATGGGGCAGGCAGCCCGGAAGATGACCAGCGATGAGGCCATCCTTGCCCGGTATCGCCTGCTGCTGAGATCTAGTATGCTACAGAGTAGTGAACCTATAGTATAGTTCTTTATTTTGTAAATTTTTAAGGGTTTTAAGGGAGACGCCCATGGGAGGATGGCAGGAATGAGTGGTTTGATCGAGCCCCATGGCGGCATGCTCTGTGTGCGCTACACCCAAGGGCCTGAGCGCGAAGCACTCAGGGAAGAATCAGCCGCCTGGCCCTCTTGGGATCTCACGCCTCGCCAACTCTGCGATGTCGAGCTGTTGCTCAATGGTGGCTTTTCTCCCCTGCGCGGCTTCATGGAACAGGCCGATTACCAAACCTGCCTACAAAGCATGCGGCTGACCAATGGCCTCTTATGGCCCATACCTGTGGTGCTCGATGTCTCGGCCCAGTTTGCCTCCGGGCTGCACGCTGGCGCTCGCATCGCCCTGCGCGATCCCGAAGGGCTGCTGATCGCCTGTCTCATGATCGGCGAACTGTGGACCCCGGACAAGGAACAGGAAGCCGCCTTGGTGTTCGGCACCACCGACTGCTCTCATCCTGGCGTGGCCCAGCTGCTGGAGCGCAGCGGGGCTGTCTATGTGGGCGGCGAGCTCATGGGGCTCGAAGAGCCACCCCATTATGACTTCACCACCCTCCGTCACAGCCCCGCGGCCTTGCGCGCCCTGTTCCAGCAGCGCGGCTGGCGCCGTATTGTGGCCTTCCAGACTCGCAACCCCATGCACAGGGCCCACCAGGAGCTCACCTTCCGCGCGGCTAAGCAGGTACAGGCCAATCTGCTGCTGCACCCTGTGGTGGGCATGACCAAGTCCGGTGATATCGATCACTTCACCAGGGTGCGCTGTTATGAGCACCTGCTCGACACCTACCCCGAACAGACCACCATGCTCTCCTTGCTGCCCTTGGCCATGCGCATGGCCGGCCCACGGGAAGCATTGTGGCATGCCATCATCCGCAAGAACTATGGCGCCACCCATTTCATCGTGGGACGCGACCATGCAGGTCCCGGCAAGGACAAAAGCGGCAAACCCTTCTACGGCCCCTATGACGCCCAGGCCTTGGTGGAACAGCATCAGGCGGAACTGGGCGTTGTCATGGTGCCCTTTCAGCAACTGGTCTATGTGCCTGAACTGGATCAATATCTACCCCAGGACGAGGTCCCGCCCCATCACACAACCCTGGATATCTCAGGTACCGAATTGCGTCGTCGCCTGCATGAGGGAACCGAGATCCCAGCTTGGTTTTCATTTCCCAGGATCGTCCAGGAACTGCGGCGCAGCTATCCACCGCGTACCAAGCAGGGCTTTACCGTATTCATGACCGGGCTTTCCGGGGCGGGCAAGTCCACCATTGCCAATGCCCTGCAGATCAAGCTCATGGAATTGGGCGGACGGCGGGTCAGCTTGCTCGATGGCGACCTGGTCCGCAAGCATCTCTCCAGTGAGCTGGGCTTTTCCAAGGAGCACCGCGACCTCAACATCCTCCGCATTGGCTATGTGGCCAGCGAGATCACCAAACACGGCGGGATTGCCCTGTGCGCCCCCATAGCCCCCTATCGCGCCACCAGATCCGCGGTACGGGAGATGATCGAACCATGGGGTGGCTTTATCGAGGTCCATGTGGCCACCGCCATCGAGGTGTGCGAGCATCGCGACCGCAAGGGCCTGTATGCCAAGGCCCGCCAAGGGTTGATCCGAGGATTCACTGGGATCGACGATCCATATGAAGCCCCGGAAAACCCCGAACTGCGCATCGATACAGCGCTGTGCACGGTGGCCGAGGCGGCACAGTCCATCCTGCTGTGCCTGGAGTCCCTGGGGTTCATTTCAGCCGCGTGATGACGTGAGACACCTCTGGCTTTGCCTACCAAGCCAGAGGTGCCGCCGGGTTCTGGGCCAAGTTATATCTACAGACGCGGCCGAAATACAGACTAGAGGGCTGGAGGAAGCGCCTCGGGCTGTACCTGGCCATTCAAAAAGAGTTCCGCATAGCGTCGCGCGCCGAGCAATCCCACCTTGGTGTTTTGTACCACCATGACCGGCATCTCGGCCAGCAGGGCCGCCATGCGGCCCTTGCGCCGCAAAGCCTGCATGAAGCCGCCTGCTCTGATGAGCGGCAATATTTTTGGAGCAATCCCCCCTGCTATGTAAACGCCGCCACTGGCGATGGGATGCAACGCGGCATTGCCGACATGGGCGCCATATATATGAATGAAAAGCTCCATGGTTTCCTGGCAGAGCAGATCATCCTCAGACAAGGCATGTTGGGCAATGACGGCGGCAGGATCCGCAGCGCTGGCTACCTCCTGCGCTACCTGGGCACTTTTTTTTCCCTTATCCTCATTGTTCTCTTGCGCCCTTTCCAGGAGAAAGACATACAGCTCATGAATTCCTGATCCCGTCAGGACTCTCTCGGTGCTGACCCGACCATAGCGGCGTTGCAGGCGTTGCAGCAGGGCAAACTGCAAGGGGTCGGTGGGCGCGAAATCCACATGCCCCCCCTCTGAGGCCAGAACCCGTAGTGTTGGGTCACGCAACAAAACCCCCTGGCCCAACCCTGTTCCGGCGCCCACCACCAGTACGGGACCATTGGGATGGGCAGCACCGACCTGCAGGATACTGAGATCCTCTGGTGACAGGATCGAGGCCCCCCAGGCTACCCCTTCAAAATCATTGATCAGCAAGACCCTGGGAATGCCAAGGGATCGCTCCAGTTCGCCACTGTCCATCTTCCATGGCAGATTGCTCAGCACATGATCCCCGGAGATAGCGGGTCCGGGTACCGCCAGGCAGGCTACCTGAATATTAGCCCGCACCTCATCTGGCACGGCCTCCAGAAAAGTGCGGGCCATGGTGGCAAAACCTGGAAAATCATTGCTCTGCAGGCGCATCTCGGCCACATGATCCCGCTCACCCAGCCGCCCTATCTGAAAAATCGTCTTGGTACCGCCCACGTCGGCTGCTAGCAGGTACATGACATCCTCCTTAGGTTTGTGTTCATGAATCGTCCAGCTCCCCGCTCATCCTGTCAGGTGTTGGCCATCCTGCCATGCCAAGGGGCCAGCAAGGCGCGCAGCTTGGCCACCACATCCATGGGACGGTCCAACATCATGTGGTGTCCTGCACCTGGCAGGGCCATGACAGGCACATGGGGGCCAAGCACTGCCGGCAACGATGACACCTGTTCCTGGGGAAACAATGCACTGTGCTCTCCATAGAGAAAGACGCACGGCACCTCCAGTGCGGCCACCAGAAGGTGAACAGCCTCATAGTCTGTCTTGGTGATGAAAGCCGGATCAAATCGCCAGCGCCAGCCCTCACCATGGCGCTCCAGGCCATGCTCGGCCAGATGGCGCAACATCAGCGGATGAGCGCAATCCTGGGGGGGCACCAGGCGAAAACGGCTCAGGGCAAGCTCTCGGTCCGGATAGATGCGACCTCGACCAAAGGGGGAAGACGCTCCCAGTTCACGCTGGGCCTCCATGAAGGCCGGCAACAAGACAGCCGAATCCATGATCACAAGCCCCGCGAAGCGCTCTGGCGCAAGGCTTGCTGCCTTGATGGCCGGCATCGCCCCAAAGCTGTGCGCAACCATGATGATCTTGTTTCCTTGGCCCCAATGCTCACATACCGCCAAGACCTCCTCGGCAAACAACGTGGCGCTGTAGGCTGCAAGATGGTCGCTCTGGCCCATGCCGAACAGATCAATAGCGCTTACATCAAAGGAATCGCTCAGAAAAGGTGCTACGAAATCCCACCAGTGTGCATGGGCAGCGCCGCCATGAATCAGCAGCACACCCTGCTTGCCAGCTTCCCCCCATCGGACGTAATGGGCTTGCGCTCCTGACACCCCACACCATTGATCCTGTGCCTGCTCACAACGCTGCAAGGCTTCCTGCAGCCATGGCGGGATTTCCGCTGTGGTCACACATTGATCCACAGCTACACTGATCCCCTGGGGTGTTTCCTGCGATTTGTTTGCCACCAGACCTCCTTTGTCTATCCCTCACCGATCCATCCCAGGCTTTATGCCCAACCAAGAAGCCCCATGAAACGGGACCAAATCCGTCTGCTTGAGCAGCCCTAATGCGGGGTAATGACATCCATTCCCTGCCTGGCACGCAATGCCGTCAAAGCCAAAATGGCCTCGCACATCGAGACGGGCACACCAACCGTGTGAGCCAGCTCCACCACAGCCCCCAGAATGGCCCCCAACTCCAGGGGGCGCCCTGCCAGAAAATCCTGCAGCATGGACGTCCTGTGGGCGCCCACCTGCTGGGCGCCATGCAATCTGGTCTCCATGTCCACCGGCATGGTCACACCCAGCGCTGCCGCCACCTTTTCGGCCTCGGTCATCATCTGCTGACAAACAGCACGTACCCCTTGATCACTCAACATCACATCCATGGTGGCCATGGTCAACACACTCAGCGGGTTGAGCGCCAGATTACCCCACAACTTCACCCAGATATCGGCACGAATATCCTTGCGTACCGGCGCCTTGAGACCACAACGACCCATGAGCTGGCTCAGGGCCCGCACCCTGGCGGTTCCCTCGCCATGCAGTTCGCCCAACACAAAGCGCTCCCCTTCCAGATGGCGCACCCAACCTGGCTCCACAACGATGACCGCGGGATAGACCACACAACCGATGAGCCGCTCCGCAGGGATCGTCCGCATCAGAAAACCATCCGGATCCACACTGTGGAGGCATGTACCCGATAAATCGCCACGGTACTGCTGGAAATACCACCAAGGAATGCCATTGATCGCCGGCAGGACGGCTGTGGTTTCGTGATACATGGGGGCAAGATGACCGGCAATCTGCCGGACCTGCTGGGCCTTGACCGTCAGAAAGATATAATCCTGCACCCCGGCTGCTGCGCTGTCAGCCACAGCATGGACCTTGATCACCCTGCTGGTACCGTCTGCCTCCTCCAGCCGCACACCCTGATGCTGCATGGCAGCCAGGGTCGCTCCCCGACCGATCACCGTCACCTCACAGCAACTGGCCATGCGAGCCGCGAGAAAACAGCCAATAGCACCTGCGCCGTAGATGGCGATCCTCACCACCCCAGACTCCGCGCCATGGTCAGCCTGTTCACCTTGCCACTGGGTCCTTTGGGCAATTCAGGCACAAACAGGATGCGCCTGGGGACCTTGAAGGGAGCCAGGCGCTGGCGCAGAAAGGCCAGCAGAGCAGCCTCGCTCAGCTGTTGTCCGGCCTTCAGGACCACAGCAAGCCCCACCTCTTCGCCGAGACGCTCATGGGATATGGCAAAAGCCACAGCCTCGGCCACTGCTCCATGGGAAAGGCATGCCTCCTCGATCTCCCGGGGAGCCACCTTTTCGCCGCCACGATTGATCAATTCCTTGATGCGTCCTGTGAGGAACAGAAAACCCTGGTCGTCAAAATAGCCTTGATCCCCGGTGCGAAACCATGGCCCATAGAAGGAGGTGGCATTGGACTCGATGGGAGACACATAACCATTGATCACGCTGGGTCCGGTGATCACCACCTCGCCAACCTGGCCTGGTGAGACATCGATCCCGCCTTCTTGCACGATGCGTATCTGGGGGCCAGCCGGCAACCCCACAGAACCAGGTTTGCGCATGGCGGGGGGCAGTGGGTTGGCAGCCACCTGATGGGCGGCCTCGGTCATGCCATAGGATTCGATCACAGGGCAGTGAAACAGCTCTTCCAAAGCAGCAAGCACCATGGGGGGTAACGAGGCAGAGGATGAACGCACCAGCCGCAGCGCGGCGCGTTCTGCTGTCTCTCGATTGCGGGCTGCGCGGGCCACGATGATCTGATGCATGGTGGGCACAGCACTGTAATAGGTGGGCTTGGCCCGCTCCAACTCGGCAAAGAAGGTCAGCGCATCGAAACGGTCGCACACATACACGCTACCGCCAGCCAGCAGCGGGGCCAACAGGCCGGCCATAAAGCCATGGATGTGAAAAAGAGGCATGATATTCAGCGAGCGGTCCTTGGGGGTCAGTGCCAATGCTTGACCGATCTGGCGCGCCGAGGCCAGCAGTTGGCTGTGCGACAGACCCACCAGCTTGGGGCGGCCTGTGGTTCCAGAGGTATGCAGCAGCAAGGCCGGGGCGTCATCAGCAGAGCTACCCATTGCCGTTTGATGACCTACCGGCTGGTCAGCGCATAGTTCCAGGCGAAGCTCGGCTCCTGTACCTTGCAACAAGAACACAGGAATACCACAACACAGCGCCGCGGCCCTGGCCCTGGGCTGATCCTCACGGGTAATCAGGGCGCCTGCTTGCAGGTCTTCCAGATAAAAGCGCAACTCAGCCTCGGTATAGGCAGGATTCAGCGGGGCAGCACCAGCGTGCTGCATGACAGCCAACAGGGACAGCGCCAGAGCGCTGCCCTCGGCCACCACCGCCAGACGATCGCCGCGACCAAAACACCCCAAGGAAGCCCCCAGGCCTTGCAGCGCAGCGCGCAGCGCATCATGGCTCAAGGAGGTATTCCGGCCATCCAGCAATGCAGGGGCTGAACCGCCCGCCAAGGCCTCGGTCACCACCATTTCCATTATCATCTCTCCGGCCCCACGATCATGTCCAACATGTCCAATCCGGGCAACGTGGAGGCACTTGTTGCATTGTACATCGGTCATAGACCAAACCGAGGCGCGGCAGGCGGGCATGATCGCTGAACATGAGGCGCAAGCAGCAAAAGATGCCCTGCTGCATGTGCAATGGATCGGGGCTGAATGGTCGCCGCCCATGACTCGACGAATTTGCCAGTTGTCTGTATAATCATCCCTTCGCTCCCTTCGTCTAGGGGCCCAGGACGCTGCCCTCTCACGGCGGTAACGCGGGTTCGAATCCCGCAGGGAGCACCATATTCGTGCCTTTGCGGCATGGAGTGCCTTGTTTCCCATCCAGCCCATGTACCATGCACAAAAAGGCAAGGCCAGACGCGGCGCTGGCCTTGCCTGCAACGCAGCATAACAATCCCCTCAGGGGCGGGTTGTTGGGGGTATGCTGGCTTGGTCAATACCCATGCCTACAAATAAAAAACCCCGCGCCTCAATAAGGCGCGGGGTTTTCCTGTCGCAGGTCTATTGCCAGACCTAGTCTATACCAGGCAGGCTAGAAGCGGGTACCTGCAGAGACCATGAAGATGAAAGGATCCAGATCCGTGTTGCTGTCCCTTTTGACCATGGAGCCATCGGCCATCTTGGTCGAGATCTTGGCATCAGCCTTGACATGGCTCCACATACCCATGGCACCGACCATGAGCGGGAAGCTGATTCCCAATGTGCTGCTCAGGTCGTAATCAGCGCCAATCTGCAGCGCCGGGCCAAACGAATCATCAATGTCGATCTTGGTCTTGCCGCCCAGGTTATCATTGGCCAACTGGCGGCTCTCTTCATCCCAGAAATAGGCATAGGTCAATCCAATGCCGGCATAAGGCTGAAAGTCCCCATGATAGGGATAGAACTGCAGCAAAGCGCTGGGAGGAATGACCTTGGTCTTACCCAGATCCTCACCCTTGACAGCAAGGTCACTCTTGGAGCTGCCAGGAGCCTCCAGGTGATGCAGGAAGGGACCCGAGCCAACCAGCTCAACCCCAATATGCTCGGTCACCATGTAACCCAGGGTAAAAGCGCCCATGCCCGCGTTGTCCACACCCATCCTGTCGACAGGAGTGCCATCCAGACCACCACCACTCTCATTGGGAAGCAGTGCGGCATAACCAGCCCGCACCACAAAATCACCCTTGTCATAGGCGCTGGCGCCAGCCGAAAACACCAAGCCGGCGGCCATGCTGCATCCAAGCAAGCCATATTTCATTTTCATCATTACACCCTCTTTACCTCAGCTACATAAAGCTGTCATCTGAAACCGTGAGGTAGGTTAGCACAGCGGTTTCATCAAGGGAAGCCCTTATGGCGCTCTCCAGAAGCCCGGCAACACCTTCTTGAAACCATTCCTCTTGAAATCCTCTCTTCAGCAACGCCATCATGCCACCCCTTACATGATGTCATGCATTGCTTTCTCAGACCATACGGGGGCCGCGTCCTGCTTCCCAGTCTGGCCAGAAGGCCCGAATCCCAGCCACGCCATGGCCACCATAGCGCTGCGCCTCGACGAGATCATCCGGCCCTACCCCACCCAATGCATAAACAGGCATGCTCGCTTGTGCTGCCAAACGCGCAAAACCATCCCAGCCCAAAGGGAGGCTGCCTGGATGGCTGGCAGTGGGGCATACCGGGCTCAATACCACGCCATCCACATCCTGTTCGGCAGCAAGCCGTAGTTCCTGTGATGAATGACAGGAAGCGACCTGTAACAAGCCAGATACACATTCTCGGCAACGCAACCGGGAGGCGCTCCAGTGCACGCCATCGAACCCCAGGGTATGCGCCTTGTCGGCATCATCGTGCAGGAAACACAAAACCTGATGGCGCTTGGCCACAGCAAGGCAGGCAGCAAGCAGACGGTCATCGCCCTGGGCCATACCCGGCACATGACGCAGCAGAACCATCCGATCACCCTGTTTGCAGACCTGCTCCATGGCCCGCAGAAACCGCAGCCATTCGGCAGACCAGCCTGCTGTGCCGTGCTGTGCTGGGGGGCTGATGACATAGTGCCGGGGCAGGTCAGGACAGGGTCCCATGACAGTGCTTGAACTTCTTGCCTGAACCACAAGGACAGGGTTCGTTGCGACCCACCTTGGGCATGGTCCGCACATAGGGTGTCGGTGCGGATTCAGGATGTGCCGCGGCTGGCTGCTTCCCCGCCATAGAGCGCTGCAGGCTGGGCGCAGGTTCTTCGCTGGACAATGCCCCGGCCTCATCGGCAAGAGCAAGAGGAATGGCCGGCGCCTGATCATGACGCAATGTCAGGTTGATGACATCCGCCTGCTCATTGCCGGGTGGTAGCGTGGCATCCGGGTTTTCCTTGTTCATTTTGAGCTGGAAGAGGGTGACCACCGTTTCTTCTTCCATGGCGGCAACCATCTGCCCAAACATACTGAATGCCTCTTTCTTATACTCTTGCTTGGGATCGCGCTGGGCATAGCCCCGCAGGTGAATACCCTGGCGCAGGTAGTCCATGGCCACCAGATGCTCGCGCCACAGGTTGTCCAGGACACGCAACTGCACCCACTTTTCCAGATGGTGGACCAAGCCGCCCTCGAGGCCGTCCCATTTGGCGAGATAAGCCTGCTCCAGGGCATCGAGTATCTTATTCATGAAATCTTCGTGGGTCTCGGTCGACTCAAGCCAGGATGCCAGCGGCAGTTCAACGAACAGCTCGGCAGAGAGAAAATTGGCAAGCCCAGGAACGTCCCACAGATCCTCGCTCGCTTGCTCAGGGACGAAACGCTCCACGAGATGGCGCAGCACCTTGTGGCGCATCTGCCGAAAGAAAGCAGACATGTCATCGCTGCCCAGGAGTTCGTTACGCAGTTGATAGATCACCTTGCGCTGCTCATTGCCCACGTTGTCGTATTCCAGCAACTGCTTGCGGATGTCAAAGTTATGTGCTTCCACCTTTTTCTGAGCGTTTTCGATGAATCGGGTTGTCAGGCGGTGCTCGATCACCTCATCATCCTTGACCCCAAGCCGCTGCAGCATGCCAATGCGCTTGTGTGAACCAAAGATACGCAGCAGGTTGTCCTCCAGGGAAACGAAAAAGCGTGAAGTGCCCGGGTCGCCCTGTCTGCCAGCACGGCCTCGCAACTGGTTGTCTACCCGCCGGGATTCGTTGCGCTCGCTGCCGATCACATAGAGCCCGCCGCTGGCCAGCACGGCATCATGAGCACTCTGCCAGGCAGTATGCAGTTCTTGCACCAGAGCATCCTCATGATCCTTTGAGTCCTTGCCCATGGCGCGACACATGGCCTCGAAATTGCCACCGAGCACAATATCCGTACCCCGACCAGCCATATTGGTGGCAATGGTCACAGAGCCGGGACGCCCGGCCTGGGCTATGATCTCGGCCTCACGTTCATGATTCTTGGCATTCAATACCTCATGAGGTATGCCCTGTTCCTTCAGGGTGGCGGCCAGGTGCTCGGATGCCTCGATGGAGGCCGTGCCCACCAGGACCGGCTGGTTGCGCCCATGGGCCTCCTGGATCTCCTCGATGACAGCAGCCATCTTGGCCTCTGCCCGCAGGAAGACCAGATCAGCGTGATCGATGCGGATCATGGGCTTGTTGGTGGGGATCACCACCACCTCGAGGCCATAGATCTCATGGAACTCATAGGCCTCGGTATCCGCGGTGCCGGTCATACCAGCCAGTTTGTCATAGAGCCTGAAGAAGTTCTGGAATGTGATCGAGGCCAGGGTCTGGTTCTCCCGCTGGATCGGCACACCCTCCTTGGCCTCGATGGCCTGATGCAGCCCATCGGACCAGCGCCGTCCCGGCATGAGGCGTCCGGTAAACTCATCGACAATGATGACCTCATTGTTGCGCACGATGTAATCCACATTGCGACGAAAGAGTTGTTGGGCGCGCAATGCCGCCATGATGTGGTGCATGAGCACGATCTGGTTTGCCTCATAGAGGCTGGCGCCGGCCTCGATCAGCCCAGCCTCCACCAACAACTCCTCCACATGATGATGCCCTTCTTCCGAGAGATAGACCTGCCTTGCCTTCTCATCTACCCAGAAATCACCGCTGCCTTCCTCATTTTCCTGACGCTTCAGCCTGGGGACGATGGCGTCCAGTTTTGCATACAGCCCGACGTCCTCATTGCTGGCCCCGGAAATGATCAACGGCGTGCGCGCCTCGTCGATCAGAATGGAATCCACTTCGTCCACGATGGCATAGGACAGCTCACGCTGCACCTTGTCATCCATGCTGAAGGCCATATTGTCGCGCAAATAATCAAAACCCAGCTCATTATTGGTGGCATAGACCACGTCGCAGGCATAATTGGCGCGCTTTTCTTCCGGGCTCTGTTCCGACAGCACCACGCCCACAGACAGACCCACCGCTTCATACACAGGACGCATCCATGCCGCGTCTCTTTTGGCCAGATATTCATTGACCGTGACCACATGCACACCATGCCCGGGCAGGGCATTCAGACTGGCCGCCAACGTGGCCACCAGCGTCTTGCCCTCGCCGGTGCGCATCTCGGCAATCTTGCCTTCGTGCAACGCCAACCCGCCCAGGAGCTGCACCGGAAAATGGCGCAGACCCAATGTCCGACTGGCCGCCTCCCGGACAGCAGCAAACATCTCCGGCAACATCTGTTCCAATGACCGGCCCTGTGCCAATTGCTGGCGCAGGCGTGGCGCCATCTGGCGCAATGCCTCATCCGACAAGGCCGAGATGGCCTGCGCCTCAGCCTCGATGGCAGCCACTGTCTGCTGCATGCGCCGCAACATCCTGTGGTTGCGGCTGCCAAAGAAGCGGGTCAATACCGTCGCCAAAGCACCCATGGACTCTATCCCTTGTTTCGCAGAAATGGGTCAGGGTTCACAGGCTTTTCATTGAACAACACCTCAAAATGCACATGAGGCCCTGTGGAGCGCCCCGTGGACCCAGCCAGAGCCACCACCTGGCCCCGCAACACCTTGTCCCCCACCTGGACCAGCAGCTTGCTGTTGTGGCCATATCTGGTGTGATAGCCACCGCCATGGTTGATCTCCACCAGCAAGCCATAAGCCCCGTTGCGCTCGGCCTTGACCACGATCCCTTCTGCCACGGCACTGACAGGCTCGCCACGCTGGGCTGCCAGATCATAGCCGCCATGAAAGGCGCGTCTCCCGGTAAAAGGATCACGGCGCACACCATAGGGCGAGACTATCCAAGTATCGGGCAAGGGGCTGCCTGTTGGATGCATGGCCTGACGCAAGGAACGCATGGACAACAAGCCTTCCAGGGCATTGAGCTGAATCTCGCGCTGCTGGGCGCGGCGCTGCAGGACAGCAAGAGCTTCTTCCATGGCAGGCGCAGTGTCATCATACTCATGATTGGCTCTGCCAGCAATGGAAGACGAAGAGCCATGACCCTGTTCTTCAGCCACCTGCTGCGGTTGTTTTTCGCTTGTGCCATCCGCAAGACAATCTTCCGGTCCACCCAGTGCAGGCGGGGTATCAAGATTGAATTCTTTTTTGTCCAAGCCACCCAAATCCACCAGACGCTTGCCCAATGCCTCAAGGCGCGTCAGGCGAGCCTCGGCCTCCCCCAGATTGACCGCCAAGGCACGCAACCGCCTGACCTCCACCCCCTGGGAAGAAGCCATCTGGGGGGCAGCGCTCGCCAGCATCCCGTCAACTGGTATCCTTGGCGTGGCGCCTGTCAGAGCGGGTCTCTTTTCCGCTGGCAGGCCATGCCCAGACAGCAACCCAACCCCCAGACCCAGACCGAATCCAGCCAATACAAAAGAAACAAACCCAACCCCAAGCACACCTGGTGATATGCTGCGTAAGGCACCATGGCGCCGATAAAAAACCTGTACCGAACTCAGCGCCAAAGCCAATCTCTTCTTGTTGCGCCCTCTTGCCAAAAAACTATTTCCCACCGCTCATCGGCATACGCCCCCAAGGGACCGCCTTGATCCTGTTTTTTGATCTGCCTGGAACCCATCGCCATCCATGAACTGATTACAGTGCCTCGTTCAGGAAGATTATACCCCGGATCGCAGGTCAGGTTCCCGCCGGGTGCCGGTAAGGAAGGTGACGGTCAGACATTGGGGGCAGTTGATCCGCAATTGGCGGATCAGGGAAAAAATAGCAGCCTGGACTGATTACCCGGAAAACCGCCATAAAAACCATGGCTCAACTGGGTTGATTGCACTCAACGGACACGAGGATTCCCTTTTTCACTCCTGCCTGCTCGGCCACCGATCCTGTACGCCATGATCCGTGGGCGACAGGAGTGGCCTGGCCTGAGATCAGGTTGTATCCTCGATGCCCAGCCATTCCTCCTGGCCGCGTTTGTTGATGGTCTGCAGGCGCACGCCACGACGCCATACCTGTTGGATATATTCCAGCACATGATTGGCTGCATCCGGATCGAGCCCACGACCATCCAGCTGATGGTCGTGCCTCAACATGAGGCATCCATCCCTTCTGATGGAATCCACCACGATATGTGGTGCACCAAAGTTATACTTGGCGCGCAGCAGATCCTCCTTGATGGCATCCAGATCCATGTCGGCAGCTGTGATTTCTCCATTGCGCCGCTGCCGATATTGAAACAACTTGAGTTCCTTGGCCAGTGCCTGGTCGAGATGGTTGCGGATGAACCCGGCATCATCTTCCTCGGTCATGACGCGCCGGGCGGCCGCTATACCGCCCTCCTCGATCAGACGATCCCACAGGACAAAACCCAGATGATAGGGATTGATGGCCAGGGATATCTGTTCGTCAGCCGCATAGGGACGCACCACATCAGAATGGGTCTTGATGGCTTCGAGGTAGAGATCCTGCGGTAAAAAAGAAGCCTCGCGCAGCAATCTGGCATGCCAATAGGAAGCCCATCCCTCATTCATGATCTGGCAGGCAAAGATTGGTTGGAAATAGAAGGATTCCTGACGCACGGCCAGAAAGATATCCCGCTCCCAGGGCTCCATGTCAGGGGCATAGTGGGCAATGAACCACAAGAGATCGGTTTCCGGATGGGGCGGCACCGGGACGGACCTGCGCCTTGCTGATCCGGCAGGACCGCCTGGCTCGTCCGATGCTTGTTCCCCCGTGTCTCTGGGTGCAAGCCGCGCCAACCGTTCCCGGAATGGGTCCTGGGATGGTGCCGGCGTGACTTCTTCCTCGGATGGATACGGCACCCTGCGCAGATCCATGTGGGTATCGATATGCTGCTCCAGGGAGAGTGCGGCGTCCAGGACACGCTCCACGCGCGCCTGACCGTATTTTTCAATGGCCTGGTTGATCTGATAGGCATGGGCTGCAGCCTGCTCGACGATATGATAGCCCACCTGCTCCTGGGTGCGCCTGAAAAGCAGGTTATTCTTGCTAAAATCCGCATGACCCAGCACATGAGCCAGTACCAGGGTATTTTCAGCCTCATTGTTGGTGTCGGCCAAAAAGGCCTGCCCTGGATCTCCTGGCACCACCACCTCGAAGATATGCGAATGGCCCATGCGATGCTGGATCAGCTGGTAGATGTAGCGTACGCCAAATGACCAATGCGGCATGCGCACCGGCAAACCATAAACTGCCACCTCCGTCATGAAGCTGGGCGGCACGGATTGGAATCGCACAGGAAAATAATCCAAGCCGAAACCCCTTGCCAGGTCCTCGATTTTTTCCAGGTACAAGCTTTCGTTGCTCATGCTGCCCCTCTTGCTCAAGGGTCTAACGCCGCCACTCAGTGCACACCATGGGCGGCCTCATGGCTAAAAAAGACGCGAATAGCCTCGAAGACATCTTCTTCGCGCTGCACGGCGAAACCAGCACCCTGACCCCCCTCTGCGATGACATCGGCAAAAATACGTCCTGTCTCGGTATCCAGAGGAATACGCGGCGAGCCCACCTCCACATATCCCATGTAATTGGCTGCAGAGGCAATCTGCCGTAAGCCCGCAGTAGCCGCCTCCCGATCATCGGAAAAGTTTTCACCGTCCGAAGCATAAAAGAAATAGATGTTATATCGGGATGGATCGAAGCGTTCTGCGACCATGGACGCAACCCTGTTGAAGCAGGCCGAGGCCACGGTTCCGCCTTGTCCTGCCACCTGGAAGAATTCTTCCTCGCTGAACTCCCAGGCCTCCACGGTGTGGGCGACAAAGGCCCCTTCCAGCTTGGGATACTGTCGCCGTACCCCCTCCAGCGCCCAGAAAAAGAAGGACTTGGCCAGCTGTCGTTCGCGATTGCCCATGCTGCCCGAGGCATCCAGGCCAAACAGGCAGACAGCCTGGGTGGCCGGTGTGGGCCTGCGCCTCAACTGGCGAAAACGCAGGTCATCATTGATGATGGCGGCAGCACTGCCCGTGCTGGAGCGCCTCTTGATGGCTTCCCGCATGGTGCGACGGCGATCCAGCCGCGCCCTGGGGCCTTTTTTGTCCAACCCCTCGCGTACCCAGTCGTCATCATCCATGGCGGTATCATGCTTGGGTTTGAGATCGGGCAATGCCAGCTCCTGCCACAACCATTCCACCACCTCGTCGATTTTCATCTCGACGCGGAACTCAAGACCACCGTCCTCGTTGCCGCCGCCACCACTGCGCTGGCGGTCAGCGGGGCGCAGCACATCGCCCGCTGTCACCTGACCCTGGCCAACGCCCGTGTTGTCACTGTCCTGATTCAGGCGGAAGCGGTAATGCTCCAGCACCTTGACCGGTATCTGGACCTTGCGATTGCCCAGATTCCCCAGGGAATCGGCCTGTGACAGGATGCGCGGCAAACCATGCAGCAACTGCTCGCGCATTTTTTGGTTGTGCCGCAGCCAGTCCCGCGCGCCCCTGGAAAAGAGGTCATACCAGCGCAACTCTTCATGATTGGCCGTCATGGAACAGATTCCCGTCATGACAATAACCCTCGCCTTGTTATGGATACCGCCCCGCCAGTCAGAAACCAAACATCGACTGTTGCTATTCCTGTGACAACAACGTCGTCACGTAATTGAGCGCTTCCTTGGCGCTGTGCTCATCATAACCATACTCGTCCATGAGGCGCGCCTGGACCGCCGAGATCTTGTGCTGCGTCTCCTCATCGGGACGGGTCACCGAGCTCACCAGCCGCAACACATCACGGCGCTCCTCGAACAGATACTGCTCGATGGCCTCATGCAGCCGGGCATGACTGTCCAGCGTGAAACGCTGCCCCTGCTTGAAGGCCACCATGGCCTTGCGTACCACCTCCTGGCGGAAGGACTGCTTGCCGGCTTCAGAGATGCGGATCTTCTCCTCCACCTGGCGCAAGAAGCGCTCATCCGGCTTGCGGCGCTCATTGGTCATGGGATCCTCTACCTCACGGTTGTCCAGGGAGGCTTCCACCTCGTCCAGGTATTTCTCCAGCAGTCCCTGGGCCTCGTCCTCGAAGGAGGCGAACAACGCCTTGTGCACGTCTTCCTTCACCCAGCGGTTATAGCAATCCTTGCGGGCCAGTACCAGAAAATCGACCCACGCCCGCTTCTGCTTGGCGTCCATGCGCGCATCGGAATCGATGGCGTCCTTGATGGCCAGGAGAACCTCCATGCTGGTCAGGCTCCTGCGATCGCCCCGGATGAGAGCCGATGACAGGGCGTTGACCACGAAGCGCGGGCTGACACCAGACAGACCTTCTTCAGGTTGCTCGTGGCGCAAGCGTTCCCCTTCGCTCCTGGAAATGCCCTCCACATCCTCACCGGCAAAGAGGCGCAGCTTCTTGCTGGCATCCATGGTGGGACTTTCCTTGAAGCGCGTCAGTACCGCAAACACGGCCGCCACCTTGAGGGCATGCGGGTCAAGATGCACACCGGTAAAGGCCTGGGTTCCAGCGATGAGCTTCTGGTAGATGCGCGCCTCATCCTTGTAGGAAAGCGTATAGGGCACCTGGACGATCACCATGCGATCCAAAAGCGCCTCGTTCTCCCTTTCCTGCAGGAATTTCTGGAACTCGGCAAGGTTGGTATGCGCCAGCACCGTCTCATCCATGTAGATCAAGGGAAACCGGGACACCTTGACATTTCTTTCCTGGGTAAGGGTCAGCAGCAGATACAGAAACTCGCGTTTGACCTTGAGAATCTCGATCATCTCCAGGACGCCGCGGCTGGCGGCATAGACAGCCCCGGACCACGACCAGGCCCGCGGATCGCCTTCATCGCCATATTCGGCCACCTTGGCCAGATCCACCGAACCCACCAGATCGGCGATGTCGGCCGTGGTTGGATCGTGGGGAGCATAGGTTCCCACTCCCATGCGACCCGCCTCGGAGAGAAACACGCGCTCCACCGGTAGGCGCATGGCATCACCATCGAAATCCTGCTCCAGGCGACTGCGACAAAAGGGGCAGACCTCTCCTTGCAAGCCCACCCCATACTCTTCCCGAAAGGTGGCGCGCAACGTATGAGGGATCACATTCAGTGGCGACTCATGACTTGGACAGCCGGCAATGGCATAGATGGCACCATCATCGGTGAGGCTATATTCCTCGAGCCCCCGCTTCAGCAGGATAACCAGGCTTGACTTGCCGCCTGACGGGGGGCCCAGAAGCAACAACAGCCGCCGCGCCACCTCGGAGCCCACGCTGGCTGCCTTGAAATAGGAAACCACCCGCTCCAGGGCCTCGTCGATGCCAAACAGTTCCTGGCGGAACAAGGCCGTGGGGTCTTCTGCGACACCTTCCCCGCCCACTGTGGCCTCTTGGCCATTCTTCCCCTTATGACCCTGCCAGCACAGCATGTCCCAGATGTATTGATGGCTGTTCCGGCTCAGACGTCGTGGCGCCGCCGGAAAGACGTCGGTCAGAAACTCGCGCAACGAGCCGCGCCACTGCGTCGCACGATGATCCCGCGAATAGCTTTCCAGGGCCTCCAGAAAGCGGCTTGCTGAATCGCTTACTCCCATGTTACAATCCTCTCACTTTTGAGATTAAAGAACAAAAAGGCGATCACGAACTCATGCACAATGTCCTCCTGGAAGCTGAACCAGGGAAATGAAGTGCCCTACCTTGAACCGCCCTATTCTCTTATGTATTGCTGTATTGCGTTTCGGAAACAAGCGCTTGCCCCAACCTCCAAAAACCATACCCATTATGGATCCAGCAACTTTGATGCCACAGCGGGGCTGCTGTTCCCCAGTCATCACCCGGGCGCCCCGCTTCTGTAGCCAACCACAGCGCGGATCGAAGCCATCGCATAAGGGCCTGTATCTACCAAGATACCTCACAGTTGGCGGATCATGCCTTGTTTGCGAATCTCATCCTGGCTGATACTATCCGCCCTCTCTATTGCCAAAGCATTGCGCACTTCTTGCACTTTTGTAGTGCATAGAGGTGCGTCTCCAACCCATATTGGGCAACGAGTGTCCTCGCGTCGCACAAGCCTAGAGCAATTGCTTTTATCATGCCCTGATTCAGGGCATTACTCAATAATATGCTGATCCTGGCGCAACCGATAGGCAAAGGCCAGCACCTCCGCCACGGCCACATACAGGGATGGAGGTATGTAATCCCCAAGCTCGATATGGGCCAGCAGCACGGCCAGCTGGGGGTCTTCCTGAAGGGGAATGCCACAGCGCCGGGCTTCGTCCTGAATTCTCTGCGCCAACTCTCCACGCCCCTTGGCAACGACCCGGGGGGCCCTGTCTCCATCATAGCGCAAGGCTACAGCAATGGGTTGCTGGGGCTCATTCATGCCAAAAGATCAACCAGACGAGGGGCTTCTGTGGTCGACACATCCAGGCGCATGGGTAGTCGACCGGCAAACACATCGATACGACCCAGCGCCACCCCTTGACCACGCAATGCTTCCTGCAAGAAGGGCATGCCATCCCGACACAGGCGTGCCGTTTCCTCGACAGCCGCCCACAGCGCAACGGAAATGGTCTGCTGATGTTGCCAGACCACTGCATCCAGCTTTCCCAACCGCTCACCCAGCGGTACGCTGAAAGCCAGCGACCACATTGGCTCCGTGGCAGCCTGGGTTTGCTGGTCATCTTCGGCATGGATCGGTACATCATCCCTGAACAAACGAAAAGGCACGGTCTGTGGCACGGCATCCAGCCATATCGGTAACTCCAGGCTCACGCTACGGGACAGGCTGCTGCCTTGATGCAGGGCGCTGGCCTGTTGCCATTCCAGACGTGCCAGCCCCGCGCGGGTCGTATCCAGAGCATGCTGCAGCGCAAGGCCATCCCTGGGCACGGCCGTTGTGGCCTGCTGGGCATACCCTCTGGAAGCAGCCTGAGGATCCAGTTCACCGCTGCGGGACGCTGTTTGGCCCAGGGCATCTGGGGGATTGCGCTGCGCCGTGCTGCTTTGGCTGGGATCGGTAAGAGGAGCGCCCTGGGGCCTGGTGGGCGCTGTCTCTTGGGGCCTGGTGGGCACTGTCTGCTGGCGCATGGCAGTCAGGACGTCTTCCGCTTCACCCATGGAACCAATGATCGGTTTTCTGGCTGCGCCCCCATCCTGCTCTGTGGTTGTCGAATGCGCTGTCAAGTCCTGCAGCATAGCCTGCAGGCGCAACAGCAGTGCCTTCATGTCTGCCTCGAGGCCGCCCCCACCCTTGGCCAGGCGGGCTTCCAGAAAAACACCGCTGTTCTCGAGTGCCCGACGCAAGCCTTGCGCCTGCACCAACTGCTGCTGGCTGGCTCCTGCCGTCAGCTGCTCCACAAGGCCGCGCACCGCCTCTGGCAAGGCAGCACCCTGCTGCGCCAGACCCTGTAACACCTGCTCGAGGGGCTGTTGATAAGGCAGGCTATGCCGGAAGAGCTCAGTCAAGGGCAGTTGTGGCCCTTGTTGCAGCAGGCGCAGGACAGGTCGCTCGCCCTGGGCCTGCTGCATGACCTCCAAAAAGAGCAACTGGCCCTGCTGCAATGGCAAACGGCTTTGCGCCTGCAAGAGCATATTCTCCACCACCATGAGCACCTGATCCCCTCCGAAAGTCTGCACAACGGTGGCCAGCATGAGATTGCCGGGGCGCAGCTGGGTTGCGGAAGAGGCGTTGGTTGACGGTGCAATAGGCGCGGAGACAGGTGGCTGAATTGGGTCTAACCGCATGTGACCTCCCAGGTCGGCAAGCACCCATCACATCTTGTGTTCTTGTGCCTGTGCGCAAAAATCGACCTGCCTCTACAAAAAACGGTCCCGCGGTGAGCCGATCATCCACCGCACTGTTTCCTTAGATCACCTACTCTAAAAAATCTTATCTCTTTATAGAGAGAGCGTCACGTGAAACAATTTATCCAGAGCGCGACAACACCTGTTATTTATTTTTTTGCACCTCCAGCCAGACGTACTGCCCATTGACACAGGGCAGGAGCAATGCCATCCAGGGGCAGCACGGCGGTAGCTGCCTCCATGCGCACCGCAGCCCCGGGCATGCCCCAGATCATGCTGGTTTCCTCGTCCTGGGCAATGGTATAGGCCCCTTTCTGGCGCATCACCAGCATGCCGCGCGCGCCGTCTTCACCCATTCCTGTCAGCAGACAGGCAGCTGCCATCTTGCCATAATGCTCGGCAACAGAGTCGAAGAGCACATCAGCGCTGGGCCTGTGGTAGCGCACCTTGGGACCATCGCTCAGGCGGCAGATGGCACGACCAGGACGCTTCTCTACCAGCAAATGCCGATTGCCCGGAGCGACGAAGGCGCAATCTGGCTTGAGTTCATCGCCATCCTCCGCCTCCTTGACATGCAGGATGCTCAGCCGATCCAGCCGCTCCGCAAAGGATTTGCTGAACGAAGGCGGGATATGCTGCACGATCACGATGGGGGGCAGGTTACCGGGCATCATGCCCAGAACATGGGCAATGGCCTCGGTGCCGCCGGTGGATGCCCCGATGGCGATGATGCCCCGAACCTCCCCTTGCAGCGGATGCATGCCGGGCAATGACGTGGCGGGAGCAGGCCGATCTGACTGTTCGGGCCGGATCTTGGCCCGGGCTGCCGCCTTGATCTGATCCACCAGTTCAGCGCTGTAGTCGCTCAGCGACAGGCCACTGGACATATGGGGCTTGGGCACACATGTCACCGCACCGAGACTCAACGCCTCCAGGGTCACAGCAGTTCCCCGCTGGGTATAGGAGGAGACCACGATCACGGGGGTGGGATGGGCGCGCATGAGCCTTTTTAGAAAATCAATACCACTCATGCCGGGCATTTCCAGGTCCAGGGTGATCACATCGGGGTGAAGCTCCTCGACCTTCTGTTTGGCCACGAAGGCATCCGGAGCCGTGCCCACCACCTGCAATGCAGGGTCACGCTCACAGATCTCTATGAGCAATCGCCTGGCTACGGCAGAATCATCCACAACAAGCACGCGAATAGGTTTCTCGGCAACCCCGGTAGCGAACCCGCCCGAGCGTTTTTCCATGATAGTATGGCCCCCCTGACCAAATGTGCTATCCATGATAAAGAGCAATGTTAATCACTGCTCACTGTCGTCCGCGCCTTCTTCAGCCAACGCGGCGGTATATGGTATGGGCGATGAACTTGAAGCGGTTACATACATCGAACAAAGATTCGGCATGCCCGATGAACAAATAGCCATCATCCCGCATGATGTCGGCATATCTGTCAAAAAGGCGGCGCTGGGTGGGTTTATCGAAATAAATCACCACATTACGGCAAAAAATAATATCGAAGGAGCCTTTCATGGGCCACTGCCCCATAAGATTGAGGCGCCGAAAATGGACCATGGCTCGCACTTCAGGGCGCACCTTGTAGCACACGGACCGCTGCCCCTCCACATGGACGGTTTCGAAATACCGCTTGAGTTGCTCTTCCGACAAGCCTGTGATGCGATCGGCTGGATAGACCCCCCTCTCGCCTATGGCCAGTGTATCGGAATCCAGGTCCGTGGCGAGAATACGGCAATCCCAATCACCAGAGGCAAAATAGGGCAACAGCGTCATGGCAATGGAATAGGGTTCCTCACCACTGGAGCAGCCTGCAGACCAGATGCGCACGCGTCGCAAACCGCCTGACTTCTTGGCTCGTTCCTGCAGCTCTGGGATGACCGTGTTCTTCAGAAACTCGAAATGGTAGGCTTCCCGGAAAAAGGCCGTCAGGTTGGTGGTGATGGCGTTGATGCAGTGGTCCAGTTCCTCACCACCATTCTCCTGCTGCCTGAGAAGGGCGCAATATTGGGCAAAGGAGGGCAGCCCCAGCGCCCTGAGCCGCCGAATCAGCCGGGCATAGACCAGCTCCCGCTTGGCTGGGCTGAGGCTGATGCCGGCGTGGCGATACACCAGGGCGCGAATGAATTCGAAATCCTCATCGGTATACAGGTACTCTTGAGGTGCCGTCGTATTGCCATTCCCCTTTCCGGACTGCTTGACTGCACTACCACGCTGCGCAAGTGACAGTCGGCCCGTTTCTTTGTCCATACCCCCCCAATATACGGCAAAACCTAGCGGAGCAACGCATAGACGATGGTTTGGTTAAACAATTGATAGGCCACCTCACCAAAGGTGCAGGGCCCCACGAACAACCCCAGTCTTTCACCCTCGAGACCACCATAAAAAAAGTTATCAACACAATTGACACAAAAAACCAGCTGATCGGGATCGATGTGGGGAAGGGCCGCCCGAAGCGCCCGGGCATAATCGGGCACGGGCTCGGCAAAGCGATAGACCATATCACGCATCACGGGGGCAAGCACTGTGACCCTGCCGGCTGTCTCGTCCACCACTCCGAGATCCACGGTGACGGATGTCCCCATGTAATCAGCCACCAGGGGCAGGCGCTGGTCGATATTCTGCTCCAGGAGATAATCCACGAGACGCCGGGGCTCACCATTGACCCAGCATGTGGTCGCCTCGAAGCTATCCTCCGGAAAGGTAAGGACATCACCATGGCCCTGCCGGAAGATATTGACCACATTCAGTTCCACCATGGTGTTTTGCCGCAAGGTGCAATGCATGACCACGGCACCCTGCTGAAAATCCGTGCCGCGACCATCATAGACCACAGCATGTTGCGTGACCATTTCTTCCCGGGGCACACCGGCCACCCATCCCATCAATGGGCGCAGGGCGAATTCGGCATAACCATGGCTGCGCAACGCAAAATCCCGGTGTACATCGCTGAAGGCTGGCAGGATGATGATGGCAAAGCCACCGGGTGGTATATCCCTGTAAACATTGGCTATGGTGGTCTGGTCATACACCCGTACACTGCCCTGTTCCACTGCAAGGGGCAGACGTTGCACATGCAGCAGCTCTTCCTCACGGCGACCGCCTTGCTCGGTCATGAAGTAATATGAGGTACCACCGATCCAGTGACCCGGCGGCAACCGATCCATGAGATGCTGCGCCCCACTGATCATCAGCGGGGTACCGCTCTCGATCAACTGGATTGTTTCTTCCAAGGTATGCATACACGACCCCCCCTTATCGCCCATGATCCAGGAATTCATGCAATTTCTGCAGATCTCTTTGCACGACGCCTAGCCGGGCATTGTCATTGAAAAGCCGCCATAGATCCCTGGCGCATTCCCTGAGCACCTCCTGGCCACCTTGCGCCACCTTGCGGCGATCCAATGTCACCGCCATGCGGGCTGCCAGAAAATCGAGGGGCACATTTTTTTTGCCTTGCAACAGGTCCATCCAGATTGGATTGGTCGGTGAAGGCACAGGATATTGTTCAGCCATACGCAAGCCTCGAGCCAAGACAGGAGAAGAGGTCCCTCAAGCCATTGGATGATATACCAGAATGCCATCTGGGTCTTGCGCGTTGCCGCCAATCCGCTGCCGTGCGGGCCGCTGTTTGCGTGATTCCATACAGCTCCCTTGATTGAACAATCTTTAGAATAGGCGCCTTTGCAAACCCGTCTCCACCAGGATGGTGGCAGCAATCTCCTCGATGGATCGGGTCGTGGTGTTGATCCAGGGAATGGCCTGTTCCTCGAACAATTGTCTGCAGGCTCGTATCTCCTCCTGGCAGCGCTGCGGCGAGGCATAACTGCTGTCGGGGCGGCGCTCCTGGCGAATCTGTGCCAGTCGCTCGGCATCGATCAACAGGCCATAGAGTTTCTGGCGATATGGGGCAATGATGTCCGGCAGGTCGCCGCTGACCAGGTCTTCCTCCAGCAAGGGATAATTGCCGGCAAACAGACCAAACTGCAAGGCCAGATAGAGGCAGGTGGGCGTCTTGCCGCATCTGGACACGCCAACAAGGATGATATCGGCCCGCTGGTAGTCCTTGTCGGAAGCGCCGTCGTCGGCATCCAGGGCAAAGTTCATGGCCTCGATGCGCAGGCGGTAGCGCTGCATATCGGCCATGCCATGGGCGCGACCCACGGTATGGGAAGACGCCACCTGCAACTCCTCTTCCAAAGGGCCGATGAACGTGCCAAAGAGGTCCACCATGAAGCCCTTGCTCTGGCGCACGATGGCATGCAACTCGGTATCCACCAGGGTGGAAAAGCAGATGGGCGTCGCGCCGTCTTCCTGGGCAGTCTGATTGATGCGCTCCACAGCGCGCCTGGCCTTGGCCGGGCTGTCGATGAAAGGAATACTGATTTCCTGAAACGCAATCTGCTCGAACTGCGTGAGCAGGCTGTGCCCCAGCGTCTCGGCGGTGATGCCGGTGCGATCGGAAAGATAAAAGACGGTGCGCTGCTGTATGACGGTGCGCTGCTGTATAATCATCTGCCCCAAGCCCCCCAATCCAGAAGGAATCACCCTGCAGGAAAACTCAGCGAACATGTTACACTTTGAGCAAGTGCTACAGCGAGCTGCGGGAAGCGAGCAAAAAAACCGAGCAAATCGAGGACTTACCCATGACGCCATATGTGATCTGGTTCAATGAGCTGAGCATGAAGGATGTCCCAGAGGTCGGCGGCAAGAACGCCTCATTGGGAGAAATGACCTGCCAGTTGAACCGGCTGGGCATCCGGGTCCCCGAGGGTTTTGCCACCACGGCGCAGGCCTACCGCCACTTTCTGGAAGAGGGGGGTCTTGGGGACCGCATCAGCAAACGGTTACAGAGCCTTGACATTCGCGACGTGGACGCCCTGGCCCAGGCAGGCGCCGAGATCCGCCAATGGATGATGTCCGCCCCCCTGCCGCCCGATCTGGAAAAGGACATTTGCCAAGCCTATGGCCAGCTGGAGGAACGCTGTGGCGCTCAGGTGCCCGTTGCGGTGCGTTCCTCGGCCACTGCAGAGGATCTGCCCGATGCCTCCTTTGCCGGGCAACAGGAAACCTATCTCAACATGCGCGGCCTCAATGAGGTGCTCGATGCGGTGCGCAAGGTGTTTGCGTCCCTCTACAATGACCGCGCCATCGCCTATCGGGAACACCACGGCTACCATCACGATCAGGTGGCCCTTTCCGCTGGCATCCAGCGTATGGTACGCAGCGATCTGGCTTCCAGCGGTGTCGTTTTCACCATGGATACAGAAAGCGGCTTTCCCCATGTGGTCCTGATCACGGCCACCTATGGCCTTGGCGAAGCCCTGGTGCAGGGTGCCGTCAATCCAGATGAATTCTATGTGGACAAGCGCAAACTGGCCGAGGGCAAGGATGCGCTGCTCTCCCGCAAGCTGGGCAGCAAAGCGATCCGTATCGTCTATGCCGATCAAGGCGGCGGCGTGCAGACCCTGCCCGTCCCTCCCCAGGAAGCAACTGCTTTTTCACTGAGTGACGGGGATGCGCAGGAACTGGCGCGCCAGGCCTGCCAAATCGAGCAGCACTATGGACGGCCCATGGATATCGAGTGGGCCAAGGATGGCATCGATGGCTTGCTCTACATCGTCCAGGCGCGCCCGGAAACCGTCAAAAGCCGCAGCAACGCCCAGGTGGTGGAGCGCTATCACCTGGAAAAAACGGGGCCGATACTCATTACCGGCCGAGCCATTGGCCAGAAGATCGGCCAGGGAACGGTCCGGGTAGTACGCCGCCTCCAGGAAATGAACAAGGTTCGCCAGGGCGACGTCCTGGTGGCCGATATGACCGACCCCGACTGGGAGCCCGTCATGAAGCTGGCTGCGGCCATCGTCACCAATCGTGGCGGCCGTACCTGCCATGCGGCGATCATCGCCCGGGAAATGGGTGTCCCGGCGGTTGTGGGCTGTGGTCAGGCAACCCAGGTGCTGCATGATGATATGCAGGTCACCGTCTCCTGCGCCGAGGGTGACACCGGGTTGATCTATGAGGGATTGCTCCCCGTCACCGTTCGCAAGGCCCAACTGGATGCCATGCCCCCTGTTCCCGTCAAGATCATGATGAATGTGGGTAACCCGGAACGCGCCTTCGATTTTGCGGGCTTGCCCAATGCAGGGGTTGGCCTGTGCCGCCTGGAGTTCATGATCAGCCGGATGATCGGCATCCACCCCAAGGCAGCCCTGCATCCGGAACAGGAAGAGCCTGCTATCCAGGAGCAGATCAAGGAGCGGACAGCCGGCTATGCCAGTCCAGCTATCTTTTATACGACCAAGCTGGCAGAGGGAATTGCCACATTGGCCAGCGCCTTCTACCCCAATCCGGTGATCGTCCGCCTGTCCGACTTCAAATCCAACGAATATGCCAACCTCATTGGTGGCGCCCGCCATGAACCCCATGAAGAAAACCCCATGCTGGGCTATCGCGGGGCTTCCCGGTATGTCTCCGAGGACTTCAGGCCCTGCTTTGCGCTCGAGTGCCAGGCCCTGCGCCATGTTCGTGAAGTGATGGGTTTCGAGAATGTCTGGGTCATGGTGCCTTTCGTGCGCACCGTGGATGAGGCCCAGGCTGTCTGCGCGGAGCTGGCCAAAAATGGCTTGCAGCGCGGCCATCATGGCCTGAAACTGATCATGATGTGCGAGGTGCCATCCAATGCCCTGCTGGCAGAAGCCTTCCTGGAACATTTCGATGGTTTTTCCATCGGCTCCAACGACCTCACCCAGCTGACATTGGGATTGGACCGCGACTCTGGGCTGGTGGCAAACTTATTCGACGAACGCAATCCGGCGGTCAAAATCCTTCTAGAGCGGGCCATCAGCGCATGCCGCAAGGCTGGACGCTATGTGGGCATCTGCGGCCAAGGCCCGTCGGATCACCTCGATCTCGCCCAGTGGCTCATGGAAAAAGGCATTGAGAGCCTTTCGCTCAACCCGGATACCGTGGTTGAAACTTGGCTTGCCCTTTCCAAACAGCATTGATCAGCGCAATGGCCGAGGATCTCCACCGCCTGTCTCACTGATTTTCGGCGTTCGGACCCACTACCTGCACCCGGGCCACTTTGATCGATGTTTTGGTAAAGATCAATCTGTTGCATGAGGGACCGGATGTGCCCAGGGTTTCCTTAGACGGCACTCCTGGATGCCGCTAAGACCGGTTTTTTGCGCAGTAAGCACAGCTTGCGCGATCGGACCCGGCTCCTCGAGGCCAGTAGCAGAGCGGGCCTGGCCCTGGTGCCATTCACCCTGGTCGAAGATCCTGGTGAGCAGTTG
>WOYI011051645.1_pt1 | contig 35203 bp, 34 predicted proteins | sample 6423411 | NCBI WGS metagenome assembly WOYI01 (sample SAMN13441803, study PRJNA592873) | oil field metagenome | biome: oil field; feature: oil-well bore; material: oil-contaminated soil; isolation source: oil-contaminated soil from oil-well borehole | place: Germany: Wietze | collected 2016-10-18 ...
TGCCGGAAGTCGCCGCCGCGACCAGCGCCTGGCGATGATGTTCACGCTTCAACACCGGCAAACAATAATGGTGCGGCCGTATGCCACCGGCAAACATCGCATTGCGATTGAGCAGCAGATGATGCGCGGTAATCGTCGCCGCGACGTTCGCCCCTGCGTCGCGCACGAACTGCGCGCCCTGCGCCGTGGTGATGTGTTCCAGCACCAGCTTGAGCGCGGGGAAGGCTTGCAGGAGCGGCGTCAGCACCGTGTCGATGAACACCGCTTCGCGGTCAAAAATATCCACCGCCGGATCAGTCACCTCGCCATGCAGCAACAACGGCATGCCGAGCTTTTCCATCTGCGCAAGGGTGGCCATGCATTTTTTCAGGTCGCTCACACCGGCGTCCGAATTCGTCGTCGCGCCTGCCGGGTAATACTTTACTGCATGAACAAAACCGCTCGCTTGCGCGGCAGCAATTTCACCCGGCAGCGTGTTATCCGTGAGATAAAGCGTCATCAGCGGCGTGAAATCCCTACCCGCTGGCAACGCGGCCAGGATGCGCTGGCGATAGGCGGCGGCCAGCGCCACGGTAGTCACCGGCGGCTTGAGGTTGGGCATGACAATCGCGCGGGCAAAACGCCGTGCGGTGTCCGGCAGCACGGCGGCCAGTGCCGCACCGTCACGCAGATGCAAATGCCAGTCGTCGGGACGGATGAGGGTTAATGCGCTTGATTTATCCATGCCGCGATTATAGAGAGTCAGCAGCGGCGGCTGCCTTCAACGCCAGCGCCCGCGCGTACAGCGCATTCTTGGGCTGATTGGTGATTTCAGTCGCCAGCTTGACCGCCTGCTTCACCGGCAACTCGGCGAGCAGGGTGGTTAGCACATGTTCCGCCACTGCATCCAATGCGGCAGCCTCGCGCGCGGGCGGGGCGGAAACGATCAGCACGAATTCGCCGCGCTGACGGTTGGCGTCGGCTTGCAACCATTCCAGCGCCTGTGGCAGCGGCAGACGCTCGATTTGTTCAAACAGCTTGGTCAGTTCGCGCGCAATGATGATTTCATGTCGCGCCGATAACAACCCGGCCAGGTCGCTTACCGTTTCCAGCACACGATGCGGTGCTTCGTAGAACACCAGCGCCGCAGCCACATCGCGCAACTGCATAATCGCCGTCTTGCGAGCGCCGACTTTTGCGGGCAGGAAGCCGACGAACAGGAAATGCTCGTCCAGCAGGCCGGCCGCCGCCAACGCGGTCATCGCCGCATTGGCGCCAGGCAAGGGAACCACACGAAAACCGGCCGCGCGCACGGCGGCCACGGTACGCGCACCGGGGTCGCAGATGCCCGGCGTGCCGGCATCCGAAATCAGGGCGATGCGCCTGCCTTCGGCCAATAAACCAATCAGCTTGGCCGCGGCTTCATTTTCATTGTGCTGATGCAAGGCCAGGGTGGGCACGCGCAGGCTGTAATGATCGAGCAAATGCTTTGCGTGGCGGGTGTCTTCGCAGGCGACGAGATCAACACCACGCAAGGTTTCCAGCGCACGCAACGTGATGTCACCGAGGTTTCCGATCGGGGTGGCGACGACATACAATGCAGGCGCCAGCAAATTTGCCACGGGATTTTGATTCATGCCACGCATTCTATGACGAGCCGACAAATCGCAGGCGCCGCCGGAGAAACGGCCGCCGCCACCTATCTCGAACGCCATGGGCTGACCGTGCTGGAACGGAATTTTCGCGTGCGCGGCGGCGAGATTGACCTGGTCTGCCGCGCAAAAAACAATGTCACGGTGTTCGTCGAAGTGCGTCTGCGCAACCGCGCCGATTTTGGTGGTGCCGCCGCCAGCATCACCACCGCCAAGCAGCGTCGGCTGATTCTCGCCGCGCGGCACTGGCTGCTCCGGCATCAAGACCATGACACGCCCTGTCGTTTCGACTGCGTATTGATTGATGATGGCCACCTGGAATGGATTCGCGATGCGTTCACTGCTGATTAGCCTGTTCTGCCTGCTGTGCAGTTTCACGGTTGGCGCAGGCGAAGTGCGCATGCTGGTGCAAAGTGCGCCGCTGGCCGGTTTTCAATATTACGCAGGCGAAGCGCTGTGGCAGGAAATGCATGCAGGCGACCGCCTGACGCTGATCCGCGAGCCGCAGAACACGCATGATGCCAACGCCGTGCGCGTGGAATGGCGCGGGCAGAAACTCGGCTATCTGCCGCGCGCCGCGAACCGCGCCGTGGCCGACGCCATGGATGCCGGCGAACGGGTCGATGCGCGCATCGCCAAATTGCGCGCACACCGGAACCCTTGGCAACGTATGCTGGTCGAAATATTTGTTGTGCTTTGACCCGCCGCCGCTTTGACCCGCCGATTTCCACCTTTATTTCGGCAAAGCCTGTATGCCGAAGCTGTTATCCTTGCAGCCTGTTTTTCCAGTTATTTCATATCAAGCCATGTCACTCATCCAACGCATTCAACAACAATTCAATGACAGCATTCAGGCCAAGCAGACTACGCTCAACGCACTGGCCGCACCGATTGAGTCGGCCGTGCGCCTGATGGTGCACAGCCTCAAGTCCGGCGGCAAGGTGATGGCCTGCGGCAATGGCGGCTCGGCAGCCGACTCGCAACATTTCGCCGCCGAACTGCTCAACCGTTTTGAAAAAGAGCGCCCGCCACTCGCGGCAATTGCACTGACCACCGACACCTCGACGCTGACCTCAATCGCCAACGATTACCGCTTTGAGGACGTGTTCTCCAAGCAGGTTCAGGCGCTGGGCAAAAGCGGCGATGTGCTGCTCGCCATCTCCACCTCGGGCAACTCGCCCAACGTAATCGAAGCCATCCATGCCGCGCATGCACGTGGCATTCGTGTGGTCGCGCTCACCGGAAAAAATGGCGGCAAAATGACCGCACTGCTCTCCCCCGGCGACATCCACCTGTGCGTGCCGGCCGAGCGCACGGCGCGCATCCAGGAAGTCCACCTGCTCACCATACACTGCCTGTGCGACGGCATCGACGCACTCATCCTTGGAGAAAGCCAATGAGCATTTCAACCCGTTTGCGCAATTACACCCTGCTCGCTTTCTGCGTGCCCTTTCTCGCCGGCTGTTTTGGCGTCGCCGCTGTGGGCATGGGTACCGGGGCCCTGATGGTTTCCGACCGGCGCAATTCCGAGACTTATGTTACCGACGAAGGCCTGGAACTGCGCGCATCCAGCCGTATCAGCGAAAAATTCGGCGACAAGGTGCATGTCAATGTCACCAGCTACAACCGCATGCTGCTGCTTACCGGTGAAGCGCCGAGCGAATCGCTCAAGACCGAGATCGCAAAAACCGCTAGTGAAGTGCCGAATGTCAAATCGATCAGCAACGAGATCGCGATTGCCGGGCCATCGAGCCTGGGCGGACGCAGCAATGACGCCTACCTGACTTCCAAGGTCAAGGCGCGGTTTGTGGATGCCAAGAAATTTTCCGCGCATCACGTCAAGGTGGTGACCGAGGCCGGCGTCGTCTTCCTGCTGGGCCTGGTGACCCAGGCCGAAGCGGACGCGGCAGCCGACATCGCGCGCACCACGGGCGGTGTGCAAAAAGTGGTGCGTGTGTTTGAAATCATCAGTCCCGAGCAAGCCCGCGCAATGGATGGTCCGCCAGTCAAGAATTGATGGTGATGGATGACACGCATTGATATTGACTACCTGACCCCGGCATTCGAGGCCAGGATCGTCGCGCCTGACGAATTGCCACAGCGTGTGGCGCAACTGCCGCGCCCGCTGGTGTTTACCAATGGCTGTTTTGACATCCTGCATCGCGGCCATGTCACCTATCTGGCGCAGGCACGCGCGCTTGGCGCCAGCTTGATCGTCGCCGTCAATACGGATGCCTCGGTCAAGCGTCTGGGCAAGGGTTCAGGTACGGGTTCAAACAACGAGCGGCCCATCAATCCGCTAGCCGACCGCATGGCGCTGCTCGCCGCACTGGAATCCGTCTCCCTGGTCACCTGGTTCGATGAGGACACGCCGTTGGCGCGCATCCTCGACTGCCACCCTGACGTACTGGTCAAAGGCGGCGACTGGCCGGTAGAAAAAATCGTCGGCTATCGTGAAGTGACAGGCTGGGGCGGCAGTGTGCATGCCATTCCGTTCATCCACCAAAAATCCACCACGGCGCTGCTGGAAAAAATACGTCAGTTATAAAAGTCCGTGCTGGTGGAACAACTGCGCTACAAGCGGTTGAGCAAGAAACTGTAACCCATTGACGTCATGCTTGGTATGGCCCGCTGCATCAGCTAGCCAGCCGTGTCGCGGTATACACCTCGTAGCCATCATCGCCGCCATACCGTGCGCGAATCTTGAACAGCTGCCTGCCTTGCTGACCGGTGGTCAAGTACGTCGCGTCGATAGTGCAGGGGAACGAGGTGACTACCCACGTTTCATTCGCGCCGTTGATGAGGATCGCATCACGCAGATCGGCAATACTGGCATTGGTCAGTTGCCCTTCAACGCCTATGCCTATGGGCACTGGCGTGCCAGGAAAGATTTCGATACCCACCCTGCGTGAACTGGCCGTCCCATAAAGTCGCCTGACGATAGCGATATGCCAATCTATTTGGTCGGATTCGCGCAGTGCCAACAAACCACCCACTGCAAGCCATTTACGAAAACCTGGAACGACGAGGCTATAGCCAGTTGCACTGCTATCGATTACGCTCCAGTCTTCAACGGGACTTTTATCTTGTACCCCCTCCATGACGGCGAGCACTTCAACCGGTGTATGCTCCTTACCTTCTTCCGCCAAACCAACCATGATTTCGCGTAGCCGTTCGCTGATCAGCTTGTCTGGCATGCCAAACACATCCAACTTGCCGCCATTCCGAACATAGGCAGCATAGGCAACTGCACGCCGGATATTGATGAACCCGCCGGTCACACGCACGTTATCGTCCCGGCGCTGGCGCTCACTGCTACGCTGCACAGTTTTTTTCTCCCAAGTCACACTCAGCCGTTGCGCTAACGACTTGATGGTTTGGATATCGGTATAAGGCAATAAATCGCCAGCCCATGGCGGCAGGCTATTCTGGCCTGAAAGCTTGGCCACATTGGCCATAAAGTCCAGCAGCGGTCCTGGCCCGATGAATAATAGCGGGGAGGAGGAATCCAGCGTCGCATTATCCGTTGCGCAAACCTGGCCATCCGCAAGAATGGCGTAGGGCAGCGTTGCCCCCGGGGCAGGCGTAATGACAATTCTGCTGCCATAGAACGCCAAAAATCGCGCGAGATATTCGATCTGCGCCACTGACAAGTTTTCGAAAGGTGCAGTCTCAAACAGAAAGCTGACGGCCACTTCCTGGATTACCGAACTTTCCAGTAGCCGGGGATACGGCGGCATCCGCCGGGTTGCGATGCGTTGCCGTTCGGCTTCCTGCCAAACACCCAGCAATGCTTTGCGCAAATCACCCGGATCACCATAAGTCATCCGTGCCATGTAGCACGCCTGGGAGAATAGCCAGGCCGCACGCAGGTAAGCGGATACTCGCTCAGAACTCCCTTCAGGCAGGCCGCGTGCAATCCTCAGGTAGGCCTGCGCAAATTGCTCACTATTGGTCCGCAGCAGCCTATATCCGGTCCCAAGCCTACTTTGCAAATAAGCTTGTTCCCTGACCTGGGCGCGGAGCACATCCAGTCGCTGATCCGCCATTTGCAGCAATGTCAGGTCAAGACTTCCCTCCTCAAACTGGGCATTCACCCAGTCGAGCACTTGCACAATCACCGCTTCGTCACTACCACTCAGTGCTGATAGATAGTCCTGCGCAGCATCCGGCGTTATCTTGCCGTCGCGTTTTTTCAGCCACCCGAATACCAAAATGCGCTCCTCTAATCAACCATCAGCCTGGCCGGACCGGCTTGCAGCTTACCGATGACGGCCGCCTCGCCAAAGTCTTCGTCCCGCAGCAGTTGCATGACAGTTTCGGTGACCTCGTCTGCGCAGGCAATCAGCAAGCCGCCACTGGTTTGCGGGTCAGTCAGCAGGTTGCGCTGCCATTCGGCAAACCCGGCGGGAAGATCGATTTCCGCACCGCAGGCGAACCAGTTGCGGCCTGATGCGCCAGTGACGATGCCATTGCGGCTGTGCGCCACCGCCTCAGCAATCAGCGGCAGGCGGTCGAATTCGATGCGCGCACTCAGACTGGAGCCACGGCAGATTTCCAGCAGATGCCCAGCCAGGCCAAAGCCGGTGACATCAGTGATGGCATTCACGCCCGCCAGCGCGGCCAGGGCGATGCCGGGCGTGTTCAAGCGAGTCGTCCAGTGCAGCATTTGCTGGTACCCGTCAGCCGACAAAAGTCCCTTTTTCAGCGCCGCCGAGAGCATACCGATGCCCAGCGGCTTACTCAGGATCAGGTTATCGCCGACGCAGGCGGAACTATTGCGCTTGACCCGCGCGGGATGGACGAGGCCAATGCCGACCAAACCATAGATCGGCTCCAGGACATCAATGCTGTGCCCGCCGGCAATCGGAATCCCGGCCGCAGCACAGACGGCTTCGCCCCCGGCGAGGATGCGGCGGATCACCTCCTCTGGCAACTTGTCCAGCGGCATGCCCACCAGCGCCAGCGCGAACAGCGGCTTGCCGCCCATCGCGTACACATCCGACAGCGCATTGGTCGCGGCGATGCGGCCGAAGTCGTAGGGATTATCGACAATGGGCGTGAAGAAATCCGTGGTGGCGACAATCGCCTGCTCGTCGTTGAGCCGATACACCGCCGCATCATCGCTGGTTTCAGTGCCGACCAGAAGGTCGGCGGGAAACAATTTGAAAGGAGATTCCGCCAACAACCGCGACAGCACAGCCGGCGCGATCTTGCAGCCGCAGCCGCCGCCATGGCTGAAGTGGGTCAGCCGCACAGGGCTTTCTGCAGGTGATGCCGCTAAGGAAATATGTTGGTTGCTCATGAATGAGGGTGCGATGTCGTTAAGATATGGGGCTGTTTATGCCCGGTTTGATATTTCATAGTGCCAGATTACACACGCGCCACCGTAGCACAACTCGCCGGGTTTGACACCATCATCGATGTGCGTTCGCCAGCCGAGTTCGCAGAAGACCACATTCCCGGCGCGATCAATTGCCCGGTGCTCAGCAATGAGGAGCGCATCCGCGTGGGCACGCTCTACAAGCAGGAATCGCCCTTCGCCGCACGCAAGGTAGGCGCGGCGCTAGTCGCGCGCAACATTGCACAACATCTGGAAACGACGCTCAACCAGCATCCAAAATCCTGGCGGCCGCTGATCTACTGCTGGCGCGGTGGCCAGCGCAGCGGAGCGTTTACCCACATCCTGCGCGAAATCGGCTGGCCTGCCAAACGGCTGGAAGGCGGCTACAAGTCCTGGCGGCGTCATGTGCTGGAAAACCTGCAAACGCTTCCTGGCGGCATCCGGTTTCTGGTCATCGCTGGTCCCACTGGCAGCGCCAAAAGCCGCCTGCTCGAAGCACTGGCCGCGCAGGGTGCGCAAATACTGCATCTGGAACAACTCGCCGCGCACAAAGGTTCGGTGCTTGGTGGTCTGCCCGATACACCCCAGCCGACGCAAAAAAAGTTCGAGACACTTTTGTATTCAACCCTGTCATCAGTCGACCCCGCACGGCCAGTCTTTGTCGAGGCCGAAAGCCGCCAGATCGGTATCGTGCGCTTGCCGGAAAGTCTCATTCGCGCGATCCGCTCTGCCACCTGCGTGTATTTGGAAGCCAGCCTCGCCGCACGTGTGTCCTTCCTTTTGCAAGACTACGACTATCTCTGCGAACCAGGTCGCCTCGACGCGCAACTGCTACGCCTGAAGGAAATCCAGGGCAAGGAACGCATCCTGCGCTGGCAGGAACTGACGCAAGCACGTGACTTCCGCACCCTGGTGACCGAACTGCTGGTTGAACATTACGACCCGCTCTACCTACGGTCACAGTCACGCAATTTTGCCCAACTCAGTCAAGCCATTACCTACGTTGCGACAGACCTTTCGCCTGCCGGTTTGCGCGATCTAGCCAAACGCATCCTGAGCGAACTTGAACCACAGCCTGATGCGTCGTCACGCTCTTGAGCCGGCCTCATGAACTTGCATCAGCATGTAGCAGCAATCCGTCGCCGCCTTTACGCCGTCGTGCGCTTCATGATGGTCTCGCGCGCCAGGCTGGCGTGCTGGCGCAGGGTGTACAGCATGTCGGCAAAGGCCAGCGGCGTGCGGATGTGGCTGGCATCGGCCTCGATCACCTCGAGTTTTTTCAGCCACTCATCGCGCGTATACCGTTGCGGGTCTTCTTCGACCTCGCTCTCCAAAAACTTGAGTTCGCCATAGCGCCGGTAAATGCGCGAACGCACGCGCCAGCCGTACAACACCGGCGCCAGCTTGAACAGCGGGTAGAGCACGGCCAGGAGAGGCACCAGCATCACCATCAGCCGATCCGCCAGGATTGCCGCCCAGAAGGGCAAATAGCGTTGCAGGAAAGGCTTGCCGGAAGTGTAGTAACGCCCCGCCTCTTGCGCCAGAGGAAATTCACCATGCCCGCCGGCGCGCGGAAATTCAGATGGTTTCTGGAACACGCCAGGTTCGCCATGTACTTCGCTGGCCGCCTGCAGCAGCAGCCAGACTACGGCAGGATGCGTGTCTTCGCGGACGAGCAGCGTCGCTGTGGTGGACACCATCTGCACATTGCGCGGCGGAATGTCCTGCACCAGGTCAATCGCCCCGCGTGGCAAGGTCAGGTGCGTGAGATAGGGGAAGCGCCGCGTATAGGCTTCGGACTGGGCAAGGTTCAGCAGATGCACGCCCGGGGTGTACAGCAGCGCCCACACCAGCGCGGACTGCGTCGGCCCGACCACGAAGACGGCATCCAGCTTGCCTTGCCGCAAGCGACCGACGACGTCGAAACTGCCGTCTTCAATCAAGCGTGTGTTGTTTGCGTCGATCCCGTTGGCCGCCAGAATCTCTTTCGCCAGTTGCTGCGTGCCGCTGCCTGCCCCGCCAATTGCCAGGCGTTTACCTTTCAGGTCCAGCACACGCCCATGACGCGGGACAACATCCTCACGATAGAAAATCCACAGCGGCTCGTAATACAGATCGCCCAATGAGACCAGCGCATCATTGCTTTTGGCTTGTGCCGTACCGCCCTGGATGAAGGCCGCATCGACATCAGCTTGCGGGTCGCGCAAGCGTTGCAGGTTTTCCGGCGAACCGGCAGATGGCCGGTTGATCAGGCGGATGTCATAGCGCGCCAGCACGTCGGTATACAACGCGCCAAAGCGCTGGTAAGCGCCACCTTCACCACCGGTGCTGATCGTCACCTGCTGCGGTGGTGCCGGTTTGATGAACTGCGCGGTAACCCAGAAAGCCGCAGCCACCAGTATGAGCGCAGGCAGCGCCACATGGAGAATGTCGCGCCAAGCTTGAGTCCGTATCTGGAAAAGCAGCTTGAGTTTTTCAGGCATGTGCATGGGTCGCGGCAGTCAATGTAACTGCTGCGCCCTAGAACGGAATGTCGTCCTCGAAATCATTGAATCCGCTGCTGGGCGCAGTAGCGGCTGGTTTGGCGGCGGCCTGCGGTGCGCCTCTTGATTCCATCGGCCTTGGCCTTGCATTCCCTTCGGTCACACTTCCTTCGATCGGCCTTGCACTTCCTTCGGTCGCATCACCGGAGCCCATGCCTTGCCGGCTGCCAAGCATCTGCATGGTGTCGCCGACGATCTCGGTGGTATAGCGATCCTGGCCTTCCTTGTCCTGCCATTTGCGCGTTTTCAAGGAACCTTCGACATACACCTGCGAACCTTTTTTCAGATATTGGCCAGCGATCTCGGCCAGTTTGCGGAAAAATACAATTCGATGCCACTCGGTGGCTTCCTTCTTGTCGCCGGTGGTCTTGTCCTTCCACGTATCCGTCGTCGCCAGCGTAATGTTGGCCACGGCGTCGCCATTGGGCATGTAACGCATTTCGGGATCCTTGCCCAGGTTGCCCACCAGAATTACCTTATTTACCGATGCCATATCAACTCTCCTCAGGTCGTGTTTCAAGTATGCCATGTCCGCTTGACGCCGGGGTTTCCGTCTGGCGGGGCACGATGGGCCGCATGGTGGCGGCAGCCACCAGCCAGAGCGCCGTCATGCCGACGGCAAAACCAAACACGGCCGGTGCGCCGGAATGTTTGGCCAGCCAGCCGCCCAAAGCGCCGCCCAGGAACAGGCCCAGAGCTTGCGTGGTGTTATAGACGCCCAGCGCCGCACCCTTCGCACGCGGTGGCGCAACGCGCGAAATCAACGATGGCAGCATCGCCTCCAACAGGTTGAAGGCGACAAAGAAACTCAGCAGCCCGCCTGCCACGACATAAAAATGGCTGCCTTCCAATGCCAGCACCAGCATGGTCAGCAGCAGCAGGATGATGGCGGCGACAAACACCGTGCGCAGCTTCTGGTATTTCTCGGCATAAATGATCGCCGGCACCATCAGCACGAAAGATGTCAGTACGGCAGGCAGATAAATCTTCCAGTGCTCGGCCAGCGGCAAGCCGCCCGTGCTGACCAGCAGGCCCGGCACGACCATGAAGATCATCATCTGCGACATGTGCAGCGTAAAAATGCCGAGGTTGAGCCGCAACAACTGCGCATTCGAGAGCACCTCGCGAAAGGGTACTTTCGGCCCGGGCTGTAGCGCTGGTGGCGTGGGTACGATGAAGGCGACGACAGCAATCGCCGCCAGCGCCAGCGCGCCGGTCAGCCAGAAAATGCCGTGCATGCCGATCGCGGCGTAAAGCACCGGCGCGGCGACCAGCGAAAAGGCAAACACCAGGCCGATCGACGAGCCGATCATGGCCATTACCTTGGTGCGGTGCTGCTCGCGCGTGAGATCAGCCGCCAGCGCCGTCACAGCTGCGGAAATCGCGCCTGCGCCTTGCAGCACACGGCCCAAAATCGTCCAGTGAATATCGGTGGCCAGTGCCGCCACGGCCGAGCCAATGGCGAAAACCAGCAGTCCCAAGGCAATCACGGGCTTGCGACCGAAACGGTCGGAAGCCATGCCGAAGGGAATCTGGAACATCGCCTGAGTCAGGCCGTAAGCGCCCAGCGCAATACCGACCAAGGTGAGGTTTTCGCCACCGGGCAGCGTTCGGGCATGGATGGCGAACACCGGCAGGATCAGGAACATGCCCAGCATGCGCAAGGCAAAAATCGAGGCCAGCGCGACACCGGCTCGCTTTTCGTCGCGGCTCATGGCGTCGGTTATGGAAACAGGCATTGTGGGGCAGAGACATGAATGAAGTCGCGTATATTAACAGCTTGCCCTGCTCCAAAATTCTCACGTCGGTTCATTCCCGCTGCATGGATACCATCAAAATTCGCGGTGCGCGCACGCACAACCTGAAAAACATCAATCTTGACCTGCCGCGCAACCGGCTGACGGTGATCACCGGCTTGTCCGGCTCGGGGAAAAGTTCGCTGGCGTTTGACACGCTGTATGCCGAAGGCCAGCGCCGCTATGTCGAATCGCTGTCGGCCTATGCGCGGCAGTTTTTGCAGATGATGGAAAAGCCCGACGTCGACCTGATCGAAGGGCTTTCTCCGGCGATTTCCATCGAGCAGAAAGCCGCCAGCCACAACCCGCGTTCGACTGTCGGCACGGTCACCGAGATCCACGATTACCTGCGCCTGCTCTATGCCCGCGCTGGCACGCCGCACTGCCCGGAACATGATTTGCCGCTACAGGCGATGAGCGTGTCGCAAATGGTCGACCATGTGCTGGCGCTGCCCGCCGACACGCGCCTGATGATCCTGGCGCCGGTCGTCGCCGAACGCAAGGGTGAGCAGCTGGAGCTGTTCGCCGAGTTGCGCGCGCAGGGTTTTGTGCGCCTGCGCGTGGATGGCACGGTGTATGACATCGACAACCTGCCCAAGCTGGCCAAGACCAAAAAACATACGGTCGATATCGTGGTCGACCGGCTCAAGGTGCGCGACGACCAGCGCCAGCGCCTGGCGGAAAGCTTCGAGACGGCCTTGCGCCATGCCGAAGGCCGTGCCCTGGCGGTGGAAATGGACAGCGAGAATGTCTCTCTCAAGGAATATCTGTTCTCCAGCAAATTCGCCTGCCCGGTGTGCAATTACGCCTTGCAGGAACTCGAACCGCGCCTGTTCTCGTTCAACAATCCGATGGGCGCCTGCCCGACCTGCGACGGCCTCGGTCAGATCCAGTTCTTTGATGCCGCGCGCGTGGTGGCCTTTCCGCATTTGTCGCTCGCCGAAGGCGCGATCAAGGGCTGGGACAAACGCAACCAGTTTTATTACCAGATGCTCGAATCGCTTGCTGAACATTACGCGATTGATACCAACATGGCCTTCGCCGACCTGCCGGCCGAACTGCAAAAAATCATCCTGTACGGCTCGGGCAAGGAACAGATCAAGTTCAAATATCTCAGCGAGAAAGGCACGCGCTTCGAGCGCAGTCACGTTTTCGAGGGCATCATCAACAGCATGGAGCGGCGTTACCGCGAGACGGACTCGCTCAGCGTGCGCGAAGACCTAGCCAAATACCTGAATCACAAACCCTGCCCGGATTGCCACGGCCAGCGCCTGCGCCGCGAGGCACGGCATGTGTTTATCGGCGGACAGAGCATCGCCGCGGTCAGCGGATTGCCGCTGGCCGACTGCCGTGATTTTTTCAACACGCTCATGCTCAGCGGGCAAAAGGCACAGGTAGCGGAAAAAATTCTCAAGGAACTCACCGCGCGCTTGTCTTTCCTGATCAACGTCGGGCTGAATTACCTCTCGCTCGACCGCTCGGCGGAAACACTGTCCGGCGGCGAGGCGCAACGCATCCGCCTGGCTTCGCAAATCGGCTCCGGCCTCACCGGGGTGATGTATGTACTCGACGAGCCGTCCATCGGCCTGCATCAGCGGGATAACGCACGCCTGCTGGAAACGCTGGTTCATCTGCGCGACCTGGGCAACACGGTGATCGTCGTCGAGCACGACCAGGAAGCTATCGAGGCAGCCGATTATGTGGTCGACATGGGGCCGGGCGCGGGCGAACATGGCGGCCAGGTCGTCGCCGAAGGTACGCCGCAGCAGGTGGCGGCGAACAGCGCGTCGCCCACTGGCGCGTTTCTGTCCGGCCGCCGCCGTATCGCCATCCCCGACTTTCGCACGCCGCCTGATAGCGAGCGCCAATTGAAAATCATCGGCGCCAGCGGCAACAACCTGAAAAATGTCGATCTGGCGATTCCGGTCGGCCTGTTCACCTGCATCACCGGCGTTTCCGGCTCGGGCAAATCGACGCTGATCAATGACACCTTATATGCCGCCGCCGCGCAGCACTTGTATGGCTCGACGCAACAGCCGGCGGCGCATCAGGCAATCGACGGGCTGGCGTTTTTCGACAAGGTGATCAACGTCGACCAGTCGCCGATTGGGCGCACGCCGCGCTCCAACCCGGCCACCTACACCGGCCTGCTGACGCCGATCCGCGAGCTGTTCGCCGGCGTGCCCGCCGCGCGCGAACGCGGCTACGGACCGGGACGGTTTTCCTTCAACGTCAAAGGTGGACGCTGCGAAGCCTGCCAGGGCGATGGCATGATCAAGGTGGCCATGCATTTTCTGCCCGACATCTTCGTGCCCTGCGATGTCTGCCATGGCAAGCGCTACAACCGCGAAACGCTGGAAGTGCGCTACAAGGGCAAAACCATCCACGACGTGCTGCAAATGACCGTGGAACAGGCACGCGAATTTTTCGATGCCGTGCCGATGGTCGCGCGAAAATTGCAGACGCTGGTGGATGTCGGCCTCGCCTACATCCAGCTCGGGCAAAGCGCGATCACGCTATCCGGCGGTGAAGCCCAGCGCGTCAAGCTGGCGCTGGAACTTTCCAAGCGCGATACCGGACGCACGCTGTATATCCTCGACGAACCCACTACCGGGCTGCATTTCCACGACATCGAGATGCTCCTCACGGTGCTGCATCGCCTGCGTGACAACGGCAATACCATCGTAGTCATCGAGCACAACCTGGATGTCATCAAAACCGCCGACTGGCTGGTCGACCTCGGCCCCGAAGGCGGCGCGGGCGGCGGCCGCATCATTGCCTGCGGTACGCCGGAACAGGTGGCTGGCGTGGCAGGCAGCCCGACCGGAAGCTATCTGAAAAAAATGCTCGGCATCACCGCGGCGCAACCTGCGACAAAGAAAACCGGCAAGCGCCGCACCGCCTCGTGAAAAGTCGGCGCTGATGAAACAACTGCGCTACAAGGCGGTCGGGCAAAAGACGCCCTCCTCGCCGTAGCGGATGGCAACACGGCGACAAGGTGGCTAAGTGGCCTTAGAATAAACAAACGCCAGGTCTGCACAGTACATCTGCGCATCAATAATTTCCATGTCACATGGAGGAGAGCCGTCTGAACATGAATCAGGATCTTGCCGACGCGATTGAGTTTCACAACGCCATTCTTGCCGAAGGCGGCAAGGCGCTCGTCGGTTATGACACGGCCAAGGCGCTGGCCAATGTGGTGCTGCTCTCGGAAATTCCGACCACTTACGACAAGCAGGAAAATCGCCAGGTCAATGCCGGCAACCTGCTGCTGCGCGGTGTGCCCGGTGTGGGCAAGACGTTTTTCGGCGTCATCCTGGCCGCCATCAGCGATGCGAAATTCGCGCGCATCCAGGGACGCGCCGACCTGCAACCGAGCGAGGTGATCGGCTTCCAGATGATCAATCCGGCGACCGGCAAACTGGTCACCGAATTCGGGCCGATGGCCTCGGCCGAAGTCATCCTGCTGGATGAAATCAACCGCATCCCGCCCAAATCGCAAAGTGCATTCCTTGAGGGACTGCAAGACCGCACCATCACGGTAGGCAAGGAAGTCCACTCGCTGCCGGCCTTCAGCTTTGCCATCGCGACGATGAACCCGGTGGAACTGGGACAGGGAACCTTCCCGCTTTCCGAGGCGGCGGCCGACCGCTTTGCGATGATGATCAACATCGGCTACCTGCCGGCAGAAGAAGAGGCCAAGCTGGTCAATTTCGATTTCAAGCATGTGCAGCTGAATACGCTGATGACCAAGGAGCGCATCATCCAGTTGCGCTCGTCGATCAGCCAGCAGGTGTTTCTGCATGACCGGATCGGCCAGTACATCCAGCGCCTGGTCGCCGCGACGCGGCCGCATAATCCCGCCACCGGATGGCTGGCGAAATCGCCTTCCGCGCTGGTTGAACAAGGCGTTGATCTTGGCGCATCGCCGCGCGCCATCATCTGCTGGGGCCGCCTGGGCAAAGTCTGGGCGCTGCTCCGCCACCATCGCACCGAGGTGTATCCGGAAGACATCCAGGAACTCGCGCCCTATGTGCTCGGCCACCGCGTCTGGCTCGGCCCGCACGCGGCCAGCCAGGGCGTGACAGTGGACGCCGTCATCCAGGACGTGATTGATCGGGTACCCATCCCGTGAGCGCGCCGGCAGAGTCCATCCCGGCTCCGCTGCTCAGCCTGGCCGACATTTCGGCGATCGAACTGCTCGTTTTGCGCCGCATGTCGGAGATGACCGGTGGCGACCATCACAGCCTGTCGCATGGCACGGGTTTCGACATTCTCGGTCTGCGCGACTGGCAGGCGGGCGACCGCTTTGCCGCCATCGACTGGGCGCAATCCTCGCTGAACAATTTCGCGCCGATGGTCGTCCGCGAGTTCGAGCAGCCCAGCACCGCCACCGTCATCGCCATCGCCGACGGCTCGCTATCGACGCGCTGCGGCATCGACGGCGTACCAATCGCCGCGACGGTAGCGCGGGCCATCGCCACCCTTGGCCTGTCGGCCTCGTTCTTTCAGGATCCGTTCGGGCTGATCACTTTCGACGCAGGCTTCGAACATCTCGCCGCACTGCGCCCGCGCAGCGGCAAGAGCCATGTCATGCATTGCGTCGACGCCTATCAGTATCAGCAGAATCTGCTGGCCGTGCCGCGCAGCGGCGACATCGGCGCAACGCTGGGCGGCTACCTGAACCGCACGTCGATGTTGCCGGTCATCTCGGATTTCCTGTTCGATGATGCGCAAGATACGCTGCAAGCACTGGCTTACCTGAACGCCCGGCACGACGTCTTCATCGTGCTGATCGACAGCGCGTTCGCCTTTGAAATGCCAGATGTTTCCGCCGGATGGGTCGAAACGGTAGACATTGAAACCGGCCACACGCGCACCCTGTCGAAGCGCGCACTCAGGGAAATGGCTGAGCGGATTCGCCGTTGGCAGGCCGAGGTGAAGCACAAGGCCAAGGCGATCGGTCTGGATGTGGTCACCGTTGGCCGCGATCAGTTGCAGACCGACATCGCATTGAGCGAATTCGTTGCCGAACGGCGGCTGAGAAAACCATATAACTAGTCGATCAACCCGCATGGAATTGCACAAGGAATCGAGACTGCTCATGAATAAACTTTGGTTGCTGCTTTTTCTATCCATCCCCGGCTTGCCTGTCTTCGCCCAGCCACCGGCCAGTGCGCAACAGATCGCCGAACATGACCCGTTGCGCTGCTGGTGGCGCACCAGCAGCAGTGCTATACGGACAGGCGAAACCTTTGATCTCACCTTGACCTGCGCGGCGCTCGACAGCGCAGCCATCCAGGTTGTGCCCGATGAATCCCGGCTGGCCGGCTCGGCCATTGCACTGACGCCATTTGAAATTGTGGGCAGCATGCATCCGCGTGATTTGCATAACGGCCAGCGCCGGTTTTTCCAGTACGCCTATACCCTGCGCATCATCAATCCGGATGTGATTGGCACCGATGTGCCATTGCCCCCCCTCACCTTGAATTACCGCATCGACAGCCGCGTCGAAGGCGGTGCCTCTGCACAGGGCCGCGCCATGAGCTACCTGCTGCCGCCGCTATCCATGCGGGTGCTCTCGCTGGTAGCGGCCGATGCGCCTGGCATACGCGACACATCCGCCGGCAACTTCTCGGCCATCGAGGCATTGATGCAGCGTGCGGGCATGCTCGACATCGCCGCATTCACGCTGGCTGCCCTTGGCTTGCTGGTGCTCGTCGCCATGCTCATACGCCTGATCGCGCATGCGCGCAAATCAACCAGCCACACCATGCATCTGCTCGGCACCCGTCAGGTGCTTGAGCTCGCCGCCCACGAGTTGACGGCCGTCGCACGCGATGCCAACCCGGACTGGAACCACGAGCTGGTCGGCCGCGCCCAAGCCGCCACACGCATTGCCGCCGCCTGCGCACTCGGCCACCCGATCAATCAGGCACCGGCAAGCCATGACGCACAAACCGGCCAGGGCGGCCTGGTGGCCAAGACGGGCTTTGCCCACCGCCAGCCAATCATGCTGTCAGCCGCTGCTACCGGCAGCCTGCTGGCACAGGCCATTGCGCATCTGCCAGCCTCTGCCGCACAAAACCGCCGTTCAACACTGGAGCAATTGCAAACCGCGCTCACCACGTTTGATCGCACCCAGTATGGCGCGCAAGATGTGCTGGACCGCACTGCGCTCGATGCGGCGCTTGATACGGCACTCGCCATCACCATCGGCCTGAAGTCGGCACAGGCGCGGGACACGTCCTGGCGGTGCCGCTGGCTGCCGTGGCCGGGGGCGAAAGCGCAGGCGTGATTTCACCCACGCAGCTCTACCCATTGTTTGACTCGGCTGCGGCCGAGTGGGCATCGATCCATCTGGACACGCTGCAATTCTGGCATCGTGACGAAGCCCGTCTGGCCTTGCTGGGGCTGCTGGCGCTGATGCTGTTGCTGCTGGCTACGCGGGTGCTGCTGGTGCGTCGCCACCAGCGCCTCTACCTGCCGGCCATACTCAAGACCATGCCGCACTCACCGCTGGCTGGCATGCTGCATCTCCCGCTGGTGTTATTCCTGCTTGGTCTGCCGTTTTTCTTTCTTGCGCTGGCCGATCCCTACAGCACATTGCTGGCCCGCGAAATGTCTTATCCGGGGCGGCGCATTTGCATCATGGTAGATGCCTCGTCCAGCATGTCGACACACTTCACCGCAAATGCCCTGAAACAGCATGCACGCGATGACACGGCCTTCTTCACTACGGTATCCGCCGCCGAACGCTTCGTGCAAATGCGCGTCTCCGGCCGCTTCCACGATTTGCTGGCGCTCGTCGAATTCGGCAATGAAGCCTATGTAGTCACCCCATTCACGAACGACTATGACAATATCCTCCTCAGCCTCAGCCTGATTGGCGACCCGCTGGAGTTTTCGCTGTTCCCCGACCAAGGCACGATCATCGCCCGCGCGGTCGAAGAGGGCACGGCGTTGTTCAAGGCATTTCAGTTTCTCGATGCCTCCGGCAATCTGATGGTGATCTTCAGCGACGGTGAAGATTCCGTGACACGCGACGGCAAGAGCCTTGATTCGATCGTTAAAAGCGCCTACCAGGCGAAAATTCCGGTCTACCTCGTGCGCGTGAATTACGGCCTGACCAAGGGCCAGGTGATTCCCGACGAGCTGTGGATTCGGGCCGTGGAAAAAACCGGCGGAAAATTTTTCGCCGCCAATAATGAAAAGGCGCTCCTCGACGCTATTGCTGAAATCGACAAGGCGGCGACGGGGGCCATCAGCTTCCGCCAATACAGCAACCAGCAGCCGCTCTTCAATGCCTTCGCGCTGATTGCCGTCACGCTCTGGTCGGTTGCCGCCGCACTCAAGCTGGGCCTGCGCCATTTCCGGAAATTCCCGTAACAATCATCCTGAGGAGAACAACATGAAAACAGCTATTGGCGGATCGCTACTTGCCCTGGTCTTGTTTGTCCTGGCCTGGCTGTGCCATGCGGAAGCCGGATTCGCGCGCCGGCTGGCCAGCGCGCAGGAGAATCTGGCCACGCTGCGCTATCAGGCGGATGTCCCGCTCGGCGAGGAACCTGCGCCCGTGCGCGTGCTCCTGCCCGCCGCATCACTGGCCACCGAGGCGCGCAGGCACCAGGCCAGACAGGCTTACTGGCGGGCGGCCTACCAGCAACCCTTGCAGCAACCCATGCCTGCTGACGGCAAGACCCGCGCGACCGACCCGCAGATCATGCTGATCAGCGCCAACGCCGCATTCCGCGCGGCACTTGGCGATGCGGCCGATCAGTTGCCGGCGGCTGAACGTCTTGATCCTGTGGTGCAGGCCTACGCGGAAGTATTGCGGGCTGATCCCGGCAATGCCGATGCCGCATACAATTACGAATATGTCGTGCGATTCCGCGATGCATCTGCCAAACGATCCGCCACCAAACTGAGCAAAAAGTCACCCCCTGACGCAAGCTCACCCACCACGCTTACCAGCAGCCTCGACCTGCCCAACGGCCCGACGGTGCATGGCTGGCCCGGCTCGCCACCGCCCACCGGGCAGATGCAGAAATTCAAAACCGTGGTGCCGATGCGTTCCGACGAACGCAAGGAACTCACCCCAGGCCTCGGGCCGGAAATGCAGCGGCGGGGATAACCGTCAGCAATGTTCCCGGACTTTGATTTCAGTCGCATCGGCTTCGGCGAGCCCGGCTATCTCTGGCTGCTCGCCGTGCCCGCACTGTTGCTGCTGCTCTGGGTCTGGCGCTTCGTCGAACGCCAGGCGGATAAACGCCGGCTGACTGCGCACCGCACGCTGCCGGCACGTGAGCCCTTTTCAGTGGTCGGCGACCTGCCATTCTGGCTGTGCCTGGTGCTCGCCAGCGCTTGCCTGATCATTGCACTGGCCCGGCCACAAGGCCCGGTGGCCATGGTGCGCCAGGGCGGCATTGACCTGATGATTCTGCAGGATGGCTCCGCGTCGATGCGCGTTGAGGATGTGCCCGGTAACCGCTACCAGCGTTCAATGAAGTTTTTGCGCCTGCTCGGTGATGCACTCAGCTGGAAAACCGACCGCGTGTCGCTGACGCTGTTTGCACACGTTGCCGCGCCGCAGGTGCGCCTGACCAAGGATCCCAATACCCTGTTTTTCTTTTTCGATCACCTCGACAAGGAGCCCCCGTTCCGGATTGACGACCACACGACCTGGGATACCAATCTCGAACTGGGCATCCGCTGGGGCATGCAGATGATGGCGCGCGATGAAGCCTTGCATGGCAAGTCGGCCAACGCGAAAATGTTTTTGATCCTCTCCGATGGCGAACTGTGGAGCGGCGAGGTGCAGAAGGCCATTGCGCAAAGCGTGGCGCGCAACATCCCCATCTTCGTGGTGGGTGTCGGCACACTGGGCGGCGGCAAAATGCCCACCTACCATGATGAAGACGGCAAGCCCGTACATGACCCGGCCGTGCCAAGCTATTCGCGGCTCGATCGCAGCTCGTTACAGGCCATCGCGCGCGCCGGCAGCGGCGAGTATTTCGAACTGGATCGCGATGGTGACCGGCGCATCGCCAACGCGATCATCGATGCGGGCAACCGCCTCGCGCCATCTTTTGCCATCAGCAACACGGCCGAACCACTGTACTGGCACTTCATCTCGCTGGCCGGGCTGCTGGTGTTCGTCGGCATGCTGTTTCTGCGCGGCAGAGCGGACATCTGGCTGCAACTGACAGGCGTCAGCCTGACGCTGGCCTGGGTCTGGCGCATCCTCGGTTGAGGGAAGCTGCCGCGCAGCCGTTGGCACAAAAAGTCGGCGCTGATGAAACAACTGCGCTACAAGGCGGTCGGGCAAAAGACGCCCTCCTCGCCGTAGCGGATGGCAATACGGCGAATCTCGCCAAAGGCGCCTGAATTCATCGGCGCCCATGGCGTATCAACACATCAGCGATTCTTCCACTGCGGTTTGCGACGTTCGCGGAACGCCGCCAAGCCTTCCTGGATATCCTGCCCGAACACCACCGGATCCCAGATGCGGCGCTGCATCTCTTCCAGCACTTCGCGGTTGTATTTGACTGACATACGCACCGCCTGCGTGTGGGATGCCACCGAACGCGGCGAATTGGAGGCGATCTTCTGCGCCAGCCGCATGGCCTCGGCCTGCACCTGATCGTCAGCGGCCAGGCGATTCACCAAACCGCAGGCATGCGCTTCGGTTGCGCTGAACGGTTCGGCGGTCAGCACTTTTTCCATGAACACGCGCGGCCCCATGAACTTCCACAAATCCAGATAACCCATGGTCGGCATGCCGACCGAGGTTTCCGGAATGCCAAACTTGGTTGATTCACCCGCCACGATGAGGTCGCAGGCATTCGCCAGCAGCAATCCGCCAGCCATGCAGTAGCCATGCACGGCGGCAATCATCGGTTTGGGTATGCTGCCGACCATCGCAATGGCTTCCAGCCCTTGCCGTGGCATGGTGTAGAAATTGGACGGTTCGTCACCGATCAGTTCCAGCGCTTCCTTCAAATCCCCACCGGTGCAAAATGCCCGGCCTGCGCCGCACAGCACGCCGACCCAGGCTTCGTCATCTGCTGCATAACTTTTCAATGCGGTAGCCAAATCAGTCAGCAGAGCCACACTCATCGCATTCATGGCTTCCGGCCGATTCAAGGTGAGGATGGCGACGTGACCGTCGCGGACATAGGTGACAAGTGAGGTAACAAGTGGGGTAACAAGTGGGGTAACAAGTGGGGTAACAAGTGGCTCGCTCATAAATATAAATGCTCCAGTTCCAAATTACAGTATAAGTTGCGGATTGACTGATGGATGCCCCGCTTCAGCCCTCGGGCATGGCGGGACTTCCTTGGGTTTATAAAACGCGATCAGGTTAAGGCAGCATGCGGCCAAAACGGCTGGCGTAAGAACCGCCATCCACCACCAGGGTGTAGCCGTTGATGTAACTCGCATAGTCGGAAGCGAGAAACAGGAATCCCTCGGCGATCAGCTCCGGCTGCGCGGGGCCCATCGGCAGGCTCGTCGCCGCCACTGCGCTGAAAGTGTCCAGATCGATGCCCTGCAATTCCATGCAGTGCTCGGCCCCTTTCGTCAACGTGAAACCCGGCTGTACGGCGCACACGCGGATGCCGTCCTTGGCATGCAGCTTGGCGGCAGTCTTGACCAGGATTTCCTGCGCCCCCTTGGCCATGCCATAAGCGGGAATAGTCGCCGGATGGGCGTAAGCGCCATAATCGCCGAACAGCGCCGAACTGGTCGTCATCAATACGCCGCCGCCCGCCGCCTTGAGGTGCGGAATCGCCGCCTGAAAGGTATACAAGGTGCCGCTGCCCAGCACATCAAATTCACGGCGAAACTGCTTTTCCGTCAACCCCAGCAGATCCGGATGGCCATCGATGAAGGGGGTATTGAGCACAATATCCAGCCCGCCCAGCGCCTTGGCCGCCGCATCCATGGTGGCATGAACCTGCGCCGCATCGGTGATATCCATGCGAAAACTCGGCGGCTTGCCGGTGTTACCAATGGCTGCCACCGTCGCCGCCAGGCCAGCCTCGTCAATATCCGCCACGGCAACCGCAGCTCCTTCGGCAGCGAACAGCTTGGCTGTCGCCGCGCCAATACCCGAACCAGCGCCAATCACCAATGCACGTTTCCCGGAAAGTATGTTCATCGCAGACCTCAGGCGTAAAGCAGGCCGCCGTCAACCATGACGGAAGCCCCATTGATAAACCGCGCATGCTCGCTGAGCAAAAACGCGACGCTACGCGCCACCTCTTGCGGCGTGCCGGCCCGGCCGAGCGGCACATTGGCGACAGCGCGTTCGAAAACATCCCCGGCGACATGCGCCACCTTGCCGCGCTGTGCGCACCAGGCGCGCATGGCGGGTGTATCCACCAAGCCAAGATATGCTGCATTGACGCGCACACCCCGGCTGACGCCTTCGAGCGCCAGCGACTTGGTCAGCGGCCCCAATGCCGCCAGCGCCGCACCTGACAAGCCCGCATCGGGGCTGGTGGCCAGCGCCCAGATACTGCCCAGAAAACACACCGCGCCAGGCGCCGTCAAACCGGACAACGCCGCGCGGCCGATGGCTACCGTCAACGCACCATGGCGTGCAGCCTGCGCTTCGAAATCTGCCGCTTGCCAGTCGCCCGGCATAATGGCTTCAAGCTGCGGCGCCGGCCCGACCACCAGGTCCAATCCACCGAGCGCCGCGCGTGCGGCAGTAAAGCTGCCATCCACTTCAGCCGCCGCGCCGGTGAATGGCCCGTCGCCACCCGCTCCCGCGCGCCAGACCCGCGCGCCTTCAGCGCGCAGCGTAGTGGCAAGGGCAGCGCCCAGGCCATCGCCTGCGTCAAACAGCAGGCAGCATTTACCGTTCAGCAATGCCATGTTTTATCCTCGCTCAGTCGCTGCGTGCGCAGCTTTTTTATGCCCACGGCCACTTTTTCTTGAGCGGCCTGCGGGGAATCATAGCACCGCTTGTCGCGGAATATTTCCCGCAAGGCGCCACAATGAAAAAGTCGGCGCTGGCAACACGGCAACTTTGGCGGTGGCTTAGCGGCGTCTTTGGCGGTGGCTTAGTGGCGTCTTTGGTGGCGTCTTTGGCGGCGACTTTGGCGGCGACTTTGACCCGGCGGCCTTGGCCAATACGCAGCGCTTGTCTGTGGTTGAAATTCGCCCCTATCCTGAGTATAGTTGGCGCGCCGTTGCAGCCAGTGATTGCAACCTGCAACCCCATTTTTTTTGGAACCACGGCGGCCTGTTGGTTTCTGGCTGCCGTATGTTTTTTTTGTGTTGTTATTTGCATAATTTTTCGCGGGGCGCATGATGCCGCATTTGATGAATACCTATGGACGGCTACCCGTCGCCTTTACCCACGGCGAGGGCTGCCGCTTGTTTGACGAGCAGGGCAAGTCCTATCTTGATGGGATGTCCGGCATCGCTGTCAATACGCTGGGACATAACCACCCGCGCCTGGTCAAGGCGCTCAGCGAACAAGCAGGCCGCCTGATCCACACGTCCAACCTGTACCGCATACGCGAGGCGGAAGAAGCCTCCGACCATCTGGCGCGCATCGCCAAAATGGACGAGGTGTTTTTCTGCAATTCGGGATGCGAAGCCAATGAAGCTGCGATCAAACTGGCGCGTTTGTATGGTCACCAGCAGGGCATTGACCAACCGGCCATTATCGTCATGGAGCAGGCCTTCCACGGACGCACCCTGGCCACGCTGTCAGCCACCGGCAACCGCAAGGCGCAAGCCGGGTTCGAGCCGCTGGTTACCGGCTTCGTCCGCGTACCCTTTGATGACCTGGCGGCCATCGAGCAGGTGGCCGCGAACAACCCGAATGTGGTCGCCGTGCTGTTTGAACCAATCCAGGGCGAAGGTGGCATCAACGTCGCGCACAACGAATACATGCGCGCCGTGCGCAAGATATGCAATGAAAAAAACTGGCTGATGATGGTGGATGAGGTGCAATGCGGCCTGGGCCGCACCGGCATCTGGTTTGCGCATCAGCACGCCGACATATTGCCGGATGTGATGACGCTGGCCAAGGGCCTGGGTTCCGGTGTGCCCATCGGTGCCTGTCTTGCCGCCGGACGTGCGGCGGGTGTATTCGCGCCGGGCAACCATGGTTCGACTTTTGGTGGCAATCCGCTGGCCTGCACCGCCGCGCTGACTACGCTGAAAGTCATCGAAACAGATGATCTGATGACGCGTGCAAAAGAACTTGGCGAGTTGATCCGTGAGGGTTTCAGGCACGCCTTGGCAGGTGCATCCGGTGTCGTCGAAATACGCGGCGACGGCCTGCTGATCGGCATCGAGCTTGACCGTCCCTGCGGCGACCTGGTCAAGCGCGCGCTGGCCAAAGGCCTGCTGGTCAACGTCACGGCGGAAAAAGTGGTGCGCCTGCTGCCGGCGCTGGTGATGAGCGACGCCGAAGGGGCGGAATTGGTCGCCGGCCTCGCCCCCGTCATCCTTGAATTTCTCAAGGCATGATGATGCCAGCGGCAACACCCCGGCACTTCCTGCAATTGCGCGACCTGACGCGCGATGAACTGGGGCATGTGTTCGCCCGCAGCCAGCGCATCAAATCGCGCTTCAAGTCTTATGAGCGCTACTGGCCCTTGCAGGATCGCACGCTGGTGATGATTTTCGAGAAGGCCAGCACGCGCACCCGTTTGTCATTTGAAGCCGGCATGCATCAACTGGGCGGCGCGGCGGTTTACCTGAATACGCGCGACTCGCAACTCGGTCGTGGCGAGCCGGTGGAAGATGCGGCGCAAGTCATTTCGCGCATGGGCGATGTGGTGATGATCCGCACCTTTGAACAGGAAATCATCGAGCGTTTCGCCAGACATTCGCGGGTGCCTGTCATCAACGGCCTGACCAATGAATACCACCCATGCCAGATTCTTGCCGACATCTTCACCTTTATCGAGCACCGCGGCTCCATCCAGGGCAAGACCGTGGCCTGGATCGGCGATTCCAACAATGTCTGCAATACCTGGTTGCAGGCTGCCGAGATATTTGATTTCAACGTCCATGTCTCGACGCCGCCTGGCTATGAAGTAGAGGCCGAGCGCGCCGGCCTGCATGACAGCAGCCATTTTGTGCAGTTTACCGACCCAATGGACGCTGCACGCGGCGCCGATCTGGTCACTACCGACGTGTGGACTTCCATGGGCTTCGAGGCCGAAAATGCAGAACGCCTGCGCGACTTTGCCGACTGGCAGGTTGATGCCGACATGATGCGCATGGCCGCGCGCGATGCCCTGTTCATGCATTGCCTGCCGGCCCACCGTGGCGAGGAAGTCGCGGCCGAAGTGATTGATGGCCCGCAAAGCGTGGTCTGGGATGAAGCCGAAAACCGGCTGCATACCCAAAAAGCATTGCTGGAATTCCTGCTCCTGGGCAGGATTAACGATTGAAGAGCTTAAAGGAAATTTGAACGCAATGAGCGCAACAAAAAATGCAGTAAAGAAAGTCGTACTGGCCTATTCAGGCGGTCTGGATACCTCGGTAATCCTGAAATGGTTGCAAGATACTTACCGCTGCGAAGTCATCACTTTTACCGCCGACCTTGGCCAGGGCGAAGAACTGGAACCGGCGCGCGCCAAGGCGCTGCAACTGGGCATCAAGAAAAAGAACATTTTCATCGACGACTTGCGCGAAGAGTTCGTGCGCGACTTTGTCTTCCCCATGTTCCGTTGCAACACGGTCTATGAAGGCGAATACCTGCTCGGCACTTCGATCGCGCGACCGTTGATTGCCAAGCGCATGATTGACATCGCCAAGGCCAATGGCGCCGAAGCAATTGCCCACGGCGCCACCGGCAAAGGCAATGACCAGGTGCGCTTCGAACTCGGCGCTTATGCCTTGATGCCGAATGTCAAAGTCATCGCGCCATGGCGTGAATGGGATTTGCTGTCGCGCGAAAAGCTGATGAAGTACGCCGAGCAGCATGGCATTCCCGTCGAAATGAAACACAAGAAAGGTGGCTCGCCGTATTCGATGGATGCCAACCTGCTGCACATTTCCTACGAAGGGCGGCATCTGGAAAATCCGGCTGCGGAAGCTGAGGAGTCCATGTGGCGATGGACCGTGTCGCCGGAAAAAGCACCCAACAAGGCCGAATATCTTGATCTCGAATTCAGGCAGGGTGACCTGGTGGCGATCAACGGCAAGAAAATGAAGGCCCACGAGTTGCTGGCCACGCTGAACCAGATGGGCGGCAAGCATGGCATAGGCCGCCTCGATCTGGTCGAGAACCGCTACGTCGGCATGAAATCGCGTGGCTGTTATGAGACCCCCGGCGGCACCATATTGCTGCGCGCGCACCGCGCCATCGAATCCATTACGCTGGACCGCGAAGTCGCCCATCTCAAGGACGACCTGATGCCGCGTTATGCCAGCCTGATTTACAACGGCTACTGGTGGAGCCCGGAGCGCCGCGCCTTGCAGACACTGATCGACCATACCCAGCAAACCGTCAATGGCTGGGTACGTGTCAAGTTGTACAAAGGCAATGTGATTGTCGTCGGCCGCGATTCAAAAACCGATTCGTTGTTCGATCCGACGATCGCCACCTTCGAGGATGATGCCGGCGCTTATGACCAGAAAGACGCGCAAGGCTTCATCAAGCTGAATGCATTGCGCATGCGGATTGCGGCCAACCGGTCGAAGCGCAAAAGTTAACCTGAATCAGGAACCGGGCGGCGTTGGGCAATCCTACCCGCCGCCCAGTGCCGGTACAAAATAAATATCGGCAGGCGCTTCCAGCGGGCTCAATATCGCGCCGGTAATCTGGCTATTCACCGCAACGGCGACGCCGGGCGCCAGCACCCCGTTACGCAGCAAGCGCTCGGCAAACCCCGGATAGGCCTGATCCAGATTGGCCACAACCTGGCGGATATTGCGCCCTGCCACCGTGACCATTGCCTTGCCCCCTGTCAGATGGCGCATGGTGGCTGGTATGGTGACACGATGGAGTTGTTGCGTGTTAATGGTCATCCCCGTGTCCATGCCACCATGACGCCCTTCAGGCCGCCTGTTCTGCTTTCGCCCAGATGGCTTCCAGAACCGCACCGGGCTTCATCGGCAGTTGTGTCATGCGCACGCCAATCGCATTCTTGATCGCATCGGCAATGGCCGCAGGCGGCGGCACAATGGGCACTTCACCGCATCCGCGCACACCATAGGGATGGCTCGGATTCGGCGTTTCCAGAATCACGCATTCGATATTCGGCACGTCCAGCGCAGTCGGCATGCGATAGTCGAGCAGGGTCGGATTGCGTAAATAGCCTTTGTCGTCATAGACATATTCTTCGCTCAGCGCCCAGCCGATGCCCTGCACCGTGCCGCCCTGCATCTGCCCTTCCACATAGTCGGGATGCACTGCACGGCCTACGTCCTGGAAGGCCGTATAGCGCAAGATGGTGACCTTGCCGGTTTCCGGATCGACCTCCACGTCAACCAGATTGGCGGCGACCTGAAAACCAACCGAGGGAGGGTTCACCGATACCGCAACACTGATCGGGCCGCCGGTATGGTCGGTCTGACGCGCGACTTCCGGGAAAGACAGCGTCTTGCCCGGGTCATGCTTATGGGTAAATACACCTTGCGCGCACAACACGTTCTCAGCCTCGGTTTCCCATATCTGCGCCACGCGACCAGCCATTTCCTTGAGCAGTTTCTGCGACGCCTCGATTACCGCCAGGCCAGTCGCGAATGTCGTGCGGCTCCCCACGGACTGGAAGGTATAACCAATCGAGTCGGTATCCGCCACGCTGGTGGTGATGCCCGCCACCTCGATGCCCAGTGCTTCAGCGGCCTGCATGCCCAAGGTCATGCGCGTGCCACTCAAATCGCAACTGCCGGTGGACAGATTGACCGTGCCATCCGGATTCAGCGCCATCTCCGCGCTCGACATCAAGCCTGCGCCGAACCAGAAGGCGAAGGAAACACCGCGTCCCTGGTTGGGGCCTGTCAAAGGCGCTGTGTAATGCGGATGTTTCTTGACCGCTTCAAGAATGCCCACCGTACCCAGCGGCGGGCAGGGAAAGCCCAGCGGCATCATGTCGCCGGGCTTGAGGATGTTCTTCAGCCGGAAATCGATTGGATCCATATGGCATAAATCGGCCAGTTCACTGATCACGGATTCCACCGAAAAATTTGACTGGGTTGCCCCCGGCGCGCGGTAAGGTTTCATCTTCGGCTTGTTCAGGAACACATCGTAACCATCGATACGCACCGCCGGAATATTGTAGCGGGTGGTCGCACAAGCACAGCCCGGCGCAACCGGCCCGCCCGGATACGCGCCCGCCTCATACAGCAGATACAGGTCAGCAGCCACCAGGGTGCCATCCTTCTTGCAGCCGATCTTGATCTTCTGGTAGGTCTCCGGACTCGGCCCCGTCGCCTTCAACACTTCCTCACGGCTCATGAACATCTTCACCGGACGACCGGTTTTGCGTGACAACACCGCAGCCAGCGGATCCATATAGACAACATCCTTGCCACCAAACCCACCGCCGATTTCCAGCGGAATGACCTTGATGTTGTTCATCGGCATATTGAGGAAACTGGCCAGGAAGTCGCGGATCACAAACCCGCCCTGGGTCGATGTCCACACCGTCAGCGTGCCCTGCGGATTCCATTCCGCCGTGGTGATATGGGTTTCTATGTAGCCCTGATGCACGGCCTTGGTGACGAACTCACGTTCAACGATGAAGTCCGCCTCCTTGAAACCGGCCTCGACATCGCCGCCGCCCATTTGCAGGCGGCCAGCGTTGGGCAAGGCTTTCGCCGTCGGAAACAGAAAGGCACCCGGTGTGTAATTCTCGTGCAGCACTGGCGCGCCTGGCTTGATGGCATCCCGCACATTCAATACCGGTTCGAGGATTTCATACTTCACTTCAATCAGCTTGGCCGCTTCGCCGGCAATATGTGGATTGTCGGCCGCTACCGCCGCCACCACATGGCCGTCGTAGAAGACCTTGTCCTTGGCGATGCAGTTATCGGCGATGTCCTGCATATTGACTTGGCCGCCTTCGCCGGTGGCAATCACCTCGGCATCCAGCTTGGGCATGTCCTTGCCGGTGATCACGGCATGCACGCCCGGATACGCCAGTGCCTTGCTGATGTCTATCGACAGGATGCGCGCATGCGGATGGGGGCTGCGCAACACCTTGGCATGCAGCATGCCGGGCAGGAAAATGTCGTCGCCAAACTTGGCCCGTCCGGTCAGCTTGTCGATGCCATCCTTGCGCGTTGGCCGCGTGCCCAGCACGCGATACTTGGTTTCCGTTACAGTGCTTTCAGGAGCATTCATCACGCAGCCTCCATAAGTTTGCCGGCCTTTTGCACTGCACGCACAATTTTGTCGTAGCCAGTACAGCGGCACAGGTTGCCGGCCAGCCAGAGCCGGATTTCAGCCTCGGTCGGTTGCGGGTTAACCGCCAGCAAGGCCTTGGACGCCATCAGGAATCCCGGCGTACAAATACCGCACTGCATGCCGGTTTCTTCCAGAAACGCCTGCTGCAAGGGGTGCAGGCCATCGACCGGCGCCAGGCCTTCGACTGTCTCTATGCTGCGGCCTTGCGCTTCGACGCCCAGCACGCAGCAGGAGTTAACCAGCACGCCATCCAGGTGCACGGCGCAAGCGCCGCAATTGCCATCATTACAACCTTCCTTGACGCCGGTGTATTGCAAGGGATCGCGCAGTACCTCGAGCAGGCTTTGCCGTGGCTCGCACAGGAACTCGCAGGTTTCCCCATTGACCTGGGTGGTGATATGAACTTTTCCTGCCATGACTCAAGCTCCTTTTGCACGTTGTACGGCATCACGAATGGCGCGCGCCGTTAGAACCTTGATCAAATGCTTGCGCTGCCTGATCGTGCCGCGCATGTCATCAATCGGCTGGGCGGCCTCCATGGCGATTTGCGCCGCCGCTGCGATGCTTTCTTCAGTCACCGGTTTGCCGGCCAACGCATCTCCCGCCGCCGGGACAAACAGCGGTGTCGGTGCGACCGCACCCAGCGCGATGCGCGCGGAAACAAATTTATCGCCTGTCCCATTCAAAACCACAGCCACCGCCACGTTAACCACGGCGATGTCCATCTCGTTACGCGGAATGAAGCGCATGAACCTGGCACCCGCATGTTTCGCCGGGGCCGGAATATGCAACTTGACCAACAGATCGCTGTCCGCCAGGCAAGTCTTGCCTGGGGCGATGCATATTTCCTCAACAGGCAACTGCCGCACACCCTTGGGACCTGCGATATGGGCAACAGCCCCCAGCACGATCAGCGTCGGGATACCGTCGGCACTGGGTGCCGCATTGCACAGGTTGCCGCCGAGGGTGGCGCGTCCCTGGATGGCGACCCCGCCGATCAGTTCTGCCGAATCAACCACCGCCGGGTAGCGCGCGCGAACCTGGTTGTTTTCCCAAAGCATGCGGCAAGGCACGGCGGCGCCTATCGTCAGTCCGGCATCATTGATCGTCAGCTCATTCAATTCGGTGATGCGTTTGGCATCAACCACCACATCAGGCTGACGGCGGCCGACGCGCATCGCGACGATCAGGTCGGTACCGCCCGCCAACACGCGCGCCCGAGCGCCATTTTTCGCTAAAACCGCAAGGGCCGCCGCCAGCGAATCTGGTGCGGCGTAGCTGAATTCATGCATTCATCGTTCCCCTATGTTTCCGTGCAGTTGTGCAATTGTTCCGGTTCTGCGTGTTAAGTATTGTTTGCATAGTGCACATATACACAATATATACAGATACGGCTAAAGCAAATCGTAGCCCAGTGTTCGTCGCCGCATCACGTCCGCGTAAAAAGTATCCAGGCTTTCTTCCTTGATGCAATAGCCCAGTGTCGACTTGGGCAAACCTTGCAGCAAATGCCGACCATCTGCAACCAGTGCCGGGATGCGCAGAATGCCATAACGGCCTGCGCGTGCCATGTCCTCGGCCACCAGCGTGTGCGCATGCTCACCGCTGGCATCAGCGCGCCAGCGCGGCACATCCAGGCCGATTTCATCTGCGCAACTCGCCAGCACTTCCCAATCGGCGATATTGCGGCATTCGGTCAGGTGAGCACGCTGCACGCGGTCGAAAAACGCCCAGTGCGCCGCCTGGCCACCCTGCATCTCGGCCGCCTTGCCGCCGAGCTGGTTGGGCATGGAATACGGATAATCAAAATCGCGGCTCATCATCAGTTCGCAATTGATGCGCGGGTCGGGCTCGAAGTCGCGCGCATCAGCCCAATGCACCATGATGACTTCCTGCTTGGCCTCGGTCTTGTTGGCAAACAGGCGGCCGCCAAAAAAATCCGGCGAACTGGCCAGCGGAAAGCTGCGATGCACTACGTGTACCTCGGGATGCGCGGCAACAAAGGCATGCAAACGTTCAGAAAGCTTGTAGCACCAGGCTGACAGGCAATCATGAAAAAACTCTATGGTCAGCGGGATATCAGCCATGCCAGGTTCTCTCTCCATTATCAATCAGCAAAGTTGGCTTGCTTCACCTTGCCGCTTATATAAAATGCGTGTTTTGCAGAACAGTATGTCGCGCCAAGCCAGCTTCGTCAACCTGACCGCAGGAAATGCAGGGCCGGACTAGGCATAGGCAACCGCGCATTCGAAATCACACCCCGGATTGCCGGCAACCTCAATCAGGAAAACAGGAAACTCGTCATGCCACAGTTCAACAACGTCAGCGTCATCAAACAGGCCAATGTGTATTTCGACGGCAAGTGCATCAGCCATACCCTGCAATTTGCCGATGGTACGAAAAAAAGCCTCGGCGTGATCCTGCCTTCCGCGCTGACCTTCAACACCGGCGTGCCGGAAATCATGGAAACCGTAGCCGGTGCCTGCCGCTACCGACTCGAGGGCGGGGACTGGAAAATCTGCAAAGCAGGTGAAAGTTTCCATGCGCCGGGTAATTCGAGTTTCGATATAGAAGTCACTGGCGAGCCGTATCATTACGTCTGCCATTTTGGATAATCAAGGAATCCTTCCATGCCCTCGTTCGATATCAGCTCTGAAGCCGACATGGTGGCGTTAAAAAACGCCATTGACGTGGCCGGTCGCCATATTGGCAACCGCTATGATTTCAAAGGTACCTCGGCGCGCGTCGAGTTGAATGAGAAAGATAAAACCATCACCCTGTATGGCGATTCCGAATTTCAACTGGGCCAAATCAAGGACATCCTTTTTCCGGAGATGGAAAAAAAGGAGCGTGAAAGCACCAAACGCCTGGAAATGGGCGCCATACAAACCATTTCCGGCAACAAGGTCAAACAGGAACTCAAGATCAAGATCGGCATAGAAACCGAACTGGCGAAGAACATCGTCAAGATGATCAAGGACAGCAAGCTCAAGGTACAGGCCAGCATCCAGGGTGACGCCGTGCGCGTCACCGGCGCCAAGCGCGACCTGCTGCAGGAAACCATCGCGCTGGTAAAGAAGTCGATTACCGACTTTCCGTTGCAATACGGCAACTTCCGGGATTAATTCACTTCAAGTCCCACGCAAGCCGCTGATCCAGCGGCTATAGAGCCGGTCGGCGACCAGGCGCATGCGCTCGATGCGTTCGCCGATATGTTCATACATCGCATCCGCCGCCTGTACCGATGCGGATACCGGTACATTTTCTTCTGCCCAATGCCGCCCCCACAGCCGGATCATCGGCTCGGTCATTTCCACATGGCACTGCATGCCAAGATGGATGCCGCGCACGAAAGCCTGGTTTACGCAATACGCGCTTTGCAAAATCCGCGTGGCGCCGGGCGGAATGCTGAAAGTCTCGCCATGCCAGTGGAATGCATCGAAGTGTTCGGTATCACCTAGCCAGGCATGTGCTTCGGGCGTGACGCTGGTCACTTTTCCCCAACCGATTTCCTTGACCGGATTACGCGTCACCACACCGCCAAACGCCTTGCTCATCAATTGCCCGCCAAGACAATGGCCAAGCACCGGGATGTTTTTACTGTCGGCATCGCGGATCAGGTTCAGCGTCGGTGCGATCCACGGCAGGTCGTCATTCACGCTCATCGGCCCGCCCATGAAACACAGGCCGGAGAAATCGTCAGCAGTCGGCGGTGGCAACACGCCACTATCGACGGTAAACAATGTCCAGGGCAGGGAATGCTGCTCAAGGAATGTGGCAAAATAGCCGGGCCCCTCGCCGGGGCTATGACGGAATACAGCGATCGGTTTCATGTCGGCATCCTCTACCCTTTCAGCCACAGATTCTAGCGGAGCATTGCTCTCTCTGGTGCGCCGCCGTTTTCAGGAAGGCTTCCCTGCGCTGCCCATCGATGGCGGCGGTGCTGCCACGGCAGCATCGAACATACCGGCAGCCGTCCTGGTACCCATTGTCCTGCGCGAAACGGGACTGACCATGCTGCTCACCCAGCGTACCGCGCATCTACGCGACCATGGTGGACAGATCAGCTTTCCCGGCGGACGTTGCGAACCATCCGACATTTCAGCCGAAGCCACTGCCTTGCGCGAAGCTGAAGAAGAAGTCGGGCTGGATCCCGCTCAGGTGGAGATTCTCGGCCGGCTGCCGCAATACCTTACCGGAACAGGTTTTTCGATTACGCCGGTGGTTGGCCTGGTAACGCCGCCGATGAACCTCAAGCTCGATGATTTCGAAGTCGCCGAGGCATTCGAGCCGCCGCTGGCATTTTTGCTTGATCGCCAAAACCATCAGCGCCAGCAGCGCGAATTCAATGGCACGCTGCATGAGTTCTGGGCCATGCCGTGGAACAACTACTATATCTGGGGCGCCACGGCCGGCATACTGGTCAGCCTGCACGATATTCTGTTCGGGGAAACCGTGCCATGACCTTGCTGTCCATCCTCATCGCGCTCGCACTGGAACAGTTTCGCCCCTTGCCGCTGGAACGTATGGTACGCGCGCCGATAGCGCGACTGGCCGCCTTTCTTGAGCAGCGGCTCAATGATGGCATCCGCCTGCATGGCGGCATTGCCTGGTGTCTGGGTGCTGCCTTGCCTGCTGCGTTGTTGCTGATAGTACATGCGCTGCTCAAAACAACGCAACCGCTGCTGGCGCTGCTCGTCGGGCTCGGCGTGCTCTACCTGACCATGGGCTTTCGTCAGTTCAGCCATTTTTTTACGGATATTCATATCGCCTTACGTGCAGGTGACATCGACCAGGCACGCCAGATTCTTGCCCTCTGGCGTGGCCAGAGCGGCGACAGACTGAGCAGCAGCGAGGTAGCCCGCCTGGCGATAGAACAGGCTTTGCCACTGGCCAACCGCCATGTCTTTGCGCCGCTGTTCTGGTTCGTGCTGATCGGACCGGCCGGCGCCCTGCTCTACCGCCTGGCGCATCTGCTGGATGAGTTCTGGAACAAGCCAGGCAGCCCCGAAGTGCCGGGTCTGGCCGAATCTGGAGAATTTGGCTGGTTTGCGCAGCGGGCCTTTGCCGTGCTCAACTGGGTGCCCGTGCGCATCACGGCGGCCGCGTTTGCCGTGGTGGGTGATTTTGAAGATGCGGTGAACTGCTGGCGCACCCAGGCGGCGCGCTGGCCAGATCAAGTCAATGGCATCCTGCTCGCCAGTGGTGCGGGCGCGCTGGGTGTCCGCCTGGGCATGCCGGTGCACAGTTTGCCGCATGAGTTGAATGCGGCAGATGAGCGCCCCGAACTCGGGCTGGGCGATGAAGCCGATGCCGATTTCATGCAGAGCACCATCGGTCTGGTTTGGCGTAGTCTTGTGTTGTGTTTGACAGTGCTGGCCCTGATACAGATTTCTGCCTGGGTTGGCAGTTGATTTTTTCATTAAGGAGCAATTTCATGGCTGACAAGAGAGAAGTCGTTGTTTTGAGTGCGGTGCGTTCCGCGATTGGTACGTTTG
>WOYI010728882.1_pt7 | contig 35158 bp, 27 predicted proteins | sample 6423411 | NCBI WGS metagenome assembly WOYI01 (sample SAMN13441803, study PRJNA592873) | oil field metagenome | biome: oil field; feature: oil-well bore; material: oil-contaminated soil; isolation source: oil-contaminated soil from oil-well borehole | place: Germany: Wietze | collected 2016-10-18 ...
GCAGTCCGGCTGCTCGCTGTAATGACCCACCGGGTCATTCATTCACGCTCGCCCCCCCCTGCAGTCCGGCTGCTCGCTGTAATGACCCACCGGGTCATTCATTCGCGCTCGCCCCCCTGCAGTCCGGCTGCTCGCTGTAATGACCCACCGGGTCATTCATTCACGCTCGCCCCTCTACTCCCTATTTTTACTATCTTTGCGCCAGACAGAAAGAGCCATGATAACCAATGACCAGCTAAAAGAGCTCACTGAACGCCGGGATGCGTTAAGGAGGTATCTTTGACATCGACGGGAAGAGAACAGAGATAAAGGAGAAAGAGGAGATCACACATGCACCAGACTTCTGGGATGACCCAAGGAAGGCCGAGGAGCTGATGAAGGAGATATCCTCGGTAAAGAGCTGGACAACAGCCTTTGATGCCGTCAACACCGCTGTCGAGGACCTCCTGGTCCTTTATGATTTCTACAAGGAGGGTGAGGTCACCGACAAGGAGTTGGGCCGGCAGTATGACACTGCCCTGGCTGCCGTCGGGAAGCTCGAGGTGCGTAACATGCTCCGCAATGAGGAGGACCGCCTCGGGGCTATGCTCAAGATCAACGCCGGTGCCGGCGGTACGGAGAGCAACGACTGGGCGCAGATGCTCATGCGCATGTACCTCATGTGGGGAGAGAAGAACGGCTACAAGGTCACCGAGGCATACTACCAGGAGGGAGACGAGGCAGGAATAAAGACTGTCACCCTCGAGTTCGAGGGCGACAACGCCTACGGATATCTCAAGAGCGAGAACGGCGTGCACCGCCTGGTGCGCATATCGCCATTCAATGCCCAGGGTAAGCGTCAGACGACATTTGCATCGGTATATGTGGCACCACTGGTGGATGACGAAATCACCGTCGAGATAAACCCTGCCGACATCACCTGGGAGACCTTCCGCTCGTCGGGTGCCGGCGGCCAGAACGTCAACAAGGTGGAGACCGCGGTACGACTGCGCCATGCACCCACAGGACTGGTGATAGAGAACCAGGAGTCGCGCTCACAGGGACAGAACAGGGAGAATGCACTGCGCCTTCTGCGGTCGCATCTCTATGAGATGGAGCTGAGGAAGAGACAGGAGGCACAGGCAAAGATTGAAGGGTCGAAGAAAAAGATAGAGTGGGGCTCACAGATAAGATCATATACACTGCACCCCTTTAAGCTGGTGAAGGACCTGCGTACCGGTTATGAGACCGGCAACGCACAGGCAGTACTCGACGGCGAACTCGATGGGTTCATCAAGTCGTACCTCATGGAGTTCGGTGGCAGCCAGTGATTCCTCATGACAAAAAGCATGATTTAAAAGGCTAATAATCCGTTTATTTACGCCATCAGGAACAAGCATTTCAATGGATAAGAAAGAAAGGTTATTCGGGGATTTTCCGCCTGTCACCACAGAAGAGTGGATGGCAAAGATCACTGCCGACCTCAAGGGGGGTGATTTCAGGAAGAAACTGGTATGGAAGATGCGTGACGGCATAGAGGTCATGCCTTTCTACAGGCAGGAGGATCTCGACAGTCTCCCGCTCACCAACCTGCTGCCGGGAGACTTTCCCTGGCTCAGGGGAAACAGGCTCTCTGACAACAGCTGGCTGGTGAGGCAGGATATAAGCGTCACCGACTATGCAGAGGCCAACCGCAAGGCTCTCGACATACTGATGAAAGGGGTCTCCGCACCCGGCTTCATTATTGGCGATCCGCAGTCGGTCAACGATGCCAACATAGCCACTCTGCTTAAGGGCATTCACGCGGAGAGTGTTGAGCTCAATTTTATCACCGCCGGCATGGCCAAAGAGCTCATCGCCGCCCTCAAAAAGGCAGTGACGGGCATGGGCAGCGAACCTGGCACGGCGAAGATAGTCGTCTCGGCCGACCCCCTCGGCCGGCTGCTGGCCAACGGCAAGCTGTGCGTCACCGTTGAGGAGGGACTCGATTACCTTGCTGACCTGGTGAGGGAGAGGACAGCGCTGCCCGGGCTGAAGTGCGTGGAGCCCTCAGGCACCCTCTTCAGCAACGCGGGGGCAGGGCCGGTGGCAGAGATTGCCTACACCCTGTCGCTGGGCAATGAATACATGGCGGCCCTGACATCCCGTGACATAGATCCTGATATGGCTGCCGGGGCCTTCCGGTTCACTTTCGGCATCGGCCCCGACTTCTTCCCGGAGATTGCCAAGCTGCGTGCGGCACGACTGCTGTGGGCAGTGATTGTCAAAGGCTACAGGCCTGCTGCCGCAGAATCCTCCTTGATGCATATACACTCGGTGACCGGGAGATGGAACAAGACCCTCTATGACGCATACGTCAACATGCTCCGCACGCAGACGGAGGCCATGTCGGCGGTCCTCGGAGGAGCGGATACGATAACCGTGGAGCCCTTTGACACTGTCTTCCGGACTGCTGGCGAATTCTCAGAGAGGATAGCCCGCAATCAGCAGCTGCTGCTGATGGAGGAGTCTCACTTCGACAAGGTGGCGGACCCCGGTGCCGGGTCATACTACCTCGAGGAGCTAACCTCGGCCATCGCTCATGAAGCATGGCGTCTCTTTCTGGAGATCGAGAACGAGGGCGGATTTCTGGCGGCAATACGGAAAGGCCTGATACAGGAGAGGATAAAGACGACGTCAGCCTCACGCGAGGGTGACGTGGCACGCCGGCGCGCCATACTGCTGGGCACCAACCAGTACCCGAACTTCACCGAGCAGCAGGCGCCGCAGCATGAAAAGGAAAAGCTCTTCCCGCCGGCCGGGGCGACTGCGGATGAAGAGGTAAAACGCATCGTGCCCGTACGAGGGGCACAGGAGTTTGAAAAGCTCAGACTGGCAACGGAGAGGGCGGGCCGCCGGCCGCTGGCCTTCATGCTCACCATTGGCGACCGCGCCATGAGGATGGCCAGGGCACAGTTCTCATCCAACTTCTTCGCCTGTGCAGGATACGAGGTGAGAGACAACAACGGCTTCGGGTCGGCGGAGGAGGGCGTTGCTGCTGCCCTGAAGGCAAAGGCAGACATAGTAGTCATCTGCAGTTCGGATGAGGAGTATGCCACCCTGGTTCCGGAGATACATAAGATGGTTGCAGGCAAGGCCCTGGTGGTGGTAGCAGGCAATCCGCCATGCACGGATGACCTCAAAGCGCTGGGGGTGGAGCATTTCATCAGCATCCGCACCAATATGCTGGAGACGCTGCAGATGTTCAACGGATTACTGGGAATAAAGTGACAGGAGATGAGCAACAGACCAAAATATACAGAGCACGATATTGACAGGGTAACGGTGCCCTCACGCAATATCACCGAATGGGAGAAGGAGAACGGCATCACGCCTCTCTGGGTTACTCCCGAGCGCATACACGTTAAGAGCGTATACACACGCGCTGACCTGAGTGAGATGGAGCACCTGAACTACGCTGCCGGAATACCGCCCTACCTGGGAGGCCCCTACTCGGCAATGTACGCCATGAAACCGTGGACCATCAGGCAGTATGCCGGTTTCTCCACCGCTGAGGAGTCGAATGCATTTTACCGCAGGAACCTGGCAGCAGGACAGAAGGGTCTTTCTGTGGCATTTGACCTTGCAACACACCGCGGCTATGATTCGGATCATGAGCGTGTCGTCGGTGACGTTGGCAAGGCAGGCGTAGCGGTGGATTCGGTGCTTGACATGAAGATACTCTTCGATCAGATACCCCTGAACAAGATGTCTGTCTCGATGACGATGAACGGTGCCGTGCTTCCCGTACTGGCGTTTTACATCGTCGCCGGCCTCGAGCAGGGGGCAAGGCTTGAGGAGCTGCAGGGTACCATACAGAATGACATCCTGAAGGAGTTTATGGTGCGTAACACCTACATCTATCCTCCGGCCTTCTCGATGCGCATCATCGCTGACATCTTCAGGTACACGTCGGAGAAGATGCCGAAGTTCAACAGCATATCCATCTCCGGGTACCATATGCAGGAGGCTGGTGCCACAGCAGACCTGGAACTGGCGTACACCCTTGCCGACGGGCTCGAGTACCTGCGTACCGGCGTCAATGCCGGTATGAGTGTTGACGATTTTGCACCCCGTCTTTCATTCTTCTGGGCCAGCGGGTTGAATTTCTTCATGGAGATAGCCAAGATGAGGGCGGCGCGGATGCTCTGGGCAAAGATCGTCAGCGGCTTCAATCCGAAAAACCCCAAGTCACTTGCCCTGCGCACACACACCCAGACCTCGGGCTGGAGCCTCACGGAGCAGGATCCCTTCAACAATGTGGGACGCACCTGCATCGAGGCCATGGCTGCCGCCCTGGGTCACACACAGAGCCTGCACACCAACGCCCTCGATGAGGCAATAGCGCTGCCGACGGATTTCTCGGCCAGGATAGCTCGCAACACACAGATATTCCTCCAGGAGGAGACCAGCATATGCAGGGCTGTTGATCCGTGGGCCGGTTCATACTACCTGGAGACACTCACCGACGAGATAGCGCACAAGGCCTGGGAGCTGATAGAGGAGGTGGAGAGCCTCGGCGGGATGGCCAAAGCCATTGAGTCAGGCATTCCCAAGATGAGGATCGAGGAGGCAGCCGCCAGGGCACAGGCCAGGATTGACTCCGGGGCACAGACAATAGTAGGTCTTAACAAATACAGGCTGGAGAAGGAGGACCCCCTGGAGATACTGGAGGTCGACAACAGCGCCGTACGTGATTCACAGATAAAGAGACTGAAGCAGCTCAGGGCCTCACGCAACGAAGAGGAGTGCCGCGCGGCGCTGGAGGCCATCACCAGGGCAGCGGAGACGGGAGAGGGTAACCTCCTCGCACTAGCCGTGGAAGCAGCATCAAAGAGAGCTACCCTCGGGGAGATATCATACGCATGTGAAAAAATAGCAGGAAGGTACAAAGCAGTGATAAGGACAATATCAGGAGTATACTCGTCGGAGTACAAGTCGGACTCCGACTTCGAAGAAGCAAAGGCCATGGCTGCCGAGTTTGCCTCCAGGGCCGGCAGACAACCCAGGATCATGATAGCCAAGATGGGGCAGGACGGCCATGACCGGGGTGCCAAGGTGATATCGACAGGCTATGCCGACATCGGGTTTGATGTAGACATCGGGCCTCTGTTCCAGACTCCTGCCGAAGCCGCCCGCCAGGCTGTGGAAAATGATGTCCACCTGCTGGGTGTCTCAAGCCTTGCTGGCGGCCATAAGACCTTGATTCCGCAGGTGATAAGCGAACTCAAGAAGCTGGGGCGCGAGGACATACTGGTGATAGCCGGGGGGGTGATACCCCCGCAGGATTACCAGTTCCTGTATGATGCCGGCGTGGCAGCCATCTTCGGTCCCGGAACCGCTGTGTCGAAAACAGCAAAAGAGATATTATCTTTGCTATTACAGACAGTATGAGAATAACAAGTATCATCACCATCATTGCCGTTCTGGCCGCACTGGCCGGATGCAGCACCTCCCGCAAGCACACAGCAGGGGCAAGTGAGAGTGCACCCGCTGCGACAGTGGAACCGTCCGCACCGCAGGAGACGGTTCCGGAGACAGCACCGTTTGGCAATGCGGCCCTTGCCGGGAAGGAAGAGGCAGAGAGTGAAGCCGCCACACATGTGTGGGACTTCCGTGACGCCACCACCTGGCTCCTGGGCGACATCAGCCCGGAGAGGCTGGCAGAACCACCCCACTCATCATGGTACCTGGAGGGTTACTCCAGCTATAACCCTGACCCTGAATACCTGGAACAGCTAAGGAAGATGGATATCAGCAACCTTACGGTCACCGTGGTGTTCGGCACATGGTGCCCCGACAGCCGCAGGGAGGTGCCGCGGTTCATGAAACTGGCTGACCTCTGGGGCCTCCCGACAGACAGGATACGGTTTATCGGTGTCGACATAAACAAAGTGGCTCCGTTGGATGAGTATGACAGCCTGGGCATAGAGAGAGTACCTACCTTCATATTTTTTGAAAATAATTCGGAGATGGGACGCATCATTGAGATTCCGGTATCGTCTTTAGAACAGGATAGCAGAGATATCCTCGAAGGAAAATATGAACCGATAAAATTTTGAACCCATGGAAGAAGAAATAGCCAAAAACCAGTCCGGAGTGGGCGTGGGCGCCCTGGTGACAGCCATCATAGCATTTCTGCTGGCAGTAGTGCCATGCCTTGGACTTATCGCATTCATTCCCGCAGTGATAGCCATCGTTCTGGCCATTGTCGGCCTCTCACGTTCGAACGGCAACCAGGGGATGCTGGTGGGAGGACTGGTCGTGGCGGTAATCGCCCTCATGATCTCAGTGTCGCAAACCTTCGTGATAGGCAAGATCGCCAACAACTCAGGCAAATGGTCTAACGATATCGAGAAGGTGATCAGGGATGTCACTGACGATATCGAGAAGGAGTTCGGTGATAATGAGATCACCATCCGTATCAACAATGATGACGAGACTGTGGAGATCAAGGCTTCTGCCAGGAAGGATGAGCTCAAGGACAGGCTTGAGGAGCTCGAGGGGACGACTGACACCGTGAAGACCGAAGCGGAAAAGGAACCGCAGAAGGAAGAAGAACAGCAGTGAAGCTGTCATCTTCCCTGAGAGCTTACTTTGCCGTTAACGCGATATTTGCCGGAGTGATCCTGTTCATCATGGGTTACTCCGTTTTTTATTCCCCAGACACCGGTCAGTACCCTGTCGCCTGCATCCATGAGAAGATTACAGGGCAACCGTGTCCCTCATGCGGACTGTCGCATGCGTTCTCACTTATTGTAAGGGGGCGAATCTCAGAGGCTCTGGAGTGGAACAGCGTCTCACTGAGGGTCTTTCTTTTCTTTGCCGTTCAGCTTGTTATGCGCGCCGGGCTGGGAGCATGGACACTGGTGGCCGGCAGGGGTTCAGTGGAGACTGCAGGTTCCGGGCGGGCGGCGGAGACAGGAACGGCACCCGAAAATGGACATTTGTCGGGCCTGAGGCATGTTACGGTTGCTGATGCGGTCATCTCATCAGCTATGGCCCTCTATGCATTCTATCCCTTCCTCAGGGCACTCTGGATATCCCTCTTCTGAACCTCAGTTTCTGAAGAGAGAACGTTGCCTGTATCTCTCTCCCTCCCCTTATCCTCAGTTGTTGAACAGGAAACATATTCGTGTTGCTTGCACACCTACCGTCAATTATTAATCGACGAGTGAGTTTATCACCCTGTAGACAAGGTCACTCTCAAATCCCCTGCCCAGGGCGTGCCTCAGCAACTTCCCCTTGAGGTCATACCGGTTCTTTGCCCTGATCTTCTTTCGCTGATCCTCTATCGTCTTTCGGAGCAGATCCATATATTCCTCATCATCAATGGCTTCCAGTCCTGATGCAATCGCCTCCGGGGCCACCTTCTTGTTCCGCAGTCCCATGGTGATCTTCACCCTGCCCCAGTGGCTGTGCCTGAAGTGGTCAAGGACAAAAGCCCTGCTGTACCTCTGCTCGTCTATGAATTTTTCTTTCAGCAGCCTGTTGATGATATGTTCCCTGGTGTTCTCATCCACTGCTCCCCACCGGTCGAGCATCGACCTGATGTCACTGATGCAGTATTCCCTGCCCGAGCAGGCCTTCATGGCCTTCTTCAGCAGCTCCTCCCTGTCAACTTTATCGCTCATGTCTCACAGCTTTGATAAACCTCTCTTTCCCCCTGATATCCTTTATGATGCTTATATTTTCATAAATATCGCGGCGCAACAGTGAGGCCGTCTCCGCCGCCAGCTGCTCGTTGACCTCCAGCCAGAGTGCTCCTCCGGGTTCAAGGCGGGCATCGGCTATTGCGGCTATGGCCCGGTAGTATAGCAGGGGGTCGTTGTCAGGCACGAACAGGGCCTCATGAGGCTCATACTCCGTGACATTGCCGTGCATGTCACTCATCTCACTCATCCTGACATAGGGCGGGTTGCTGACGATTATATCACTCACCGGCACAGTTTCGGGTGCCTGGCTCAGGATGTCAGCAGCGATCAGCTGTACGGAGGTGCCGGTGAGTTGTATGTTGCGTGCCGCTGCCCGCAGTGCCGCGGGAGAGTTCTCGGCAGCAACCACCGTTGCCTCCGGGAAGGCAGCCGACAGTGCAATGGCTATGCACCCCGACCCGGTGCAGAGGTCGGTGACGGTGCCGGTGAAGCCGCTGTTTTCGGCAATTATCATGGCAGTCATCTCCTCGGTCTCAGGCCGGGGTATCAGCACTCCGCTCCCGACCTCTATCCTCTCTCCGCAGAAGATGGTATAGCCAAGGATATACTGCAGAGGTTCGCCGGCGGCGGCCCGGCCGGCTGCATCAAGTATCCTTTCCAGCTGCTCCTTCTCTGCCGTGCGGTCGCCGAAGGCCAGCTGCGCGCCCCGGTTCATTCCGGTATATTCCAGTATTATTGAGGAGGCCAGGGCTGCGGCCTCCTCCGGAGGCCACAGACGACCAAGCATTAGTGACAGATGGCGCTGAATGTCGCTTATTGTTCGTAACTTTTCAGCCATGAACCAAAGATAGGCATTTGTTCTCATGAGACACACCCATGACCTGGCCTTCATGCGCCGTTGCCTTGACCTGGCAGGCAACGCAGAGGGAGCCACAGCCCCTAACCCCATGGTGGGAGCGTTGATAGTGCATGACGGCGTGATAATAGGCGAGGGATACCATCTTAAGGCAGGCACCCCGCATGCAGAGGTCCATGCCCTGAATGCCGTGCGCGACAGGTCACTGCTGCCACAGTCGGTAATGTATGTCAGCCTTGAACCCTGTTCTCATCACGGGAGGACGCCGCCCTGTGCCGATCTGATAATCCGCAGCGGCATCCGGAAGGTAGTGGTGGGCACGGAAGATACCAGCATCAAGGTAGCCGGCAGGGGTATAGCCCGACTGCGGGAGGCAGGTGTGGAGGTGATTACGGGGGTGGCAGAGAAGGAGTGCCGTATTATCAACAGGAGGTTCTTTACATGGCATGAAAAACAGCGTCCCTACGTGATACTAAAATGGGCCCGCAGCGCCGACGGCTTCATCGACCTGGTACGCAATGCCGATGACGCTGTGGAGCCTCACTGGATTACCGGCATGACGGAACGGATACTGGTGCACCGCTGGCGTGCGGCAGAAGATGCCATCCTCGCCGGGGGAGCCACGGTGCGCGCCGACAACCCTTCACTGGATGTGCGCTTCTGGCATGGGAAAAACCCCCTCAGGGTGATAGTCAGCCGCAGCGGTAACATTGACCCTCGTTCAAGGGTCTTCGACGGGTCGACGGAGACACTGCTCTTCACCACAAATACGAGTCTCAGCCTGCCCGGCGTACAGGTAATCAGACTGACGGGGAAGAACGATTTTGTAAATGAGATACTCCGCACACTCCACTCCATGGGAGTACAGTCGCTCTTCGTAGAGGGCGGCGCCTTCATGATAAGAAGCTTCATCGAGGCAGGAGCCTGGGATGAAGCCAGACGTTTCACCGGCATGATGACCTTCGGCAACGGAGTGCCTGACCCCTTTCCCGGGATGAGACCGGAAAAATTGTTCCTTTTTGAGAAAAGTAAACTGGAAATTACGTATCATTTTGACGGGAACTCCGTATAACTCTACTGTTAGTAACTGCTATTATTTGTTAATAAATAATTATTCGTATTTTTGAGACCCAATCTTAAAAAGGGATCTGATATCATGAAACGAGGATTCTCAATTCTTGTGATGGTTCTTTTAGTTGCCGTTATTGATCTGAGCGGACAGACAGCGCGCAAATACATCAAGGCCGGAGACGAGTTTGTGCGCAACGGTATGTTCGAGGATGCCATTGACCAGTTCTCCCGTGCCATTGATGAGGCGCCAGCTTCTGCCGACGGCTATGTCAGGAGGGCGATGGCCTATGAACTGACAGGCGATTACGGCCTGGCGTATGACGACTACAGGAGAGCCGGCAACTTCAAACCCGACGATACCGGAATACTTTATAACCTGGCACGTATATGCAACAGGCTCGGGGCAGAAGAAAAGAGCACCCCGGAAGAGAAGAACAAATACTATTCTGAAGCTGTGGCTCTGTTGCAGAAGGCCATCAGTGCAGAGTACCGCAACGGCAAGCTATACACGGAAAAGGTTGTATCACTGATTGGGATGGGACTGTGGGATCAGGCTCTCGGAGCCTCCGACACCGCCCTCCAGATGAGGGACGATGCCCTGAACTACTATTACCAGGGGATCATCTACCAGAGGAAGAATGATTACAACACGGCCAGGCGGCAGCTTGAGAAGGCTGTGACAAAGGATAAATCATTTACTGAGGCCCGCCTGGAGCTGGCAAGGGTACTCATCCGCCAGGGTGACGTGAACAGTGCGCTGGGACAATGCAACATGGTTATGAAGCAGGATGACAGGAACGTTGATGCTTACCTGACCAGGGCATTGGCATACGAAGCCAAGCTCGACTACCCGGCAGCCATCAATGATGTCTCCACGGCAATACTCCTTGATCCGGCGACAGCTAAACACTATGTCACCAGGGGCACCTGCTACCAGAAGTTCAACCAGCATCTTGCCGCGGTGAACGATTTCACCAGGGCGCTGGCCATTGACCCGTACATGACGGAGACATACCTGCTGCGCGCCAGGTCATATGAGGAGATGAACGACTTCGAAAAAGCCGGGGACGACTATTCGAGTGTCATCACCATGAATGAAAGCAGCTCATCAGCAAAGCAGATGCTTAAGGAGGCCAACGAGAGGCTCTTTGCCATCAACCGCGAGACTGTCAGTCCTGAGATCATGATAGAATCACCCACAATCATCGCAGGAGGTGAGATAGAGGTAGGTCTCGACAGGGAGAGCGTGCTCATCACCGGCAAGATCAGCGACAAGAGTATGCTGGCAGAGTTTTCCATCAACAATCAGCCGGTTCCTTTCGAGGGTAAGGGCACAATACCCTTCTCAGCGGAGGTTGAGATATCCGAAGATGAGATGGTCAGGATCATTGCCCGCGACATATACAACAACGAGAGCGCACTGGCCTACCGCATCAGGCGTACGGAGGTGGATCCTCCGGAGATAGAGATACTGGCACCTTACATGGCAGGAGAGAACATGTTGGTGATAGACAGTATCGCCACACGTATCGATATAGAGGGTAAGGTACTTGACCAGAACATGATCAGGTCGGTCATGATTGAAAACATCAGCGCGCAGTTCTCGCAGGACAACCTGAATCCCGAGTTCATTGCCAGGGGTGTTGACATCAGGAACAGAGACAAGGTCACTATCATTGTGGAGGACAAGTACGGCAACAGGACCATCAGGGATTTTACCCTGAACCGCAACGGCACCACCATTTCGGAGTCGAATCCCATGGGCAACACTCTCGTGGTCTTCATTGAGAACAGCGATTACAAAAACTTCGCCGAACTGCAGGGTCCGCCCAGGGATGCAAGCCTTGTCACCTCAGTTCTGGAGGGCGACTACCAGGTGCTGCCGGTACGCAGGTTAAAGAACCAGACCAAGCAGCAGATGGAGAAGTTCTTTTCCATCGACCTGCGTGATGAGGTCAGGGACAAAAAGATCAAGTCGCTGGTGATATGGTTTGCCGGGCACGGCAAGTTCATCAACGATGTCGGTTACTGGATTCCTGTTGACGCCCGCCGCGATGAGGAGTTCACCTATTACAGCCTCAACACTCTCAGGGCCTCCATGGAGACCTACATGAACTACCTGACACACGTCCTGGTCATCACTGACGCCTGCGAATCGGGCCCCAGCTTTTACCAGGCAATGCGGTCTGACGTCAAACCGCGCAACTGTTCCGACTGGAGGGCCACGCAGTTCAAGTCGAGCCAGGTATTTTCATCGGCCGGCTATGAACTGGCGGTTGACGACTCCCAGTTCACGCGCACCTTCGTCAATACTCTCAGGGGTAACCCCAACACCTGCATCTCCATCGAGGAGATAGTGATGCAGGTTACACAGGCCGTCGCACGGAATAATCAGCAGAAGCCCAAATTCGGTAAAATTACCGGTCTGAAAGATGAAGACGGCACCTTCTTCTTCGTAAAGAAGTAGACTGATGTACGGGGGAAGCGGTAATCACGGGAACTCACTCTCTCTCCTCTCGGCGTGCCTGCTTCTTGTATCCTTCCTGCTGCCGTTGAATGCATCGGGGCAGCAGTATTATTTCGAACATTACAGCTCCAAGGAGGGTCTGGGCGCTTCAAAGGTCTACACTGTCATACAGGATGCCAATGACTTCATCTGGCTTGGTACTGGCAGCGGGGTGACACGGTTCGACGGACTGAGGTTCGAGAACTTCTCCTCTTCTGACAGTCTTGCCCCGGGAGGGGTGAAGAGTATCTTTGAGGACAGCCGCGGACGCCTGTGGCTTGGCCATATCGGGGGAGGCATGTCGGTACTGGAAGATAACCTCTTCAGGCGGGTGAGCTTCTCACCTTCACTATTCATCGGGGTCGACTCTGCCCGCATTACCGATCCGCTGAGTCCGGTGATGAGTCTCACGGGAGACATCACAGCGATTGTTGAATATGAGGGTTCCCTCTGGGTGGCTACATCACTGGGAGGGGCTCTGCGTCTTGAGATTCCGGAAAAAGGCGATGCGGTGATGACCGGCCAGCAGTATATGGGTCGGCAGGGCCTGAGCAATGATGCCTTCGGACTCTTCAGTGACAGCCGCGGCAGCCTCTACTGCATCACTGACATCGGGATCAAAAAGTACGATCATGCAAGTGACAGGTTCATCCCCTTTCACCCGGAAGGACTGACGAAGTATTTTCTGACCACCACCATTTTCGAGGATTCGAGGAACAACATGTGGTTTGGCACCTTCAACGGGGGGCTCTACCGCCTTGACAGCGAGACAGGCGAGATGGGCTTCTACGATACGCGCAACGGCCTCTGGGGTAACTTTGTGACTTTCATTACGGAGGATTACCGCGGCAACATCTGGGTTGCATCCATGGAGGACTGGGAGAGCAGGGGCGGGATCACGGTTTTCACACCTGAAGGTGCCAGAGTCTTCAACAGCACCAACGGGCTAATGGCGCGGCATATACTCTGCCTGACCGAAGACAGGGAGAGAAACATGCTGATAGCAGACAGGGATGCCGGTTTCTTTATCTACAAGGGGGATCACTTCACTTCGTTCCCTGCACCTGAGTATCTCCCCTCGAATGATGTGTTTACCCTTGCGCAGGATACCACGGGTCGATACTGGTTTGGCACAAGCAAGGGGCTGTCGCTCTATGACCCTGAGAAAAAGGGCGACGAACGTGTTGTGCTCAGCGGTTTCCCCTCAGCCCTTGAAGAGGTGCACATAAGCATCATAAGGCCTGACGGCTACGGCAATGTATGGATTGTCACCTCCGGCGATGAGGTCTACAGGTATGATCTCAGGGAGAAGACCTACCGGTATGACCTCGATCTCAATGCCAGCCTGCGGTCTCTGAGGATAGCTGCGCTGGCTGCCGACGACAGCCACAATCTCTGGCTGGGCACTGACCGCGCTCTGATATCGTGGGATGAGCAGAGGAAGAAGGTCACCACCTACACCAGGATCAACGGGCTGACGGGTAATAACATCACCTCTCTCTTCTGCGATAGCCGCGGGGTGATGTGGATAGGCACCGAAGACCGTAACGGTCTGACGAAACACATACCCGGCAGCGGCATATTTACGGCTGTAGATTTCGGCGCCGATGTAAGGCCGACGGCTATCAGTGAGACTGCCGACGGCACCCTCTGGGTGGGGACCATTGACGGGCTCTACGGGCTGAGAAATGATACGGTATGGAAGAGGCTGACAGAGGCTGACGGGCTGCTGATGAACTCTATCAACCTGTTACAGCCCGACACCGACTGTAACCTCTACATTGGCACCAGCCTCGGGCTAAACAGGTACGACTGCACCACCGGACGTATATCTTCTTTCACGGAGAAGAGCGGCTTCACGGGGATAGAGACCAGGCCCGGCGCCTCGTTTATTGACGAGAGTGGTGATCTCTGGTTCGGTACGGCCAACGGAGCCATCAGGCTCAACCCGACGCTAATGCCTCCCGTGGTGACGGAGCCGGCGACACATATATGGAGGACGCTGGTCAACTATGAAACCTTTCCCATGCATGACGGCATCCGTCTCTCCCACACCCAGAACAGGATCATCTTTGACTTCCTCAGCATCTGCCTGGTGAACCCCGAGACCGTCAGGTACCAGTTCATGCTTGAGGGTGCCGATGAAGGGTGGGTGACCACGGACCAGACGCGGGCCATGTACTCTTCCCTCAGTCCCGGGAGGTATGTATTCAGGGTGAAGGCATCCAACAACTACGGCTACTGGAATGAAGAGCCTGTTGAGCTGGCCTTCTCCATCAAGGGGCCTGTCTATCAGACGGCGTGGTTTCTGATACTGTGCATCACAGCCCTGATGAGCGCCATCTACATATTCATAAGCCTGAGGGAGCGCACTCTCCGCAAGGAGAAGGAGCTGCTGGAGCAGATGGTCGATGAGCGGACGGCTGAGGTGGTGACAAAGAGTATCGAGCTGGAGGAGAGGAACAGGGACACCACTGCCAGCATCAGGTATGCTGAGCGGATACAGGCCGCCATGCTTCCTCCGGAGAACTTCTTCAATGATACCTTCGTGCTGTTCATGCCCCGCGATATTGTCAGCGGCGACTTTTACTGGATGTATGACAGCGGTTTCAAACAGTATATTGCTGCGGTAGACTGCACAGGTCACGGCGTCCCCGGCGCCTTCATGTCAATAATAGGCCACAACTCCCTGAACAAGATCGTCAGGGAGAGCGGTATCACCAGGCCGTCAGAGATACTTGACCGTCTCAATACCGAGGTGGTACATGCGCTGCTTCAGAGGAGCGAGAAGGCAGTGCGCGACGGCATGGATATTTCGGTAATATCATATGACATACTCGACCATTATGTAGAGTATGCAGGTGCCTACCAACCCCTGTATCATGTGAGGAACGGAAAGGTGACCATAATAAAGGCTGACCGATTCCCGATAGGCATGATTGACGGACAGGCGAGGAAGGTCTTTACAAACCACAGGCTGGATGTCATGAAGGGCGACATGCTCTATATCTTCACCGACGGTTTTGCCGATCAGTTCGGTGGACCCGGGGAGAAGAAGTTCAAGACGGTAAGCATACGGTCGCTGCTGGCGGAGATATATATGCTCCCCGTTGATGAGCAGAAGAGGCTGCTTGAGAAATCCATTCGCGACTGGATGGGAGATCTGCCCCAGATAGACGATATCCTGTTCATCGGAACAAGGATACCGTAGGTCATGTGTAAACGGTCAGCGGCGGGCCACTAATCAGTTATCGTGAGGCATCTGCGGATCAGATCTAAATTCTGGCTATTACCTTCGGGTCAGCATGCCATCCGGTATAATTCAGGATGGCCGGCACCACCTCCCCGGCCGACGTGACAATCTGCCATATATCCTTGTGCTCCAGCCTGATGAAGTTGCCCCTGAACATGTGCTCGAAGAACTCTATGAGATGGTCATAAAAGCCGTTGACGTTAACGATGATTATGGGCTTGTTGAACTGCCCCAGCTGCTTCAGGGTGATCACCTCTGTCAGCTCCTCCAGCGTGCCCACGCCGCCGGGCAGGGCCACCGCTGCATCTGACATGGCAAAGATCGTCTTCTTCCTCTCTGACATGTCGGCAGTCACAATCATATCACTGACACCGGCATGTCCCCATCCTTCATCCATCATAAACCCGGGGATTACACCCGTTATCTTTCCGCCGGCTGCAAGCATGCTGTCGGCGAGGATGCCCATAAGTCCTATGCCTCCTCCGCCGAAGACTGCATGTACGCCCTCACGGGCAAATACGGTACCCAGTTCACTGGCGGCCTCCAGGTATACACTGTCAATGCGGCTGCTCGATGCTGCGAAAACACATACTCTCATGAGTGATCAGAGAAGAGGGATGAGCTTGGCCTCGAACGCTGACCTGGCGGCTGCCCCTACCTGCTTGTCAACTACCTCACCGCCCTTGAAATAGAGCACCGTAGGGATGTTTCTGATGCCAAACCTCCGTGCAATGTCGGGTGAGCTGTCTACATCACACTTAACAACAAGTGCCCTGTCACTGTATGCTTCGCCTATCTGTTCAATATACGGGGCTATCATCCTGCAGGGGCCACACCACTCTGCCCAGAAATCCACAATCACCGGTTTGTCTGACTTAAGAACAACCTCATCAAAGTTACTGTCGTTAACATGCTGTGCCATAATATTATATCTTTTTTGTTTGTATATCTTTCCGAGTCCGCAAATATATCTAATTTACTTTAAAATCAAGCTCAGGGTTGTCTTCGATCCATCCGATGAGCTCATCGGTGATGCCTGCCTTGATGCTTCGCGAAAACAGGGGAACTGTAATCTTGTCATCATGGTCTATCAACAGAAATTTAAGTGTTTTGTTTCCAGGGTTGTCGTTGATGATTGATTTCAGGTTCTTGATGAACTCAGTGTTGATGAGCTCTGCCTTCAATTTTATGGTAATGGAGTTGATCAGCTCGTCCCGCACGGTGGAGAGCAGATAAATCTCCCGGATTTTGAACTCAAGCTCATCGGGGTTGTAATGCCTGCCCTGCACCTTTCCTTTGACAAGAAGCCGGTAATCAGTGTTGAAGAAGTTACTGAACGAGACATATTCCTTGTCAAACAGAAGGAAGGAGAATGAGTCAGTGTAATCCTGCAGTGTGAAGCCGCCAAAGGGTTTGCCGTTTTTTGTGACTCCGTTTCTTGTCTCGGTGACAATTCCTGCCACGGTGACCTCGCGGTTGGCAAATTCATGGAGGTTTTGCAGATCGGCCAGGGTGGCGTTGCAGAATGTGTTGATCTCAAGCCGGTAATCGTCCAGGGGGTGTGATGACAGGTAAATGCCTATTACCTGTTTCTCCTTGTTGAGCTTCTCCAGCTTCGACCAGTCGGCACACGGTGCCGGTTCAGGCTTCACCAGCTCGAAGCCTGCCGCCTCTCCGAAGAGCGACTGCTGGCTGCTGTTGCGTATGTTTTTGACATTTGTACCGTAACGTATCAGGCTCTCAAGGAAGCTTACGCCCTTATTGTCTGCCGAGAAGTACTGCGCCCTTGTGATGCCCGGCAGGCCGTCGAGGGCTCCGGATACCACCAAGGCCTCCAGCATCTTCTTGTTGACGGTGTTCAGGTTGACCCGTTCGACAAGATCATAGATGTCACTGTAGGGGCCGTTGTTCTCCCGCTCCTCCACAAGGTGAAGCACGGCGTTCTCACCGACACCCTTGATGGCACCCAGTCCGAACCTGATATTGCCGTTGCGGTTGACAGTGAATTTCAGGAGGCTCTCGTTCACATCAGGACCCAGAACCTCGATGCCCATCCGCTTTGTCTCTTCCATCATCACGGTGATCTTTCTGATGTCACTGATGTTGCGGCTGAGCACTGCAGCCATGAACTCCGCAGGGTAGTTGGCTTTCAGGTATCCGGTCTGGTAGGCTATGAGCGCATAGCATGTGGAGTGTGACTTGTTGAAGGCATACTCGGCAAACGACTCCCAGTCGGACCAGATCTTGTTGATGGTGTTCTGATCATAGCCGTTCCTGTGACAACCCTCAATGAACTCAATCTTCATCTGGTCCATGATGTTCCGCTTCTTCTTTCCCATGGCCTTGCGAAGCGAGTCGGCCTGTCCTTTGGAGAACCCTCCAAGCTCCTGGGAGAGCAGCATCACCTGCTCCTGGTAGACGGTGATGCCATAGGTCTCCTTAAGGTACTTCTCCATGGCGGGTACCTCAAAACTGATCTTCTCCTTGCCGTGCTTGCGCCGGATGAACTGCGGGATATAATCCATGGGGCCGGGCCTGTAGAGGGCGTTCATGGCTATCAGGTCGCCGAACTGGTTGGGTTTGAGCTCGCGGAGGTATCGTTTCATCCCGACGGATTCAAACTGAAACACGCCTGTGGTCTCGCCGTTGCTGAAAAGTTCATAGGTGGCCTTGTCTTCCAGCGAGAGCGATGGGAGATCAATGGTGATGCCCTTTGACTTTTGCACATTCTCGACGGCATCCTTAAGTATTGACAGTGTCTTCAGGCCCAGGAAATCCATCTTCAGCAGACCTACCGATTCCACGTAGTTACCTTCATACTGTGTGACGTAGAGCTCGGCATCTTTGGCAGTGCAGATGGGTATATGCTCGTACAGGTCATCCTTGCTGATGATGATGCCGCAGGCATGGACCCCGGTCTGTCTGACGCTTCCCTCGAGTACCTCGGCATATTTGAGAGTCTGTGCCACCAGCAGCTCCTTGGAGCTTCTTTCCTTCAGCAGTTCAGGCACCTCTTCATATGCTGTCGCGAGGGTCATGCCGGGCCTGTCGGGAACGAGCTTCGTCAGCCTGATAGCTTCGGGCAGCGGCAGCTTCTGCACCCTGGCCACATCGCGGATTGCCATCTTGGCGGCCATGGTGCCGAAGGTGATGATGTGGGCCACGCGGTTGTGACCGTATTTGTCAACAACATATTTCAGCACCTTCTCGCGTCCGTCTTCGTCGAAGTCAATATCGATGTCAGGCATTGAGATGCGGTCAGGATTGAGAAAACGCTCGAACAGCAGGTTGTATTTGATCGGGTCTATATCTGTTATTTTCAGACAGTAGGCTACGGCACTGCCGGCAGCTGACCCACGTCCGGGACCCACCCATACCCCCATCTCGCGAGCCGCCCGGAGGAAGTCCTGCACTATCAGGAAGTACCCCGGAAAGCCCATATTTTTTATCACCGACAGCTCGAAGTCGATTCTGGCCTGCAGCTCGGGGCTGATCTCGCCCCATCGCTCGGCAGCACCCTTCAGCGTCAGGTGACGCAGGTATGCATCCTTGTCGGGGAACTCTTCCGGGATGGCAAAGTCAGGCATGATGGGATCGCTGGAGAGTGAGTAGTACTCAACCTTGTCGGCTATCTCCCGGGTGTTTGTCACCGCCTCGGGAATATCACTGAAGATTCGGAGCATCTCCTCCTCGCTCTTGAGGTACTCCTGCTTGGTGTAGCGGAGACGTTTGGGGTCGTCAATATCCTTGCCGGTGTTGAGGCAGATGAGCCTGTCGTGCGCCTCGGCCTCATCCTCCATAATGAAGTGAACGTCATTGGATGCAATGATCTTCACATTGTGTTTTGCAGCCAGCTCACGGTAGGCGGCGATGACCCTCTGCTGCTGCGGGAAGACGGTGGTGTCTGCCGTCGGGTCCGAAGTCTCATGCCTCTGCACCTCCAGATAGTAATCGTCGCCGAAGATCTCCTTGTATGAGAGGATGGCCTCTTCGGCACCCTTCATGTTTCCCGAGAGTATCTCCTGTGCTGCCTCCCCGGCAATGCAGGCCGATGAGACTATAAGGCCCTCACTGTGTTCCCGGAGAAGCTGCTTGTCAATACGGGGCTTGTAGTAAAAGCCCCTAATCCATGCCTCGGAGACAAGCTTTACCAGGTTGTGGTAGCCGGTGAGGTTTTTGGCAAGGAGTATGAGGTGATCGCCGGAGCGGTCCTCGACAGATGTCTTGTCTTCAAGATTGGTGCGTGCCACATAGATCTCGCACCCGATGATCGGCTTGATGGAGGCCGCCGTGGCAGCATCATGAAACTCCTTTACGCCAAACATGTTGCCGTGGTCGGTGATGGCCAGGGCATCCATGCCCAGGTCGGCAGCCCTCCTGACAAGTGCCTTTACTCCTGCTGCCCCGTCAAGAATGGAATATTGTGTATGTACGTGTAAATGAACAAATGAAGACATTTTCTCAGGGTTTTGACCGGTGCCTGTGGCTGGAAACAAAAATATCAAAAAGGTCGTTGCCCGGTCAATTTTTTTATTAACATGAGGGCGGATGATTATTTTTGTAAGCTCGATATATTGTGATATATTTGCACCCTCATAAAAAACAGGTATCAATTAAACCGAAAATTTTAAATGTCAGTAAAAATCAGATTAGCTAGGAAGGGCCGCAAAAAGCAGGCCTACTACCACGTGGTGGTAGCGGATAGCAGTGCGCCACGTGATGGCAGATTTATTGAAAAGATCGGAATGTACAATCCTCTTACCAACCCGGCAACGATAGAGATCGATTTCGGGAAGGCGCTGGATTGGCTCCAGAAGGGTGCCCAGCCCACAGAGACCTGCAGGGCAATCCTCAGGTACAAGGGTGTCATGATGAAGAAGCACCTGCTTGAAGGAGTAAAGAAGGGTGCATTTGACGAGGCCGAGGCTGACCGTCGTTTCAATGAATGGCTGAAGGTCAAGGAGGAGCAGATCGAGAACAAGAAGACGGGCATCGAGAAGAAGGGCGAGGAGACACGTCAGAAGAGACTTGAGGCTGAGACCGCGATCAAGGAAGCCAGGGCTGCCGAATATGCCAAAAAGATTGCTGCACTAGCCGCTGAGGCCGAGGCTGCCGCCAGGGCTGCCGAGGGAGGTGAGGCACCTGCAGAGGAGCCCGTGGCAGAAGCTGCCGACGAAACCGAAGTCACTGAAGCTGTAGCTGAAGAGAGCGCTGTTGAAGAAGCAGCCCCGGAAGAGGAGGCAACAGCTGAGGTGACCGCCGAAGAAGCGCCGGCCGCAGCAGCAGAGGCAGCTCCTGAAGAAGAGACAGCTCCTGCTGATGAAGCTGCCGCCACAGAGGCAGCCCCTGCAGAAAAGGCCACAGCCGAAGAAACAGCCGCTGCACCTGCAGAAGAAGCAGAGAAGACTGCCGCAGCACCGGCAGATGAAGAGGCACCGGCTGCCCCGGAGGCAGAAGAGACTGCAGTTGCAGAAGAGGCAGAGAAGACTGCCGCAGCACCGGCAGATGAAGAGGCACCGGCTGCCGACAATGAGGCTGCTCCTGCAGATGAAGAGGCACCTGCTGCCGACAAGGCAGGCGACGAGAGTGCCGAAGAGACTGAGAAGCCTGAATAAAGCGCTTCTCTCCCCCTCCGCCTGACAGTGAAAACCGTTGGCAGAATAACAAAGACTTACGGCTATGAAGGAGCCGTGGTTGTGAGGATGCAGGGCGGCATCAGAGGGGAACCTGAACAGGGTGAACCGGTATTCGTCGTTAAAGACGGGATACCGGTTCCCTTTTTTGTCAGGGAGGCTTACTGCCCTGCACCCGATACACTGATAATTTCATTCGACGATTACCTGACGGCCGAATCAGTCGTTTCCCTCAAGGGTTGTGATCTCATTATCCCCGGTGAGAAGGAGGAGAGCGATGAGCTGCAGGACCTTGCAGGTTTTACCCTCACTGACAGCGGCAGCGGCTTCAGCGGAAGGGTAATCTCCGTAAAACGCAACCCCGGTCAACTGCTTGCCGAAGTGGCCTCCCCGGCAGGGGTGATACTCGTTCCCCTGCACCCCGATCTGATCATCTCTGTTGACAGGAGGAGAAAGATCATAGAGATGTCTTTTCCTGAAGGACTGACCAGTCTGAACGACTGAATCTTATTTTTTTACGGTTTCATGCAGCACTGCGCCGCCGGCGTCGTCTTTTATCTGTTAACCGGTAATCCGAAAATGGTTCAGTCATGAAACTTGCATGAGCAAGAGCTCACAACGGGTTTGATTATTTGATCTCATGCAAGTTCCATTCGACCAATAAAATAAAAATAAAATCGAATGAAAAAATCAATCCTTTTTGCAGCTCTTCTGGTCGTTGCGGTCCAGGTATCACAGGCACAGGATACATACAGGGAAACAAGAGATGTCTCCGGTTTCAGCGAGGTGGCCTTCGCTGTGTCAGGCGAGGTGTTGATTGACATCGGGGATGAGTACAGTGTGGTCCTTGAAGGTGACAGGGAATATATAAGAGAGATAGAGACGAAGGTCTACGGGGATGAGCTCAGGATCAGGAGGGACAAATGGTTTGATTCCGGGAACAAAAAGGTCGTTGTGCGTATCACCATGCCAAAGCTTGAGGGTATCAGTGTATCAGGATCCGGGAAGGTCACAGTCAATGATCCTCTCAGGGGGGAAGACCTGAACATAGGTATCAGCGGTAGCGGAAAAGCATTTCTGAAAGAAGTGGCATTGCAGGATGCAGAGTGCTCGATCTCGGGATCAGGCAGCCTCATCATTGACGGAAGCGGCACCGTGAAAAGCCTTGAAATAAATATTTCAGGTTCGGGTGACTATTTGGGGGAGGCCACCAGGGTTGGAACGCTGGAGGCAAATATTTCCGGCAGCGGCAGCTGCAAATGTTATGTTACGGACATGCTCAGGGCTTCCATCTCCGGCAGCGGGAGCATCATCTATTCGGGCAATCCGAAGATTGATGCAGCTGTTTCAGGCTCCGGCAAGGTGCGGACGAAATAGTCAGCCGCGCAATATTTTAACGACTCCGTTCCCGGATACCCTGATGACCGAAGAGGCCTCTGTGCTGCTTCGGTCATCCTGTCTCCAGCGGCACACATAATCGGCAGCGCTTTTGATCTCCTCGGCTATCTCATCAAAAAATGCCGGGGCAGGAGTGCCGCTGACGTTGGAGGAGGTAGAGACCAGGGGCTTGCGAAATGCTGTTATCAAATCATCGCAGAAGGGATCACTGCAGAGTCTCACCGCCAGTGAGCCGTCATCAGCTGCCACACCGTCAGCCACTCCCCACCCTCGGTCGTAGATAACGGTCAGGGGAGACTCACTCCATTCGGCCATCTGCAGGGCCACATCAGGGGGATCAACAACATAACGTGTGAGCATCGCCAGTGAATTGACAAGAATGATCATACCCTTTTTGTCAATTCTATGCTTGATCTCACCGATCCTTTTCACCGCTTTGACGTTTGCAGGATCACACCCCAGTCCCCAGACAGTGTCTGTTGGATAGAGTATAACCCCGCCGTCACGCAATACCTTCAGGGCATTCCTGATGTCATCTTCATATTCCTTTTCCATGGCTGAAATTTATTTTCTGTCTGACCGGAAAACCTCCGCTCCGGGCTGTGTTGAACTGTCACCGCTCTCTGCAGGCAGTTAAAAGTTAAAAAACAATAATAGCTGTTATTTGGTATATAAACTTTGATACATAAGTATAATTTTGAGCCAAAGCTAAAACAACCGTCATGATAAAGAAAATTCTCCTCACCGCCATCATCATCGGATCGGCTCTGGCTGTCAGAGCCCAGGACACCCCGGGATACCAGCTTCCTCCCGCTGAGATAATCTCAATAGTTGACGCACCGCAGACACCCGGCGTTCTTGTCAGTCGTGACAATAAAAGCATTCTTCTGCTTGAACGCCCTGAGCTGCCGTCCATTGCCGACCTCTCGAAGCCGGAGCTGCGTCTTGCAGGCATCAGGTTCAATCCCTCCACCAACGGCAGCAGCCGCGGGCAGGGAGTGGTAAGGATCTCCGCCATGAACATTGACGGCACCAACCTTCGCGAACTGAAAGGGGTGCCGGCTGATCCGCATATAGGCGGGGTCACATGGTCAAACGACTGCAGCATGTTCGCCTTCACCAACACCACGGATGCCACGGTAGAGTTGTGGGTGGCTGATCTGGCGACGATGACAGCAAGCAAGATCGATGAGGGGCTGAATGACATATTCAGGAGGACCATGACCTGGCTTCCTGACGGATCGATTGTCTATCTGCGCACGCTGAGCGACAGGGGCAAGGCTCCGGAGGCATCCAGGGTGCCGAAGGGACCGGTCATACAGGAGAGTGCAGGTGTCAGGGGAGAGTCGCGCACCTTTCAGGATCTCATCAAGAACCCTGATGACGAAAGGATATTTGAATATTATGCCACCTCAGAACTGATGCGCTGGAGCAACGGCAACAGCACCTCTGCAGGCAGCCGTGGCATGATCATCGACCTGTCGCCTTCACCCGACGGGCAGTATCTTCTGATAACCAAAATCGACAAGCCATTTTCATACATAGTACCCTACTATTATTTCCCCTCAACCACACAGATATGGGATCTGCAGGGTAATGTCGTCACCACGCTCCTCGAGAAGCCCCTGCAGGAGAACCTGCCACGAGGGTACGATGTGGTTAATCCCGGTCCCCGTGGCTACAGCTGGCGCAGCGACAGGCCTGCAACCATCATGTGGGTAGAGGCGCTGGACGAGGGTAACTATCATGCCAATGAGATGCAGTACCATGATCAGGTCTATATGCTTGATGCTCCCTTTGCAGGAGAACCGGTGCCGTTCATTGCCACGGAGAAGCGCTACCAGGGTATTGTCTGGGGTAATGACAATCTTGCCATGCTCAGCGAGGGACTGGCCAAGAGCCGTATCAGGGTCACCAGCACCTTCAGCCCTGCGAGCCCGCAGGCGACACTGAAGAAGATCTTCGAAATCAATGCCGACGACCGTTACAATAACCCCGGCTTCCCGCTCACAACGACCAACAGCTACGGAAGACAGGTGCTGCTGCTGGCCGACAGGGGCAGGAGCCTGTATCTTTCCGGTCAGGGCGCCTCTCCCGAGGGAGACAGGCCCTTCATCGACAAGTATGACATAAGGACCGGCAAGACCATACGCCTGTGGCGTTCGGAGGCACCCTATTACGAGACTGTCAGTGAACTTATTGACCCGGCTAAACAGGTGATGCTCACCGTACGGCAGTCGGTCACCGAGGTGCCCAACTACTTCATACGTGATCTGAAAAAGGGCACACTGAAGCAGGTGACTAATTTTGAAAATCCCTACCCGCAGCTTGCCGGCGTGCACGGGGAGCTGGTCACCTACAAGCGTAACGACGGCATAGACCTCTCATTCATGCTCTACCTGCCGGCAGGCTACGACAGGGAGAAGGACGGTCCTTTGCCCACGATACTGTGGGCCTATCCGCGCGAATACAATGATCCCTCAACAGCCGGGCAGATAAGCGGCTCACCATACAGCTTCACACGGGTGAGTCCCTCCTCGGTACTCGTATATGTCACCCAGGGATACGCCATCCTCAATAACGCCAGCTTCCCGATTATTGGTGCTGAGGGAGAGGAGCCCAATGACACTTTTGTCAGTCAGCTTGTCGCCAATGCCGAGGCTGCTATAAACAAGGCTGTTGAGATGGGTGTCACTGACCCCGCGAGGGTGGCTGTCAGCGGTCATTCCTACGGGGCCTTCATGACTGCCAACCTTCTCTCTCACTCGAGGCTGTTTGCCGCAGGCATAGCACGCAGCGGCGCCTATAACCGTACGCTGACACCGTTCGGGTTCCAGAGCGAACGACGCAGCTTCTGGGAGGCCCCCGAGCTCTACCTTGAGATGTCGCCATTCACCCATGCCACAAAGGTTAAGGATCCCCTGTTACTGATACACGGCATGGCCGACGACAACCAGGGCACCTTCCCGATACAGAGTGAGAGGTACTACGCCGCACTCAAGGGAGCCGGAGCCACGACAAGGCTTGTACTGTTGCCTTACGAGGCCCACGGCTACGCCGCCCGCGAGTCGTTGCTGCACATGCACTGGGAGTACATCAGGTGGCTCGATAAATATGTGAAGAACAAAAAGTAATATCTGCAGTAAGCGGTTATGTTATCAGAAAAAACTGATTAGTTTTGTCACTCTAATCTTTAAAACCAAAGCTTATGATCAGTAGTTTGTTCTGGATAGCACCTGTCGCAGCGGTGTCGGCCCTGCTCTTTGCATGGATATTCTACAGGAGCATGATGAAGACACCTGCCGGCAACGACCGGATGCAGGAGATCGCCGGTTACGTCAGGGAAGGTGCGATGGCCTACATCAAACGCCAGTATGGTGTTGTTTTAAAGGTCTTCATTGTTCTTGTAATTCTGCTTGTGATACTGGCCTATCTCGGGGTGCAGAACCCCTTTGTGCCGGTAGCTTTCCTGACCGGCGGGTTTTTCTCAGGCCTCTGCGGTTACCTGGGAATGAGAACGGCAACCAACGCCTCCTCAAGGACAGCCCAGGGTGCCTCCGAATCTCTCAACCAGGGGCTCAAGATTGCATTCCGCAGTGGTGCGGTGATGGGACTGATAGTTGTCGGTTTCGGACTGCTTGACATTGTAATATGGTTTCTTGTGCTGAACAACCTGGTCTTCACCCCCGAGAACATGGCTGAAGGATGGAAGTGGCTGGGACTGACCTTCGTTCACGCCGGCACCACTGATCACCAGAAGATGATCGAGATCACTGCCACCATGCTTACCTTCGGTATGGGTGCCTCCACACAGGCTCTCTTTGCCCGTGTCGGCGGCGGCATCTTCACCAAGGCTGCTGACGTAGGCGCTGACCTGGTAGGCAAAATTGAGGCAAACATACCTGAGGATGACCCCCGTAACCCTGCAACCATTGCCGATAATGTTGGCGACAACGTTGGCGACGTGGCAGGAATGGGTGCTGACCTCTATGAATCATATGCCGGTTCTATACTGGCAACGGCGGCGCTCGGAGCAGCCCTGCCGCTGCTGACGGCCGCTGACCAGATGAAGGCTGTCATCGCACCGATGATAGTGGCATCAATAGGAATACTGCTCTCCATTGCAGGTGTATACATGGTGCGTACCAAAGAACAGGCCACCCAGAAGAACCTGCTCAACGCATTGCTGCTCGGCACGGGCGGGAGCTCGGCACTGATACTGGTGGCCATGGCTGTCATGGCCTTCACCGGATGGATCACCTGGGGCGTCTTCGGCGCCGTGGTCGCCGGCCTTGTTGCCGGAGTCATCATAGGCCAGTCGACTGAATACTTCACCTCCGATGAATACAAGCCCACAAAGGGGATTGCAAAACAGACACAGCAGGGACCGGCCACCACCATCATAGAGGGCATAGCCGTCGGTATGCAGTCGACATGGATTCCTGTCCTCACCATTGCCATTGCCATCATTGCCGCCTACGGATTCGCCGGCGGGTTTCAGGATTTCGCTGCTGGTGTCTACGGTATCGGCTTTGCTGCTGTGGGGATGCTCTCCACCCTGGGGATCACCCTGGCTACCGACGCCTTCGGTCCGATAGCTGACAACGCGGGCGGCAACGCCGAGATGTCTCATCTGCCCAAGGAGGTGCGCGAGCGCACTGATGCGCTGGATATGCTTGGCAACACCACGGCTGCAACCGGGAAAGGATTTGCCATCGGCTCAGCCGCTCTTACCGCCATGGCCCTCGTGGCAGCGTACATGGAGGAGGTCAAGCTCTGGCTGGGACGCCTGGCCGACGACACAGCCGAAGGATACAAGCAGATTGGCGATGTGCTCTTCTACAAGAGCACCATGCCATCGGTGATACCTGAAGGGATGACGGCCGTCGATTTAAACACGGCTCATGTGAGTGACTTCGTGGCAGCATATGACCTGTCGTTGTTCAATCCGCTGCTTATTGGCGGCATCTTCATCGGTGCCATGATGGCGTTCCTCTTCAGCTCGATGTCGATGAAAGCCGTGGGACGCGCAGCCGGTAAGATGGTTGATGAGGTGAGACGCCAGTTCCGGGAGATACCCGGTATCATGGATGGGTCAGGCAAGCCTGACTATGCAAGATGCGTTGCCATCTCTACCAGGGGTGCACAGCATGAGATGATGCTTCCGTCGCTGATAGCCATCGCCGTTCCCCTGGCCATAGGGCTCACGCTGGGTGTTGCCGGTGTGGTGGGTCTGTTGATAGGAGGCATGACTACCGGCTTCACGCTGGCGAGTATGCTCAACAACTCCGGCGGAGCATGGGACAATGCCAAGAAATTCATTGAGAAGGGCAACTACGGCGGCAAGGGCAGTGAGTCGCACAAGGCCGGCGTGGTGGGCGACACCGTTGGTGATCCTTTCAAGGATACCTCCGGCCCCTCGCTCAACATCCTCATCAAGCTCATGTCAATGGTTTCGGTTGTTATGGCCGGTCTGACCGTGACATGGAGCATAATGGGTTAATTGCTGAAAATTATTCTGTAACGACGCTCTGACCGGGCGTCGTTACGTGTATTAAACCGTTGACAAGTGATGTTCATTCCGGAATTCAGAGATATTGAATCGGCCATGGAGCTGATCGCACCGCATGTCCACCGAACTCCGGTTTTGACCTCCCGGCAGCTTGACGCCATCACCGGTGCGAGGCTCTTCTTCAAGTGCGAGAACTTTCAGAAGGTGGGGGCCTTCAAGTTCAGGGGTGCCACGAATGCAGTCCTGAGTCTGTCAGACAGCCAGCGCGCCGCCGGCGTGGTGACGCACTCGTCGGGCAATCATGCCGCCGCCCTGGCGCATGCCGCGGTCTCACGGGGGGTGAAGGCCTATATTGTTATGCCCTCCTCGGCTCCGGAGGTAAAGAAGAGGGCGGTGGCGGGCTACGGTGCAGAGATCACCTTCTGTGAGCCCACGCTGGCGGCGCGGGAGGCCGCCGCCGCAGAGATCATCAGACGTACCGGCGCCACCATGATACACCCCTATGACAACTTTTTCATCATCGCCGGCCAGGGTACGGCAGCGATGGAGATGCTGGCCGATATCCCCGCCCCTGATGCGGTCATCGCCCCCGTCGGCGGCGGCGGCCTCCTCAGCGGCTCGGCGATAGCAACCAGGCACCTCGCTCCCGCGGCACACGTCTACGGCGCCGAGCCGCTGCTGGCTGATGACGCAGCCCGGTCACTGCACGCCGGAGCCATACAGCCGGCACTGCCGCCACGAACAATCGCAGACGGACTCCTCACATCGCTCTGCGAAAGGACATTCACAGTCATCAGGGAGAGTGTCAACGATATCCTGACAGTGACCGAAGAGCAGATAACAGAGGCAATGACCCTTATCTGGACAAGAATGAAGATAGTGGTTGAACCATCAGCGGCTGTGCCGTTGGCGGCAGTGCTGGCCAACAGAGAGCTGTTCAGAGATAAGAGCGTTGGGATTATTGTTTCCGGCGGGAATGCTGACCTGTCGAAGCTTCCTTTTGCTCAAGACGCCTGAAATAGGCGATGACAGGATAGTGATCCGAATAGTGCACCTTGACGATGTCAAAATCGGTGCACTCAATCTCATCATTGTAGAGAACGTAATCGATACGGTTAGGTGGATACTTGCCACGGTAGGTGAATCCGGCACCATACCCCGCCTCCACAAAGGCATCCTTCAGCCCGCGGCGCATCCGCCGGTAGGTGTATGATACAGGCGTGTCATTGAAATCGCCGGTGACGATGACCGGGTAGGGAGAGCTCTCAATATGCCTCCTCACCCTGTCTACCTGCAGGGCCCTGCTGGCAAAACCCTCCGTGAGACTCCTGTATATTCCGGAGAGGCTCTCCATGGATCTCCCCTGCACCTCGCCTGTGATGTCGCTGAGAAGGGTTCCCTCTACGCGGCGCAGCCGGAACGACTGCAGGTGGTTGTTGTAGACCCTGAAGGTGTCAGTATCAACAACAATATCCGTGAAGATGGTGAGTGATGATGAGCCCGGGTGAACAATATCGCCCCGGTAAACAACGGGGTAACGTGTGAGGGTGGCGATGCCGTAACGACTGACAGCACCGCTCTTTATGAGCTTGAAGTGTGTTGACCAACTTCCTCCGAGTCCGCTCTTCAGCTTGCGCTCACCGGCAGCCGGATCACCCCTGACATAGTATTCCTGGAGACAGAGGATCCCGGGATCCTCCTTCCTGAGAAGCTGCAGCATCTTGCTGAGAGTATTATGCTCATTCTCCTCGTAGAAGTTGAAGAGCCTGACATTGTAGCTCATCAGCTTCAGCTCGTGATGCTCTTCGTTGCCGTGATTGGTGAACCTGATGAAATTGTGTATGTAGCCGATGCCGATCACAATGGCAGCGGCTGATATCAGGGCATACCATCTCCTGAAGATTATCCAGAAGAGAACCATCGCGATGTTCGCGGCGGCGATGTATGGATATGCCAGCCCGAAGAGAGCAGGTATGGCTGTAGTGGCCGGATTGACGAAGATGGATAGATAAGCGGTCAGGAGCATGAGGACGAGAACGATGTTCACCGCCAGGAGGATGTTACGTGTAAACCGTTTTATCCCTCTATCCTTTTTTCTGGCTTTCATTGAAAAGGATCTCTTTTTCTTCCCTGGTGAGACTGTCATAACCTCCTTTTGAGATCTTGTCAAGTATGTGGTCTATTGCTTTCTGCCTCTCTGCCTTCGCCGCGTTGTACTCGTAGTCTGTTTTTGTCTTCCTGGCATCAAACTGTGTGCCGGCATTTTTGTAGGTGACCTTCATGCGCCTTCTGCCCGGTTTGAAGAGGGTAACAATGAAATCGATGAAACGGTTCAGCCACGCCCCGATATCCGTGCCGTTCTTCAGATTGTACCCGTAGGCGAATCCCATCATGGCTCCTCCGATATGCGCTATCTTGCCCCCGGTGTTGACCGAGAAGTCGAAAACGGAGGTGATGAGAAAGATTATCAGCGCCAGGTATTTCAACTTCACCCTGCCGAAGAAGAGGAGATGGAGCTCCAGGTCCGGCAGGTATACTGCGGTGGCAACAACAAGCGCCATCACCGAGGCTGAGGCTCCCAGGGCAATGGAGACGTGCACCATGCCGGCAAAGGCAGGGAAGATGTTGAATACGGCGATGTAAAGAACTGCTCCTGCCAGCCCTCCAAGGATGTAGAGCGACACCAGCTTGCGCTGATCGAGGTAGTCCATGAATATCTTTCCTAACCACCACAGCCACAGCATGTTAAAGAGGAGGTGGATGAAGCCCTGGTGGGTGAACATATAGGTGAGGGGCGTCCAGGGCTTCAGGGCCAGGGCTCCAATGGAGGCCGGGACCGACAGAAAGGAGATCACCGTCGGTGCCAGGGCCGGACTGGCCGACAGCACCCCGATAACCTCAATGATCTTTATCAGAAGAAATATTGCGGCGTTGATGTAAATAAGCCTGGTGAGGGCTGAACCGCGTTTGAATGATCCCTTTATCTCATCCCAGATGCTCATCAGTAGAGTGTTTTTGTTGTCTTGCGCCAGTATCTTATAAGGAGATAGCCGAAGATCATGCCGCCCAGATGTGCTGTGTGGGCTATGCCGCTGCCGGGACTGGTGATAGCAAGATAGAGTTCGATGGCAGCATATCCTATGACAACATATTTGGCTTTGACGGGTATGGGCGGGAAGATGAACATCAGCTGCGTGTTGGGGAAGAGCACCCCGAAGGCAAGCAGGACGCCGTAGACGGCTCCCGAAGCCCCCACAACGGGAACGTTGAGGATTGAGTTAAGCCTTGCCATCTGGGCATTGGTGAAGTTCTTTCCCTGGCTGACGGCCTCGCTGCCCGAGTCATATACATACTGCAGCTGTTCAGGGGTGAGGAGGTCCATCACCTTGTTGTACTGTATCCACTGCACCAGCTCAAAGAAGAAGGCCGCACCCAGCCCGGTGACCAGGTAATAGAGCAGGAAACGCTTCGGTCCCCACACCTGTTCCAGTATCCTGCCGAACATCCACAGTGCGAACATGTTGAACAGCAGGTGTACAAAGCCGCCGTGCATGAACATGTGGGTCACTATCTGCCATGACCCGAAGAACTCCGATTTCGGGAAGTATAGCCCCAGTATCCCGTTCAGGTTGATGCCGGAGGTGAATCTCAGCAGTTCATTGAGGAGAAGCATCACCACGTTGATGATGATGAGGTTCTTCACCACCGGTGGCGTGCCTGATAATATTCTGTTCATAGTTGATATTCTCTTGTTTCAGACGGCAAATTTAGCCATTCTGCGGGAAAATCAGCTGAATCTTCTGTCGAGCTCTTCTAGGGTGATGATATTCATCACCGTTTTGCCTGTGGGCGAGTAGTTTGGCATGGTGCACGCGAAGAGCATGTCAAAGAGCTCTTCCATCTCGGTATGTGTCAGAGGCATGCCGTAGGGTATTGCCGCAGCCTTCGCCATTGATAGCGCTACCCTCTCACGGGCTCCGATGGAGGGGTCGGAGAGTGTCTGGCGGTATTCGGCTATCAGCGTCTCAAGCATAGCAAGAGGGTTGGCGTTGCGGCTGTCGGCTGGGTGGCTCTTTATGGTGACCCTGTTGTCAGAGTCTGTCTCCAGCTCGAAGCCTATGGTCCTGAGCTGATCGCCTATCTCCTGTACTATGACCATGTCGCCGGGGTTCAGCTCTGCGGTGACGGGGAAGAGCGACACCTGTGCCGGGCGGGGTCCGTCGCTGAATGATGTAAGGTACTTCTCATACAGCACCCGCTCGTGTGCCCTCCGCTGGTCTATCATCATGATGCCGGATATCACCGGGCACATTATATACCTGTTTTTTACCTGGAAGAAGCGGCGCTGGCCCTCTGCAGCGCCTGTACCTTCATGCTGCTCACTGCGGGCGGTGATGGTGAATAACGACTCCCATCCGCGGGCATTGCCGCGGTCACGCTCACTGTCCCGCTTCGTCTCCGGACGTTGGTACTCCGTCCCGTCGAAGGGGTTGAAGTTATGGTCCACCTCCACCTGCGGCGGTGGCGGTGCCGTCATGCCGCCGGTGATGACGGGTATCTCCACGGCGCCCTCCGGCCCGAAGTCGAGCGACGGCACCACGTTGAACCGGCCGAGGGCCTCGCGCAGGGAGGCCAGCATTATCTGCCACACCGAGCGCTCATCCTCGAACTTGACCTCGGTCTTGGTGGGGTGTATGTTGACGTCTATGGCCGAGGGGTCGGCGGTCATGTAGATGAAATAGGCAGGCACCGTGTCGGGAGGCAGGATGCCCTGGTATGCCTCCAGCACCGCGCGGTGCAGGTAAGGGTGCCTGATAAAGCGGTTGTTGATGAAGAAGAACTGCTCTCCGGCGGAGCGGCGGGCGTTCTCAGGCTTGCCGGCAAAGCCGCTGATGGAGATGATGGTGGTGGTTGTCTCCACGGTGACCAGGTTCTGGTTGTAGTGTTTGCCGAAGAGGGAGATGATGCGCTGGCGACGGCTGCCCTGCGGCAGACGGTATATCTCCTGGTCGTTGTGTATGAGCGTGAATTTTATGTCAGGGTGTGCCAGCGCCACACGCTGGAACTCTGTTATTATGTGTCTGAACTCGGTGTTGTCAGTCTTGAGGAACTTGCGTCGTGCAGGGACATTGTAGAAGAGGTTCTTGACACTGAAGACCGACCCTGCCGCGCAGGAGCAGGGCTCCTGACGTATTACCCTTGAGTTGTTTATCTCCACCAGCGTACCTGCCTCATCCTCCTGGCGACGGGTGCGCAGCTCGGTCATGGAGACGGCAGCGACGGATGCCAGCGCCTCGCCACGGAATCCCTTGGTGGTGATGGTAAAGAGATCGTCGGCCGATGAGATCTTGGAGGTGGCGTGACGTTCAAAGGCGAGGCGGGCGTCAGTCTCGCTCATGCCACAGCCGTTGTCTATCACCTGCACCAGGGTGCGACCGGCATCGCGTATCACGATGCTGATCTCCGTGGCTCCGGCGTCGACGGCATTCTCCGTCAGCTCCTTGACCACGGAGGCCGGCCGCTGTATCACCTCGCCGGCAGCTATCTGGTTGGCAACGGAGTCGGGAAGAAGCCTGATAATATCACTCATCTGATGGGATTAAAAACGCAGGTACAAATAGACGACCAGGACAATTATTATTATGATGACCAGAAGCCTTATGGTGGTATGTCTCTCGGCACGTTCCTTTCTTCTCTGGAAGTGATTACGCATGTCACCACGCATGATCCTTGAGCGGTAGGGCTGGTTTGCCCCGCCCTCCGTAGCTTTAGCGGAGGAGGGTCCGTCCACTGAATCTTCAGCGGAGGAGGACTCCTTGCTCCACGCCTTGCGTCTCTGCTCCAGCTCCTCACTCACCGGGTCATAATATCGCGGCACGTAGTTAAAGCCGCGCGGTTTATTCTGTTTAAAGAAACTGGGGATAGCCATGACGCACTTTTTGCAAAAATAGTAAGAAAAGCCTGAATTCAGAACTCTGTACGGGGTAACCGGAATTTTAGAATCGTTCTCTTTTTGTTACCTTTGAGTTTCTTAAAACCTGATAACTGAACGATGAAGATCCTTGTCACTTTTGCCGGCAGTGCAGGTGTGACATCAAGTGTGGCTGACCGCATTGCCAGGGTGATGACCGGGCTGGGGGCGGAGGTGACGCTGCTGCCCATGAGCGGTGTCAGGACTGTCAGGGGTTTTTCGGCAGTCGTTGCCGGCAGCATCGAGCATGGAAGGGGATGGATGCCTGAGGCAATGGAGTTTATCAGGGTCAACCAGGTGTTGCTGAAGAAGAAGCCTCTGGCGCTTTTCACGGTTATACCGTCACTCGGATCCGAGAAGGGAGCAGAGTCGCGCATGGTAATCATGCAGTACACGGCTCATGTTCGCGGCATGGTTCATCCCGTGAGTGAAGGGTTTTTCAGCGGTGAGGGTGTCACAGGACAGAAGGCAGTGCCCGGCGAGAGGTCGAAGTTCAAACTGAGGATACTGTTCAGCCTGCTGAAGGAGAGCGAGTTCCGCAGTCACGAGGTGGAGACCTGGGCGGCAAGGCTGCATGAGAAGCTGCTGCAGGTCACGGGCAAAGGTCCGACCGGCCCTGTGCACGGAGCCTGATCAGCCAGGTGAGGACCTGCAACTGGTGAGATGTGCATGAGCTACGACATATCTCTTGCCACAAGTCCCCGGACTCTTAATCATCAGGGAAATATAAGATGCTGCCTCAGTAGTATTGATGAAGATGGTTGCCTTCCTCCCGGCGTACTGTTGCATGTGATTCAGAAGAGGTGAGGCTGTATCCTCTCACTTCACCTTAACGTACTTTTCGCTGGTATAGTTGCTTTTGTCAACCACTCCCAGCTCATCGGCAGGCCAGACCTGGATAAGGGTGTCATTCTCAACCACGATCCTCATCCGGAGGGTTTTCCCGACATTGTCTTTATTGTTGTGGTATTTTATTGTCTCCTTGTAGACGATACCCTCAAGGGTGTAGGAGCCGCCGCCGAAGTTGTCGTTGGTGACGGTGTCCTGTGTCATTTCGCCGGTGAACATCCAGTAGTTGTTGCACCACATTTTTACCTGGCTTCCCTGGTAGTCTCCGGGGAAGGTAGATATGATCGAGTCGTTTTTCACCTGTCTGGCATAGATCAGATCCCATGCGCCAACGACAGGGTTCACCGGTTTCTGGTTGCATCCGGCAAGGATGAGCAGGAGCAGAGCGCTGAAAAGAACAGTCTTTTTCATAGGCTTATAGTTTTGATTTGACGTT
>WOYI011386399.1_pt5 | contig 35025 bp, 33 predicted proteins | sample 6423411 | NCBI WGS metagenome assembly WOYI01 (sample SAMN13441803, study PRJNA592873) | oil field metagenome | biome: oil field; feature: oil-well bore; material: oil-contaminated soil; isolation source: oil-contaminated soil from oil-well borehole | place: Germany: Wietze | collected 2016-10-18 ...
CATAGGCATACAATCCACAGTCCACGCCTCCATAGAAACCCAGTTCCTGGGGCGCAAAGACGAATCCAGCATGGGGTGCGTTGAAAAACGTGAAATTTTTCATGGATTGCGCCATGGTGCCGGCGCTGTCCTCCCGGGCGATGCCCAGGGCTCCATAGAGCTGGGCAGCGCAGAGCTTGCGCCGCTCCCGGTAGATACCCTGATAGCGCTCCGGAAAGGGAAAGTCGGGTGCCGGGGGGTGTCCTTCCTGGATATGATGCTCCAGGGCCTGGCGCAACAGGTCGGTGGCTTCCCTGGTGGCGGTGATCTCCACATGCCAGGGCTGGGTGTTGCACCAGGAAGGCGTGCGCTGCGCCATGGTGAGGATGCGCTGCAGCGTTTCCTGGGGAAGGGGGCGCTCCTGAAAGGCGCGGGGGCTGAAGCGCTGCTCGAGGATGGTCGCAAGGTCCATGCGTGCACTCCTGACTATGAAACAGCCGGCAGGGCAGCGCCCAGGCGCTCGGCAACCTGCCGGTATCGGGCTGCGGTCTCCAGGATGATGGTCTCCGGCAGGTGCGGTCCAGGCGGTTGCTGATTCCAGCCTATCTTTAATAGATAGTCGCGCACCAGTTGTTTGTCAAAGGAGGGTGGCTGGGGCAGCGTCGCCCATTGTTCTTTGTCCCAGAATCGCGAGGAATCTGGGGTGAAGGCTTCATCGATCCAGAGCAGCGTGCCATCGCAAAGCGCAAACTCGAGCTTGGTGTCGGCCAGGAGAAAACCATGGGCCAGGGCATGGTCGTAGGCAGCCAGATACAGGCTGATGCTGGTCGCCTCCACGCGCCCGGCCAGTTCGATGCCAAGCAGTTGCTCCAGTGCATGTCTTGAGAGTGGGGCATCGTGCTGGGGTGGCGCAGCCTTGGTGGTTGGTGTGAAAAGGGGTTTAGGCAGGCGCTGGGCAAAGACCAATCCCGGTGGCATGGCCTCACCCTGGACGGCTCCTGTGGCCTGGTACTGCTGCCACCCCGAGCCGGCCAGGTGACCGCGCACCACGGCCTCCACCGGCAGGGGCTCGAGCCTTTTTACCACCATGGCGCGGCTGGCCAGATGCAGGGCATTGGCAGGCAAATAATGCGCGGGGTCTTCATCCAGGAGATGATGCGGACAGATGGGTGCCAGTTTTTCGAACCAGAATCTGGACAGCGCATTGAGCACGATGCCTTTGCCAGGGATGACATCGGGCAACACCACATCGAAGGCCGAGAGCCGGTCGGTGGCCACCAGCAGCAGGCGCTGGGCGTCGATGGCATAACAGTCCCGCACCTTGCCGCGATGCAATAGTGCGAGGGTGTCGATGGCGGTTTCCCGGACGGCTGCTGTCATGATGGTGCACTTTTGCGGGCTTCCAGCGCCCGGGCATGGGCCTCGAACCCTTCGGTGCGAGCGAGGAGTGCACCAGGTGTCGCCAGTGCTGCCGCCGCCTGGGGGCTTGCAGCCAACACAGATGAGCGTTTCTGGAAGACATAGACGCCCAGCGGCGAGCTGTGGCGCGCGGCCCCGGCTGTGGGCAGCACGTGGTTGGGGCCGGCCAGATAATCCGAGAGCGCCTCACAGGCGTGATGTCCCAGCACCACGGTACCGGCGTGGCGCACCGCATGGAGAAGGCTTTCTGGTTGCGCCACTGCCAGGCCCAGGTGTTCCGGGGCCAGGTGATTGGCCAGCGCCACCGCCTCGTCCAGGTCCCGGCAATGGATCAGCAGGCCATGCCGGGCCAGGGCCTGTTCGGCGATGGCTTGCCGCGGCAGATTCCTGGAGAGTGAGCGCAGCAGTTCGCGGGTGGCATCCAGCAACGTGACACTGGGGCTGATCAGCACACAGCGCGCCGCCTCATCGTGTTCGGCCTGGGCCAGGAGATCCCAGGCCAGGCGCTGGGGAATGGCCGAGTCGTCGGCGATGAGCACGACCTCGGAAGGTCCAGCCAGGCTATCGATGCCCACAGTTCCTGCCAGCAGCTGCTTGGCAGCCACCACATGGCGGTTGCCAGGGCCCACCACCACATCACAGCGCGGGATGGTGGCTGTGCCCAGTCCCATGGCAAGGATCGCCTGGGCGCCGCCCAGGGTGAACAGGCGATGGGCGCCAGCCAGCGCACAGGCCGCCAGGATGGCCTGATGGCGCTGGCCATGCGGGGCCGGGGAGCAGACGATGATCTCTGCCACACCGGCAACCCTGGCTGGGATCACGTTCATCAGGAGTGTCGAGGCGTAGGCGGCCCGTCCCCCTGGCACATAGACACCGGCTCGGTCCACAGGGCGGATGATCTCGCCAAAGGTCACGCCCAGCTCGTCTGTGGTCTGCCAGCCCTGCAGGCTCTGGTGCTGGGCATAGGCGGTGATGCGCTGCTGGGCGAGGCGCAGCGCTGCGGCCAGCTCCGCAGGCAGCGTGTCCAGGGCATGTTGCCAGTCAGCTTGCGGTATTTCCAGCTCCGAGACGCTGTCTGCTTCCAGATGATCCCAGCGTCTGGTGAGATCGAGCAACGCGGCGTCTCCCTGGTCGCGCACCAAGGCGTGGAGTTCCTGGATCTCCTGGCCGCAGGCGGCCTGGCTGGCCTGGAAGGTGGCATCGTCCAGGCGCTGCCAGAAGTCTGCCTGGGTGGTGGAGAGCTCCTGCATGGCTGGTCTCATTGCTCCAGGATGGTGTGTGGTGCGGTTTGCATGGCCAGCACAGCTGACTCGCAGCGCCCGAGGATGGCGCTGATGAGGCTAGCCCTGGTCTTGAGAGCAGCTCGGTTGACGATCAACCGTGCCGAGATGTCGGCCACATGCTCCAGCGCGGCCAGGCCATTGTCGGCAAGCGTGCGTCCTGTGGCCACCAGGTCGACGATGAGATCGCTCAAACCCAGCAGGGGGGCAAGCTCGATGGATCCTGACAGTGGCACGATCTCCACCTGGCGGTGGCGCCTGGCAAAGTGATTCCTGGTGGCACAGGGATACTTGGTGGCCACCTTCAGCCTGGAAGAAAACCTGCCCTGGGTATGCAGCAGCGCTGCGCTGCCCTCGAGGCCGGCGACCATCAGCCGGCAGCGCCCCAGGCCCAGGTCCAGCGGTTCGTAATAGCCGTCATTGCTGTGTTCCATGAGGGAGTCCTTGCCCACGATGCCCATCTCCACGGCACCATACTCCACGAACACCGGCACATCGGCGGCGCGCAGCACCACCAGCACCAGGTTGGGCAGCACGCTGGGCGTGAACAGCGCCCGGGACTGCTCCAGGGGCACCTCTGGGCCGAGACCGGCACGTTCCAGGAGCTGCAGCGCCTCGGGCAGGATGCGCCCCTTGGGCAGGGCGAGACGGATGAATGATTGGTTCACGGCCATCATTGTACCGCATGTCCATCCAGGCGCTGCTGGCCGCCAGTGCCCGGAAAGACTATAGTAAACAGCAATGGCAAGATTGCCGATAGCGCAGAGTGCTCCGCGGCTTCACCGGCGCAACAGGAAACCATGACCGACAAGCAGGCAGCAGCAAGACCCTGGGGCGACCACCAGTTCAGCATCTATCTGGACGGTGCCGAGGGTTGTTATCCCTCACTCCCCATGGGCTATGGGGCCATGGCCCGCGCTGCCAAAAAGCTGCTGGACCAGCGGGCCTACTGGTATGTGGCCGGTAGCGCCGGTGCCGAGACCATGCGCGCCAATCGCGACGCCCTGCGGCACTGGGCAATGGTGCCGCGCATGCTGCGGGATTGTTCACAGCGCAACTATGCATGCACGCTCTTTGGCCAGAAGCTGGCTGCTCCTGTTCTGCTGGCGCCGGTGGGTGTCCAGGACATGCTGCATCCCCATGGTGAGTTGGCCACCGCGCGTGCCGCAGCTGCAGTCGGCCTGCCGTTGATCGCTGCGCTGCTATCCAGCCACAACCTCGAGGAGATCGCAGCCCAGATGGGCGCGATACCGCGCTGGTTTCAGCTCTACTGGCCCAAGGACTGGGAATTGACCGAAAGCCTGATGCGGCGTGCCGAGCGTGCTGGGTACGGCGCCCTGGTGGTCACGCTGGATACACGCATCATCGGCTGGCGGGAAAAAGACCTCGCCAGGGGCTTCCTGCCCTTCCTCAAGGGGCAGGGTCTGGCCAACTATACGAGCGATCCTGTCTTTCAGCAACGCCTGGGCGATAAAGGGCCGGCGGCGGTGCCCCTGGTATGGGCCTCGCTCTACAGCGATCTCAGTCATACGTGGCACGACGTGGCCCGGTTGCGCAAGCTCACCAACATGCCGCTGCTGTTCAAGGGCATCATGCATCCTGATGATGCCAGGCAGGCTGTGGACTGTGGTGCCGATGGGCTGATCATCTCCAACCACGGCGGCCGGCAGGTAGGTGGTGCCCCGGCTTCCCTCGATGCGCTGGTGGCGGTGCGCGCCGCGCTGGGTGATGCCGTGCCGCTGCTGTTCGACAGCGGCATTCGCCAGGCTGGCGATGCGGTAAAAGCCCTGGCCCTGGGCGCGCAGGCGGTATTGTTGGGCAGGCCCTATCTGTGGGGTTTGGCTCTGGGCGGTGAGGCGGGTGTGGTGGAGGTGTGTAGGCGCTTTCTGGCCGAGTTCGATCTCACCATGGCGCTGGCGGGCCTGGGCAGCCTGGATGAGCTGCAAGAAGGCATCCTGCAGCCCAGGTCCCGGCGCTGAGCACGGCTGGATCATGGCACGAGACCAATGGAACAAGCATGGCGATGCCTCGGAAGCATAAGGGTATGCAAACAGCATGACTAGGAGGAGAAAGCATGGACTTGACCTATGACGAACGTTATCAGGCCTTTCGCCAGGAGGTGCAGCGTTTCATCACCGAACACCGTCACCTGGCACCCAGGGAGATTGGTCTCGAACGGCCCTCGGAAGAACAGAAGCGCTGGCAGCGCCTGCTGATTGAACATGGCTATGCGGCACGCACCATTCCCAAGGAGTATGGTGGCTTTGGTGCCCCCATGGACGTCCTGGAGCAGTTCATCATCGCAGACGAGTTTTCCACAGCCGGTGTCTCCCAGGGGCTTTCCGGCCAGGGCATTGCCATGCTGGTGCCCACATTGCTGGAGCTGGGCACAGAAGAGCAAAAGAAACAATACATCCCCCCCACCATCCGTGGCGACATGGTCTGGTGCCAGGGTTACTCGGAACCCAATGCCGGCAGTGATCTCGCCAGCCTGCGCACCAGCGCCCGGGTGGAGGGTGATTGCTTTGTGATCAACGGCCAGAAGATCTGGACCAGCTCGGCCCATTTCTCCGACATGATGTTCTGTCTGGTGCGTACCGAACCTGATGCTCCCAAGCACAAGGGCATCAGCTATCTGCTGATTCCCATGACCACGCCGGGCATCGAGGTCCGTCCGCTGATGACCATGACAGGGGATGCCATATTCAACGAGGTGTTCTTTACCGATGTCAAGGTGCCTGTCACCAATATCGTGGGCCAGCGGGGCGAGGGCTGGAAGGTGGCCAACGCCACGCTGATCTATGAGCGGGGCATGCTGGGCGATCCCAACCAGACCACCAATTTCTACAAGCGCGTGGTGGAGGTTTTGCAACGTGAGACCATCGCGGGCGAGTCCATCATGACAAGGCAGCCCCAGTTGCGGGAGCGCCTGCTCAGGCTGCAGGGTCGGGTGCTGGCCATGCGTTTCCATGGCCTGCGCCTGCTGACCCATTTTTCCAGGATGGAAATGCCTGGTGTGGCCATGCTGGTGGTCAAGCTCTATGGCACGGTGCTCAACCATGAGCTTGCAGCCCTTGCCATCGATGCCATGGGGGAGCTGGGTACCCTGTACGACAAGGACCCCATGCTGCGCGACGATGGCATCTGGCAGCGCTGGTACATGTTTTCCCTGGGTCTGATCATCGGCGGTGGTACCTCGCAGATCCAGAAAAACATCATCAGCGAGCGGGGCCTTGGCATGCCCAGGGAACCCAGGACGCCCGAGGAGATTGCCGCCAGCACGGCCAAGCAACCCCAATCCTGATCGCGGCTCATGGCTCAACGAGAACGGAGGAGAACATCCCATGGAATTTGGTTTATCTGAAGACGACCGCCTGCTGCAGGACAGCGTGGTGCGCTTTCTCACCACGGAGGTTCCGCTGGACCGGGTGCGTGAGCTGGCCGCAGCGGACACCCAGAAGGCAGGCTTCGACAGCGCCCTGTGGCAAGGGCTGGCAGACCTGGGCGTGCTGGGACTGGTGGTGCCGGAGCGCTTCGGCGGCAGCGGCCAGGGCTTCTTCCTGGCGGCTTTGGTCTCCGAGGCGTTGGGGGGCGTGGTGGCCCCAGCACCCTATGTGGGGACTAGTGCTGCAACCTGGGCGTTGTTGTTGGGTGGCAGCGCTGCCCAGCAGGAACAGGCTTTGCCAGAAATCGTCAAGGGCAAGCGCCGCTATGCCCTGGCGCTTGCCGAAACCGTGGCACCTCGCCAGGATGCGGCCCTGAGGCTGCAGGGCAATACGCTGCATGGCGAGAGCCTGTGCCTCATCGATGCCCTGCCTGCCACGCATATCCTGGCGGCAACCTCTGACGGCATGCTGGGTGTGGTGGAGCAGGGCGCAGCGGGGCTTGCGATGCGGCCCATGCAGACCATCGACAGGACGCGCTCCTGGGGCCTCATGCAGGCCAACGGCGTCTCCTGGGAACCCCTGGGCGGCGACATGCCCCGTGACCAACTGCTGCGGCGCACCCTGGCAGCAGCCCGGGTGCTGCTGGCTGCCGATACCCTGGGTGCAGCCCAGACGATGCTGGACAAGGCGGTGGCCTATGCCAAGGAGCGCAAGCAGTTTAGCCGGGTCATCGCCTCGTTCCAGGCGGTGAAGCACATGTGTGCCGAGATGGTGACCGAGCTCGAGCCGGCGCGCTCCTTGCTGTGGTATGCCGCCCACGCCCAAGACCACGTGGTGGAAGAGGCCGACCTGATGGCCTGCCTTGCCAAGGCCCATCTCGGCGATATCGGCCGGGAGATTGCCCGCAGCGCCACGGAGGTGCATGGCGGCATGGGCTTCACGGACCTGGTGGGTCTGCATTACTGGTTCAAGCGCATCGGCATGGACCGCCAGCTGCTGGGCGGCCCCGAGCTGACCCGAGAGGAGGCAGCGCGACTCCAGCATTTTGTGCAATGAGTCGCTGCGCTGCACTGCCGGTGATATCATGGCACTATGGCTCGTAATCCCGATCTTTGGCCTGGTCTGCCGCACGGTTGGGCATGGGAATGCGGCCTGCTCGCTCTTTGCCTGCTGCTTGCGCTGAACGCATGGGGTAGCTCGTCCGAGCCGGACGGCGGCCCGCCCCTCGTACGCACCGAGCTTCCAACCACGACGCCGGAAGCCTCGGACGCCATCTCGGAGCAGGAGGTCGTTGGCATCTACGCGGATGGCTTCTCGGCGAGCTGGGTCAGCGAATCGCCGTCCGACGGTACGGTCTGCATCATCCCAGAGCAAGCCCAGGGCTGGTGCGAACGCCATGAAGTGGACCGGACGGATCACCTGGTCCGCGTGCGGGGCTTGCAACCAGGTACGCGCTACACCTACTGGCTGATGTCCGGCGGCAGGCGCGCCGACACCTTGCAGGGCAACCCCGAAGCCCTGACCACGCTGAGCCTGCCACCTGGACGGCATCTCGTCGATGTGGTGCTGCTCAACGACATCCACATCGGGGAAGTCTGTTCCGGCCAGCTCGTCGGACTGGGCGACATCTCGATCCCGGCCTGCTCGGCAATCCCGAACGGTGTGCAGCCCGGCGACTACAGCTCGCGCATGTTCCTCGGTGCTGCGCACGACATCCGCGCCCTTGCGCCCGCACTGGTACTGGTCAATGGCGATCTGACCAACGCCGGCGCATACACGGACATGGTCGAGGCGCGGTCCTTGATCGAGGGGCTCGGTATTCCCTGGGCCGTGTCGCGCGGCAACCACGACCGCGCGGGCCAGGGCGGCGCAGGCGAAGCCGAATTCTGCGGGCCGACGCTGGACTGCTACACAACCGTGTTCCGGCCAGGATCGGACGCCCGCATGCAGCCCGTCGCAGCCGAGGTGGGCAACATCCGCTTCCTGCTGCTGGACAGCGACAACGGCGGCCTCGGTGATCTCAGGGACGCCGGCCAACAGCGATGGCTGGCGCAACAGCTCGCCGATCATCCGAGGAACCGCACCTTCATTCTGCTGCACCATCCGCCGAGCGCCTATTCAAACCTGACGATGTTTCCGCCGGAAAACGGCGTGCCGCCCGCAAAGGGCAGTGGCTGGCTGCGCGATCTCATTGCGCAGCATCCGCAGGTCGTCGGCGTGTTCTCCGGGCACACGCACCGTAACCTGCTCGGCTACGACGACGCCACCGGCAGGGTGCCCTGGGTCGAGACCGGCGCACTGAAGAACTACCCGGCCGGATACAACGTGCTGCGCATCTACGAGGGCGGCTACCTGCGCGAGTTCCATCGCGCCGACTGCGATGATGGCTTCTGTCGGCGCTGGGCCTCCATAACGCGCCACGAGAACTTCGGCAGCAGCGCCAGCTACATGCTCGGCGAGTTGCGTGCGCGCGCGTTCACATACATCGACGACTGCGACCAGCGCACGCCTGCGCAGCCGTCCATGCCGTGGCGCGTCGGCGGCGACTCAGGCCAAGACACAGCAGGGTGCGGCAAACGCACTGACCTGTTCCCATGAGCGCAGCCTTAATTTACAGACCCAGTCAACCAGCCGAGATCGAACACGATGCGCTATAATCGCATGGTGCGTGGTTTTTCCATGCCGCTTGTTACCGTCGGCCGTTTTGCCATTGCCGCAGCTGCTGCCTTGCTCCAGGAGGCGTTGGCTGGTTGAGGCAGCACAGGGGCCATGTGCGGATCATCCTTGGTGCCCGCGCAGAGGTGAGCTAGGAGATACCCATGACAGCCCAAGCCCAGCAGCCCAAGTCCTGCCATCTCTCGTTACCCCACGAGGTGGGTTTTCATTGCGCCAGCACGGCGATCAGGGCCTGCCTGCGCCATGATGGCCATGTCATCAGCGAGCCCATGGTCTTCGGGCTGGCCGCAGGTCTGGGTTTCAGTTATTTCTGCGTGAACGGCTTTTCCCCTTCACGGCTGCTGGGTTGCCGGGCGCTGGACGTGGAGCGCAAGTTCTATCGCCGGGTGGCAGCCCCCCTGGACTATGTGGGCCGCTTCGACCCCGAGGCCATGCTGGCCCAGCTGCAGGCTGGCCGGCCCTTGCTGGCGCGCACCAATCTCATGCATCTACCCTATTACGAGCCTGCCTTCTTTCCGGGGCACACCCTGGTGATCACGGGCCTCGATCTCGAGGCCAACAGGGTCATGGTGGCCGATGTGATCTCCCCAGAAGAGCAGGTGATCACCCTGGAGGTGCTGGAACGGGCCATGGGCGAGGCGAGCCCGCCGGGCATGGATGCCTACGACTGGGCGCCAGCGCCCCGGGTGCAGCAGCCCCTGGTCACCCCGCAACGCCTGGCTGCTGCCATCAGGGAGGCCATGCTGGAACTGATGGAGCCAGCTTTCCCCCATACGGGCTTCGAGGCCATGGACCATCTGGCACAGGATTTCCCCAACTGGGCGCAGGCAACCGATTGGGCCTGGTGTGCACGGTTTGCCTACCAGTGCATCGAAAAGCGGGGGACCGGCGGGGCCGGCTTTCGCACAGCCTATGCGGACTTTCTGGAAGAAGCCCAGCAGATGCTGCCGCAGCTGGAGGCACTGGGAGCCGCCAAGCGCTGTCGTGGCATTGCCCAGGGCTGGCATGACTTAGCTGCCTGCCTCAAGGAGATCTTCGTGACGGAAAATCCCCAGGGTTTTCAGCAGGCAGCCTCTCTGATGGAGGACATCACCCATGATGAACGCGCCCTTTGCCATGTATTGTATGACCTTGCCGCCCCCTGGGTGGATGAACCCCAGCCTTTGCCCTGAAGCGCTGCCCGGCCGGTTCCAGGACCACCGGCCTGGATGGTGGCCTGCGGCAGGATGCCCCCGTTGTGGGAGGGTAGCGTGATCCTGGGTGGTCAGCCACCCATGGCCTGTGGCGTGGTGGGCTTTCATGTGCCACTGCCTGGCTATGAGTTGCGCGCGGGCGATTTCCAGCTCATGGCCGGCAATGGCCTGGGCTGGGTGGAGATGGATTATGCCTGGCGCCTCATCGAACCCCAGCCCGGCGTCTTCGATTTTTCTTACTATGACGAGATCACCCGAGCCGCACGGGCCTGTGGCCTGCATATTCTTGCCAAGCTGGGCAACGGCTACAACGGCAACCGCGCCACCGTGCCCGATTGGACGGTGGACCTGGGCCCGGCGGCCTATCTGCAGGCCCTCGCAGGCTATGGACGAGCTGTGGTGAGTCGTTATGCCGCGTCGATAGCTGCCTGGGCCCTGGAAAATGAGGCCAATGTGGCTACGATGCACACCCAGTTAGGCTGGCGGGTGGGGGCATGGTCACAGGATCATGTGCTGGCCATCTGGAAAACGCTGGGGGATCTGGTGCGCCAGCTGGCCCCAGGAGCACCCATTCTCCTTTCCCTGGCCGATCTCGGCCCCATGGCTGCCGCCATGGGGCTGCCCGGCATCGAGACCTGGCTTGCTGCTGCGGCGGACAGTGGCATACCCTATGACCAGGTGGGCCTGCAGACCTATCTGTGCCGTTTTCTCCCAGAACAGGACTGCTACCAGGCCACCGCTGCCCAGATACGACGTCTTGCCGATCTCTCCGGCAAGCCGGTCAGCATCCTGGAAACCGGGCTTTCCACCACCGATCCACACCATGATGAGCAAACCCAGGCCGCATTCATGCGGCGCATCGTCCAGGCAGCCCGGGAGGGAGGAGCATGGGGTTTGTTCGTCTACGAATACCTGGACAACCCCCTGGAGCCGGATCATCCCGAACGGGGTTTCGGGCTGGTGCGCCCGGACCGCACCCCGAAACCAGCCTGGAAAGCCTATGCCGAGGCCATCGCTGCACTCGCGCGCGCATAACAGGCTGCAGGGTCAGCCTTGGCCGCCCGCTGCATCGCTTGCTGGAACAGGAAGCCATGAGAAGGGCACGGCAGGCTGATCTGGTGGCTATCGTGGCCATCTACAATTCCACGGTCCATTCCCGGATGGTCACCGCAGACACAGAACCTGTCAGCGTGGCCAGCCGGCAGGCCTGGTTCGACAGCCACACCGACTCAAGGCCCGTGCTGGTGGAAGAGCGTGATGGCGTCATTGCAGGCTGGGTCAGCTATGAACCCTTCTATGGGGGGCGACCGGCCTATCACAGGACCACCGAGCTCAGCATCTACGTGGACGAGCGATATCGAGGGCAAGGCGTTGGGGCGCACATGCTGCACAGCGCCATCGCGCTTGCCCCAGAGATTGGGGTGGACAACCTCTTGGCCACCATTTTCTCTCACAATACAGCCAGTCTGCGTCTTTTCGAGAGGTTTGGTTTTGTGCGCTGGGGCGAGCTGCCTGATGTGGCCGAGATGGACGGTATGCGCTTCAGCGTGGCCATCTATGGGCTGAGTCTCGGCACAAAGCGCCTGTGACAAGCACCCTGCTGCGCCAGCCAGCAGCGGCTGAACCCATTGCTTGTTGCTAGGGGTGGCTGGTTCTGATGAGTTCGGCCAAGTAGGGCAGATTACCCTCCATCAGGGCCAGGCGCCAGTAGTAGTCCTTCATTTCCTTGAGATGCACCCAGGCGATCTTGCCGGTGAGCAGCGGATCGTCACCGGTGACATCGGTTTGCGGGTCCCGGCTGCCATGTTCCAACTCCACCTCGAGCCCCACCCGGAATTGGGCCGGATCGAATGGTGCTGTGTTCCAATCAATGCCCAGCGTCTCGCCAATGGCCTGGGCCTGGTCGATGGTAAAGTGAAACGAGGTTTGTTGGGGCTGGGGGCCTTGGGCCAGCGCAGCGCTGCCACAGGCAAGCAAGATGCCCGCCCAAAAAAGGTGTTGATGAACTCTCTTCATGCGCATGGCGCTCTCCTTTAAGATCTTGTCTTGCCAGAACATTCGTATTAAACCCTGGCAGGGCAGCGGATATCGGACAACATGAAACCACCCAGGGCCCAGTCATGTCGCTCCCCTGAGCAAGGGTTCGAGCGCGCCACGTTCTTCCAGGGCATGGAGCTCATCACAACCACCGATATGGCGGCCAGCGATGAAAATCTGCGGCACCGTGGTGCGCCCGGCACTCCTGCGGATCATTTCCTCCCGCAGACCGGGGTCATGATCGATGCGTATCATGATGGGTTGGACACCCTTGCGCCGCAGCAGGTGTTCTGCCGCCATGCAGTACGGGCAGCCTGGCCTCCAGTACAGTTCCACCGCGGCCTGGCCGTCTCCGGTCTGGTGATCTAGTCCCGCATGCGGCTTTTCGAGCATAAGGAATAGAATACCTCAAATATCAGCTCCACCAGGGTCTGGCTCAGCGGGTGGGCATCAGGTGCCAATCGTGGCTATTGAGATTTTTTGGACTAGAATCTTGACGGATGCCACCGAAAACGAGGGGGCAACCCAAGGGGAACGAACAAGGGGAACGAAGCATGCCATTGAGCTTGAAGGATCAGGCTGCCATCGTCGGCATCGGCGAGACCGACTATATGCGCGGCACCAAACGCACCGCCATGGATCAGATGCTGGAGGCGGCCCAGAAGGCCATTGCCGATGCCGGGCTCGAGCCCCAGGACATCGATGGCATCATCCCGCCGCCCATGTACACCATCGCCGAGGAAGTGGCGGCCAACCTGGGCATCGATGATGTGTCCTTTTCCACCACCATGCACATGGGGGGGGCAAGCCCCACCGCGGCCATTGGTGCAGCAGCCCTGGCGGTGGCCACGGGCATGGCGCGCCATGTGCTGATTGTGCTGGGCTGGAATGGCTTCAGCGCCATACGGCCCCGGCCCGATGCCGCCCCGGACCGGCCCTGGGGCATCCAGACCCTGATGCCCATGGTGCAGGATTTCTACCTGCCCTATGGCGCCTTCATGCCGGTGCAGATGTATTCCTGGCTTGCCATGCGCTATGTGAAGCTCTATGGCGTGCCGCCCGAAGCGGCGGGTGCGGTGTGGGTGGCGTGCAACAAGCACGCCCAGCTCAACGAGCGGGCCCTCATGAAGGGCAAGGTGGTGGACATGGCGGCCTACCTGAATGCCCGGCCGCTGTCCGATCCCATGCGCCGCTATGATGCCTGTCTCGAGACTGATGGCGCCTGTGCCGTGGTGATCAGCAGCGCCGAACGTGCCCGGGATCTGGCCAAGCCGCCCGTGTATATCATGGGCGTGGGCCAGGGGCGTCCCAATCCAGGCGATGACATCGCCGCTCGCAAGGACCTGCTCCACATCGGCCTGACCCATGGGGCGCCGCGGGCCTTTGCCATGGCCGGCATCGCGCCCCATGATGTGGATTTCCTGCAAATCTACGATTGCTTCACCTACGTGGTGCTGTTGCAGATGGAGGCACTGGGCTTGTGTGCTCGTGGCGAGGCTCAGGATTTTGTCAAGGATGGAGCCATCGAGCGCACCGGGCGCTATCCGCTGAATACCCACGGCGGGTTGCTGTGCGAGGCCCATGTCTGGGGCATGGGGCACATCCTCGAGGCGACGCGTCAGCTGCGCGGCGCGGCCGGCGCCACCCAGCTTGCCAGGGCCGAGGTGGGGTTGGTCACTGGGTGGGGAGATATGGGTGATGGCAGCATAGCCATCCTGCGGAGGTGATGCATGTCCGAGATAGTGCCAGGTCTTTACCCCTCATCCAGCGACCCCCTGAACCGCGCCTTCTGGGAACAATGCCAGGATGGTGTCTTGAGGCTGCAGCGCTGCGACGCATGTGGCCTCTTCCGCCATATCCCTCGCACCACCTGTCCATCCTGTGGTTCCCATGCCTGGAACTGGACGCCGGTCTGTGGCGATGGCACGGTGTTTTCCTATACGGTGATCCGCGAGAACTATATGCCCCCCTTCCAGGGCCTGGTGCCCTATGTGGTGGCGGTGGTCAAGCTGACCGAAGGAGCCCAGCTGGCAGCCGCCCTGCTGGATGTGGTTCCAGAGCAGGTCACACTGGACATGCCGGTCAAGGTGGTGGTGCGTGATGTCCAGGGCGGCAAGATACCCTTTTTCATTCCTGCCTGAACGCGCCGCATGCTGCTTGACCATTGTGCCGGATGGTGGCGCGCAGCCAATCCGGTGATCCCGTCTTTCCTGCGTGGATGAGATCCGGCTTCCTGGCGAGCATGCCCTGGGTATCGACGCCCAGGCCAGAGACGACGGGGGGCGAGTGGTTCGTCAGGAACACATCGCAGCGCTCCAGGAGGGGCCTGGCTGCGGTCATACCCTGGGGATGCTTGGGATTCAGGCCGACAGAGCGCTTGCCAGCCGAGAACTCAATTGAAAAACGACAGCGCTGCCACCCATACCATGCGGCCCTGGCTGCGGAGGCAAGGATCATGTGCCGGTGAAGCGGGGCGGGCGCTTTTCCATGAAGGCCAACGGACCTTCCATGGCATCCTTGGAGGTGAAGACCCTGGCTGCCGCCTCGTTTTCGATCTGATAGGCCTCGTGCAGGGGTAGGCCGCTGCTGCGGATCACCACCTCCTTGCACTGGCGCACCGCCAGGGGGCCATTGGCAGCGATGCGCTGGGCAAAGGTCTCGGCGCGCGCCATGAGCTGCTCCTGGGGGATGATCTCATTGACAAGGCCAATGCGCCAGGCCTCCTCGGCGGCAATGGGATCACCTGTCAGGAGAATCTCCATGGCCTTGCAATAGGGGATCTGCCGAGCCAGGCGCACCAGCGAGCCGCCCGCCGGGATGATGCCGCGCTTGGTCTCCGACAGCCCGAAGGTGGCCTGGGGCGTGGCCAGGCGAATGTCGGTGGCCTGCAGGATCTCGGTGCCACCGGCCAAGGCAAAGCCGTTGACTGCGGCGATCACTGGCTTGTAGAGCTCGAAATCCCGCAGCAGCGCCTTTTGCATCAAGGTGATGTCGTCGAGGAGTCTGTGGTCCCATTCGTCCTCGGGCTGGCGTACCCCGGCCAGTAGCGGGATCAGCAGCTGCAGGTCGGCCCCGGCACAAAACGAGACATCCCCAGCCCCGGTGAGAATGGCCACCCGCATGTCCGGGTCGTCCCGGAAGTCCAGCCAGGCTGCCGCCATTTGCACCATCATCTGGGGACTGATGGCGTTGCGGCGCTGGGGGCGGTTCATGGTGAGCCGGGCGATGCCATCGCGCTTGTCGTAGAGCAGATCACTCATGTTTGCTCCCTCATGTTTGCTCCCTCATGTTTGCTCCCTCATGTTTGCTCCCTCATGTTTGCTCCTTATGTTGCTTCTTGTTCTGGCGCTGCCATGGTGGCATAGCACAAAGTGTAGCCCACGGAAAACCACAGGCCAGCGGAATCCGACAGATATCCGCCTATCCGGCACTGCCATGCCGGTGTGGTACAATGACCCTACTTGACTGAAAAGCTGGAGCAGGGCATCTGGGAGTGGCATGTCATGATGCTCACGGGTTGTCAGGGGAGGTCGCTGTGGCAAGATATCAGGTCGGCATGACGAATGAATGGGCGGTGGGCGCCATGCGCAAGGTGCGAGCTGGCAACGAGGCGGTGCTGGTGATGCGTCTCGCCGATGGCTGGTACGGCACGGCGACCCGCTGCACCCATCTCATGGCGCCCCTGGACAAGGGCAAGCTGGAGGGCGACGAGTTGGTCTGCCCCTTGCATCGGGCCCGTTTCGACGTGCGTACCGGCGAGGTGCGGCGTTGGGCCAACTGGCCGCGGGGGCTTGCCCAGGCCATCAACCTGCTGCGCCGCGAGAAGAAACTGCGTACCTATCATGTGATGGTGGAGGGTGATGCGGTGGTGGTGGAGGTGGATGCCGCTGCGACAGGGCCGGCATGAGTATCGCGCCACATCAGATGACCGCTCAGGATGCGGTAGGCTGGCTGCCGGAGTTGCTGCGCCTGGAATACCTGGAAGACAATCTCTACCGGGGTGTGGCTGTGGATTATGGCGGCGGCCATCTGTTTGGCGGTCATGTCCTTGGCCAGGCCCTGGCTGCCGCCGCTGCCACGGTGCCTGCCGATCGCAGCAGCCATTCATTGCACGCCTATTTCCTGCGTCCCGGCAACGTGAATCGTCCTGTTCTCTATGAGGTGGACCGGATCCGTGACGGCAAGAGCTTCATCACCAGGTGCGTCAACGCCATCCAGGGCGGCGAGGCCATCTTCACCATGTCGGCTTCGTTCCAGCGACAGGAGCATGGTTATCACCATGCCGCGTCATTTCCCCATGTGCCAGCCCCCGAGGAGCTGGTCAGCGAGGCCCAGCACTATCGGGAAGCGTTGTGTGAGCTGCCCGAGGAGGTGCGCATGCAGCTGTTTCGCGCCAGGCCCGTGGAGGTCAGGCCGGTGGACCCGGTGCATCCGCTGCATCCCGAAGCGGCCCCACCGCTCCAGACCTTCTGGTTTCGTTTCGAGCCTGCCGCAACAACCGCAAGTCCTGCCGAGGCCCAGGCCATGCTGGCCTATGCATCGGATCTGGGCGCTTTGGGCACGGCCGTTCGGCCCCACGCCGTGACGTATCTCTCCGGCCAGGTGCAGATGGCGAGCCTGGACCATGCCCTGTGGTTCCATGCTCCCATTGCCGTCGATGACTGGTTCTTGTATGTGGTGGACAGCCCATGGGCAGGCAATGCCCGCGGGCTGGTCCGTGGTCAGATCTTTGCCCGCAGCGGCCAATTGATTGCCTCCGTGGCCCAGGAAGGGTTGATCCGGCCGCGGCCGACAAGGGCTTCTGGTGCGGCTTCCGGTTGAACAGGGGCGCATCACGTGATCCTGTTGTTGCGTGACGATGTGCAGCCCGGGGAGGCGGTGTACATCGCCCTGTGCACACAACTCGACCGCCTGCCGGGGATCCGATGGCGACTCCATGAGGAAACAGGAACGGAAAAGGTCCTGCGTGAGATCTATCTCATCGGGTCCACAGCCGGGCTTGAGACGGCAGACATGAGCATGCTGCCGGGTGTGGAGCGGGTCATCAAAGTGTCTCAGGAATATCGCATTCTCGGTCGTCACAAGGGCAGCGAGCGCAGCAGCCGCTTTGAATACAATGGGCTGGAGTTCAGCCAGGACAACCTGCATGTCTTTGCGGGCCTGTGTGCTGTGGACAACGAGGACAATGTGGCGGCTACCATGGCGGCCCTCAAGGCCTGCGGTCAGATCACCACCCGCATGGGGGCCTACAAGCCGCGCACCAGCCCCTATGCCTTCCAGGGCCATGGCGCGGCGTGCCTGCCCTATGTGTTTTGCCTCGCGGACGAATATGGCATTGCGGTGATCGCCATGGAGGTCACCCATGAGCGCCACATCGACGAGATCGAGCAGGCGCGCCGCCAGGTACAGGCCCGTTGCGGCGTGATGCTGCAGATCGGCACCCGCAACACCCAGAACTTCGAGCTTTTGAAGGCGGTGGGCCGCCAGAAACGCCACCCCGTGCTGCTCAAGCGCGGCTTCGGCATCACCCTGGACGAAACCCTCAATGCGGCAGAGTATCTGGCCAGCGAGGGTAATACCCGCATCGTGCTCTGTTTGCGGGGCGTCAAGTCCAACATGGGCGAACCACACCGCAACCTGGTGGACTTTGCCCACGTCCCCACTGTCAAGCGCCTGACGCGCATGCCGGTGTGTATTGACCCCTCCCATTCCGTGGGCATCAGGGCAGCGGCCCCAGATGGCCTCACCGAGATCCACCATGCCACGGCTCAGGGCGTGATTGCCGGAGCCAACATGGTCCTGGTGGACTTTCATCCCAGACCCGCCGAGGCCCTGGTGGACAGCGCCCAGGCTCTACCCCTGGACCAGCTGGGTTTGTTTCTCGAGGATGTGGCCATTGCGCGGCGCGCCTATGAGGCGCGCTGTGCCCTGGCGCAGCGCGCTGCGGCACAGGAGGTGACCCTCCTGGGGCTTGCTCAATGAGGCCCAGGCACCATCTGATGGAACACGCCTTGCCCTCATTGGGCGAGGCGGTCACCTGGCCCGAGGTGGCCACCTCCCCGCGGCTGGCACTGGCCATTGCCGAGGCGGCCCGCAGCATGACAGGCCCCCTGTTGGTGGTGGCTCCCGACGCCCAGCATCTCGAATCCCTGGCGCAGGCCTGCGGTTTTTTCCTGGGCAGCGCCTTGCCGGTGATCCAGCTGCCGGACCGCGATGTGCTGCCCTATGACGTGTTTTCGCCCAGCGCCTTTGTCATCTCCCAGCGTCTCGAGGCCCTGTCCCAGCTGTTGCAGCTCCAGCGTGGCGTGGTGCTGGTCTCGCCGCTTGCCTTCCTGGAACGCTTGCCGCCCCGGGACTACCTCGGCGCCTATGTCTTTTCTTTCAAGGTGGGGCAGGCGCTCGAACCCGAGACGCTGTGTGCCCGCTTGGTGGAGGCAGGCTACGTGCATGTGGACCAGGTGGAGGAGCCTGGTTTCTTCAATCGCCATGGCGCCTTGGTGGACTGCTTTCCCATGGGCAGCAAGGAGCCCTATCGCATCGAGTTCTGCGATGCGCGCATCGAGTCTATCCGCACCTTCGATCCCGCCACGCAGCGCTCGCAGGCTCCCGTCAAGGCCATGCGCCTGGTGCCGGGGCGGGAATGCCCGCTGCAAAAAGACGCCATCGACCGCTTCCGGCGCGCCTTTCGCGCTGTCTTCGGCAACGAGGCGCAGCACAGCGTGGTCTATGCCGAGGTGAGCGCCGGCCACGTCGTGCCGGGCATCGAGTCTTATCTGCCGCTTTTCTTCGAGCACACCGCCACCCTGGCCGAGTTGTTGCCGGCATCCACCACCATGCTGTGGTGCCCCGTGCCGTGGCAGGCGCTGTGGGCTGATGTGGAGCGCCGCTTTGCCCTGCGCCAGGGCAACCTGCAACGCCCGGCCTTGCCGCCCGAGACGCTGTTCGTGCCACCGTGGCAGATTCTTGAGGCGGTCTGCGGCCTCGGTCATGTGTTCCTGGATGAATCGGCAGCAGAGGCAGCCGGCGCGTTGCCGGCACTGAGCGGCACAGAACCCCGGGAGCGCCTGGCCGCCCTGATGGCGACAGGCTTGCAGCGGGTGCTGGTCACCGCCGTCTCGCCGGGGCGACGCGAGGCGCTCAAGGCTGAGCTGGGCGATGCCGTCTCCCTGGTGGCGGACTGGCATGGCTTCGCAGCCCGGCAGGAGTCAGGAGCGGCCCTCACGGTGGGTGAGCTGGAGCGCGGCTTCAGCTTGCCTGGGTCGGGGCTTGCCGTGGTGACCGAAGAAGAACTGGCCGGGCGCATGCCCTTGCCGCGCCGCCGCCGCCAGGGCGCCTCGCGCGACCTGGGTGCCATCATCCGTGATCTGACCGACCTGACCATCGGCAGCATCGTGGTACACCGCGACCACGGCATCGGCCGCTACCTCGGGCTCACCAGGCTCGAGACCGGCGGCATTGAGGAAGAACTGCTGGTGCTGGAGTACCAGGGCGGCGACAAGGTCTATGTGCCGGTGACCCGCTGCGAGGATGTCTCGCGCTACAGCGGCAACCCCAACCCGGAGCTGCATCGCTTAGGCGGCGCGGAGTGGGGCAAGGCAAAGCAGAAGGCCGCCCAAAGGGCCAGGGACATAGCCGCCGAACTGCTGGAGGTCTACGCCAGGCGCCAGGTCAGCAAGGCGCAGCCATTGCAGATGGCCGAGGCGGACTATCTCGCCTTCGCCCGCCAGTTTCCCTTCGAGGAAACCCCGGACCAGGCCCGCGCCATCGAGGCGGTGCTGGCGGACATGGCCAGGGATACCCCCATGGACCGCGTGGTCTGTGGCGATGTGGGGTTTGGCAAGACGGAAGTCGCCCTGCGCGCAGCCTTCGTGGCCGCGAGCAACGGCAAGCAGGTGGCAGTGCTCGTGCCAACCACGCTCCTGGCCGATCAGCACCTGCGCAACTTCCAGGATCGCCTGGCCGACACCGCGATCCGCGTGGCCCGGCTCTCCAGGCTTTCTGCCAGGGGCGAGGAACGCGCCACGCTGGAAGCGCTGGGCCAGGGCACGGTGGATGTGGTGATCGGTACCCAGGCAGTGCTGCGCGACGAGGTGCGTTTCAGGGACCTGGGTCTTGTGATCGTGGATGAGGAGCACCGATTTGGGGTGCGTGCCAAGGACAGGCTCAAGGCGCTGAGGCCCAACGTACACTGTCTCACCCTCACCGCAACCCCCATCCCGCGCACGCTCAGCATGAGTCTTGCCGGCCTGCGCGATCTTTCCATCATCGCAACCCCACCCCAGGACAGGCTGCCGATAGAGACCAGCGCCTGCGAGTGGGACCAGGCCACCATGGCCGAGGCCATCTCCCGGGAGATGCGCCGTGGAGGCCAGGTGTATGCCATCCACAATCGCATCGAGGACATCGAGAGCTTTGCCCGGCACATCCAGGAGGCCGCCCCCCAGGCGACCATACGCATCGCCCATGGCGCCATGCGCGAGCGCGAGCTCGAAGAGGTGATGCGCGACTTCTACCACCGCCGTTTCACCGTGTTGGTGGCGACCACCATTGTGGAAAGCGGCCTCGACGTGCCCACCGCCAACACCATCATCATCCACCGTGCCGACCTGCTGGGTCTGGCTCAGTTGCACCAACTGCGCGGCCGGGTGGGCCGTTCGCACCACCGCGCCTTTTGCTACCTGGTACTGCCGCCCCAGGCGGTGATGACTGCCGATGCCAAGCGGCGCATCGAGGCGCTGCTGGCCTCGGACGGCCTGGGTGCCGGCTTTTTGTTAGCCACCTTCGACCTCGAAATCCGTGGGGCCGGCGAGTTGCTGGGCGATGAACAAAGCGGCGAGATGCTGGCTGTGGGCTTCGAGATGTACAACGAGATGCTGGCCCAAGCCGTGGCGGCGCTCAAATCGGGGGCACTGTCCGAGGTGGACCTGAACGCACCTGCGGCGCGTACCACCGTGGATGTGATGGCCAGCATGCTTTTTCCGGAGACCTACATGCCCGACGTGCGTATGCGCCTGATATACTACAAGCGCTTGGCGGCGGTGCAGGATGCCAACGCAGTGCGCGAGATCGAGCAGGACGTGATAGACCGCTTCGGACCGCTGCCGCCCCCCGCCCAATGCCTCATGGCCGCAGCCAGGCTGCGCCTGGCAGCGGCTGCCCTGGGTATCCAAAGCGTCGCCATCCTGGCCAAGGGCGGCAAGGTGGTCTTCGGCCAGCACACCACGGTGGACCCCAGCCGGCTCATCGAGCTCATGCGCCAATCCCAGGGGCGCATCACCTTCGATGGCCCACAGGCCATCAGGCTTGCAGGGCCTTTTGCCACCCCCGAGGCCCGGCTTGCCGCCGCCCAGGATCTGTTGCAGCAACTGGCGCAGCCAGCAGTACCTGCCAGACAAAAGGGCCGCGCCGCAGCGGGCTGAACGATCCAGCCAGTTCGCCCAGAGGAACGACGCCATGGCACGACGACAAGCCCAGCCCACAGGGGCCGCCCTGTTGCCCAAGGACCCTTTGCTGCTGCATTCCTGCTGTGCGCCGTGTGCAGGCGTTATCATGGAAGACCTGGTGCAGCACCAAGTGCCCTACACCATCCTGTTCTACAACCCCAACATCCACCCGCAGCGGGAATATAATCTGCGCAAGGCCGAGAACATGCGCCATGCCCAAAGCCTCGGCGTGCCCTTCGTCGATGCCGACTACGACGTGGCCAACTGGATGGCGCGGGTCAAGGGCCTGGAAAATGAACCCGAGCGCGGCGCGCGCTGCACGGCCTGCTTCGACATGCGCTTTGCGTTCTCGGCGCTTTATGCCCATGAGCACGGCTTCAAGGGTTTTGCCACCACGCTGGGCATCTCGCGCTGGAAGGATCTCGCCCAGGTCAACGGGAGTGGTGCGCGTGCCGCTTTGCGTTATGAAAACCTGACCTTCTGGGCCATCAACTGGCGCAAGGGCGGCGGCAGTGCACGGATGATCGAGCTTTCCAAGAAAGAAGGCTTTTACCAGCAGGAGTACTGCGGCTGCATCTACAGTCTGCGGGACACCAACGCCTGGCGCCTGGCCCGTGGCAGGGAACGCATCCGCCTTGGCGAGCAGTACTATGGTGCAGATCGACCCAGACCAGACGCCGATTCAAGCGATGCATCCTGCTCTGTGACGCAAAAACTGCCCGAGACCTGATTCTGTCTCGGATCTCATTGCTGCATGAACCGCGGCTTGCATGCCCTGTTATGGGGTGCGGCAAATACCCAGGCCGTGGCCCTGCCTTGGGAAGCTCATGGTATTGCGCCAGGCCGAAGCCCCGCAACGAAACCCCCCATGGCGGTGCATGGAGTCGGGGCCGCTGCTAGCTGCAGGAGGCCAGGTCGCTCTCCATGAGCTGCACGATGGGACCCTGGGTGGCTGGCGTGATGTCGAAATCGAAGATGCCCTTGGGCAGCCACAGCGTGGCGCAGGCATTGGGCACATCCACGAGGCTGCTGATGCGGCCTTCCACGGGTGCCGCCCCCAGAATGGCATAGGCCTGGGCGCCGCTGTAGCCGAAGCGCTTGAGGTAGGAGATGGCCTGCATGCAGGCACGGCGGTAGGCCACGTGGGCATCGAGGTAGAACTGGCGACCCTGTTCGTCCACGGAGATGCCCTCGAAGACCAGATGGCTATCGTAGCGGGGCTCCACCGGGCTGGTCTGGAAAATGGGCTGGGTGAGGTCGTAGAGGGCCATGCCGTCCTTGATGAGATCCACCCGAAGCGCGATCCAGCCGCCCATCTCGATGGCGCCACAGAAGGTGATCTCGCCATCGCCCTGGGAGAAATGCAGGTCACCTACCGAGAGCCCGGCCTCCGGGACATAGACCGGGAAATACACCCTGGAGCCCCGGGTGAGGTTCTTGATGTCGCAGTTGCCACCATGCTCCCGTGGCGGGATGGTGCGTGCCGCTTCCCGGGCAGCCTCTCTGGCTTGCTGGGGGGGCATGCGGCCTAGCAGCGCGGTCTTGGCGCAGGGGACATGGGCCAACGGCGGCACCCGATCCGGCGCCGTAGCCACCAGGGCCGCTTCGCGGCGATTCCATTCAGCCAGCAGGGCTTCCGAGGGAAGACAGCCCATCAGGCCTGGGTGGACCATGCCAGCAAGCCGCACCCCGGGGATATGTCGCGAGGAAGCATAGATGCCCTGGAAATCCCAGCAGGCCTTGCGGGCTTCTGGAAAGAAATCGGTGAGCAGCCCGCCGCCATTTTCCCTGGCAAAGATGCCGGTGAACCCCCAGGGATTGGCCGACCAGGGGCCCACATCGAGGATATCCACCACCAGCAGATCACCGGGCTGAGCTCCCTTGATGCCAATGGGGCCGCTCAGGTAGTGGCAGCGCGTGAGATCGGCATCGCGAATATCGGCGGCATTGTCGTCGTTGCTGATCTGCCCGCCTGTCCACTCCAGGCAATGGACCACAAAAGCCTCTCCAGGTTGGACAGTGGCCACCATGGGGATGGCGGGATGCCAGCGATTGTGTACCAGACCATCCTGGGCCTCGGGCGGCTTGGCAGGGTCGAGTGTGATGAGTGTTTGCATGATCTCCTTCTCAAGTTTTTCAGCAAAAGGCGGCGTGCGACTTGACGGCATGGCAGACCCAGGTGAACTGATCCAGCCAGAGCCGTTCCATGCCACGGGGGTTCGTGTAGCCATGGCTGCTGAGCGTGTTCTTGGTGAATAGCATGAAGGCAGGTCATCAAGATGCCAATGGGCCCGAAAGCCACCAGGTCTACGGTGAGAGCGTAGCCCAGGAAGACATCCAAGAAGCGGCGGTCTGGAGGTAGGTGATTGTTGTCCAGTTGGTACCCACTTTTGCGCAAAGTGCCTCGAGGCCATGGTAGCCCTGGCTGGGATTTTGTCGGTCAAGCCGTATGCCGCCTGCAGGCTGGTCGTATGGGCCGACAGCCCCATCATCGCACTGATACGCCTCATGGTGCGCTGGGCCGGCCGGGATAGGGCGCATTGGCAAAGAAGACGATGAAACGATCACAGCGGGAATACAGCGCCGCATGCAAGGAGTTGACGGCCAAGCAGGGATGGCCATGTCTGTTGTCCATGTCTCGAGCCTGCCGCCTGGCCACAGATCAGGGCCTGCAGGGTATGCCGAGGCGCTCGCGGATGCGCTCCACCAACTCAGGCAGAGGCTCTTCTTTGGTGGTCTCGATGGCCAGGGTATGGGCCTGCTCCAGGGCAGAAAGTGGCTCGGCGCTGGCAAGCTGGAGATCCAGCACATGCAAGTCCGCATCCGAGGGGTCGCCCTGGCGGGCTGCCAAGCGGGCGCGCAGCACCTCTTGCGGGGCGCTCAGCGACAGGATCAGCCATGGGGCCCCCAGGCGCTCGGCCGGGGCTGCTGCCTGCCTGCGGTCTGCGCTGCGCAAAAAGGCTGCATCGAGGCACAAGCTGCAACCAGATTGCAGGGCGATTTGTGCGATCTGTGCCAGGTGCTCATAGGTGCGCCGATTCATTGTCTCGCTGTACAAGGCATCAGCACCGCGCTGCAGGGGGTCGATTCCGGCAAGGCGTTTGCGCTCGATGTCGGAGCGTACCTGTAACACCTGCAGCTCCGCGATCAATTGCGCTGCCAGATGGCTCTTGCCACAACCGGAGAGGCCATGCAACAGCAGCAAAAAGGGCCTGCGGGCCTGCGTGAACTGGGCGGCCAGATGCAGGTACTGGCCAAGGCGCGCCTGCGAGCCCTCGTCATCGCTCAAGGCGGCGATCTTGGCGCGCACCATGGCCCGGTAACAGGCGAAATACCAGAAGACCGCCAACCCCGCATAATCGCCGCTCGCCTCCAGATACCGGGACAGGACCCGCCAGGCAAAGCCCGGCGCGCCGCGCACCGTGAGGTCCATGAACAAAAAGGCGATCTCGCTCATGCAGTCGATCCAGCGCAGAGTCTCGCTGAACTCGATGCCATCGAAAATCACGACCTCGCCCCTGAAGCGGGCCATGTTGCTAAGGTGCATGTCGCCATGGAGCTCGCGCACCATGCCATGCCGCCTGCGCTCGTCGATGAGTCCGGCAAGCCGGCTGCCCTGTTCAATGCTCCAGGCAGCCACTGCCTCAAAGGTTTCCCGCCAGGCAGGATCCAGCCGCCCCGTGGCGGTAATGGTGGTGAAGTTGTCGCTGATGGCCTGCTGTACCAGCGCCGCGGTGCCAAGGGAGCCTGCCAGGGCAACCCGGGGCGCCGCCTGGTGATAGCTGGCAATGCGCCCGGCAAGGGCGTCGATATCCGCCATGGTGAGCTCAGCGCGCTCCAGAACGGCATCGAGGCGGTCTTCCGCGGCGAACTGGTGCATGCGCACGGCGTACTCAAAGCCTTCTGTCCCTGGCTTGCCGACCACAGGCCGCTCCAGGCTGCCCTGGAGCGGCACCACCGCATCATAGAGCACAGGTGCTAAGCGCTTGTTGAGCCGCAGCTCTTCGGCGCAATAGAACTGGCGTTTCTCCAGGGTTGTATAATCCAAAAAGCCAAAATCCACCGGTTTCTTGAACTTGTAGGCAAAAGGGCCAGTGAGCAGGACCCAGGAGATATGGGTCTCGCAGAGGGTAAAGGCTGTGGTGGGATGGTCGAAGGCGTCCGGCCGTTGCAAGGCCGACAACCAGGCAGGAATGGTCACCGATGCACTCCTTGTTGTATTGCGTCAAGAAAATTGGCTGCTGGCACAAACCCTGGACCAGGGCAGGGCTGGTCCTGGGGATATTGGCCACCCAGGCTGCTGCAGCAGCCCCGCTGCTTTCCTGGCAGCTGGTCCGTCAGCTGCCCCATGACCCCAGGGCCTATACCGAGGGTCTGCTCAGCACCCCCCATGGGCTGTATGAAAGCACGGGACTCTATGGCTCGTCCAGCCTGCGCCTGGTGGAGCCGGAAACAGGCAGGATAGTGCAGTTTCGCGCACTGGACAGCACCCTTTTTGGCGAGGGGCTCGCCCTGGTGAACAACCGCCTGATCCAGCTCACATGGCAGGAAGGCCAGGCCCTGGTCTATGCCCAAGATACCCTGCAACCCACCAGTCGCTGGAGCTATCGGGGCGAAGGCTGGGGCCTGACCTATGATGGCAAGACTCTCATCATGAGCGATGGCAGCGCCAGGCTCACCCGGCGCGACCCGGATTCGTTTGTGGTGCTGGGCCAGACGCTGGTGCGCGATGGCGCAAGCCCCATTACCCAACTCAACGAACTGGAATACCAGGATGGCATAGTCTGGGCCAACATCTACATGACCGATCGCATCGCGCGCATCGAGCCTGCAAGTGGGGCGGTCACCGGTTATCTCGACCTGCACGCCCTGCGGCAGCGCCTGCCTCCATCCACGGGCACTGCGCCACCGGCCGAGGTCCTGAACGGCATTGCCGCAACCAGCGGAGGCACTTTGCTGGTCACCGGCAAGTTCTGGCCTGCTGTGTTCGAGATTCGCCTCGAAACCGTGAAGCCTGGTGGGTTATAATGCCATCGCCTCGGGGTTCCTGGCTGTCGCGGTGTTGAGGGGGTTTCATGGCAGAACAGCTTGCCTTCGATCTGGAAATCAATCTGTGCGATTCCCCACCACCCATCCAGCTGTTGCGCACCAGGAAGGCCCTGCTCAGTCTGGACTCCGGCCAGACGCTGCATGTCATGACCGACAGCGATACGGCCCATAGGGATTTCGTGGCACTCGCCAAGGTGATGGGGGAGCCCCTCATCCGCGAACAGGCCCAGGGCGCCATCAGTCATTTTGTCTTCCAGAAGCGCTGAGCAAGCCCCCTTGGCCCATCCAACCAGAGTAACCCCTTGACTTGAACAAATGGGCGGCACCATGGGTCCGGCTCAGAGACCTGCTGGCTCATCCCCAGGCCCTGGCACTGGGAGGCTTGCTACTGCTGTTCTTCCTGCTGCTTGCCGTCGCCGGCGATCTGCTGGCGCCGCTGCTGGCCGCCACCATTCTGGCCTATCTCCTGGATCCCATGGTGCGGTATCTGGAACGCAAGGGTTTGCATCGCCTGTGGGCCGTGGTGGTTGTTTTTGGGGTCTTTACAGGTTTGCTGGCCGCCACGGTGTTCGCCCTCGTGCCGCTGCTGTCCCGGCAGCTGATCCAGTGGCTGGAGGGCCTGCCCGCCTTGATAGCCAACGGCCAGGCGCTGCTCCTGCAGCTGTCGCGCCGTTATCCGCAGCTCTTCTCGACAGAGCAGGTCACCAGCATGATCCACGGTCTTGGCGCCGACCTGTTGACGTGGCGTCAGGCTATCCTGGCCCATTCTTTGAGCTTTGGCAAGGGGTTGGCCGTGGCCCTGGTTTACCTTTTCTTGGTCCCGGTACTCGTGTTTTTCATGCTCAAGGACAAGCAGGCCATCCTGCAATGGCTGGGGCGCTTTGTTCCCGCCGACAACCGACTGATCCGCATCGTCTGGCACGAGGTGGACCAGCAGACCGGCAACTATCTGCGCGGCACGATGTGGCGCATTCTGGCCATGGGCGGGCTTGCCCTGGTCGGCTACTGGCTGCTGGGCATTCATTACGTGGCCCTGCTGGCCACCATCATCGGGCTTGCCGTGCTGGTGCCCTATGTGGGGGCCGCCATTGCCTTGTTGCCACTGGTGGCCATCGCCTATGGGCAATGGGGTCTCACGTCGATGTTCTGGTATGCCCTGCTGATCTTTGCCATCCTGCAGATCCTGGATGGCAACCTGCTGGCTCCCCTGATCCTCGCAGGCACCGTCGACCTGCATCCTGTGGCCATCATTGCTTCCATCCTGTTTTTCGGCGGCATCTGGGGCTTCTGGGGCATCTTCTTTGCCATTCCGCTGGCCACCCTGCTCAACGCGGTGCTGCTGGCCTGGCGCGAGTTGCAGGAGATGGTGGCCCATGAGCAGCAGCATACGTCCCAGTCCCCCTAGGTTGGGCATGACCTAGGACGAGAACGGGAATGCCCTAAAGCACTGACGAGGCGAAATCGGCCAACCTGGAACGCTCACCCCGGGTCAATGTGATGTGCCCGCTGCCTGGCCATTCCCGGAAGCGATCCACCACATAGGTAAGCCCCGAGCTGGTCTCGGTCAGATAGGGCGTGTCGATCTGGCTGAGGTTGCCGAGACAGACCATCTTGGTGCCCGGCCCGGCGCGGGTGAGCAGGGTTTTCATCTGCTTGGCAGTCAGGTTCTGCGCTTCGTCCAGGATCACATAGCGGCTCTGGAACGTGCGGCCGCGCATGAAGTTCAAGGAACGTATCTTGACGCGGTTGCGCAGCAGGTCCTCGGTGGCCGAACGACCCCAGCTGCCGCCATTCTTCTGGCCCTGGGTCAGCACCTCGAGATTGTCCATCAAAGCACCCATCCAGGGCGACATCTTTTCTTCCTCGGTACCGGGCAGAAAGCCGATGTCCTCGCCCACAGGGATGGTGATGCGGGTCATGATGATCTCCCGGTAGCGCGCCTCGTCGAAGCACATGGCAAGCCCTGCTGCCAAGGCCAGCAGCGTTTTGCCGGTGCCGGCAGCCCCGGTCAGGGTCACAAGCTCGATACTGGGGTCCATGAGCAGGTTGAGTGCCAGGCTCTGCTCCCGGTTGCGCGCCTGCACGCCCCATACCGAATGCCGGTGGCGGTAGTCCCTGAGGCGCTCCACGCACGCCATCCCTTCCTTGACCTCGCGCACGATGCCGTCGAAGGAGTCGTCCCCAGGAAAAGCCAGGCACTGGTTGGGCGACCAGCTGGCCACCCTTGGCCCTGCCACCTCATAGAAGATGCGCTCACCATCCTGCCAGGAACGCATGCCCTGACCATGGGTCTCCCAGAAGTCCTCGTCCAGCACATCGACGCCGGCAAACAGCAGATCAAGATCCTGGCGTGGCTGATCATTGAAGTAATCCTCGGCATCCAGGCCAGCCACCCGGGCACGGATCCGCAAGTTGATGTCCTTGGTCACCAGGACCACTTCCCGCTGGGGGTGGCGCTGCATCAACAGCTGCATGGCATCGAGGATGCCCTCGTCACCAGACCCCTGGCAATGGCAGAACAGGAGCTTGCCGGTGGGGCTGTAGCCATTGGCAAAGGAGGCCAACTCGGCAAGGCTGAGGCCATTGTCGATGTCCTGGTAGGATTTCTTGCTGACCAGGGTGTCGAGATACCTGCTCACCTGGCGCACATTGCGCGCCACCTCGGAAAGCCCCTTCTTGCTGGCATCCAGTTCCTGCAGCACCACCATGGGCAACACCACCCAATGCTCCGCAAAGCGGAACAGGGCGGTTGGGTCGTGCATCAATACATTGGTATCCAGCACATAGATGGTTTCGCAACCGGAAGAACTGCTGAAAGAAGGCACGGGCAAGTCGATCACGTCATCCTGTCAGTACAAGATATCCACAGCCTGCAGTACAGCCTGGGCATGCCCTGCCACGCGCACCTTGCGCCAGACGCGCCGGATGATGCCTGTCTCATCCACCAGGAAGGTGCTGCGCTCGATGCCGATGCTCTTGCGGCCATACATGGCTTTTTCCTTCATGACGCCCACCGCCGTGCACAGGCTGGCCTGCTGATCACTCAGCAAGGCAAAGGGCAGGGCCAGTTTTTCCCTGAAACGAACATGGACAGCCAGACTGTCGCGGCTGACCCCATAGAGCAGCACGTTGCGCTCCATAAAGGCGGCATGGTGCTCTGCGAATGATTGGGTTTCCTGGGTGCATCCTGGTGTGTTGTCTTTGGGATAAAAGTAGAATATCACACGCTGGCCCCTCAGCATCTCCAGGCTGACGCGTCCGCCATCGGTTGACGGCAAATCAAAGTCTGGAAATGGCTCGCCTGCATCCATGGCACCCTCACTGCAGCCACCACTTGTTCCATCAAGCGGAGCAATGTATCATGACCAATCGAAAAAACGCTGGAGCAGCTATGTTGCACGGAAGTCTGGTGGCTTTGGTCACCCCCATGCTGGATGATGGCACCATCGCCTGGGATGCGCTGGAGCGCCTCATCGCCCATCACATCGCCTCGGGCAGTGATGGACTGGTGATCGCCGGCACCACGGGGGAGGCCTCCACCCTCACCATGAAGGAACATATTACCCTGTTCAAGCAGGCAGTTGCCATGGCGGGGGGGCGTATCCCCATCGTCGCCGGCACAGGTGCCAATGCCACAGCAGAGGCCATCGAACTGTCCAGGGCGGCAGCCCATGCCGGCGCTGCCGCGGCACTCTCTGTCACACCCTATTACGTCAAACCCACTCAGGAGGGCCTTTTTCGGCATTACCAGGCTGTGGTCCAGGCCTCCGGTCTGCCGCATATTCTCTACAATGTGCCGTCACGCACGGCCTGCGACATGCTGCCGGAAACTGTTGCCCGATGCAGGGACATGCCGCTGGTCATCGGCATCAAGGAAGCCGTGGCGGACATGGCGCGCATCGATGCCCTGCGCACCCTGTGTGGCGCTGATTTCCTGATCTTTTCAGGCGACGATCAGACCATGCTGGATGCGCTGGCCCATGGGGCCAATGGGGTGATCTCGGTGAGCGCCAATGTGGCCCCTCGAGCCATGCACCTGTTGTGCCAGGCTGCGGTTGCAGGCCGCTGGGACGAGGCGCGCGCCATCGACCAGCGGTTGCAGCCCTTGCACAAGGCCATTTTCATGGAAAGTAACCCCATCCCCGTCAAATGGGCCTTGCAATACATGGGCCTGATCCCTTCGGGTATCAGATTGCCTCTCACCAGGCTCTCGTCCCGCTGGCACGAGACGCTGGCCAAGGTTTTGCAGCAATGCGCCGAGGCGAGTCGGTCGGTCAACCATGCCATCAGCTAAACGATGGCTCATGGCAACGAGTCTGGCAACCTGCCTTGCGGGCTGCGCTGGAGATCCCTGTCTGAAAGAGGCCATCTATGATCACCCGATAACGGCTCACGCCCTGCGCGCTCCTCCTGGGCTGGAATTGCCCCAGCCCGACCCCGAGATGGAGATTCCCAATGCGCCACCACGGCCGTTTCATGCCCCGCCACGGCAGCGTAGCGATGGCAGCTGCATCATCGAGCCCCCCAAGCTGCCCAATCCCAATGCAGCTGCCCATGCCTCACCTTGAGGCAGGTGGTGCGCGCTTTCCAGGGCCCAAGGACCTCCCCCGCCCATGACCTGATACCATCGTAGAAACAGGAGAGATGTCCGAGCGGTCGAAGGAGCACGCCTGGAAAGCGTGTATACGCCACAAGCGTATCGAGGGTTCGAATCCCTCTCTCTCCGCCATTCTCCCGATGGCCTACCTCTTGGCAGCGCCATCATGATATGCTCCTTGTCGAGGACAGACCAAGGTCAGTCATCGAGCCGCCCCAGAACTTGATCCAATCGAAGTAGAGGAATTCGCCATGGATGTATGGCAGGAACTGGAAAAGCGCGCCTGGTCGCATGCCCACAGCACGGCGTTGATCCAGAACGATGAACAGGTGTCCTTTCAGACGTGGCTTGCTCGCGCCCAGGGGGCACGGGCCCAGTTACAACGGCTGGGTATTCGGCGCGGTGATTCCGTCGCCTTGCTGTTGCCCAATGGCATCGAATTTGCCTATCTCTACTGCGCCATCCTGGGTGAAGGCGCCATTGCCACCCCCATCGATCATCGCATGGGCTTGCCGGAGCTGCGCCACATCCTGGCACGCACCAGATCCCGGCTGCTTTTCACCACCCCAGGCCACCCCCACCTCGAAGCCCTGCGGTCCATCCAGGACACCGTTCTCGTTGCCCGGGGTGATCCCGCCTTCTTCGCTCCGCCTGCCAGTCCACCGGCCATGCTCCCTGCCCAGGAAGAGGCCACGGCCCTTTACCTGCACACATCGGGCACCACGAGCCAGCCCAAGATCGTGGAGCTGACCATGGCTCATCTCGACGAATATCCCAGAGCCATGCGGCATGCTGCCCTGGTGGGAGAAAGCGATGTCTGGGGCATGGTGCTGCCCATGTCGCACATCTCCGGGCCCATTGATATCAATGCCATTTTGTCCCATGGCGGCACCATGGTGATCTTCGATCAGCTGACGCCCCAAAACATCCTGGGAGCCATCCAGCGCCACCGCATCACCCTGATCCATGCCGTCCCCCCCATCTTTCAGATGCTGCTCAAGGGCAACCCCACGGCCTACGATACCTCGAGCCTGCGCCTGCTGGCCATGATGGGCACCTCGGTGCCCATGCCGGTGATGCGCGCCGTGCAGGCCGCCTTTCCCCACGCCAGACTGCTTCAGGGCTATGGCTTGACCGAGACCTCGCCCTTGCTCACCCTGACGCCCTTTGATGAAGCCCAAGGCCACATGGACTCCATTGGCAAGGCGGTCGTGGGCGCGGAGCTTGCCATCATGGATGCGGAAGGCCGGCTGCTGGATGCCGGCGAGGATGGAGAGATCGTGGGACGCGGCCCCATGATCATGAAAGGTTATCTGGATGATCCAGCGGCCACCCAGGCCCGCTGGCGCCATGGCTGGTTTTGCACGGGTGATGCGGGGCGCTCCGATCAGGACGGCTTCTTCTACCATCTGGGCCGCCTCGACGACATGATCGTCACCGGGCAGGGGCTGAATGTCTTTCCCAGCGAGGTCGAGGCATGCCTGCTGGAACACCCCGATGTGCTGGAGGCAGCCGTGGTAGGCCGGCGTGATCGGGACCGTGGCGAAGAACTCCATGCCTTCGTGGTACTGCATACCGGAGCTGCGGTCAACGCCACGGAGCTGCGTGCCCACTGCATCCAGCGTCTGGCGAGCTACAAGGTGCCGCGACGTATGCACATCATGCCCGAGTTGCCCAAGAACGCCACGGGCAAGGTGGTCAAGAAGGCCTTGGCCGCTGGGTCATGAGGAACCATAGGCGGCCATGACTGCTTGCATCGCCTGGTGGCCGCCCTGGTTGATCATGACGGCGGCCCATGCCATGGCCTGGCCGCTGGCATGGCTCCCTCTGGGACGGTTGCAGACCGCTCATCGCAACATCATTGCGGCCTACCCGGATCTGGGCTTCCTGAAGCGCCAATGGTTGCTGTACCGATGCCTCGTCCATTGGCTGGCCACGGCGATGGAGGTCCTGCAGGCCGGCACACCATCGTGGAATGGGCGATGCTTGGCCAAACGCATGCATCTCGAGGGTCTCGACAATCTGGATCGGGCCAGAAAGCAGGGTTGCGGTGTCATCCTGCTCAGTGCGCATGTCGGCAATTTTCCATGGTTTGTCTTGCGCCTGGCTGTGGAAGGGTATCCGGTCTCGGTGCTCTACAAGGAACAACATGCCCTGCCTGCCCACTTCTTTCGGGGCATCATGGAGCGCTTCGGCATCGAGGGGCTGGCGGTGCAGGAAGGTCGCCACCAGGCCACTCGCCAAGCCCTGCGCTCCTTGCGCAACGGCCGGGTACTCTTCATCCATATGGACCAGGGTAGGCGCCATGGCGAGATGGTGCGCTTCATGGGAAAGATGGTGCGCCTGCCGGCAGGTCCCGCAGTACTGGCGGCCGCATCGGGGGCTCCCTGCCTGCCAGCCTTTACCTGGCGCACAAGGTTATGGCATGTCGCCCGCATTCATCCACCCCTGGCGTTGATGCAGAAGCGTACCCAGCAGGGACTGCAGGCCAATCTGCAAACCATGGCCAAGGTGCTGGAACAGGTGATCCTGGAACATCCCACCCAATGGCTCTGGATGCACCGCCTGTTCAAATGGAGCGTTGCCCATCCCAGTTGCGAGAACACATCGCTGCAAGAAATCCCATGACCAGTGGTGCTACAGCAATCGCTCATGCCGTGGTGGTGTTATGCACCGTCCCGGACCAGCAAACCGCCCAGGCGCTGGCTCATGCGCTGGTCAGCGAGCATCTGGCCGCGTGCATCAATATCCTGGGGCCCCTGTCGAGCATCTACCAATGGGATGGTCAGCTTGAGCAGGCCACGGAGCATCTGCTGATCATCAAGACCACCACCACCGCCTATCCACAGCTGGAGGCCAGGCTCAGCGCCCTGCACCCCTATGAGGTGCCGGAAATCATGGCCCTGCCGGTCTCACAGGGAGCGGGTTCCTATCTGCACTGGCTGTGCGCCAGCACCATCAAACCCTCTGCCTAGGGCATCACGAGCATCGAGACGAGCTCCACAAAAGTGGAGCTGGGCTTTGCCATTCCTGGCGACATGGAGCCTGTTCTCTTGCATTGCAAGCTTGGCTCAGATATGGTCCAAGGCGTGGATCGTTTGGTCGATTGAGGTGTTTCCTCATGAATCAGAAAACCTTCTCCTTGGCCAGGATGGCCTTATTGCTGCTTTTGGCAGGCCCTGGATCAATCAACCAAGCGTTTGCCAATGATGATCTGCTCCAAAAGGCGCAGCAGATTTTTGCGCCTTTGCCTCGAGATATGGCAACCAAGGCATACCCTTTATCGCCAGAAAAAATCGAGCTGGGCCGTAAGCTTTTTTTTGACCCCAGGCTCTCCTTGGATGGCACGATCTCCTGCTCGACTTGCCATTTGCCACAGTTTTATGGCACCGATGCCCTGCAAAAAAGCATTGGTGTTTTGCAAAGACCAAACCACAGAAACGCACCGACGGTTTTCAATGCCGCGCTCTATCCCATTCAATCGCGCTGGATAGGTGATCGGGAAAGCATCGAAGCACAGGCCCAGGACTCTTTGACGGGCAAAACCACGATGGGCAACCCGAATACTGAAGCCGTGATCGAAAAGCTCAACCATCTGGGCTATGCAAAGGCGTTTGAAAAAGCCTTTCCCCAGGAAGAAAAGCCAATCACACCAAAAAACTGGGGGATTGCCATCGGTGCTTTCGAGCGTACCTTGACGACACCAAGCCCTTTTGATCGCTATCTGGCAGGCGATGAACATGCTTTGGATGCACAAGCCAAAGCAGGCCTCAAGGCATTTATGGAAACCGGATGCATCGCTTGTCATAACGGGGTTGGCCTGGGCGGTGGCAGTTTCCAGAAATTTGGGGTTTTTGGCGAGTACTGGCAAGAAACCAAAAGCCAGGAAATTGATCAGGGTCGCTTTGCTTTGACCGAAAAAGAAAGCGATCGCTATGTTTTCAAGGTCCCGAGCCTGAGAAATGT
>WOYI011365679.1_pt6 | contig 34899 bp, 24 predicted proteins | sample 6423411 | NCBI WGS metagenome assembly WOYI01 (sample SAMN13441803, study PRJNA592873) | oil field metagenome | biome: oil field; feature: oil-well bore; material: oil-contaminated soil; isolation source: oil-contaminated soil from oil-well borehole | place: Germany: Wietze | collected 2016-10-18 ...
GTGTCAGGCTGACGTCTTCCGCCGCTTTGACATTATTGACCGTGGAAGACGATATATCCTCTATATTCACGTCTCCTGCAGTCGAAATTACATTGCTTAGACCGGAATCGCTTACTTCCGATACGGTTATACTCCCGGCTTCGGCGCTTAAATCCGCAAGCGTGGAACCACTGATATGTGTCAGGCTGACGTCTTCCGCCGCTTTGACATTATTGACCGTGGAAGACGATATGTCTTCTATATTCACATCTCCTGCAGTCGAAACGATATCTGCCAGATCAGAGCCGGTTACCATATTTATGATAATACTTCCGGCCAAAGCTTCTATGCCGCTTATCGTGCTGTCTTCCGAGTCAACTATACGTATATCCGTCTCCGCGGACAGATCGGAAGCCGTTAAATCCTTGTTATTCTCTATATGCAGCGTTTCTCCCGCTGCTATCCTGGACAGCTTAACATTCTCGTTTAAGCCGGCAATTATCAATCCTTTATTCGCCTGGGAATCGGTAATACTCGATCCTTCACCAAACTCCAGATTTTCAATCCTTGTTGTCATACCCTCTGTGGTAAGTTCGGTAGCTTTCGGCAGGGTCAAGGCTTCCTGCTCTGTCCCCAGTTGAACATCAACACCTTCGGCATGCTGCTGGCCGGGCGCGCCTGTTCCGGCGGCAAAGATGATCGCCGGGTCTTCGCCGGCTGCTTCCTCCTGGACTTCATCAAGAGACTTAATAGCAGCGTAATCCTCCGATACTTTGCCTTTAGCTATGTTGGCGGTATCACTTGTAAAGGCGATAACCCGCGTACCCTCCAGCTCGCCTGCGGGATTATCCCGAAAAGCGCTGCTTATCAAACAAAGGGACATCGACTCACAGATGTATTCTGGTTCAACGACATTCTCCTGCCCGATGCCGGCGTCGCCTTCCTGCAGCTGTGCAAGCAGGAACTGGGCGGGTTCATAGTTTGAAGTATGCTCCAATGCCAGTGAACATAACTCCAGGGCCTTATCGAACTCCCCGATCTTGCTGTATGTTTCTCCCATAAGAGTAATCAAAGAAGCATCCACCAGATTGCTTAAAGGGACGCCTTGTTCCGTATTAAAAGCCAGTTCGAATTCTTTTGCCGCTTCGGTATATTTCTCCGACGCCTTGGCATAATCACCGTTAGTCTCGGCGCTCTCTGCTTCCAGGAATTTCTGGTTTCCTATGGACATTGAATATGCCGAATAGATCTGTTTGCTCTCTGTGCTTTCCGTAACCGTCTCAGCTTCAAGCAGTTTTCTGCCTGCATCCAGCCAGGAATATCCTTTATCCCACTCCTGGCTTCCGGCTTTGCCGCCGGCAAAACTCTGTCCTGCCTGCTTTAATACCGCGGAATGAGCCGATTCAGAACCTCTTGTCAGACCGTCTGCATTATTATCCGTCAGGAAGTCGCTATCTTGAGACTCCCGGAACGTTTTTACTCCGAGGTAATAGAATGCGGCTTCGTATTCCGCTTGTGTGGCGTCTTTACCCAACACATTGCTTATATTTGCGATGGTTTGCGCGGGAATGAATAAAGTTTGACTGTTTGTATCATAAGAAGCGCTAAAGGTATCCCTTGGGGTCAATGAAGAGAAAGAAGAGAAGGAAAAACTTGGTATATTGTTGGTTACCACTATATTGAAAGAAGGGACGGTTGGCGCGGTATTCGCGAAGACATAATTAAAAGAAGACGAAAGAGTGGAATAAACGAACGAAAAGCTTGTGGAAGGAAGCGCAAACGAACTCCCCGCTGAATAATCAGAAAGAAAACTGCTGAAATTGCTGTAAATACTGCTTTTCCCGGTAGAACTCAGAGAACTGGGCGCGGAACTTAAATAGTAGGGAGAATAGTCGGAATATCTGTTGGCTGAATACCAGGAAGAGCTCCCGGAAGGAATGGCGCTGCTTGTCCCACTGCTCCTGCCTGTCGAGAAACTACTGCTTCTGGAGCCGCCCCAGGATACCCCGCCGTATGACCCGCTGCTGCCTGATGACGCCTGGGCACTGGCAGCCGCGCCCCAGCTATATCCCCAAGCGATGGCAATGCTGCTCCCTTTTTTATTAAGGAAAGCCGCCAATTCCGGCAAAGACCTCGAGATTGATAGTATTTCGCACCCTTTATTAAGGTAAGCGAAAAGGACGGAGGAATCATTCCCAATATCGGCCTTTCCGGCTGTTGTATCAATGACGACCCTTTTACCGGTGCTGGCATCTTTAATTGTCAATAATGCGTGCCCTATATTTCTCGCTTTATCCTTAATTAATACGATCTCGGGATCAAGGCCGAGGCCGCTGGCGGCTCTAAACAAATAAACGCTTCTATCCAAACAATCGGTAGGAATGCCTAAAGTAGCTACAACAGCCTGCCGCGCTTTTAAGCTGTTAAGATCGCAGTAAAAACTATCCGAGGTGGGTTGATATACGGTTGATGCCATTTTCCGCAATTCATATAGAAATGCGGTCATCTCTTGATACGGTTGATTTTCTGCTGATTTTTCAAATGATACGGTAGGCTGATAGCGGTATTGCCGGACCGGGTTATCTATGATACGGTTGGTTTCCTGTCCTATGGCTCCATTGCCGGTGCTTTCCTCCAGCGGGTTCTCTGTGATACGGTCAGAGCCTTTCCCTTGGTATGCAGTATCACTCTTGATACGGTTAGAAGCAACAACTACATCATAATTTACTATTGTATTGGTTATTTCGGCGTGGGCAAAAGGAAAAAGAATAGATGAGAAATTAGTATATATCTCATTAAATGTATCAAATAGACTTTTCTTTACAGGTGTCTGGTTTTCTTGGGATGAAGGAATATTACGGTTGGCGGTAACAGCCGGGGGCAGAATAAAATCCGTTCTGGCGGCCCAGGTAACTTCCGAGAAAGCGAAGATACCGGCGACTGCCAAAGCGACAGCTTTAAGCCAGAGTTTCCCCCTCCAACTACTCATTTCTCCCCCTACACACCCTTGTGATACACCCTTAAAACACCCCCTAATTAACAAAAAGACCGAGCTTTTGATACAAAGCCCGGTCCATAAAGAGAGAATAATCCTTTCTTGGATCCGTGGCTTTCCTATTCTAAGCTCTCAGAATAGGCTTACTTAGATGTAAGTTTACTGCAAAACGATTAAAAAATGTTTTGAAAAACTTTCACCTACTTAAATTATAATGTCCGGCCAGGAAATTGTCAAGGAAAGAATCTTACTTTTGTTTCAACTTACGCTACAGGCTGGGGAGTATTAGAATGACGGTATTTACGCATATATTCACGCATATACTCCCGTCGCTGGGGGGCATGGTTCTTCGCGTATTCGCGCAGGTAGTCACGGTGGGCAAGTCTCCATAATTTAACGTATCTATAGCGGTTTTCCTGCCATACCTGGTCCTGGCCATGACAGCGAAAATAGTCCGGATTCCGCTCCCTCCACGCCCGTTCATTCATAAGCTGCCTGAGATGCTGGCACTCCGGAGAAGAACAGGTTTGTTGAGAACGGTTGTATTTACTCGGAGAAAACTCACTATTGCATATTTTACATCTCATAGAAAAAAATATAACACACAAAGGGTCGGCTGTCAAGACGACCGGAGAGACATACGGCCTTGTTTAATACCGCCAACCGTATCATAAGTATTGTAAGTATCATAAAAAGTCTTGACAAGAATATTTGTGTATAATATACTTTTAGTCAAATATATGATATGCTTACAACGCGCCAAATCAACCGTATCATATCTCAAAATCTTATGCGCCGGAAACCGCTGATACACTTGTTGGCGTTTTTTGTTCTGGCCTGCGGACTGCCTGCCGTATTCGGCAATATAGAACCCAACTCCGCCTATTTGACCCTCCTGCAGGAAAAGATATACTCCCAGCTTATTTATCCCCCTAAAGCGGCTGTCCAGAATCTGGAAGGGATCGTTAAAATCAAACTTCTTTTGTCAAAAGACGGCAGGATCAAAAACATAGATATTGCCCAATCTTCAGGATATCCTTTACTGGATGCCGCCGCGATCTTAAGCGCGCGCAACGCCAGTCCTCTGCCGATCCCTCAGGGATACAACAGCAGCAAGGATCTCCAGGTCATTGTCCCAATAACGTACAAGAATTCTGCCGCCGTTCAAGACATCCGCCGGGATATAAATGTTTCTTCAGAAGTCGGTTTACCGCCCAGCCTGCCTTTCAACAAAAACCAACCGGGCTCTGCGCAGCCGAAGGCAAAGCCGCCGTCATCTTCCCAGGCAACTAGAACCGCCGGCTCGGCTGTCGAACCAAAAGTTCTGCAGAAACCTGTAACCCAGGAAACGGAAGACGAAATTAACCGTTTTATGAACATCGCGGTAAAGAGCAACGAACCCTCCCAGGTTGCCAGGGAAGAAATAGAATTGGCGCAGATAAAAGTCATGGAGGCGGTAAGGAATATTTATCCGGCCATAAAGATACTCGGATACAATACTACCGGTGAAGTTTATAAAGTGGAATACGAAGAACGGGAAGCCAAACTTCAGATCGATCAACCTATATATTACGGGGACCGGCTCAGGAATACCTACCTGCAGGCAAAGACCAACTTGGATATTACCAAGAAAAACTATGACCGCCTGCGCATAGATACGATGAATAAAACTGAAACCGCTTTCTACAACCTCGTGGCGGCAAGAATGAACCTCGCCGCCAAAGACGCCATTAAAGAAGAGGCCAATGAGACAGTGGACCAGGTACAAAAGCTGTTCGACGCCGGGATGATAATCCCGCTTGAGCTCATCACCGTCAAAAACTGGTATAATCAGATAATATTCCAGATGAACGGGATAAAACAGGATTTGTTCATGGCCGAACTGACCTTCAAACAAGTCCTTAACGTCCAAGACAATCCTTTTATAAGCACCGACGAGCTGGAAGCCAGGCGCCTGGATCTCAAGCTTGAAGACTGCATTAAAGCCGGGTTACAGCACCGGCCGGAGCTGGCTTTGAGCGAATTAATGATAAAATTCCAGGAATACGGACAGCGCATAGAAAAAGGCAAGAATTCCTTTACCGTTGATCTAAGCGGTTCATACGGTTATTACGAAGGCGCCTACAAAACCGAGTCGATGAGGGACGCAAATAACTGGTATGTGGGGCTGAAAGTCAGTAAACCCTGGGGAGCCAGCACGATCAACAGCTCGGTCACCTCCGAATCCAGCCAGCCGAGATTCGGACAGACCTCGCCCACGAAATCCACCACCGGGAACTTCGAGCTTAACGTTATGGATAATATAAAGCGCATTTACGACAGAAAAAAGTCGGATATAGATTTGCACCGCTCCATCAGCGATAAAGACCAGACGGTAAAAACCATAACCTTCGAAATTCAGGACGCTTTCCTTAATTACCAAAAGGCGCTCCTCCAATTGAATGCCACAGAAACAGAAATGGAATTCCGCAGAAAAGAGGCGGAAGTGATAAAAATACGCTCCCGGGTCGCCGAAGTAGCCCTCTCCGAATCAATGGAGTCGCTCTACAATCTTTGCGACGCCCAGACCAAGTATTTCCAGGCTCTTGCCAATTATCATATATCTCTGGCCAATCTGAAAAAAGCCTGCGGTTACGGAATAAGAATCTAACTCCCCTGCCCTTGACCCTCCCTTACCTATATATAGATAACCCTCGCTTGTTCTGCCTTCAGGCAGATTTTACAGGCCGGTTCCTGCGCAAAAAAAAAGCTAACCGATAGGCAGAATAGGCTATGAATTTTTAATTTAAGCATTATTAGGAGACGCGCAATTTAATGTTGTTGCTGTATCCTTCTGTAGGTTTGGACATTACGTATAATTTAACTTCTGTAAACTAAAACAATAGCTGACAAAAAGACTTGAAATTCTTGTGGAAATAGTGTATATTTTATGTGTTAGTTAATACTTTTAAAAAGTATTGCTTATCCTTCGATATGTCCGGCGTATCCCCTACACCGGACAGTAGCCACGGATCGTAAAGGATAACGTATGAGCAATACGTTATTCATTGATTTTGTCGTCCGGGTTACCTTGAGAAGGAAAAAGGTAAAACCCGGATTTTTTCTTGGGGAAAGGTAAAGATATGTACTGCAGAAAGCCATACAGATTGTGGAAAATAGCCTTTTTAGCCTTTTTCTTCGTGGCTTTGACTTCAGTTAACTCCCCCGCTGCCGTAGAAGAATATACCCCCGAATATCTGAACGGCAAAAGCTACTGGGATTATATCAACAAGGTCATCACATCCGGGTATTCCCCGGATGTTTTCGTTAAGATAGACCGCCGTAATATGGAACGGGTCGAAAAGCAAAAAGTCATAGATTCGGTGCTTAGATACGCCACAGCGGCGGCGCCGATCTCCAGTTCAGGCGTGGACCTGGCAGAATACCTGCGTCAGGAAGCCTCAGCCAATATAACCAAGACCGTGGTGGATAACCGCCAGCAGCGGGAAAAGAACGCCGCCGCCAACGGGGAATTCAATTACATACCCACCAGCGACGGGGGCACGGATTATTTTACCGACGGTCTGCTAACCACGAGCGTGAACCATGTGAAGATAGACGAACTCGGCAACCGAAGTTTGAGCTCCATGCGCAACATGAAATACAACGATGACCGCCTTCTGGTAAGCTACACCGGAGAAAAACTCGACAATCTCGATAATAAAACTACGTTCTCCTGGACCGGCAGTTATCTGCCGGGTTCTTTATTTTACGCCACCGCCGAAACCAACGCCTATAAGAGCTACGCCACCTATAATATGAAAGAAGTGGACCCGGGCGGAAATATTACGGACACGCAATGGACGGCCAACAGCTACAACCAGAATAAGAAATTGGTGCTTTCTTTCAGCCAGAAAACTACGGACAGCGTTTACGGCACGAGCGAATTCACCCGCTCCAACATCGAGTATGCCGACGGACATATAGACCGTCCTTCCTATTATTACGAAGAAGGCGTGGGCACGGACGGGCTTTCCTATACCTCGGAACGCAAAGACATACAGTATAACGGGCGCGGACAGGTAACCTATTTCGACGACACCACGCGGGTGGACTACAGCAGTGTGTCGGCTGAACCGGAAGCCGGGGAAGGAAACATCGTCACCACCCATACCACAGCCAGCTTTAATTACCGCGAAGACACCCCTCATCCCTTCGGAGAAGACATCGAACCTATGGCCATGCGCCTTGAATCCAGCAGCGTTACCTCGACGGTAACCAGGGCCGACGGATCTTTCCAGAAGGATTACACGACGACAAAATACGTGTATGACCAGGACCTCAAACTTACAGGCGCCTCCAGTACCACTACCTTCAACGGCCAGGTTGCACAATGGTATCAATATACAGACTCCGAAGGCAACATCCTGACCAAAAAAGAAGACGGCACCTATTCTTACATCAATGACGACGAAGAGGAGGTCGGCGTAGATGCCGCGGACGTGATCAGCACGCTTAAAGACGGAGATACCTATAACGGCACCAGCGCCACCGAGATGGAAATACTCTACGGTAAACCGATGGCAAAGTCCACCACTACCACGACAAGCTATACCAATGCCGATGACGGATGCAACTATAAAACCGAGACTTCTACCGTCACATACAACAACGCCCTTGTGCGCAATCTACAGCGTGTCATCTCCGGCACGGAAGAAAGCACGACTTATCAGCCTTATCTCGATCCGGACAAGGAACACCTGGAAACTACCCATATAGTCACGACCTACACATACGATCCTGACACCGCCAACCTTACCGGAGTCTCCGGCAGCGGCACAAAAACAGGCTATATATATTCAAGCACTACCGGTTGGCATGACCAGTATACAAACGACATAACCAAGAAATATGAAATAATCCTCGGAAAACCGGTAATGATTGGATATTCCGATAAATAACAGGAATAAATGGCTATTTTATTCGAAAGGAGAAACAAATGAAAAAAAGTATTTTACTGGCACTGACGACGGCGTTCATTCTTCTTGGGATAGGGAGTTTTGTAAACGCTGCTGATGACACCACCAGCATCGTCAGCACGACCACGAAGATGGTGATAACGGTGGAGAATGTCTTTAATAACCGCGGCGTGCAGATCAGCGGCACAGAAACCACCACCACAACCACCTCATCCGTTAACAGCAAAAATGAGACTTCGACTACGGTAACGACGCAAACCGTAAATTTCGAATGGCGCGGTGGAAGTATAAAAGTCGCGACCATAGACGGCACATCAAAGACAACCGGCACGGATGATTCCTCGTCCGATACGACATTTACCATTACTTATCAATACGAAGACGGCACCGGTAAATTAAAAGGCGCCTCCGGCACCTCAACTACTACAGGCGACAGCGGTAAAGATGCTGACAATAAAGAAATCGGCACTTATAAGACCTCGACGACCGATTCTTATACCATCCGCAACGGCCAGGCGCTGCGCACCAAATCCGTGACAACCGGAGAAAGTTACGGTTCGGACGGCACCAAAAAAGGCGATATAACGCAAACGAGCACAACCGAGTATAAACTGATCGCCGGCACATGGCAGACCATAAAAGAAACCACCGCTTCCAAGAACACCGGAGTGGACGGCAGTTCAGAAAGCGTCACCAGGGTTAAAACCTATACCCGCGATGAAAACGGCATTATCACCAACGTTGCGCAAACAGCCACAGGAACAAGAGTTGCGATAGGCGGTACGAGCGGAACGGTAACTTTAGGCATGACAAATTATGAAGCTACTTTCGCCTTTGATGAAGAAGGCGGCTGGTATCAAGCGAAAGAGTATTACAAATGGGAACAAGGGGCTTCCGGAGAAGAGCCTTCAGATGATGACGCCGCTTCGGAATAATTAATAAACGTCACGTAAGAAAACAACCAGGTCGCGCAATGAAAAGGATGCCTACGGTGTTTGTGGCGGTCAAGAAAGAGTCCAGAAAAACAGCTCAACGCGGAATGAGAGAGAAAATCATCCGCAGCCAAGTAGAGAACATCTGGGCGGAGACCATGAAAAGACGCGTGAAGCTCTTCAAGGTCACCAGGAGCGCGATCATGGAGATGTAACAAATACTTTTCACCCGTTGCGGTTCGATTAAAGGGAGGGAGCCAAAACCCCCTCCCTTTTTTCTTGCAATACTCTCTGTTTATGTTAAACTAATTCAATAAGTTAAACTGAATTATCCTGTTTTTAAAAACCTATAGAAAGGAGCAATATGAAGACTACCATTTCTCTATTTTGTTTAATCTTTATTTCTTCTCTTTTTTGCTCTGTTCAGCCCGCGGCCGCTGAAAACAACATTAAACAGCCGGCCGCCGACGCGCCCGCCAAAGACGTCCAGATCCAGGTAACCGGAAAGGTCAGCGTAGAGAAAATCCAGAATAATAAAGACCGTATATGGTTTACCGACCTGCAGGGAAAAAGCTATAGGCTTTCCGGAGAGCTTTCCGGAAAACTTAAGGATAAGTTCACAGAGCTCGGAGAAAACAATCTCTTCTCCCTGAAGATCACTCCCGACGGGAAATTCAGTCTTTCCTGCGAGAAGACCCAAACTTATGTTTTCAACGACAAGAATGAAAAGACCCTGCAGATAGACGCTAAATGCATACGCGCTTATTTCGCCAGGATCGACGCCATCCTTTCCGCCAAACGCAGCGATAAACCCGGGCCGGAGCCTATCCGGGACACAGCCGAAGAAAGGAACCTTATAGTATCATCAACCCCGCAGAAATCCGGCATAACAAACCCTTTCACCATCGGTGAAATATACGGAAAAATAAGCGAAATAAACCTCAATTCTCCTTTTAAAACGTTGACCGTAACCAACAGAAACTCCTCCGACGCGCTCAAGAAGATCTCCGCGATCATAACCCAGAACACGCGCATCGTCAAGAAGATAGGCACGGCAGAACCGATCATTCTCCTGCCCAACGCGTTGTCGGTTGGACAGGAAGTGACCTTGGTTTACGCCCGTGACGAGCTCAAGAACGAAGCTTTATATATTACCATCACCAAGGAATAACGTCGAAATAACGCTCCATATCCGCCCGGCTCACCGGGCGGATGTCTTTTTCATACAACCTCTTAATTTATGTCGATTTCCAGGCTCGCGATACACCGCCCGGTGACAACCTTGATGGCTTTCCTCGCGCTGATACTGCTTGGATTGATATCCTGGTCCAGGCTGCCGCAGGAGCTTTTTCCCTCAATAGCCTATCCTCAAATAACCGTGGTCACTTCCTACCCTAACGCGGCCCCGGAAGAAATAGAGAATCTCATAACTAAAATCATAGAAGAAAGCGTGGGGACGGTAAACAACGTCAAACGCATCAGTTCGATCTCGCGCGAAGGGCTGTCCCTGGTAATGGTCGAGTTCAACTGGGGCACCAATATGGACTTTGCCGCCTTGAACGTGCGCGAGAAGATAGACCTCATCAAAGAGCGCATCCCGAGAGAATCGCAGGAACCGGTGGTAATGAAATACAACCCCTTCGACCTGCCGATAATGAACCTGGCGGTGACCGGCCCGTATTCTTCGCTTGAACTGCGCGAAATGAGCCGCAAATACATCAAGGACGGCATCGAGAAGGTCGAGGGCGTGGCCTCGGCCGTCATCACCGGCGGCGACGAGCGCGAGATCCTGGTGGAAATAGACCAGCCGAGATTAAGGGTCTCCCAGATATCCATAGTCTCGGTAGTGGACAGCATAAAATCAGCCAACATAAATTACCCCGCCGGCACCCTTAAAGAGAATTTCTACGAATATCTTATCCGCACAATGGGAGAATACCAGAAGGTCTCGGAGATAGCCGAGACCCCCACCGCCCTTGAGGTCCCGGAAGAGGCTGCCGAAACCCTGCAGCAGAAGGAGAAACTCGAAAAAAAGGCGCGCAGGCTGGTCTTTCTCAAGGATATCGCAAAAGTAAAAGACAGCGTCAAGGAAACATCGAGTATTTCCCGTTATAACGGCAAGGAAAGTATCTCCATCGTCGTCCGCAAACAATCCGGCAGCAATGCCCTGAAAGTCGCCCAGGGCATACGCAAGGAGATAACGAAATTACAACAGGAAAAACTGCCCAAAGGCGTGAATATCCAGGTGACCTACGACCAGTCGCAGTTCATAAACGAAGCCGTCTCCAACGTTACCGGTTCTGCTCTGCAGGGGGCATTGCTGGCTTTCTTGGTGCTGCTTTTCTTCCTGCGGGAGATAAAGTCTTCTTTGGTCATCACCTTCTCCATCCCCATTTCCATCATGACCACCCTGTTTCTTATGTATTGTTTTAAGATAAATATGAATATGATGTCCTTAGGAGGCTTGGCGCTCGGCATAGGCATGCTGGTGGATAACTCCATCGTGGTCATCGAAAACATCTTCCGGCACCGGCAGATGAACAAAACCTTCAAAGAGGCCTGCGTGGACGCCTCGGAAGAGATGCTCGCGCCTATAATCGGTTCCACGTTGACGACCGTTGCGGTCTTCCTCCCTTTCGCCTTCGTCTCCGGTATCGCCGGCCAGATTTTCAAACAATTGTCCCTGACCATCACCTTCGCCTTGACGGCTTCCATCCTGGTAGCCATAACTCTGGTCCCGGTTCTCATCTCCCTTTCCATCTGGAGAAGGGACGGCCGGGCCGCGGCAGAACCCCGGCAGAGAAATATCCCGGTTTTCGACAAGCTGGAAGAAGCGATCGTCTGGGGAATAGACCGCAAGGAAAAAGTGGTGGTGCTGGCCGGCGTCCTGTTCGTCGTAAGCCTCGGAATACTCGCTATCCAGGAAAAACAATTTATGCCGAAAGTGGACCAGAGACAATTCATCATCAAGATCGACATGCCTCCGGGGACCACCCTTAAGGCCACCAACGCTATAGTGCACAGGTTTGAGTCCGCCCTACTCGGATTCAAGGAGACACAAGACGTCACGGTAAACATCGGCTCAAGCGAGGACAAAAATTCCCTGGAAGAGACGGCGGTACAAACCCTCGGCAGCCATCAGGCGCAGATACTCGTCAACCTCAAGAAGAAAGCCAGAGGGCTGCCCTTTCTGCCTTCCGGCATACGCTCCACCGACGAAGTAATCCAGCAGTTGAAAAATACCGCCGAAAAAGGCGACCTTGAAGGCGCCTCGGTGGAATACGTTGCGCAGGAGACGTCTCTCGGTTCGGCGGTAGAACAGGGAGCGCCTATCGCGATAGAAATAAAAGGCCCGCAGATATACCGGCTTACCGATATCGCCGCCGGACTGCAGTCCGACCTGCGCAAGATAAAAGGTATCTACGGCATAAAGAACAGCATGCCTGCCGCGAGCCCGGAAACAAAACTGCATATTCTGAAAGACAAGGCGTCTTTATACGGCCTTTCCGTGCGCGACATAGCGGTTACCGCGCAGGTGGCGCTGAAGGGCTATGTCGCCACGAAATTCAAGGATAAAACCAATCAGGAGGATATCGACATCCGTATCCGCCTGCGTCACGAGGACCGGAGCGAATTAAGCAACCTGCGCCGCATCCTCATCCATTCCCCGCTGGGATTCGACATCTCCATGTCCGACGTGGCTTATCTGACCAAAGGAACCGGGCCCACGGAAATTAAACGCATCGACCAGCAGAGAAGCATCGTCATCAGCGCAAATGTTTATAAACGGGGGATCGGGGAGGTCAACCGCGCAATAGACAAGATCATAGCGGCAAGAACGGTTTCCCTTCCCAAGGAATACGCTATCGAGCTGGCCGGCGAACAGCAAAAAATGCAGGAGTCGTTCCAAAGCCTGGCCTTCGCCCTTATACTGGCGATCACCCTCGTGTATATGATCATGGCCGCCGAATTCGAATCCCTCTGGCAGCCGCTGTTGATAATGTTCACCGTCCCTCTTTCCCTTATAGGCGTGGCTTTCTTCCTTTTCATAACCAATACCCCTTTAAGCGTGGTCGCCTACCTGGGCATCATCATGCTGGGCGGCATTGCCGTCAATAACGGTATAGTGCTTATAGCATTCATCAACGATCAGTATAAACAGGGGTATTCCCCTTACAACTGCGTCATAGAGGCCAGTAAAACCAGGCTGCGCCCGATCCTGATGACTTCTTTAACTACTATTCTCGGCCTTCTGCCTCTGGCGCTCGGCATCGGAGAAGGCGCGGAATTACAGGCCCCTATGGCCCTGACCGTAATGGGAGGACTGCTTTCCGCCACTTTTCTTACCCTGGTGGTTATCCCTTCGATATTCTTGATAGTCGTGGAAAGGATATCCGGCGTGCAGGCCAGGCGGCCGGAGCAGGCTCCGGTAAAAGACGAACCGCTTATCAACCCGGAACTGGAGACGCTATTGAAAGCCAGAGAAGGACATAAAGAACAAACTGCTTTACCGCAGGCCGCTTGCCCGCCGGAAGAACAGCCGTCATCCGAGCAGACACAGCGCCCCGTGATCAACGACTTGAAAAAACGGATACCTTTCGAGGAGGTGCCGGTACCGGCAGCGCACCGCCTGCCTCCGATTACCCCGTCCACAGCTTATCAGCCCGACAAGCCTTCTTCCGAAGCCGCGCCGGCGCAGAATCAACCCGGCGAACAGGGGATTTTGCCGGCGGCCCCCTCTTTCTCAAAAGAAGATACCGGGATAAATCCCATACTTCCGGGAAAAGAATCGGGGAAACCTCCGCAGGAAAACAAGGGAATCCCGTCCAAAACACCTCCGGACAATACGCCTGTCATACAAACGGAGAAAAAATCTCCTCCGGCGCAGATAAAAGAAGAGAAGAAAGAACCGGCTAAAGCTTTCCCGGTATCCAAACCTGAACTGCCGCCGGAAGAAAAAACGCCTTCTCTTCCCCGTCCTGCGTCCGTAAAACAAGAGGCTCCCCGGAAGGCCAAGGTAGAGATGCCGCCGCCCCCGGCTATGGAATATAATATAAACCCGCGCCAGAAAGACCTTCTGGAAAGATTGAAGAGCATAAAGAAGATAACGCGGAAAGAATACGCTGAGATGTTCAACGTTTCCATTCCTACCGCGGCGCGTGATTTGAAGGAATTGATGGATAAACAATTGCTGAAGGCCGAAGGGCCGCTCGGGCCGGGACGCTGGTACGAACCGGTATAACAACCGGTAAATTGCGTTACGGAGATAACGCTACGCCCCCGGCAGAATTACGTCTTCCCTCCGTCCGGCATCGATACGACGGGAACGCTTGGGCTCCCGCAACAAAACATTATCGCTGAACAAGAACGGGCTTAGTATGAGTTTACCGGGGTTCTCGGTCAACAGGCCGACCTTCATATCGATGCTTTTCGCCGGCATCATCATAATCGGGGTGATCGCCCTGAAGATGCTGCCGGTGGAGATGATGCCGAACATAAGTTACGGCGATATCACCATAAATATAGACGTGCGCGGCGGCATCCCCGCTTCCGAGATAGAGAACCGCATCTCCAAACCGGTGGAAGAAGCGGTCAGCTCCGTTTCCCATCTAAGAAACATCCTCTCCATATCCAAAGAAGGCAACGCCACCATTATCCTGGAATTCGAGCCCGGCACGGAAATGAATTTCGCCGCCCTGGAAGTGCGCGAGAAATTCAACCGTATCCGCAACAAACTCCCCAGAGAGATAGAAAAACCCGTCATCGCCAAATATGAATATATGGACGTGCCGATAATGATATTGGCCGTTACCAGCGACCGCCGTTCCCCGGAACAACTGCGCAAAATAGTCGATGAGCGGATAAAAGACCGCATTCAAAGGATAGAAGGTATAGCCAGGGCTGAAGTGGTCGGCGGCCGCGAAGGCAAGATCATAATCGAGATAGACCAGTACCGCCTGCAGGCATACCAGCTTTCCATAAATAGAGTGGTGGACATCATAAACCTTAACAATTCAAACCTCCTGGCCGGAGAAATTAAAAGGGCCAAGGACAAATATCTGGTAAGGACCATCGGAGAGCTGGAAAGCCTGGAGGACATCGCCAACCTGGCGGTGGCGACAACCAAAGAGGGCTCGGTGGTCCGCCTGAAAGATATAGCAAGCATCAAGGATTCTTTTCTCGAACCCACCGCCTTTGCCAGGCTGAACGCCCAACCGGTAATCTCCATTTATATCCAGAAAGAGTCGCTGGCAAACACGGTGCAGATCTCCAAGGACGTGAACAAGGAAATAGAAAACCTGAAACGCAGCCTGGAGAGCGATATAAAGCTTTCCTTGATCTCTAACCAGGCGGACATAATCCAGCAAGCCGTCAATCAGGTAAATTCCTCCCTGATCACCGGAGCCCTGCTGGCGAGCTTGATACTTTTCATCTTTCTCTGGGACATCCGGCTTGTATTCATTATTAGCTCAAGCATTCCTCTCTCCGTGATACTCACCTTCTGCCTGATGTATTTCTCCAAACTGACACTCAACGTAATGACCTTGAGCGGCCTGGCGCTCGGAGTAGGCATGCTGGTGGACAACGCCATCGTGGTTCTCGACAACACCTTCAAGAAACGCGACGATTTTCTGGCGCAACCGGGCAGGTTCCCGGAAGACATGCCGATGAAGGAGATACAGAAGAGGCTGGCGGTGGAGGCCAGCGAAGAGATGTTCCTGGCGATAGTGGCCTCCACTTTTACCACCATCGTGGTCTTCCTTCCCCTGTTTTTCATCAATCCGGAGATCAAGCTCCTTTACAGCGGCATCGCCCTGACCATTACCTATTCCCTGCTGGCATCCCTATTCACGGCAATAACCCTAATCCCCCTGCTGGCGTCGCGGTTGAAGTTGAAAGACCCGCGCCTGCCGCCGCCGGTGCCGGAAGAATCCTTGTCGAAAGATACCGTGACGGCGGGAACGGAAAAAGAAAAAATGAAAGAACCCGCAGGAGGGTTCCTGGAAAAACTATACAAGATATTCATCGCCCTGGTGCTGTTTCTGCGATATCTGGTGGTCTTCCTGGTGGTAGTGGCACTGCTGCGCGTAGTGCAGGAGGCTTCCAAGCTGGAGCAGGAATTCATCGGCATCGCCGAACAGAATAAATTCACCATTTTCGTGGAGATGCCCACAGGGACGAAGATCGAAATAACCGACAAGATAATCGCCGGCATAGAATCGTTCGTGGCAAGGATGCCGGAAGTCAAGAACGCTACCTCCAAGGTGGAGCCCTGGTCCGGAAAGATCTTCGTGGAACTTAAACCGCTGGCGGAACGCAAGAAATCAACAGGCGAATTCATGAACACGCTGCGCCCCTACACGGACAAGTTCTACCAGAGCCACCGGGCGTTCGTCTATTACGAGGAACCGCAGGAGGTCGGCACCAAAGAAATCCTGCTGGAACTCTACGGTCACGACTACGAGGTGCTGAAAAGCCTTGCCATCCAGGTGGCCCAGCGCCTGCAGACCATACCGAAATTCACCGATACAAAGATCCGCATGCGCGAGGGCCGCCCGGAGATACAACTCATTCTCGACAAGCGCGAAGCCGCGATGTTCGGGCTTACCGCAGAGGAGGTGTCTCTGGCGCTGCACACCCATATGCGGGGGCTGGTGGCCACGCGCTTTCGCGGCAACCGGGAATCGTTGATAAAAACCCGGGACCCTAACTTCAACCCGCAATGGCATTTCAACGGCAGCCCAGCCTTGAACAACGGGACTTCCCGGGACGGCGCTGAAAAGGCGGAGGAAACGGAGACGATCGTCCGCATCGGAGAGGAATTCCGCCACACGCGAGACGACCTGCGCAGGATAACCCTGGTGACCCCTTATGGAGATATGGTTTTTCTGAACCAGTTGACCGCGTTCAAGGATGAATACGGCCCAAGCGAGGTATGGAGAAAAAACAAGTCGCGCATGGTCCAGGTAAGCGCCAACACAGGCGGCGTCGCGCTGGGAACGGCGGCCATTAAAGTGAAAGAGGCGATCAAGGATCTCAAATTCCCGAAAGATTATTTTTGGCAATTCGGCGGTAATTATGATAAAATGATACAAAATCAGAAGGAGCTTTACTGGGCGTTGATAATCAGCCTGGTGCTGGTCTATATGATACTCGCGGGGCTCTTTGAATCGCTTACGGAACCTTTCATTATTCTATGCACGGTGCCGATGGCGGCGATAGGCGCAGTCACGGCGCTGAGGCTGACCGATAAACCAGTGGGGACCGGGGTACTTATCGGGGCAATAATGCTCGGCGGGATAGTCGTCAACAACGCGATCATACTTGTAGACCGCATAAATTTCCTGAGGAATAACTTTAAGGACAAGTATTCCCAGCGGGGCGGCGCCAAGAAAGCGGTGATAGACGCATCCTTCGACAGGCTCAGGCCGATCATGATGACATCTTTAACTACTATACTGGGGCTCATCCCGATGGCCCTGGATAAAAGCGAATCGGCCAACTTGTGGTCGCCTCTTGCGATAACCGTTATCGGAGGGCTTTCGGTCGCGACTTTTCTCACTCTTTTCGTAATACCTTGTGTTTATCTTGTTTTCCGGGATTTCTGGCTGGTTAAACGATAGGAGGGGCAAATAAATATGGGCTCTAAATTATTGAAACTTCTGCTTATCCTGGTATTGGCCTTTGTAATGTGGGGAGTCTACCAGACAGGCATCAAGCTTTCCACGCAAAAGACTCCTTTCATACAGGATATGATAAGCAAAGTGAAGAAAGAACCCTCTCCGGCCCAGAAGCAGAACGCGGCAACACCGGACCAGCAAGAAGAACCGCCCGCGCAGCAGCAGGCGCTGTCCGAACCCGCGCCTATCATGGTGCGGGTGTTCAAGATGAAACCCACCGATTTTCACGATTTTCTCCCGGTAATGGGTACGGTAAAAGGCAAAACGGAAATTGAACTGAAATTCGAAATTCCGGGTGTAATCAAGAAAATCTATTTTAAAGAAGGCGAAAAAGTGAGAAAAAGCGCGCTGATCGCCTATCTGGTCCCGGATGACGCTAAACTAAAGCTGAAATACGCGAGGAATAAATTCATATCGGCCCAGGCAGCATACGAATCCTCCTTGAAGAAATACGAGATAAACCAGAAGCTGTTCGAGGTCGGGGCGATCATCAAATCCAAAATGGAAGAAGCCGAACTTGATGCGAGAAGCGCCAGGGCTCAGGTAGATACGGCTAAAGCCGAAGAAGACCTGGCAAAGAACGATTTTCGCAAAGTCTTCCTCTACTCCACAAAAGACGGGGTCATGGGGCCGAGAGAAGCCGAGGAAGGGGAATTCGTGACTTCCCAGGATAAAATGGGCACGCTGTTCGAAATCAGTGAAGTTTACATTGAAGTGGGTATCGTCGAAAGAGACATAAATAAGGTCCGGCTCGGACAGAAAGCCAGCATATACGTTGACGCTTACCCTACCAGGGTGTTCGAGGGAACGGTGGACAGCGTCTATCCCATAATAGAGGGAAAAAGCAGGACGCTCACCGCCAAGATCAAGGTGGACAACAAAGAAGGTCTGCTTATGCCGGGTATGTTCAGTAGGGCGGAAATAAGCATAGCGGACCTGAAACAAGTTTTGATAATCCCTACTTCCAGCATCATGCAAGCCGGCGGCGGAAAGATACTGGTGCCGGTCGTCCCCAAGACGACGTTGAGGACCGGAGAAGACGGCATACAGACCGGAACCGTTCAGATACGCAGGGTCGTGCAGGGATATGCCACAAACGACTATGTGCAGGTGGCGCAGGGGCTGGGAGAAGACGATCTGATCATCATAGAAACGCAGGGCGAATTGAAGGATAACGCCAAGGTCAAGATTGTGGGGACGGAAGAGCTGGGCCTTTAACCCGCGGTTTGCGAAAAATCAGACTGCATGTAATCAATTGGAGGGAAAATTCCGGCAGTACCTTACTTGATCCTGCCTTCGTGTATCTCCAGGCTGGAATTGTTCTTCAGATCCTGCAAAAGTTTCTTTATCCTGTCCTGCTTCTTTTTCTGCAGCAGAACGGCTTTTATTTCACCCTGCATCTCTTCAAAAGGCCGCCCCTGAAACCTGCGTATTTCCTCTATCCTCACTATATAGAATCCTTCGGGGCAGGAGAACACGCTGCTGATCTCTCCTTCATGCAGTTCCGGAGAGAATACCGCCTTGTCGAACTCCGGGGAATGTTTACCGCGCTTTAAAAACCCCGCGTCCCCGCCTTTATTGCGGCTTTCCGTCCGGGAATAAGCCTCGGCCAGCGAAGCAAAATCTTCCCCCTGGAGAAGGCGGATCAGGATACCCTGCGCCTCTTCTTCAGTGGACAGCAATATTTCCCGGACATGACGTTCTTCCAACTCCGACAGTTTGGCTTTATACCCGCGGTAGTATTCTTCGGCTTCTTCCCCGCTTATCTCCGAGCCGGACGTCTCCTGTTCTAAAAGCAGCAAGGCCAGGATCTCCTGCCTGGTCTTTTCCATCAGCCGCTTGAATTCTTCCTCTCCCTCCAGGCCGCGCCGCTGAGCCTCCTGGGAAATAAGCAGGCGCTGTATAATCTCTTCTTTCAAATAGTCGGTCTTGGCGGAAAGAGAATCAATTCTTCTCCGGTCTCCTTCCGGAAAGGCGGAGTTATAATATTTTACTTCGAAATCCAGATCGTTATCGGTAATGACCGTGCCGTTCACCGAAGCGACGGCGTTAGCGGGAGTGCCGGGAACAGGCTCTTTGCGGGAAGAACAGCCGGCCATAAAGATTACCGCCGCCGCCAAACAAGCCGGCATTGACAGGAGGCGGAGCGAAAGAAGATTATTCAAGATACGTGTATATCTTGCCTTTATAATTGCGCAGGACATATTTTCCCCTTGCCTGCGAAAGTATGTAGCTCGGGCTTACCGGTATCTTGCCGCCGCCCCCCGGGCCGTCTATCACATAGGTAGGGACGGCATACCCGGAAGTATGCCCGCGCAGTTTCTCCATTATGTTTATACCGGCGGCCACGGGAGTGCGAAAATGCTGGGTGCCCCTGACCGGATCGCACTGGTAAATATAATAAGGCCTCACCCTTATCTGCAGCAGATCGTGCATCAGGCGTTTCATAATGTAAGGCCTGTCGTTTATTCCCTTCAAAAGGACGCTCTGGCTGCCGAGCGGGATGCCGGAATCGGCAAGCATTTCACAGGCGATACGGCACCTCTTGGTTATCTCCTTGGGGTGATTGAAATGTATGCTCATCCATAACGGATTGTATTTCTTGAGTATCCCCGCGAGCTTGGCTGTAATACGCTGGGGAAGGGTTACCGGGACGCGGCTTCCGATACGAAGGAACTCCACGTGTGATATCGCGCGGACCTTCTTGAGGAGGTCCTCTATCTGCTCGTCTTCCATGGTCAAAGGGTCTCCGCCGGAGATCAGGACGTCCCTTATCTTACGATTGGACTTTATGTATTCAACCGCCGCGTCGAACTTGCCCGCCCCGCAGGCGCCTTCTTTATCCTGCGCGCAGTCATGCTCGCCCACCAGCCTGCGCCTGGTGCAATGACGGCAATACATCGCGCAATGATCGGTGGCCAGCAGCAAAACCCTGTCCGGATACCTGTGCACCAGATGCGGCGCAGGAGAATCCCTGTCTTCCGCGCACGGATCGACCATTTCATGCGGCCCCACGGAATACTCCTGGACCACAGGAACGGCCTGTCTGCGCAGCGGACAGGCGGGATCCTCAGGGTCCATCAAAGAAGCCCAGTACGGAGTAATGGCCATGGAAAGCCTGTCGTTGGCCCTGCGGATAGCTTCTTCTTCCTCTCCGCTCAATTTGATTATCTGCGCGAGTTCCTCCCGGGAGCGCACGCGTTTTTTCATCTGCCAATGCCAGTCCTCCCAATCAAGAGGATTGACATCCTTGAAAAGCGGTATCTGCTGGTAATCCCTAGGCCTTCTCAGAAAACGTATCTGCGGTTCCGGCTGGTTCTTTTGCTGTTCTGCCAGTATGGTATTCTCCAATTTACCCTCTCCTCCTTTTAAAGGCGCCCAGTAAGATCGTTTCTATCAGGTCTTCATACTGCATACCTGCCGCGTATGCCATAATGGGAAAGTTGGAATCTTTAGGGTTCAATCCCGGCAATGGGTTGATCTCCAGGACATAAGGCACGCCTTCTTCGTTCAACCGGATATCGGTGCGTGATATGTCGAAACATCCCACCGCGCGGTGGGTCTTGAGAGCGGTTTCCTTCACCAGGCGTTCGGTGTTCTTATCGAGCCGCGCCGGGCAGTAAAAATGCGGCACGAGCCCCAGATCCTTGTTTCCCTGGAATTCCTTCATCTTCCATGAGTAGAAATATTCGCCGCTCCCGGAGCAATCGGAGAAATCTATTTCGAGTATCGGCAGAATTATGGTGCTTCCGTTCTCCAGGACCCCCACGGTCAGTTCCTTGCCGTTGATGAACTCCTCGGCCAGGATGGCCTGATTGTATATCTTCATCAGGTCACGGACCCTGGAATACAATTCCTCCGTGTCGCGCACGACGTTGGAAGACAATATCCCTTTTGCAGACCCTTCGAAATTAGGTTTAACGATCAAGGGGAACTTGAGCGTCCCGTCGATCTTCTCGCTGCCGCGGGAGAAAAGCTGCGAACGCGGAGTGGGAATACCCTCCGCCTTCAGTATCTTCTTGGTCGCCGATTTATTCAACGCCAGGGCGAGCGCGAAGGTGTTGGATCCGGTATAAGGGATTTTGAGATAATCCAGGATTGCGGGTATTTGCGATTCGCGGTATTTGCCGACGCGGCCTTCGGCGATATTGAAGACCATATCTACGCGGTTTTTTCTGAAATACGATACGATGTCGGGATTGCCGACTTCCACCGGCAGGACATTATGCCCTTTCTTGCGCAGGGCGGAAGTAATGGCGTCTATGGTTTCCTGCGAGTCAAACTCGGAGAAATAGTCCGGGGGTTTCGATTCATCCTTCTCTTTCAGGTTATAGGTTAAGGCGATATCCATGCTTACTCCAGTCCGTACCTTTTCAGGGCCGCGCGGAGAATATTCCCCACGATTTGTTCGTAAGAGATTCCTCCGGCCTTCGCCACCAGCGGGAAGACGTCGGCGGTCGACAATGAAGGCAGCGGATTTATCTCCAGCACATACGGCCTGCCTTCCGGGTCAACCCTGAAATCCACCCTGCCGAAATCGCGGCAGTCTACCGCGAGGTAAGTTTTCAACGCCAGCTCTCCCAGGGTTTTCTCCATTTCACGGCTGATGCGCGCCGGACAGATGTATTCTATCCTGTCGGAGGCGATACTGCTGAACGTATAGAATTTATCGTTAAGCTTCACCTTGCCGTCTATCTTCACCTGAACGGCCGGCATCACCTCTACCGGGTCGTTGCCGACGATTGCCACGGTAAATTCCCGTCCGGCAACGAATTCTTCCACCAAAGCAGGCTGATGGTATGCGTTCAGGATATACTCCGCCTGTTTCTTAAGCTCTTCCGGAGTCTCCACCCGCGAACTCTCGCTCAACCCCTTAGAAGACCCTTCAAACCTCGGCTTCACGATCAATGGAAACCGCAGATGGCCGGTCTCCAGCATAGAAGAGGCGTCCTTGATCTCTATCGAATTGGGGGTCGGGATACCGTCGGCCTGGAATATCTTCTTGGCCATTACCTTGTCAAGAGTAAGCCCAAGCGTCAGCGCGTCTGCGCCCACATAAGGGATATCCGACATCTCCAAAAGCATCGGCACCTGTGATTCCCTGTTTCTCCCCTCCGTGCCTTCGGAGATATTGAAAACTATATCGACGTCAAGATTGTTCATCCTTTCCAAAAGCGACGATACGTTGCCGATCTTCTCCACCTTATATCCCTGGGACTCGATGGCGTCCACCAGCACGTCTATGGTTGACGGATGATCGAATTCCGCGTTGGCGTCGGGAGGGTCCCCTTCCCTGAATTCGTAATCTGTTTTTAGATCGTACGTCAGTCCTACTCTTTTCATTCTGCCCCTCGAAATGCTTCCATTTCCCGTCGAAAAAAAACGCAACAGATATAAAAAATAAGGGCTCCTTCTTTACAAGAGCCCTTAAGAGATCTATTTCTGTTTTTTCCGGTAATCCTCCGCGTTGGAATTAATAATTGTTGTTATTTTTTTAACATAAGCGGGGATGATTGTCAAGTAAAAAAAGCCGTGAGTAAAAAAGCCTTACCGTCGGTTATAAGCGACAGGCTTTCAAGGCGATTATGCCCCTGATGCCTTCCCTGTAAACGCCTAAGGAAACGGCCGCTTCCCGGCTGTAATCCGGCGGGACTGAAGCGCGCTGCGGCAAGGCGGAACGTATCGCTGTTTCCAGGGAAACGCCGTTCAGGACAACGGCTCCTTGCCCCCGGAACGCGGAGGCCGCCTCTTCCAGTCCCGGCGAGGGATAATACAAGACCTGCTTTCCGGCAGACAGGGCCTCCTGCAGGGCGAGTCCGAACGGTTCGTTCCTCAATATCGGAAACACGCAAATATCGCATAACGCCAACAGCTTGTCCATATCATTACGGAAACCGAGCATCCTGACGCATTCTTGCAGCCCTTCCTTCGTTATGACTTCCCGTATCGCGCTTTTATAAGACAGGCTCTTTGAGGTTCCCAAAGAACAATCCCCCGCCAGCAGGACCGTAACCTCATGACGCTTTAATACCGGGGAGAAATCGCGTAGGAATTCCATCTGCCCTTTGAAAGGATGTATCCTGGAAGGCAGCAATATGACCGCCGTATGCCGGGGGATGGACAATTCCCTGCGCAACATCCCGTCTTCCTCAGTCAGGCGAGGAAAGTATGGCAGAGGCTCGCGGATAACCGCCACTTTGTCCCCTGCCTCCGGAGACCTGTCCCCGAACATCTCTTTCCGAATGTTCTCCGACATGCAGATTATCCTGCCCGGTAATACCAATGCCAGCCCGGCGAGCAAGCGGTTGAGAAAAGGAAACGGGGAATACTCCCTGAACATCCAGATATGCTTTTTCCCGCACAGGCACGCCGCCGGAAGCGGCGGCAGAAGCAAAAGGCTGTTTGAGACTATTCCTGCATAGCCGCCGAGGACCGCGTAAAGCATGATGTAAAACGTATTGAACGCCGAAAGCAGAAGATATCCTGCCGCGCGCGCCGGCGAGCAAGGCGAGGAAAGTACTGCCAGCCTGTGCAGTTTGACGCGGTATCCGCGTTTCCGCAGTAACTCCGCCAGCGGGCCATCCCCGGGCAGGAATACCGTAATCTCATATAGCCCGTCCAGAACGGAACAGAGATTGAGCAACGCTTTTTCCGCGCCGTATATGAAGGCGCAGGAACCGAAGATCAGCAATCTGGGAGAGGAAGGCATATTTTTAACACTTTGACACGCATGCGCTTTTGTCTTAAAATTATAGCATAATGCTTACGCCGCTTCTAATATTAATCTTTTTGCGCCCCTTCATTTCCCCTGAAGCCTTTCCGACTGCCGGAGCCGTTTATTTAAATCTGCTTCTGGCCTGTTTGAGCGCGCTGTTGTGCCTCTTTTTACTGGACAAAAGGAGACGCGGCAAGGCGGAAACGGCATCCTTACTGCCGGCAGCCCTCTTTATAATCGCAATACTACCCTCGGCCTTTCACGGAAACGCGGACGGAGCCGCGCTGTTGATAAACCAACTGGCGGGCTTTTCCGCTTGCCTGCTCGTCTCCCGGATGGATAAGGAACGGACTTCGCTGATAATAGACGCTATCACGGCGGCCGGAGTGGGAATAGCTGTCATCGCCCTTTATCAGTACTTTTACGGATTCGGCCACCTGGCGGAATACTTAGCGAAAAACGAAATGTCCGGCGGCATCGCAAGCGATTATCTGGGGTCAAAACGGGTATTCGCCCCTTTCGTGACGTCCAACGCGCTGGCCGGATTCCTGGCCATGGTCATACCTCTGCGAATGGCCGGCAGAAAAACGGCGCTGCCTTCTTTGCTGCTCATCGTCCCGGCCTTCCTGCTGGCGAAATCCCTGGGGGCGACGGCCGCGCTCTTCTGCGGGACGCTGCTTTTTTTCTCTCTTTCAAAGAACAAGTTCAAGAAAACGACGCTGGCCGTTCTGCTGCTTGCCGGGGTTTTTATAGCGGCCGTTTTCGTCTTACGTTCGACGGGGAGCCAATCCCCGGTTTTCTCCCTGCATTCGCGTCTCGTTTACTGGAGAGAAATCGCGCTGGCCATCAAAAATTCTCCCGTATGCTGGAACGGAACGGGCAACTGCGCCGGCTCGGCCTCTTCTTTCGCCCACAATCTTTTTCTTCAGCTCTGGTGCGAGCTCGGCATCCCGGGAACAGCCGCGTTCGCCTGGTTCATTATCTCTACGGCCGGGAAGGCATACGCGCATATACGCCGCAGCGGGGACGATAATTATCTTCTAATATTCTGCGCCTGGACGGTATTTTTAGTCCACAACCTGGCCGACTTCACTTTCTTCCTTCCGCAGATATCATTCATCTGGTGGCTGACCGGCGGGATGCTCATTTCAAAGCCTGATCTATCAGACTGCTAACGGGAGTTCCCGCTCCTTCTGTTTCTCCTTAAGCAATTTCCCGGACAAGAGAACGAACACCGCCAGGGCGATACCGAACACAACAACCCCTGCGGTGAAACTCCTGCGAAGGAGAAAGCTGCCGGCCAGCAACGTGGAGACCCCGGCATGATTGAAGGCCCAGCCAAACCCCCAGATGAACATGCTTACGCTTAACAACCAGGTGCCCGGGCACAGAACGAGAAGGAACAGCCCTGCGGTCATCAATAATACACCCATCCCGGCCGCCTTTCGTCTGCCGGCATGATCGGCGAACCTGCCCCCGGCAGCCTCTCCCGGAATACCGCTTATACCGCTCCATGTCATCAGAGAGCTTATCTCCAGCTATCCCAGGTTTAAGACGCTGGAGAAGTAAACGCCCAGCCACTGCCGTACTCCGTGATAGAGCAGGCTGATCGCCGCAATATAGAGCCTGTTGCGAAATAGCTTAAAATAACGATGTCAAGCATTTAATTTCTCGACGCTGTTATGGTATAATGAGGGTATAAAAACCGAAAGGAGCCCTCAAATGTTATTTTATAGCTATTTAGAGAAAATAGTGCGTGCTAACCATCCCTTACGGAGTGTGGCGCGGATAGTGGATTTCGGGCATCTGGCTGTGCAATTCTGCAAGGAGTTAACGAAGATGGGCAGGCGGGGATACGGGTTAGATGTTGGAATGAATACTCCACGGGCTGAAGTCCGGGGTTTCTTTCTCAAGTAACCCCGTGTCGTAAGATACCGGAAAATCCCTATGGTATTTTCCCACAAGGGAACACTTGCCCAATTCCACACAAGGGCAAGGTGTAACACACAAGGGAACACTTTCGCACGAGCGAATACTTGGCCTTCCGATAAGCCAAGGTATAACGCACGAGCGAATACTTGGCTTTCCGATAGGCCAAGGTATAATGCACGAGCGAATACTTGGCTTTCCGATTAGCCAAAGTGTCACACAAGTGAACACTTGGCACTCCGATTAGCCAAGGTGTTATTCCGATTGGTAAATCCGGCTTGAAAGCCGGGGATTTCTACGGTTTGATTAAATACCTCTAAAAACAGAAAAAACGAAAATCACAGGGGAAATCTTATTTTTGTGGAGTTTTGAAACTCTATAAGCAGAACTTTGCGCATCAAACCCTCCTTCCGGGGATCATTCCGGAACGCTCACCCCGTATTCCAGCTTGAATTTTTCGATAAAGTTTTTCTTGGTTAGAAATTCTTCTTCTTTGAGCCTGCGTATATAATCGGCGAATATCCTTTTTAAAAGCCGTAGAAATTCCACGGGGTTGACGTTTATCTCTTGTTGCCCGTCTCCCCACTTGACTATTTTTACCACTTCTCCGGAATAACGCGTGCTTATGCGGCCGTATTCGAGTATGCCGGCCGAATGCACTACCCCGCAGCGGAAGCAGTGGTAAAAACCGTCCGCCACGTCCTTAATAGTTTCTTTCAACCATTTCTTACGCCTTTTGTTGAAATAACAACTGGTTATCGGGGGGGCTATATCGTAATTGCATTCTCCCAGGTATTCCCGAAAGAATTTCTTGAAAACGGATTCCCCGGACACCGGGACTGCATAGGCATACTGACTCATAAGATCCAGGATAGTGCTGCAGAGTATGACGACGGCAAAATTGTAGTCGGCTATCTTATGCTGTATCTCCTCCGCCACGTTAAAATACCATCTGTTTATCCTGTCCTCGAATATCTCCACTATTTCCTGATAAGAACGGGATTCCAGGTCAGAGTTCAACACGCCTGGGGCAAACGGTTTGCCGGGATCGCCCCCGCGTTTCAAAGCGTAGACTTCATAAAGAGAGAGTATCTTTTCGGATTTCTTTGACATGCTTTATGGCAACCGTCCTCGTAGCTTGAAGTCTATAAGAATAAGGCGGTTTAAATGAAGCTCCCCGGGCTTCTTTATATCTCATTTTTTTAAAAACCGCTGACGATACTGTAAACGCGTTTAAGAATGCGCAGATAATCATCATGTTCCTGGGCGGACAACTGTCCTTAAACCTCTTCCAGATTAAACCTGCGCTGGCGGATTACCGATTCCATCAATTTGCGGCCCTTGCCGGTCAGGCAGACCTTGATGACCCTTCTGTCTGAGATGTCCGGTTTCCTAATCACGTAACCGCTTCTCACCAGCCTGTCCACGATCCCGGTAGCCGCGGCGGTGCTCACGAACAGGGAGTGCGCCAGTTCATTCATCTTCACTTATCCACGGGAAAACAAAAAATCCATCACATAAAACTGGGGCAAGGTGAGTTTATCCCTGGAGATGTCGTTGGAGTATCTCCTGGAAAACTCTTCATAACCAAAGGCAACAACCCGAATATCTGTTCAATAAAAGCCGCCGACACCGCCTTGCCTTCCGATATTGTTAACTATGTTATGCTAAGCATACCTCTGCGCATCGTACCCATCAAGAAAAGTTTACAGTCCGACGGCGCTCTGCGGAACAACCTGCGGTCAAAATAATGGATGAAACCACACCGCGCAAAGCCGAAGTGGCGAAACGTGAGCGCGTCGAATTGATTCCCGGGTTTTCTCCGGGGGAAAGGAAGCAGCGTTACTTCTTCTCTTCCAGGATCCTGCCTATTTTACGGAATTTCTCATATCTGGAATCAAGCAGGGATTTCCTATTCTGTTTAAGAAGTTTTTTCAGGTAACCGGAGACCGCCTCTTTTACGTTGGCGGCAGTTTCCTGGGGATTACGATGGGCGCCTCCCATCGGTTCCGGAACCACGCAGTCTATCACTCCCAGCTTCAGCAGGTCGGCCGCCGTCAATTTCAGGACTTCCGCGGCGTCCGGCGCTTTTAAACCGTTTTTCCACAGGATCGCGGCGCATCCCTCCGGAGAAATAACCGAATAATAAGCGTTCTCCAGCACGCAGACCGCGTCGGCCACGCCTATCCCCAGCGCCCCGCCGGAGCCGCCCTCTCCGATGACAGTGGCTATTATGGGAACGCCGACGCAGACCATTTCTCTAAGATTCAAGGCTATGGCCTGAGCCTGACCGCGTTCTTCCGCTCCTATGCCGGGATATGCGCCCGGAGTATCTATGAATATTATCACCGGAAGCCCGAATTTCTCGGCCAGCTGCATGACGCGCAACGCCTTGCGGTAGCCTTCCGGATGCGCGCAGCCGAAATTGCGCTTCAGATTTTCCTTGGTGTCCCTGCCTTTCTGGTGCCCGATAACGGCTACCTTCGTCCCTTCAAAAACGGCGAAACCACAAATCATGGCTTTGTCGTCTCCGAAGATCCTGTCACCGTGCAATTCCACGAAATCGGTCATCAGGGCAGAGATATAATCCATCGTATAAGGGCGCTGCGGATGCCTGGCTATCTGCACTTTCTGCCAGGGGCTGAGGCTGCCGTAGGTACGGCGTCTCAAGGCCTCGAGTTTTTCCTCCATTTTCTTGATCTCGGAGGAAAGGTCTATTTTCTTTTCCGAAGCGAACAACTTCAGTCCCTCTATCTTTTTTTCCAGTTCTGCGATCGGTTTTTCAAAAGGAAGGACGTTCATATTTACGAAATCTTCTCCTCGCCTGTTTTCAGTCGACGATGACCACTTCCGTGCCGACGGGAATTATGGTATACAATTCCTCCACGTCCGAATTCGCCATGCGCACACATCCCTGGGTTACCTGCCGTCCGAGTTCCCCCGGTTCTGTTGTGCCGTGGATGCCGTAACCGGAAATATCGAATCCCATCCAGCGCGTCCCCAGCACGTTCTCCGGGCTCCCCGGAGGAACCACCGCCCCGGATTTAAACCAGGTGGGATTGACTATCTTGTTGACTATCTTGAATGTCCCCACCGGTGAAGAATTGTCGGCGCCGGTGGATACAAGATAGGTCTTGACGATTTCTTCTCCGTTTTTCAGGATGAGGATATTTTGGGATTTATCCACAAAAACGCTGAAAGGCGATGTGCAAACTTTTATCTTTCTGCCCGGCATAATTCTGTCCCCGGTCATGTTGTTGCTCTTCATTATCAATTCCGGGGTAGTCTTGAACTGCTTCGCTATTTTTATCAGGTTGTCTCCCGGTTTTATCACGTAAGCCGCGCTGTTGGCCGTGATGATCGGGGAAAACAGAAGTTGAATATTGAGCTCATCGGCCTTCTTCTGCCATGACACGACTTCCGGGGAATTCGGATATTCCGCGATAAGTTCCTGATACACGGCGGACGCCCCCGACAGATCGCCTTTCTTCTCGAGCCCCCTGGCCTGTGACAGCATAACAGAAGGTTTTTCGGATATCCGCCGCGTTTCACTCCCCCCCCCTTTATGCGTTTTCACCACGGCTACCAGTATCAAAACGGCCGCGAGCGCGCCGGCAACGGCCAAAAGCAAATATTTCTTCATCGCATCCTCCGTTCAAACTTTTTAAAAACGTTATTTGGCCAAAACGGCGATCAAAACGCCAAGCAGGCACCCGGCTATAACCTCCAAAGGAGTGTGCCCCACCAGTTCCCTCAGCCTGACCTCGTCTATCTTGCCCTGCCAGTAAATATCTTCCATTATTTTGTTCAGAATGCACGCCTGTTTACCGGTCGCCCTGCGCACACCTTGCGCGTCGAACATAACCACCAGCGCAAAAGCGGCGGCGAGCGCGAAGAATACGCTGTCGAACCTGTAGGCAAACCCGACCGAGACAGCCAGACAGGAAGCCCCGGCGGCGTGACTGGAAGGCATCCCGCCGGTCCCCACGAACCAGCGAAAATCTATCTTGTGTTCCCTGAGTACCCCCATGGTGACTTTTATCGTCTGCGCCACAATCCAGGCAGAAATGGTAATCATGAATATCTTATTGGCAAATAGCTGGCGGATGATCTCTTTCATCGGGAAGAAGTAGGAACGACTTCTATTCTGATCGTCTTGACAAAGGTCGGCTTACCGTTCTTTATCAGAAACCCTTTGTTTCCTTCCAGGATCTGCTCCTCAACGGGTTTCTTCGGTTTTTCTTTACGGACTAACGGCGAGGAGGGAGCGCGAGTTTTCTTTTTTTTTAGGCCCCGTATGGCCTTATTCAACTCCGGGAGAGACGTCATGCTTAAACGCAGCTTCGCCTCTTCTTTCATCACAAAGAACAACTGCGCCTTCAAAGCGGAGTTTTCGCAGCGTAACAAAGAATAACCGGTGTCCAATTCCTTCAGCTTGGCGTTGGTATTTTCAAGCTCGGCCGTCAAAGCCGAGATATGTGCGCCCTGCGCCTGGACCGTGCTGCCGAGAAACGCGTTGTCGTCACCCAGTTTCTTGACGGCTTCCCTTCCGGAGTTCAAAGACTGGACCAACTGCGCCTTGTCTTTCTCCAGAACCAGGACGCGCGCGTTGACCTCTTCAAGCGCGCGGGAGAGATGGGCCTTTTCCTGCAAAAGAAAAGAATAATGCACTATGCTTATCAAACCGGCCCCAAAAAGGAACACTATTAACGCGTTGCGAAGTTTTATCATAGCCTCTCTCTGCTTTACGGTATTTTACTCTTTAAATTATATAAATACGCCGGCCAAAAAGCAAGAACTTTCTCCCCACCACACTGTCAAGCCAAAGTGCGATAAAAAACATGTTAGATTCCGCTTCTAATTACCGTCTATTAATTAGGAGACCTATGAAATCTTTGAAAGGGGGGGATATGCTGGCAAAAACGCTGAGTTACGGACTTAACGGGATCGAGGCTTATCTTATCGAGATAGAAATAGATGTAGGCAGAGGTCTGCCGTCGACCAACCTAGTAGGCCTGGCCGATGCCGCCATCAGGGAAAGCCGGGAGCGGGTAAAATCCGCCATAAAGAATTCCGGTTACAAATGGCCAGGGGGGCGTATAACTATAAATCTGGCTCCTTCGGACATCAAGAAAGAAGGCGCCAGTTTTGACCTCCCGATAGCACTGGGCATACTGGCGGCAAGCGGGCAGATTCCGGCGGAACCGCTAAAAGATTATTTCCTGCTGGGAGAATTATCCCTGGACGGATCCTTGCGCGCAGTCCAAGGTCTCCTGCCCATAATGATCTGCGTCTCCGAAAAAGAAAACATAAACGATGTGATAATACCGGCGCAGAATGCCCCGGAAGCCGGCGTGATCTCTCTTCTGAACGCTTGGCCGGTCAGGACCTTGAAACAGGCAATCTCACTGATGAACGATCCTTCGCAGGCGTCGCCGTATAAAGAAGACATAAACGATCTTTTCGCCCGCAACTCCACTTACGCGCACGATTTCCAGGAAGTCAAAGGACAGTATTTCGCGAAAAGAGCGATCGAGATCGCCGTCTCCGGAGGTCATAACCTGCTGATGATCGGCCCTCCCGGGGGCGGCAAGACAATGCTCGCCAAAAGGATCCCCACTATTATGCCCGCCCTGAGCCTCCCGGAGGCGCTGGAGATCACCAAGATCTATTCTGCCGCCGGACTTCCCCCCGCCCATGGCATAATCGCGCAGAGGCCTTTCCGCGCCCCCCACCATGACATATCCGATTCCGCCCTGATAGGGGGCGGCTGCGTCCCCAAGCCTGGGGAGATCAGCCTGGCCCACCACGGCGTGCTCTTTATGGACGAACTGCCGGAGTTCAACCGCGGCACCTTGGAAACCCTCAGGCAGCCGCTGGAGGATGGTTTTGTCTGCGTCTCACGCGCAGCGCGCAGTTCGGTATTCCCCTCTTCTTTCATGTTCGTCGCCGCCATGAACCCCTGCCCCTGCGGTTATTACACCGACCCGAACAGGAACTGCCGCTGTACGCCTTCCAAAATAGAGCGTTACGCCGGCAAAATCTCCGGCCCGCTGCTGGACCGCATAGATATACACATAGAGATGCAGCCGCTGAGTTTCGGCGAGCTCTCCGGGAAGGGAGACGGGGAGCCTTCCGCGGCCATCAAAGAAAGAGTCGACCTGGCAAGAAAAACGCAGGCGGAAAGATTCAAAGAGGAACGTATCTTATTGAACGCCAGGATGAACAACAAACAAATCAAGAAATTCTGCCGGCTCTCCACAGACGCCGAAAACCTGCTGGAAAAAGCGATGAAAGAACTCAAATTATCCGCCAGGGCCTACAGCAAGATACTGAAAGTAGCGCGGACCATCGCCGACCTCTCCGGCGCACAAGCCATTCTGCCCGAGCACGTTGCCGAGACGGTGCAATACAGGAACCTGGATAAACAGTGGTAGAGAAATCCAACTATTATGAAATGATCCGAGGGAAAAAACAGTTAAAAACAATCGGCAAGAAGCAAAGATTGAAGCTCTCCGGCCTGAAGCCCGGGGTTTCTTTCTCGATTAAAACCATACATATCTTTCTTCTTGTAGCTCTTGTTAACTCCGCGGTTACGTATTAAGGTCAGAAATGGGGAAAAAACGCATAATCCGACAAAGAGAGAATTTCGAAACGGGATATAAAGATGCTCCGATTAACAAGCCGTAACCTCTTCATTAAACATATGTTAACAAAAAGACGCCGCCCATCGCTGGACGGCGCCTCAACTCCTTCTACACATGGTAGATGAGCTATTATAAGTTTAATATCTTCCAAATTACTTGTCCAGAAGATTTTACTATATTATACGCCTTGCATACTTCTTTTCCAAAAGTCTCCTATAATGATCTCCACTAATGTGAAAAGCTGTTATAAGAAAAAAGTGGTTTCTGAGCTTCTTTAGAAATAACAATATAATCAAAATTAGGTAACCACAAATATGTTTTCAATGCCCTACTTTCTTTTATCCACCAGTGCTTAATCTCTGGCTGTGAATAATTCTCTATAATCGGACGAATCCATGGTAATTTCTCTGCACTCCTAATGTCTGTCTGGCGACGAATACCGTTTTGCCTAAAGTCATGCTCTACCAAATTGGAAATATGGACTCTGATGTATAAATAATATTCTCTAATAAAACCACTGTTATTTTACCGGGAATCCCGGGGAGATACATATATCAATCTTAAGTCAATGTTGCATTGCGTCCACAACATCCTAATGATCGGCCCTCTGGGAAATGGCAAGACCATACTCGCCAATAGGAATGCTTGTCTTGTGAATGACGGTCAGCAAACGCTACGCCCCGCTAAGGCGCCGGGAGAGGTGCCGTTTGCCCGCGATTCGATTCCTGCCGCTTTTCCATGAAGGAGTATTTTCTTGAGGACGATTGCCTGGCTTTACTCAAAGCGTCCTGCGCCGCCGGAAGATTATCGAGGTTCTTTTGTATGTCCGCCAGCACCAGATACGCCTGCGGATGGTCCTTTTTTACAGCGAGCGACTTATTGATATAATCCAGCGCAACGGAATATTCCCCCGCCCCGTTGCACGCCGCCGCCATATCTGCCAGCAGAAAAGGTTCCTGCGGATTGAGCGCCAGCTTCTCCGAGACGATCGACATCTCTTCACGGTATTCTGCGCCGGCCAGGTCAGGACGCCCCAGGTTCTTATACACGCCGGCGAGATCGTTATGCACGTTGGGAAATGCTAAGTCTTTGGCGATCACCGCCCGGTATGCCGACATCGCCTCCTGCAGACGCCCGCTGTCCCGGTAAAGACAAGCCAGGCTGTAAAGCAGGTTAACGTCTCCGGGCTTTAGCGCCGCGGCTTCCTGCAGAAGACGGATTGCCTCGTCATATCTCTCTAGGTTCATATACGCCAAGGCCGCGCTGTTCAACAGCGCCGGGTCCGTCTTGTCCGAAGAGAGAGCGGCGTTATATTCTGCGACGGCGTTTTCGAACCTGCCCTCCTCAAAATAAATATCCCCCAACAGTCTGCGCACCGGGAAGAATCTCGCGTCTATCTCCAGCGCTTTATCCGCCATCGCTTTGGCAAGAGGATAATTCCGTTCCGAGAAATACAGGTAGGCTAAAAGATAGTAGGTAAAGACATACTGCGGTTCGAGATGAACGGCTTCATAGAGCAGGCGGTAAGCTTTTGTCTTGTCGCCGGAGATGAAGGCATCGGTCGCTCCCTTAAACAAATCGGTCAGGCGGGAAAACTTCACCAGCGCCGACAACTCCTCTATTTTCCCGTTGCCCGGGCAGGAGGCAACGGCTTCCTTCATGATCTCTTCGGCCTGCAGGAAAGAGTTTTCCCGAAGATATAAATGCGCCAACGCCTCGAAAGCCGGGAAAAAATCCGGTTTAATTATCGCCGCCAGGCGGAATTCGAATTCCGCCGCTCTTTTCATATTCACGTCCAGGTAAACGTTCCCCAGGCCGTAATGCGCGGCGGCCGACGGCTCAAGCGCGATGAATTTCCTGAAATATTCGATCGCGCTGGCATACGAGCCATTCTCAGCCGATGTCACCGCCCGGTTATAATAAAATGCGTTGAGTTTGTTCCTGCAGATAAAAACAAGGAGTGAAAAAAGGAATACCGCAAGGATGATCTCCAGCGTTCTTTTCATCATCAGTACTTTGTTAGAAAATATTTTTCTTCCCGATTATTTTTAAAATCGTCATTA
>WOYI010265486.1_pt1 | contig 34879 bp, 32 predicted proteins | sample 6423411 | NCBI WGS metagenome assembly WOYI01 (sample SAMN13441803, study PRJNA592873) | oil field metagenome | biome: oil field; feature: oil-well bore; material: oil-contaminated soil; isolation source: oil-contaminated soil from oil-well borehole | place: Germany: Wietze | collected 2016-10-18 ...
CGCGTCAAGATCGGCCGACAACAGCGCCTGGGCCGGCAAGGTGCGCAGGGCGATCTGATTGACGCTCCAGCCATCCAAGGACAGTTGTTCGGCGAAATGGTCCAGTAGGCGTCCGGTGCGGGACTCGGCAGAGGGGCTGCCATTGAGGATGAGGATGTGGGGCATAGTACTTCCTTTTATATGAGCCTTATATCAATGACGCATCTTAAAAATAAATTTTTATTCCAATTTCTATCTATAGCTCCCAGTGTGCCCGATTTTTTCTGGATGTCAATAGGGTGTCATGCATCATTTCGTGGTCGCCGCGCTGCACCCAGTGGTCTGGCGCAAGCGGTTGGGGGCCGACGACCAGGATTGGACGAAGCAGCGCGCCGAGCTGCAGGCCGCCGGCTGCATGCCCATCATCCAGCGCAGCGATGAGGTATTCTCTAGAGAAAACGGCCAGGAACGGCACATGCCTGAGCGACTGGACTTGGCCGGGTTGATGCTCGATGGGGAGCAATGCGAGAGAGCAGGCCTGTGATCGAGGCGAGGTGAGCCTGTGGCTGGAACCGCCGATCTGGATGACGACACGCCCACTCGAGGAGACACGCTGGTGTACCTGCACGACTGGGTTGCATTCGCACAGCCGATCCAGAGTTCGCAGCGTGGCCGCAGTATCAGGCGGCCTACTGGCTGACCGTGGCAATGGGTCAGTTCAGGCCGTTACCGTGACGTGTGGCCTTTGTTTGTGTTTCATCGCAAGCACCCTGCCCGCCTCGTACAGTGCCGTCACGTCTTTCATTTGCCCAGGGTTTCTATGAACGCTCTGGTGCAAGCCCCCTGGGCCAGGGATGGCAGACGCTGGCCTGTCACTGTGCCTGGCCCGGGGCGGGCAGGAGCAGCAGGCTCGGAGATGGTCGGCCGTGCGCCTCATGCCTCCTGTTCCAGCAGGGCGGCGAAGTCCGCCTTGCGGATCACGCCATGGATGCCCTTGGTACGGTCCACCACCTGGGAGACCTCGAAGGAGGCCGCTGCCGAGAGGTAGGCATAGACCTCATGGGCAGCGGCCCCGGTGCGCTTGACCAGAAAGTCGATGGCGGCGCGCACCGCCTGTTGCATGGCGAGGTTCAGATCCGGGTCGAGACCGATGGCGATCCAGTCCTGCTCCGTCTCGGCAAAAGGCAGGTGGGAGCCCGAGAGCGCCCGGATGGTGGCCGAATCACGCTCCACCGTCAGGCGAAACGTGGCGCGCAAGGAGGCCTCGAGGGCGGTGAGCGCTACCTCGCCGTTGCCCTGGGCGAAGTGGGGGTCGCCAGCGTAGAACAGGGCGCCTGGTACCTGGACGGGCAGGTAGAGCGCGCTGCCCGGCCCCAGCAGGCGCACATCCAGGTTACCGCCGTGAGGTCCTGGGGGGATGGAGTTGACCGCGTCGCTGGTGTTGGGGGCGATGCCCAGCAGGCCCACAAAGGGGGCCAGGGGGAAGCGGATTGGTCCACGGGCCGTGGTGATCTCACCCTGGCCCGCCACGGCGCGCGCCAGTACCGAGACATTGCCATAGGTCCTGGGATGCGCCGGAGTGGGCTGGGGGGCCGCGGGATGGTTGGGATATTCCCCGGGCAGCGCGCCCTTGCCGTGGCGGTTGGAGATCACGCCGTAGGGCACACGGCTGGCCAGCGATACCGTCTCGATGCGCAGCCAGTCTCCTGGGCGGGCACCATCGATGGCGATGGGGCCTGTGACCACATGGGGGCCATCGCGCCCAAAGTCGTGGGGCAGCCTGGCGATGGTGATGGCCTCCTCCAGGACCTGTGCCCTGGCGATGCCATGGCTGCCGAAGTAGGCTAGCGGGTCCTTGCCCTGGTCTTCCAGAAGACCCTCATGCGACAAGGTATCGATGGTGACCATGGCCCCGGATGGAACGGTGAGCACAGGGGTGCTCGCGGCGTTGGGCAGGTGGCCCCAGGAGACGGTCTCTGGGGTGGAGGGCAGATAGAAGCTGCCATCGGCGCGGCTCAATGGCCTGTCGGCCAGGCTCTGGCGGATGGTGGTATCCACCTCTGCCCGGGCAATCCCTGTGGCATGAGCGCCGCCCAGGCCGAGGGCGGCACGAAAGGTTCTGCGCATCATAACTCCTCCCAATCATCAAGGATCACAGCAAGGAATGGGCCAGGTCAGGCATTGCCGTGCGGGTGGTTCATGGTGCCTGGGGCAGGATCGGTGGTTTGGGCAGGAAATCCAGGGTGTAAGCGGCGCGGCCGGCCTCGGCTGGCAGCGGCGCGTTGGCGCTACCATAGAAGGCGATGATGGCTTGCCAGCGTGCCTCGGTCATGGCGCCGATACCCAGGGTGCGGGCCTCTCCCCCGCTCACCAGCCCCCGGGTCTTGATCTCCTTTAAGCCAAAGGCAAGCTGTTCCGGGCTCATGGCGGGGTTGTGGCGGCGGATCATCGCGTTGCCCGGTGCCGGATCCTGCAGGTAACGCTGCCAGCCCTGGGCCATGCTGCGCACCAAGGCGCGCAGGGCATCAGGCCGGCGGCGCCTGGTGGCCTCTGTGACCACGACCGTGCCGGCATAGGGAGGATAGCCATGGTCAGCCAGCAAGAAGACCTTGGGCGGCACGCCAGCCTTGATCATGGCGAAGGGCTCCGAGGTGACATACCCTTCCTGGGCAAGGCTCGTGTCTTTCAGGAAGGGTGTGATGGAAAAACTGTAGGGACGGATCTGGTCGTCGCTCAAGCCATAGCGCCTCTTGAGCCAGGGCCAGAAGGTGAGATGGGACTCCTGGGCGATGGCAATGGGGTGGTCCCGCAATGCTTCCAGCGAGGATACATCGGCATGGGCCAGCAGCGCTGTGGGGTCTCGTTGGAAGGTGGCCATGACAGTCACCACCGGCAAACCCTGGGCGCGGGCTGCCAGGGTACGCAGCGGATGGGTGACAATGGCATCACAGCGCTTGGCCAGCAGGAGCTGCATGGTGTTGATCTGGGCTCCGCCCATGCGGATGTGGACTGTGATACCTGCCTGCTGGTAAAGGCCCAGGGCTGCGGCCTGGTAGAAACCGCCGTGCTCTGCCTGGGCGTACCAGTCGGTGCACAGCGTCCATTCCTGTGCCTGGGCCGCTTGGTGTCCATGCCACAGTGCCGCCATGGCAAGCAGCGCCCATGCCAGGGAAGCAGGTTGCCTATGGGAGCTTGACACAGCAGAGCTCCAGCAGACGGGCTTCCACAAATCCCGCGATGGCATCGAGCCCATCACCGGTCTTGAGGCAGCTGAACACGAAGGGGGCTGCGCCACGCATGCGCTGCGCATCACGCTGCATCACCTCCAACGAAGCCCCAATATAAGGGGCGAGATCGGTCTTGTTGATCACCAGGAGATCGGAGCGGGTGATGCCCGGACCCCCCTTGCGGGGGATCTTGTCGCCAGCGGCCACGTCGATCACATAGATGGTGACATCAACCAGTTCCGGGCTGAAGGTGGCCGCCAGGTTGTCGCCGCCGCTTTCCAGGAAGATGAGATCCAGGTCCGGGAAGGCCGCCTTGAGTTCGGCCAGGGCCATGAGGTTCATGGAGGCATCCTCGCGGATGGCGGTGTGGGGGCAACCCCCGGTCTCCACGCCCCTGATGCGTGCCGCATCCAGTGCCTGGTGGCGCACCAGGAACTCGGCGTCTTCTTTTGTGTAGATGTCATTGGTGACCACGGCGATGGCAAGGCGTTCCCTCAGCCGTTGACACAAGGCGGCCACCAGGGCGGTCTTGCCCGAGCCCACGGGGCCGCCGATGCCCACCTGCAGGGGTTCTTTTGGTGGCAAGGGATTCATCATGCATTCCTTTCCTAGGAGCGGAACAGGCGGGAATATTGGGTCTCGTGCAGCATGCAGGCCAGCATCCAGCCAGGGCTTGCCGCGCCCAGCCGCTCGTCCGGCAAGGCAAGGCCATGGTCAGCAGCCGCCAGGATGGCATCCTGGAGCTGCACCAGCAGCTGCTGGGCGGCACGCTGTCCCAGTGGCATCAACTTGGTGGCTGCCAGCACCTGCTGCTCCGTCCACGCCCATAGGTAACCCAGCACGGTCTGGGGCAACTGGATATGGTAGCCATGGGCCGCCACGGCAAAGGCGGTGGTCCAGGAGATGGCCTGGGGCATGGTCACAGGAAGGGTATCAGCGGGCAACAACTGCAGCAGGGCAGCGCCCATCTGGAGGTCCTCGGTGCGCAGTTCGGCTGTGCCACGGCCCGCAAGCAGCCAGGCATTCCAATGCTGCAGCGCCTCGGCATCGGCATCCTGCAGGGCATGGTGCAGGCGGGCCAGCAAGGGGACATCCCAGCAGGCCAATGGACCTTGCAGCAGACCATCGAGCCAGTCTGCCAGCTCCCGGGCGTTGCTGATCCAGCGCTGGGCAACGGCCCATTCCAGGCCCTGGGAATAGGCGTAGGCCCCCACCGGCAGAGCGGCGCTGGATAGGCGCAGCAAACCCAGCAATGCCCTGCCGGGCAGTTCGGCCAAGAGACTGGGAGGCACCGTGGCGTGTGACCGGGATACCATCACGCGTGACGATCATGGGACATGAATGCACCCGCCTCGGGTTCGAAGGGAAGATGATCATGGCGCAGACTAAGCCCCAGCCCGGTGAGCAGGGTATCGAGGATATGATCCTGGAGAAAGCTGATCTGATTTTCTGCAATGGCAAGCGGCACATGGCGGTTGCCAAGGTGATAACAGGCGCGTGCCAGCAGGTGAGTATCGTCGGTAGAGGCCACGGTCAGGTATTCCCGTGCCGCATGCACGGTGATGAGCCTTCCTGTATCATCAAGAAGCAGATCACCGGAACGCAGCATCGTGCCTCGGGGTAAGACAAGGAGCGCCCGCTCGCCATTGTCCAGCAGCAGGGGTTGGCGACTCTTGCAGCGCATGGCGTAGTTCAGGGTCACAGACGCGGCGGCCCGACCTCCATCGCCGCGGAAGACCTGATGAATGACAATCATGGTCGGCCAGGGTAACGCATGATACAAGGCGGCATGGTCATGTGGTCACCTCAAAACAGGAAATATCGTTGGGTGAGAGGCAGACGTTCTGCTGGCTCGCAGCGCAACAGCGCGCCATCGGCAAAGACGGTATAGGTCTGCGGATCCACCTCGATCACAGGGAGTGCGTCGTTGTGGATCATGTCGCGCTTGGTGATGGTACGGGTACCGCGCACCGCCACCACGGGCTTGGTGAGACCCAGTTGCCGTGCCAGGCCGTCGGCCACGGCGGCCTGGGAGAGAAACAACGCCGCACAGCTGGCCATGGCATCCCCGCAGGCGGCAAACATGGGCCGGCTCAAGATGGGCTGGGTGGTGGGGATCGACGCGTTGGCATCCCCCATGGGTGCTGCAGCGATCATGCCACCCTTGATCACCATGGCAGGCCTGACACCAAAGAAGGCAGGCCGCCACAGCACCACGTCGGCCAGGCGACCTACTGCCAGGGAGCCCACCTCGTGGGCGATGCCGCAGGCGATGGCCGGATTGATGGTGTACTTGGCGAGATAGCGCTTGATGCGCTGGTTGTCGCTGCCTGAGCCGTCGTCATCCGGCAGGCTGCCGCGCTGTTGCTTCATCTTGTGGGCTGTCTGCCAGGTGCGGATGATCACCTCGCCTACCCGGCCCATGGCCTGGGAGTCGGACGACATCATGGAGATGGCCCCTAGGTCATGCAGGATGTCTTCTGCGGCGATGGTCTCGCCGCGGATGCGGCTTTCAGCAAAGGCGATGTCCTCGGGTAGCCCTGGGTTCAGGTGATGACACACCATGAGCATGTCGAGATGTTCGTCGAGGGTGTTGATGGTGAAAGGACGCGTGGGGTTGGTGGACGAGGGCAGCACGTGGGCCTCGCCGCAGACCCTGATGATGTCCGGGGCATGGCCGCCGCCGGCTCCCTCGCTGTGGTAGGTGTGGATGGTGCGCCCGGCAAAGGCGGCGATGGTGTCTTCCACGAAGCCCGACTCGTTGAGGGTATCGGTGTGGATGGCCACCATGATGTCGTGTTCTTGCGCCACGGCAAGGCAGCAGTCGATGGCGGCAGGGGTCGTCCCCCAATCCTCATGGAGCTTGAGACCCATGGCTCCGCCACGGAGCTGCTCGTGAAGCCCAGCCGGCAGGCTGGCGTTGCCCTTGCCCAGAAAACCGATGTTGACGGGAAAGGCCGCGGCGGCACGCAGCATCTGCCCGAGATGCCAGGGCCCCGGCGTGCAGGTGGTGGCGTTGCTGCCGGTGGAAGGCCCCGTGCCACCGCCGATCATGGTGGTCATGCCGCTGCCCAGCGCCTCTTCGATCTGCTGGGGGCAGATGAAGTGGATATGGGCATCGATGCCGCCGGGGGTGGCGATGAGCCCTTCTGCGGAGATGATGTCGGTGCCCGGGCCGATCAGCATGGTGATGCCATCCTGGATGTCCGGGTTGCCAGCCTTGCCGATGGCCGCGATGCGTCCTTGCTTGATGCCGATGTCGGCCTTGATGATGCCCCAGTGGTCCAGCAGCACGGCGTTGGTAATCACCGTGTCCATGACATGGGCGCCACACGCCTGGCCCTGGCCCATGCCATCGCGGATCACCTTGCCGCCACCGAAGGTAACCTCCTCGCCGGGTACGGTGCGGTCGGCTTCCACCTCGAGCCACAAGTCGGTGTCGGCAAGGCGCACCCGATCCCCTGTGGTGGGACCGTAGAGCTCGGCATAGGCCTGACGGTCGATGGTTCTCATGGCTGTGGGTCCAAAGGCCCCATCACCTCACCCCTGTGACCGTAGACATGGCGCCTGCCGCCCAGTGCTACCAGCGTCACCTCGCGTTCCTGCCCCGGCTCGAAGCGGATGGCAGTCCCGGCCGGGATGTCGAGACGCATGCCGCGGCTTGCCTGCCGGTCGAACAGCAAGGCCTGGTTCACCTCGAAGAAATGATAGTGCGAGCCCACCTGGATGGGCCGGTCACCACTGTTGGTCACCACCACCGTGCAGTGGTGGCGCCCGGTGTTGAGCTCGATGACACCAGGCGCGGGGGCCATCATGCCCGGCACCACAGGGTCTGACTGATGATTGTCCATGCGATATCCCATGGCTGGCGGGGTCTTGCCCTCTGGCAGCTTATAACATGCCAGTGTCCATTGCCAATGCTTTTTCTGGCTGGCGGCGCGCTGAGCGGGTTCCAGTTCATTGCATGAACAGGCCATAGCCGATGTCGCAGGCCACGACGTAGAACACCACCGCCAAGGCGCGGCGTATGATGTGGGCAGGCATGCGGTGGGACAGATGAGCACCCAGCGGCGCGCAGGCCATGCTGGCCAGGCCCACTGCGACCAGGGCGGGGCCATAGATCAAGCCGATGGCGCCTGGTGTGTTGTCTGGCCCGGGCTGTACCGCAAACCAGGTGGTGGCTATCAGCGCCATCAAGGCGGTGAATGCGCTGGATGTGGCTACCACATGATGCATGGGAAAGCCCGCATGATACAGGTAGGGTACCGTGAGGCTGCCTCCGCCGGCCCCGAGCAACGTGGAAAAGAACCCGATCACTGTGCCCGCCAAACCGGCATAGCGGGGTGGGTCCTGACGGTCGGCGCGGCGCGGCGTTGGCGACCTGCCCAGCAGCAGCATGGTGGCCACATAGAGCTCGAAGACCATGAAGATGCCCTTGAGATAGACCCCGGGTATCCGGGCTACCAGGATGCTGGCCAGGGACGTGCCGATCAGACACCCAGGCAGCATCCTGATCACCATGGGCCAGAGCACGGCGTGCTGGCGGTGGTGGGCCAGGGAGGCGGCGATACTGGACATCAGGATGGTGGCCATGGAGGTGGCCAGGGCAAGATGCATGTGGTCGGTGTGCTGCAGGACTGCATCATGAGGGAAGATGTACAGCAGGGCCGGCACCACCACCACGCCGCCGCCCAGGCCGAACAGCCCGGCCAACAGGCCGCCGGCCATGCCGGCTGCCAGATACAGCAGCAGGACCGTGGATGTCATGAATGATCCTGGGGTGGTTCGGGAACGGCAGGGCAGCAAGGGAAACAGGTGAGCGTCTGTGCCAAGGATCGGCTCACCATGAGCGATAGGGCAGAAACTTGCCGTTGTAGGTGATCTGCACCCGATCTCCTGCGGGATGATCCAGTCGCTTGATGTCGATCTCCAGGTCGATGGCGCTCATGATGCCGTCCCCGAACTCTTCCTGGATGACCGCCTGGATCGCTGGACCATGCACATGGATGATCTCAAAAAGACGGTAGAGCACGGGTTCTGCCGGAATGGTAGCCACAGCACCGCGCTGTGGGGGTTGGCTGAGGCAGCCGATCTGCTCGGTATCGGCGGCAAAACCCAGGCGCCGCAGGAGAGCGCTGGCCTCGACCTCTGTGAGCTGGGCATGCCCCAGCAAGGCCGAAGCCACCCAGACCCGATGGCGTCCCACGGCCGCGGCCAGGTCCTGGTAACTGATGGCGGCCTTGTGCTTGGCTGCGAGCATGTCCTTGATGAGTTGGGTGCGTTCCATGGTATGGGCTCCTGATGGGCGGCAGGGTAGGGCAGGTCAGGGGATGGGGTCGTGGACCGAGACCAGCTTGGTGCCGTCAGGGAACGTTGCCTCCACCTGCACCACATGGATCATCTCCGCCACCCCCTCCTGCACCTGGTCGCGTTGCAGCACGGTGCGTCCCAGCGCCATGAGCTCGGCTACGGTGCGCCCATCCCGGGCCCCTTCCAGGAGGGCTGCGGCGATGTACGCCACGGCTTCTGGATAATTGAGACGCACGCCGCGCTGCAGACGGCGCTCGGCCACCAGGGCCGCAGTAAACAACAATAACTTATCCTTTTCGCGCGCCAAAAGATCCATGGTTGCAACGTATTCAGGTGGCCCACAGTCGGGGCGTACAAGGGGGGCGTCCCAGCACCAGCGGCCTGGCCAGTCGCCAGGCCTTCACAAACAGCGCCCTGGCACCGCGCAGGCTTGCTCCCAGATAGCGTATCACCACCAGCTGGTGGATGTGGGTTGCTGCCCAGCAGTGGTCGGGCTGTGGCGGGTCGAGCCCTGCGCGCAGCGCATTGAGCAGGCTATGGGCTGGGTCCCAGGCAAGCCAGGTGCCAAGAACCCTGGAAGCACCCAGGCCCCAAGGTGCTTCGAACAGGGGCGAGCCGCCTTCGAGGCGCATGATGTCCAGGAAGAGAACCTGCTGTGCCAGATCCACCTGCAAAGTATTGTGCCAGAGGCCACAGCTGAAATCCTCGCCGCTGCCCGGTCGCCCAAGGATGGTCAGTTCCCAGCCCATGAACATGCTGCCGGTTCCCAGGTGGATGTGGGTGTGCTGCTCCAGTTGCGCGCCGTCATAGAGGATCTGCTCGTGCGGTAACCACTCGAGACTGCTTCCAGTGGCCACGGTCAACTCCGTGCGTTGCCGGACCCGGCCTCCTGCGCTGCGGTAGACCTTGCCTGCAGCCGGCGTGGTCAGCAGCACGCCACAGCCCTCTGCCACCGTGGCCTCGAGATGCAGGCTGTCGCCGCCCACCAGGCCACCCGGGGGGTGCAGAATGGCCACATGGCACAGGGCTTTTCCCTCGGGGTGGAAGGGCCGCAAGATCCTTAGCGGCCCCTTGTGCCGGTGGCTGGCCAGGATCGTCTCGCCATGGCGGCAGGCAAAATCCAGCGCAAGCCGCCCATCCTGGGATGGGTTGGCCGTCACTGGGTCATACCGCAAGGGGGGAGTCATCAGGTCAGGAGCAGGAGATGGAGTCCCACGGCCGATGCCCCACAGGCCAACATGGCACGCACGCTGGTGATGAGCCATGGCGTGCGCTGCTGCAGCTGGCGCAGGCCCAGGCCCAGGACAGCGCCAACGCCCAGCATGGCTGTGAGGACACCGCAGGCAAAGACCCCAAGGTACACCATGCCCAGCAAGGGATCATGCAGGGCCGGCAGGGGGGTGATGGCCAGCAGCGGGCCAGAGCCCGCGGTGCCATGCAACAACCCCATGGCCAGCGCCCCCCGTTTGCCCGCTGGTTGGCCATGGGCGGACATGACCGGCTTCCTGGGCCGCTGGGCACGCAGCAGGCTCCAGAGAATGCAGCCACCCATCATCAGCAGCACCAGGCCCACCAGGTGATCGGCCATGCGGCTCAGGGTGATGGGCAGTGCGGTGCCCAGCAGCAGGACCGCTGCGCCAAAAACCAGCAAGGCGCCACCATGGCCAACGGCCCAATGGCTGCAAAAGCTCGTGGCGGCTTGCCAGCTGTGCCGTGGGCCTGTGAGGTTGGCCACGGTAAGCAGGTGATCCGGGTCCAGGGCATGGAGCATGCCCATGCCAAAACCCAGCACCAGTATGCTGCTCGCCGCCGTGATCATGGGGGCTGCGGGGTGTTTGAATGGGCTGGAACAGGTTGGATCATGTGACGATGGCTGCCCATTTTGCCATGGGCCAGCAGGGTACCCAAGACCTCCACGATGCTGCGCACCGCCAGCAGTGCGGTGATGTCCCATGAAAATCAGGATGGTGCCTTGCAAAGGTGGCAAAAGGGGGCCGCGGACCATATCGCATGCAGGAACTCCTTATGCTTTTTTGCGTCTTCATCATGCGCGAAGCCTGGCCAGAGAGTCAACCCAGGTTCCCTGGGCATGGGCTGTCGCCTGCATCCTCTCCAGGATACCCAATTGATACTGGGCTGAGGCAGCGCCGCGCTGCCTCAGCTGGGCGAGGCGCATCCCATGGAACATCTGGAATGGCTGGCCCAGGAGGTTCTGGGCTGGCCCGATGAATCAATGCCGGATGTCCCGCCAGCTGCCACCTGGGATGGCGCGGCGCTGAGCTCCCTGTTGCAGCAGACCTGGGGTGAGGGCATGGCCGCTCCCTGTCATGACTCGAGGCGCTAGCTGCCGGCGCGGACCCCGAGACCATAGATGGCATGGCGCTTGCCCGGGGCAGCTGGCATGGTCCGCGCTGGCGTCTGGCGTATCGTATATAAATAGATTGTGCTACAATCGATGACCGCTGTCGTGGTCAAGCACGATGCGTCCCTGTTGAGAGGCGCCATGAATACCATGAAAACCGCGCAGCCTCTGTCCCGGTCGCGCTTCTGGGCCGGTAGCGGGCTGCATGTCACGATGCTGGTGCTGACGGTCGTGCAGGCGGCAGCCATGCTGCTGGTGTTCCGTGGCCGGGTCGCCCCCCTCTTGGCCGATTGGGCTCTATCGCTGGTTGCCGTCTACCTGTGCTGGCGTGCCGGAAAGGGCTGGCGCCTGGCTTTCTGGACCAGCAGTGCGCTCAGTATCGCTTTGACCGTGGAGTCCCTGGCTGCCCTGCCTGCCTTGGGCGCCGTCCGGCACATGGGGTTCTATCTATTCCTGCTGTACCACGTGCTCCTGATTGCCTGTCTGTGGCGCCTGCCGTTGCACCAGCGCCCGCGCATCTCGGCGGCCTTCTGCGGCCTGTTGACCCTGTTCACGGTCATGCTTTTCTTTTTTGTCTGGCGGGAGGGGCAAGCCAATCCGCAGGTCTGGCAGGAGAGGCAGGCCAACCTGCAGGCTGTGACCTATGGAATCTTATATCTCGCAGCACTGTGGACGCTGTCTCCGGCCATGGAGACGGCGCTGGCAGGGCGCGTGCCCATGGGGCGGTTTTTTGTCATCCTTGCTGTGGTCATCGGCTGGCTGGCAGCGGTGCTGAAAAGCGTGATGGCCCTGGGCCTTGACATGGCCATGCAGGATCTACGTCCCATCCAGGCCATGTGGCTGGCGGGCGATCTGCTCTTTGGCATCGGCATTTATTGCGAGGCCAGGAAGATCGACGTCCAGCTGTGGCCCTTCATGGCGGTGGGCGCCTTGGACATGGCCTGGATAGGCGGCCTGATGTCCCTGCGCTCTGCTCCTGGCCATATCTATCAGGTCTGGCTTTTGCTGGGCGGCGTGGTCGTTTTCATCTGTGCGCTGGGCGTGGCAAGAGGCTATGAGGAAGGGTTGCATCTTGCCCGCCGCCGCCTCGAGGGCTGGGTTGCCGTGATCGATGATCTGTCGAGAGCCGCTGATGAAAACGTCGATACGCACCGCAGCCTCGAGCAGGCCTTCATTCACCTGATGGGGTTTTTCCCTGGGCTGCTGGGTCTGGAGATCGTCTTCCGGGGTGGTTCCCTGTTGCTGGGCAAGGCTGCCGGCCATCGTGAGGTGCTGCGCGCCGAGGATGGCCGGCAGGTGGCGCTCTATGGCCTGGAAGACAACCTGATGGCCAACGAGGGGATGATGCGGGCCGTCCGCCCCTGGCTGACCAATCGCCTGTGGGACCTGGCGGTGAAGCTGGAGTTGCGTGACCAGGTCTACCTTGATCCCTTGAGCGGCTTGCTGAACCGGCGCGCCTATGAGGTGCGCTTGCCGGAGGTGTTGCGCCTTGCCCAAGCACAGCAGCGACCCGTGGCCGTGTTGATGGTGGACATGGATCATTTCAAGCGCGTCAATGATACCTGCGGCCATGCCGTGGGCGATCAGGTGATCCAGGCGATCGCCAAGACCATGCGCGCTTTTTTTCGCTCCGGGGACCTGGTGATACGCTGGGGTGGCGAGGAGTTCCTGGCGCTCATGCTGGGCGTTGACCGCGCCCAGGCCATGGAAAGAGCCGAACAGTTGCGCAAGGCCATCAGCGCGCTTGCCGTGCCGGCTGTTACCTGGCCACTCAGCGTTTCCATCGGGGTAGCCGGTGGCACTGTGCCCCAGGGCCAGGCACAGCTCAAGCGGTGGCTGGAAGAGGCGGACCAGGCGCTCTATGCTGCAAAGCGCGCCGGGCGCAACAGAATCCGGGCCTGATGCCTCATGGCCCATTGCAGCACTTGATCCGGCGGCCTTTGGCCATGCCGCGATGCGAGACCTGGTTTGCCAGCCCACGGCATGGCCACGAAGCAGCACAGGGATACGGTCCGCTTGCCAGGGCCAGGCCCATCGGGTCACCAGGCGGCGCTACTCTTGCTCATTGCCTCACGGGTTATGGTGGCGATATGCCTGGTAGTGTGCTATATGCATGGCATGTTGGGCAGGGGTTGGCCTATGACAAGGCGGGAACGGGTATATAAGGGTGTTTTTCTGGCCATGTTGCTGCTGCTTGGCATGGCAGCTGAGCAGGCATTCTCACGATCCGATGAGGCGGCCGTCGCCCTGTTCAGTCCCCAGGGGGAGAGCCGGCAGGTGCATCAGGCCGTGGCGCGCTTTACGGTCCCCATGGTGCCATTTTCCACACCAGACCAGTCGCTTGAGCCTTTTTCGGTGGATTGTGCAGTCCCAGGCCGGGGTCGCTGGGTAGACCAGCGCACCTGGGTCTATCAATTTAAGGGCAACCTGCCGGGGGGGCAGCATTGTCGCTTCACGCTGCGCCATGGCCTGCACGACCCGGCTGGCCGGACGGTGGCTGGCCAACAAACATTCATCTTCAATACCGGTGGCCCGGCCGTGCTGAATGTGACGCCCCGGGCAGTGAGCCGCGTTGCAGAGGATGACCATGGCTGGATCAATGAGGATCAGCTGTTTGTGCTGCAGCTCAACGCGCCTGTGGCGCCGGACAAGCTGGCTCAGCAGGTGCGCTGCGTGGCAGGCGGCATCGCCGAGGAAATCCCCGTGGCCCCCCTGGCTGAAGAGGCGCTGCGCCACATGCTGGCCTTCGAGGCTCAGGGCAACAGCGGCACGAATCCCGCCCTGTACCAGGCTTATCAGCAGGACAAAGCATATCCCGGCACGGTGGTGGCGTTGCAATGCAAGCGCACCCTGCCAGCCAATGCCGAGGTTCAGCTCATCTGGCCTGCGGGACTGGCTGCACCTTCTGGCGTGGCTACAAGTGCCGCGCAGCGCCTCATGTTCAAGGTGCGCGAGCCGTTGCGCGCCTCTGTGCGATGTTCCCGGGAAAACCCCCAGGCCGGATGCCTGCCCATCGCCCCTATTCAGGTTCATTTCACAGCAGCCATTCCCCTGGAGCAGGCCCGTGGGGTGGTGCTCAGGACCAAGGATGGCATGCAACGCTTTGCAGCCCAACTGCCCGCCTTGGGCGAACAGGCCGGGGCAGAGACCGGGGATGTCCCCCCCTCGGTCACCCAGCTGACCTTCCCAGGGCCCTTTCCGCAGCGCGCCATGCTGGCCGTGGCATTGCCCGATGATCTGCGGGACATCGATGGCCGATCGCTGGCCAATGCGGCCCGCTTTCCCCTGGATGTGGCGGTGGACCGGGCGCCACCGCTGGCCAAGTTCAGCACGGGGCGCTTTGGCATCCTGGAGCGCCGGGCAGGCGGCATTCTGCCGCTGACCATCAGGCACGTGGAGCAGAACCTGCGGGTGCGCCGGCTCGATGTGCCTGCCGCCGAGGCAGACGCGCTGCCAGATACCTGGCCGCAGCGCCTGTGGGCGTTTCTCGGTACGGCTGGTGTCCGCGGCAGCAAGACGATGCCGCGGGCGCTGGACGGCTGGGTACAGCAGATAGGCGGCGCTGGGAATGGTGCCAGTGAGGATGCCGACCGCGCCATCCTCAAATGGCTGGAGCTGCTTTACAGGACCGATGGCTCCTCGGCGGATTCCTACCTGGAATACGAAAACCGTGACAAGCCATTGTCCTTGCTGCAGAAAGCAGCGCAGACCAGGACGCTCAGCGTGCCGCTGGACGATGTGGAACAGACCCAGGTGATCGGCATTCCGCTGCAAAAGCCAGGCTTTTATGTGGTGGAGCTGGCCAGTCCTGCGCTTGGGGCAGCCCTGTTGCCGCCGCCAGAGATCGAGCGAGGCGAACAGCCCCGCCCGCCCGGGCCCATGTATGTGCGCACCATGGCCCTGGTGACCAACCTGGCTGTGCATTTCAAAAAAGGGGCCTCCAGTTCGCTGGTGTGGGTGACCACGCTGGATCGCGCCCAGGCGGTGGGAGGCGCCCATGTGGTGGTGCGTGATTGCCAGGGCGCTTTGTTGTGGCAGGGCACCACCAACACAGACGGGGTGGCGCTGATCCAGCAGCCCCTGCCCGATGCTGGCGAGAACCTGTCCTGTGCCGAGACCATCGGACACTACTACGTGAGCGCCCGCACCGCAGACGACATGGCCTTCGCGCTTTCCTCCTGGGAGGAGGGCATCGAGCCGTGGCGGTTCAACATGGCGTCTTATGGTCCCATCGAGACCGATATCGCCCATACCATCGTGGACCGCACCTTGCTGCGCCCCGGTGAGACGGTGCACATGAAGCACCTGGTGCGCAAGGCGGTGGCCAAGGGATTGACCTGGCCCGTGGCTCCCCCAGGGAATGCATTGATAGTCCACCAGGGCAGTGGCGCTGTGGTTGCCTCACAAAAGCTCGAGTGGGATAACGCGCTGGCGGCGCTGATGCAGTGGACCATCCCCGGGGACGCCAAGCTTGGCACTTATCGGATCGTCCTTACCGATGCCAGTGCTGCTCAATATGACTCTGATGCCCAGAGACTGGATAGCGGTTCGTTCCGGGTGGAGGCCTTCCGGGTCCCGCTGATGAAAGGCCAGATTGCCATACCCAAGACCCCTGTGGTGGGCAAGACACCTGTGAGCCTGTCGCTGGATGTGCGTTATCTGTCCGGGGGCGGGGCGGCCCGCCTGCCCACCGTGTTGCGCTGGGGTATGGAGGAGCGTGCGGTGAGCTTTGATGGGTTCGATGGCTTCACCTTTGCCAATGGCGGCGTGTCCGAGGGTCTGGAGCGTGCCGTGGGCGATACCCGGCCCCTGACGCTGGCCAAGGTGCCCATGCAACTGGACGAGCACGGCTCGGCCACGGTCTCTCTTGGGCCGATTCCGGCTGCCGAGCGTGCCCAGGCCATCCTTGCCGAACTGGAATACCGCGATCCCAACGGCGAGGCGCAGACCGTCTCCCGCCGCATTCCCTGGTGGCCAGCTCCTGTGGTGGTGGGCATCAAGACCTCGTCCTGGCTGCCCCGCCAGGGTAGTGATCTGGGCCTGGAGGTGGCCACGTTATCACCAGATGGCCAGCCTGAAAAAGATGTCCCGGTGGTGGTGGAGATCTACCGCAGGCAGACGGTGAGTCACCGCAAGCGCTTGGTGGGCGGGTTTTATGCCTACGAGAACCAGAGCATTGTCATGCGATTAGGTGAGGTGTGCCAGGGCCATTCCGGCGCAGATGGCCTGCTGCACTGCAAAACGAAAGCGCATGCATCCGGAGAACTATTGATAGTGGCTCGTGCCGCAGGGGCTGCTGCCCATACCGAGACGTGGGTCCGTGGCAAGGCTGAAACCTGGTTCGGCGGAGAAGACCACGACCGCATGGACGTGCTGGCCGAAAAGAATCGCTATGAGCCTGGGGAAAGCGCCAGGTTGCAGGTGCGCATGCCCTTTCGCCATGCCCTGGCCCTTGTGACCGTGGAGCGCCAGGGCATCCTGCGCTATCGGCTGCTGGCGCTTTCTGGCCAGGACCCGGTGATCGCGGTGCCCATCCTGGGCAGCGATGCCCCCAATGTGTTTGTCTCGGTGCTGGCGGTGCGTGGCCGGGTCTCCGGTGTCCAGCCCACCGCCACGGTGGACCTGGGGAGGCCTGCCTTCAAGCTGGGCTATACCGGGCTTGATGTGGGCTGGCGCGCCCACAGCCTCGAGGTGCAGGTGGCGCCGCGCCAGGGAGTCTATCCGGTGCGCGCCAAGGCCGAGGCCACCATCCAGGTGCGTCGTGCCGATGGCAGGCCGCTGCCGGAGCATGCCAGCGTGGCCCTGGCGGTGGTGGACGATGGCTTGCTGCAACTCCAGGCCAACGAGAGTTGGGATGTGCTGCCAGCCATGATGGCCCGCCGGGGGCTTGGTGTCGAGACCAGTACGGCGGCCATGCAGGTGGTGGGCAAGCGCCATTTCGGCAAGAAGGCCGCCCCGCCGGGCGGTGGCGGTGGCGCCAGTGCCACCCGGGAGCTGTTCGATACCCTGCTTTCCTGGCAGCCCAATGTGCAGCTCGATGCCCAGGGCAAGGCAACGGTCAGCATACCCATCAACGATTCCCTGACCAGTTTCACACTGGCTGCCATGGCCACGGCAGGCAGCGATGCCTTTGGCACGGGGCGCGGCACCATCCGCACCAGCCAGGATGTGATGGTGTTTTCCGGGTTGCCGCCCGTGGTGCGCCAGGGCGACCAATATGACGCCGAGTTCACCGTGCGCAACACGCTGCCCAAGACGCTTGCCGTGCAGGCCCGGCTGGAGATGGCCTTCGATGGCCTGCCCCAGGCACAGGGCCAGGCGGCTGGGCACCAGGTGGTTCAGTCGCTGCAGCTTGCCCCCCAGGGAAGCCAGGTGGTGCGCTATCCAGTGCATGTGCCCCTGCAGGCCACGGCAAGCCACATCCAGTTCACGCTGACAGATACCCAGGGTCGCAGGCTCGATGCCCTGCGCATCACCCAGCAGGTGGCAGCACCCTATCCGGTGCGCACCTGGCAGCAGACCCTGGTGAGATTGCGGGGCCGGTCTGCCATTCCGGTGGCGCCGGTTGCAGATGCCATGCCAGGCACTGCGGCACTGCAGGCGTCGGTCTCATCCACGCTGCTGGGAAGCCTGGATGGCGTGCGTCGCGCCATGCGGGATTATCCATACAGTTGCCTCGAGCAGCAGGTCTCGAAGGCTGTGGTGCTGAACCAGCCCGATGCCGTGCTGCCCAAGCTGGCCGACTACCAGGATGCAGACGGCCTGTTGCGCTTCTGGCCCTGTGACTGCCGAGGCAGCGACGTACTCACCAGCTATGTGCTGACCATGGCTCAAGAGGCGGGCTGGACGCTGCCATCGCGGGTGCAACAAGGAGCCTTGCAGGGGTTGCGTGCCTTCGTGGCGGGTCGGCTGCGGCGCGATTCGGCGTTTTATGCGGCAGATGAGACGCTGCGTAAATTGGCTGCTCTGGCTGCATTGGCGCGCTATGACCAGGCCAATCGGGCCATGCTGGATGCGTTGCTCATCGATCCTGCCCTTTTGCCCACATCCGCCTTGCTGGACTGGCTGGATGTCAACAACAGACTGCAGAACCCCTCGCGCGACCAACGCGAGGCAGCCTCCAATCTGCTGCGTTCGAGATTGGACATGGGCGGGGCGCGTCTGGCACTGGTGAACGAGAGCCAGGAGCGCTTCTACTGGCTGCTGCTGTCCCCGGATGCCGTGGCAGCCCGCCTGCTGCATCTGGTGGCCACCGAGCCCTCATGGCAGGAGGATGCGCCACGGCTCGCCATGGGATTGCAGGATCGCCAGGTGCGCGGCCAATGGGACATCACCACCGCCAATGCCTGGGGCATGCTGGCCATGCGCCGCTTTGCGGCTCGCTTCGAGCGGCAGGCACCCACGGGGGCAAGCCATGTGATCCTGGGTTCGCGTCACCATGTGGTGAACTGGCAGCCCCCGCCCCGGCAGGCGACCGAGACCAATGTGCGCTGGCCACTGGTCTCGCCCGAAACGCTGCAGTTGCTGCACTTGGGGGGTGGTGCCCCCTGGGTGACCATCTCGTCGCTGGCAGCCCGGCATCTGGACCATGAGGTGCAGTCCGGCTACGCCATCTCCAGAACCATCCAGGCCGTGGAGCGCCGTGAGCCCAATGCCTGGCATGTGGGGGATGTGCTGCGGGTGCGCCTTGCGGTGCATGCCATCAGCCACATGGCCTACGTGGTGGTGGCCGATCCCATTCCCAGCGGGGCCACCATCCTGGGGGGTGTGCATCAGGCCGCCTTGCTGGAGGCCGGGGAGCGTGCCGCAGGCGTTTGGCCCGCCTATGAGGAGCGCAGCTTCACCACCTATCGTGCCTATTTCGATGCTTTCCCCCAGGGGGACCAGGTGGTGGAATACACCATGCGTCTCAACCAGAGTGGCCGGTTCGTGCTGCCCGGAAGCCGGGTGGAGGCCATGTATGCCCCGGAGCGCTATGGCGAACTGCCGGGCAGCGAGCTTGTGGTGTTGCCCTGAGGAGACGAGGTGTGCCGGCGAGATGGCGTATCGTCCTTGTGTCCATGGTGTTCCTGGCCCTTGTCATGGGCATGGCGGCCGAGCTGCTTCTTGCAGGCACAGCACCATCCTTTGCAGCGGTGCAGCAGGCCACTCGAAGCTCCGAGGCCATGTTGCTGGACCGCAACGGGCAGATGCTGCATGTCATCCGGGTGGATTTCCAGCACCGCCGGCTGCCCTGGACAGGCTACGACGAGATCGCGCCTGTCTTCTGGCAGGTGCTGCAGGTAGCTGAAGACAGACGATTCCATCGGCATCATGGTGTGGATTTCCGGGCGCTGGGCCATGCAGCCTGGCAGAGCCTGCGGGGCAGGCGTCGCGGTGGCTCCACCATCACCATGCAGCTTGCCCGGCTGCTGCCCGGCGCGCCCAGGCCCAGGAACGTTGTGAAGCGCAAGCTCCTGGCCATGAGTATGGCCTGGGCACTGGAGCGGCACTGGAGCAAACAGCAGATCCTGGAGGCCTATGCCAACCTGGTCACCGTGCGCGGCGAGGTGCAGGGTCTTGCTGCGGCGAGCTGGTTGTTGTTGGGCAAGGCACCCTCTGGCCTCGACAGGGCCGAGGCTGCCGTCCTGGTGGCAAGCCTGCGCGCCCCCAATGCACCATGGCAGGACGTGGCGCGTCGGGCACGAGCCTTGACAGAGAAGACATCGCAAGCCGAGATCGGTCGCCTGGCTGACAGGCTGGCCCAACCCGAAGGCATGGCCGCCGGCCCGGCCCTGGCCCCTCATGTGGCAGCGCGCTTGCTGGGGAAAGAAGCCCCAGTGGTGCGCACCACGCTCCTTGCCACACTGCAGCGCACGGTGCAGGCGTTGGTGCAGGGCGAACTGGGCCAGCTCCAGGGCCGTCATGTGCAGGATGCCGCGGTGGTGGTGCTGGATAACCAATCCGGGGATGTGCTGGCCTACGTGGGGGGCGTGCGTGGTTTTTCCGGAGCGTTCTACCTGGATGCCGCCGCCGCGCCCCGGCAACCTGGCTCGACGCTCAAGCCATTCCTGTATGGCGCGGCCATCGCCCAGCGGCGACTGACCGCCGTTTCCCTGCTGGAAGACAGTGCTGTGCAGCTCACCACGCCCTCTGGGCTTTATGTGCCCCAGAACTATGACCGGCAGTTTCATGGCCTGGTGAGCGCCCGGCTTGCGCTGGCGGGCTCACTGAACGTGCCTGCGGTGCGGGTGCTGATGCTGCTGGGCGTGGATGACTTCGTCGCACAGCTGCGCCGCTTTGGTTTGTCCACCATCACCCAGGATGGTGAATACTACGGCTATGCCCTGGCGCTGGGATCGGCTCCGGTGAGCCTGCTGCAGCTTGCCAACGCGTACCGGACCCTTGCCAACGGCGGGATGTGGTCCGCGGTGCGCCTGCGCCTCGATGCACCCAAAACAGCAGCGGTGCGGGCGCTGGATGCCGGGGCGGCCTTCATCGTGGCCGATATCCTTGCGGACAATGGCAGCCGGGCTGTCACCTTCGGGACCGACAGCGTGCTTGCGCTGCCGTTCTGGGCGGCGGTCAAGACCGGCACGTCCAAGGATATGCGTGACAACTGGTGCCTGGGTTTCTCGAAGGATGTGACGGTGGGGGTCTGGGTGGGCAACCTGGACAACACGCCCATGCATGATGTCTCCGGTATCACGGGAGCCGCTCCTATCTGGGCTGCCGTGATGCGCCTTGCCCAGGATGCCGCAGCAGCCAGCCCGCCAAGCCCACCGCCAGGAGTGAGCGCGACTTTGGTGTATTGGCCGCATGGTACCGAGCCACCACGGCGCGAATGGTTCCTGGCTGGCACCGAGATGGCGCAGGTGCGCAGTGTCTCGGCTGAGCTACGCCCCAGGATTCTTTCTCCTGCCCCAGGCAGCATTCTGGCGTTGGACCCAGACATTCCGCATGACTTACAGCAGGTGGTCCTGCTGAGCAACCTGGCCGAGGCGCCAGGGCAGCTGGGGGTTGCAGCACACCCGTTGCACTGGGAGCTGGACGGCATGCCTCTGGGAACAGGGCCATGGCTCTCCTGGAAGCCCCGGCCCGGGCGCCATATGTTGCGTCTGCTTGGTCCCGATGGCGCGGCATGGGACCAGGCACGCTTTGTGGTCAAGGGCGGCTGAAAGGATGCTTGATCTGCTGTGGCAACAGGCCATGGCTATCCATGGGCTATAATGAGCAGCGGCCAGAGAGTGTGGCGTAATCGAAGGAGAGGCTCATGAGCGTCCTGGATCAGGCACGGGAGAACATGCTGGAGCGGCAGATCCGCACCTGGGATATGCTGGATGAGCGGGTGCTGGCAGCCATGGCGGCCATTCCCCGGGAGCGCTTCGTACCCGCCGGCTGGGAGGCGCTTGCCTATGCCGATATGGCAATCCCATTGCCCCATGGTCAGGCCATGATGGAGCCCAAGGTGGAAGCGCGCCTGTTGCAGGCGGCCATGGTGCGCCCCGAGGATCGCATCCTGGAGATCGGCACCGGCAGCGGTTACATGGCTGCCCTGCTGGCCCGACTGGGGGGGGCCGTGGTGAGCGTGGAGCGCATCGCGGCGTTCATTCCCCCAGCTGAGGAGAGATTACAAGCCCATGGTCTGGGCAATGTGCACCTGGTGGCGGGCAACGGCCTCGACTGGCTCAAAGGGAAGGAACGCTTCGATGTGGTCGTGATCACAGGTTCCATACCCGATGCCGGCTTGTTGACCAGTGCTGTCCTGGAGGAAGGCGGGCGCATGGTGGCCGTGGTAGGCCAGGGCCCGGTCATGGAGGCGATGCTGTTTTCCAGGGAAGGCTCGCTGGGGCTGTGCCAGGAGAGCCTGTTCGATACCTGGGTGCCGCCCTTGGAGGGCCTCGAGACCAGGCCTGTGTTCCAGTTTTGAGATTTGCCCAAGGCCGTGCTGACCCACGGATGCGGCGAGCTTGACCCCAGCGGTAACCGGCGGGCTGAGGTTTGCAGGAGGAATGAATCATGGCAGGAGATCCACAAGAGCTGTCTTGTGCTGAGGTAGCCCAACGCCTCGAGCGTGGTGAGCCGCTGTTGTTGCTTGATGTGCGTGAGAGCTGGGAGCGGGAGATTGCAACCATCCCGGGCTCTTGCCATATTCCCATGGGCGAGGTGCCCGACCGTCTGCACGAGGTTCCGGTTGACCAGACCGTGGTGGTGCAATGCCATCATGGCGGGCGCAGCATGCAGGTGGCCCGGTTGTTGCTGAGCAAGGGATATGCCCAGGTGTACAACCTGGCCGGTGGCATCGATGCCTGGGCCAAGGAAGTGGACGATTCACTGCCTACCTATTGATTGAGCTGTTGGCTGAGCGCTCGTGGCATGGTTGAGCATCCCGGGAGCCGCGTGGCGGGGGCTGCGTCCATGCTGCTTATGCTGCTTGCCTTGCCGGGTTTGTGGACTAGTATTCACTAGTGCCTGCATGTGCAGTTGATACAGGAGGGGGACCATGGAGCAACTGACATTGTGGTGTTTGTTTTTCGCCATTCTGCTGCCGCTGGTGCCCCATTCGGTCAAGATCTATGGGCGCATGCAGGCGGGCTTCGACAACCACAGGCCCCGGGTCCTGGACAACCTGCCGCCCTGGGTGACCCGTGCCGCCTGGGCCGAGGCCAACACCTACGAGGCGCTGCCGGGCTTTATCGCTGCTATCCTGGTCAGCCTGCTGATGCAGGCCGATGCCGGGCGCACCGGAACCTTGGCGGTGATCTTCATCCTCGCCCGCCTGGCCCATACCGTCTGTTATGTGATGGACCAGGCGAGCATGCGTACCCTGGTGTGGGCGGTGGGGTTTCTGTGCACCATCTGGCTTTTCGTCCAAAATCTTTGAGGCCGGGCTTTTTGGCAAGTCCGCCTCAGGCAGATTGAGGGCCTGGTGCTGGTCTGTTGCTGCTGGCCCAGCCGGGCAACCGCGGCAACAGCAGCACCCGGCCAGCGCCTTCGGTTACCTGCCGTGCCCCGGCAATGGGTTGATTGCGGTATTCCTCGCCCTTGGTGAGCACATGGGGGGCCAAAGCGGCGATGGCCTGTTCCGGGGTCTCCTGGGCAAAGGTTGCCACCCAGTCCACGCAGGGCAGCTCGGCCAGCGCCAGCAGGCGCTGCTCCTGGGCCACAAGAGGCCGCTGTGCCCCTTTGAGGCGGCGCAATGAGGTATCGTCGTTGACCAGCACCACCAGGCGGTCGCCCAGAGCCTTGCTCCAGGAGAGACTGGCCAGATGGCCGGGATGCAGGCCATCGAAACAGCCATTGGTGACCACGACGCGCTCGCCCCGCTGGCGTGCCGCGGCTGACTGTCTGCAGGCGGCATCCAGCGTGACGATCTTCTGGGCAGGAGGCGTGGTGACATCATTGAGCGATTCCAGCAGCGCCGATGGTGTGATGCTGCAGGCCCCCAGGTGAGCCACGGAGAGGCTTGCCGCCCGATTGGCCAGGGCAGCGGCCAGCAGGGGCGGCAGGCCGCCTGCCATGCCATGGGCGAGATGGGCGAGCACTGTATCGCCCGCGCCTGTGACATCATAGACTTCCCGGGCATGGGTCTTGAGGTGGACGACGCCAAGTTCATCGGCAAACAGCATGCCTGCTGCCCCCAGCGTCACCACCAGCACCTGCAGCCCCAGGGAGCGGCGCATGGCCATGGCCTGCTGGCTGAGCATGTCGTCGGGGCAGGAGGATTGCCCGGTGGCTGTGGCGAATTCCTGACGGTTGGGGGTCAGGGCCGTGAGGTTGGCATAGGATGCAAGCCCGGCCTTGCTGTCGGCCAAGGCCATGACGCCGCTACGTTGCACCAGGTCGAGGCAGGGACCGACATGGGCGAGCGTGCCCTTGGCGTAATCCGAGAACAGCACCACGTCCGGCGCCTCGTCCATGGCCTGCGCCAAGACATCATGCAACGCCTGGACATCGAGACGGATGGGTTGCTCCACATCCAGTCGCAGCAGCTGTTGCTGGCGGGCGATGATGCGCCATTTGACCGTGCTGGGACCCTGGTGGGTAAGCAGCCGGGGCTCCAGTGCGGCATGGTGGGTGAGCAGTTGATGGAGCCTGCGACCGGCTGCGTCGTCTCCCACGGCACCCAGCAGGATGGTCCGGGCGCCAAGGGCTGTGAGGTTCAGCGCCACATTGGCAGCCCCGCCGGGGCGGTCTTCGGTGTGTTGCAGCAGGACCACCGGCACCGGTGCCTCGGGTGAGAGGCGTTGGGCATCCCCGAAGGCATAGCGGTCCAGCATGACATCGCCAAGCACCATGGCCTGCACGGGGCGCACGGCGCAGAAGCGCTCGGTCCAGGAGGTCATCGATCGGTGGCGTTTTTGAGCCAGGGTTGCCGGGAAGGGCCGTGGCGCTTGAGGATATCCTGCCACCAACCGGCGTGCTCCAGGTACCAGTCGATGGTCTGTTCCAGGCCCGTCTCGAAGGGGATGACCGCACGGAAATCCAGCTCGGCAGCAGCCAGGCTGCCATCAATGGCATAGCGCCGGTCGTGTCCGGGACGGTCGCTGATATGGCTGAGCAGCGTGGCGCATGATGCCCCCGCGGCAGCAGGGCAGGCGGGATAGCGCTGGCGCAGTGTGGCATCGGCTGCCATGCGCCTGTCGAGAATGCTGGTGATCTGCCGGGCAATGGCGAGATTGGTCTGTTCGCCCGTGCCTGGCAGGTTGTAACTGCAGCCCACCTGGCCTGCGGTCAGCACGGCGAGGATGCCACGGCAATGGTCATGGACATGAATCCAGTCGCGTTGCTGCAGGCCATCGCCATAAATCGGCAATGAACGCCCATGCAGGGCATTGATGAGAAAAAACGGGATCAGTTTTTCAGGATACTGGAAAGGACCATAATTGTTGGCGGCATAGCTGAGCGTGACCGGCATGCCGAAGGTATGGTGATAGGCCATCACCAGATGGTCGGCTGCTGCCTTGCTGGCCGAATAGGGCGAGCGCGGCTCATAGGGGGCCTTTTCCGTGACCGGCTTTGCACCGGGGGCGAGGCTGCCGAAGACCTCGTCTGTGGAGATGTGATGAAAGCGCCTTGGGCTGGTTGCGGTCTGCCATGCCGTGCGCGCTGCCTCCAACAGGCTCTGGGTGCCCAGGACATTGTTGGCCACGAACAGCATGGGGTCGGCGATGGAACGGTCCACATGGCTTTCGGCTGCAAAGTGCACGATGCAGGTGATGTCTTCCTGTTGCAGCAGACGGGTGATGGCATCGAGGTTGCGGATGTCATCATGGACGAACAACGTGCGCCGGTCTTCTAGGCAATGGGCCAGATTGGCGCGGTTGCCGGCGTAGGTCAGGGCATCGAGTATCACCAGGCGTTCGGTGGCGGGTTGTTCCAGCAGCACATGGCAGAAGTTGGTGCCAATGAACCCGGCCCCGCCTGTGACCAGGAAGCGTCTGCAAGGTGGTGCCGCGGCTTTGTTCAAAGGGAGCAGGCCAGCAGGAAGGCTTCCTCGATGGCGCGCTTGGCATCGAGGCGATCGGCGTCCCTGGCGCCACCTATGAGATGGACAGGGACGCCGCAGTCCTGAAGGGGTTTGGCCAGGGGAGCGTGGGCTTCCTGGCCGGCGCAGAGCAGCACCTGGTCGGCCGCGATGCATCGCGAGCTGCCCGACTGGTCGGTGATGGTCACCCCGCGCTCATCGATGAACTGAAAGGCAACACCACAGAGCACCTCCACAGCCATATGGTGCAATGACAAGCGATGTGCCCAGGCGGTGGTCTTGCCCAGGGCGCGGCCGATCACCGCAGATGAACGCTGTAACATGGTGATGTGCCGCTTGCTCCTGGGGCGCTTGGGCTGGGGGTCGATACCGCCTGGTCGGGTGGGGCTGCGATCGATGCCCCAAAGGGCCTCATAGAGGGTTTGTTCGTCCTCATCCAGGTCGCGCAGAGCGGCATAATGGGCCACATCGATGGCGATGCCGCCGCCGCCGATGATGACCAGGCGCTCGCCCAGTTCCCGCCCATCCAGGGTCTCTGGATAGGGCACCACATGGGCCAGGTGGATGCCCTGGATGGCTGGGATGCGGGGGCGGACCCCGGTGGCCAGCACCACGGCATCGAACCCTGAGGAGAGCATCTGGACATCGGGCTCGGTGTTGCAGCGTATGGTGACCCCCAGCTTGGCGAGGCTTCGTTCGAAATAGGTGATGGTATCCCCATAATCGGCCTTGCCGGGAATGCGGCGTGCCAGCTGGAACTGGCCGCCTAAGACATGATCGCGCTCGAAGAGCACCACCCCATGGCCGCGTCGTGCGGCGGTCTCGGCGCAGGCAAGCCCCGCCGGTCCCCCGCCTACAATGGCGATGGACAGGGGGGTTGGTGCCGGGGTGACAGGATGGATGGTTTCGCGCCCGGCCCTGGGGTTGACCAGGCAGCTTGCTGCCTTGCCGGAGAAGCTGTGATCCAGGCAGGCCTGGTTGCAGGCAATACAGACATTGATGGCCGCCTTGTGGCCGCTTGCGGCCTTGGCAGGAAGCTCGGCGTCGGCCAGCATGGGCCGGGCCATGGAGACCATGTCTGCCTGGCCCTGGCGCAGCACGGCTTCAGCCACATCCGGGGTATTGATGCGGTTGCTGGCCACCACAGGAATGGAGACTGCGGCCTTGAGCCGTGCCGTGGCCCAGGCGAAGGCCGCCCGGGGTACCATGGTCATGATGGTGGGGATGCGTGCCTCGTGCCAGCCGATGCCGGTATTGAGCAGGTTCACGCCTGATTGTTCCAGTTCCTGGGCCAGCAACAGGGTTTCTTCCCAGGTACTGCCATCTTCCACCAGATCCAGCAGCGACAGCCGGTAGATGACCAGGAAATCCGGCCCCACGGCGCGGCGCACGGCTTGTGTGACAGCAACCGGAAAACGTCTGCGGCGTGCGGCATCGCCGCCCCAGTGGTCATCGCGGTGGTTGGTGCGTGGCGCGGTGAATTGGTTGAGCAGGTAGCCCTCGCTGCCCATGATCTCCACACCATCGTAACTTGCTTCGCGGGCCAGCATGGCGGCTTGGGCATAGTCCTCGATGGTGCGCCGGATGTCGGCATCGCTCATGGCCCGTGGGGTGAAGGGATTGATCCGTGCCTGGATGGCAGAGGGGGCCACCTGGGCATGGTTGAAAGCGTAGCGCCCGGTATGCAGCAGTTGCAAGGCGATGCGCGAGCCGGCCTCGTGGACGGCGCTGGTGACCTGGCGGTGCGGCGGCAGCTCGGCGCGGCAGGTGAGCTTGGCGCCTCCTTGGACCACGGCTCCTTCCTCATTGGGGGCCACGCCCCCTGTCACGATCAGGGCCACGCCGCCCCGGGCCCGTTCGGCATAGAAGGCCGCCAGGCGTGCAAAGCCGTCTTCCAGCTCCTCGAGCCCCATGTGCATGGAGCCCATGAGGATGCGGTTGGGTAGGGTGAGCGGCCCTAGCCGCAAGGGGGAAAAAAGCAGGGGATAATCGCTGTTGGGGTGAGCCTGTTGTTCCATGGGTGGTCTTTGACATGCGCCGGGCAGAGAAGCGTACAATGAAAACAGCCAAGGATATATGGTGCTGCCTTAATATTATAGGGACCATGCCATCAGGGTGCCAGGGGGATCTCGTGACACATAGCAGAATGGAACGTATCTTTGTGACTGGTAGCAGGCCCGACGTGCGCGTGCCCATGCTGCAGGTATCATTGAGTGCCGGCGCCGAGCCCAGGAGTATGACCCTGTACGATACAGCAGGTCCCTGGGGCCCATGGGGGCCCTATGCTGATCCCGAGGCCAGCCGGACGATGCAATCAAGTGATGGTCTGCCTGCCATCCGCCAGGGTTGGCTGGATGAGCGGCTCGGTGCGCTGGGTGCCGGCGCGCGGGTGCGCTGCGGCGCTGGCACACGACCGGTGACGCAGATGCAGTTGGCGAGGCTGGGCATCATCACGCCGGAGATGGAGTTTGTGGCCATCCGGGAAAACGCCCGCCGGGACCTGCTGGACCAGGCAGACCCCATCCTGCGCCACCATCCCGGTCAGGACCATGGAGCGCGGCTGCCGCAATGGATAACCCCCGAGTTCGTGCGTGACGAGGTGGCCGCCGGCAGGGCGATCATCCCGGCCAACATCAACCACCCCGAACTGGAGCCCATGGCGATCGGGCGGCGTTTCCGTGTCAAGGTCAATGCCAACCTGGGCACCTCTGCTGTCGATTCCACCATTGCCAATGAACTGGACAAGCTGATCCTTGCTGTGCGCATGGGGGCCGATACGGTGATGGATCTTTCCACGGGGCGCGACATCAGCGCCACGCGGCAGGCCATTTTGCGCCATGCCCCCGTGCCCATCGGCACGGTGCCCATCTATGAGGCGTTGGAGCGCTGCGGCGGGCGACCGGAGCAACTCTCCTGGCCGTTGTTTCGGGATGTGGTGGTGGAGCAGGCCGAACAGGGGGTGGACTACATGACCATCCATGCCGGCGTGCTGCTGCGCCACATCCCCTTGACCGCCTCACGGCTCACGGGGATTGTCTCCCGGGGTGGTGCCATCATGGCCCATTGGTGCCTGTCCCACCACAAGGAAAACTTTCTCCATGAGCATTTCGATGAGCTCTGCGCCATCTTCAGGATGTACGATGTCTCGTTTTCCCTGGGAGATGGCCTGCGGCCCGGCTGCCTTGCCGATGCCAATGACGAGGCGCAGTTCGCCGAGCTCAGGACGCTGGGCGAGCTCACCAGGCGCGCCTGGGCTCATGACGTGCAATGCATGGTGGAAGGCCCCGGGCATGTGCCCATGCAGCTTATTGCCGAGAACATGACCAAGGAACTGGATTGGTGCCTGGAGGCCCCCTTCTATACCTTGGGACCGCTGGTGACCGACATAGCGCCCGGATATGACCATATCACCTCGGCCATCGGTGCCGCATTGATCGGCTGGCAGGGGGCTGCCATGCTCTGCTATGTGACACCCAAGGAACATCTGGGGCTACCAGACGCCGAGGATGTGCGCCAGGGGCTGGTGGCCTATCGCATTGCCGCCCATGCCGCCGATCTAGCCAAGGGCCATCCCGGGGCGCAGGCCCGGGACAATGCCCTGTCCCAGGCGCGCTTCGCCTTTCGCTGGCACGACCAGTTCGCGCTCAGCCTGGATCCGGAGCGTGCCCAGAGCTATCACGATGCCACCTTACCCAAGGAAGCGCATAAAAGCGCCCATTTCTGCTCCATGTGTGGCCCCAAGTTCTGCTCCATGGAGCTCACCCAGGAATTGCGCGCCTACGCCAGGGACAAGGGGGTAGACACCGAGGGCGCCCGAGAGCTTGGGCTTGCCGAACGTGCCGCGGCCTTTCGCCATGGTGCAGATATATCATGAGGACCATGGCATTCGTGTGTATGGCGTTGCTGGCGCAGGCAGGCATGGCAGGACAGATTCACCAGAACGAGCTTGCCTCGGCACAGCTGGGACGGCTATGGAACTATTGGCTGTATGTGCCCGATGAACCGCCGCACATGGTGATCTATCTGTTGCACGGCCATGGAGGTCAAGGGCGCGATTGGATCGAGCAGGGCGATGTGCCGGCGCTGCTGGATCGGCTCATTGCCGAGGATCGTCTGCCTCCTGTGGTGGCGGTGATGCCCGATGCCGGCACATCCTGGTATGTGAATTCTCCAAAGGGAGCCATGGAAAGCGCTTTCATGGAGGATCTGCTGCCCACCGTGGAAACCGAGATCGGCATCCGCCTGCAGCGCGACGAGCGAGCCATGATCGGGGTTTCCATGGGCGGCTATGGGGCTTTGCGGCTGGCCATGCGCTATCCGGAACGGTTCGGGGCCGCGGCCCTGCTGGCACCGGCTTGCTATGTGCCGGTGCCACCCGAGGCTTCTGGTGCCCGCAGCGCCGGGGTGTTCGGCAAGGCAGGTTTCAATCCGGTGCTATGGATGCGCCACAACTATCCGGCCTATTGGGATGGCTTCGTGGCCAAGGGATTGACACTGCCCCTGTTCCTCGGGGCGGGCGACGACGACCACTACAACACCGCAGCCCAGGCCACCTTGCTTTACGAGCGACTACAGCGCGCCGGTTTGCCGGCTCAGCTGCGCATTGTGGATGGAGGCCATGACTGGCCCACCTGGAAGGGCATGGAAGAAGAAGCATTGGACTACCTGGCGCAATCGCTGGAGAACCTGGATAAGGTGGCAGGCCGCCAAGGCAGCCTTCCAAGGCAAGTCCAGTTGGCCGCTGGCCATGCCGCCGCCCATCCAGCCCATCGGGCACAAAGCAAAGGGGCTGCAGTTGCTGAGACCAGTCTGTCTATAGGGGAGAACGAACAACCATGAACTGGATAAGAACCCGTCTGGCCCATCTGAGCCCGCGAGCCCGTCTGGCGGGGAGCGGTCTTGTGGTCCTGGCACTGGCCTTGAGTGGGGTGGGCATCTGGTGGGACCTGACACCTGGTTTTCTGTCCAAGCCGGCCACAGACAAGCCGGTGGGCTATGCCACGGTGGATATGCTGATCCGGGTGGGTGATACCCTGCTGCACAAGCCGGGAGGCTACCTGCGTAATGATCGCCTGCCACCTGGTGTCCTGCTGGACAACATGCCCAGCTGGGAGCTGGGTGTGCTCAACCAGATGCGCGACATGGCCCAGGCGTTGCGCAACGATTTCGGCCGCGCCCAGTCCCAGTCCCAGGAAGACAAGGACCTGGCGGCAGCCCAGAGCCTGCTGAACCAGCCTGATGATCGCTGGCTGTTTCCATCCACAGAACACGAATACAACAAGGGTTTCAATGCGCTTGGTCGTTTCAGGACCCGCCTGGTGGATGTCAACCACGAAGATGCCCAGTTCTATGCCCGGGCGGATAACCTGGCGGCCTACCTCTGGCTGGTGGAGCGGCGCTTGGGAGACCTGACGTCACGCCTCTCGGCCAGCGTGGCTAGAGTATCGCTGGATCTCTCGCTGGTCGGGGCCAAAGGCGGGGCGATTTCCACGCCGCGCCAGGCGCAGCGTATCATGAAGACGCCATCGTCCCAGGTGGACGATGTGTTCTTCGAGGCCCGGGGATCGGCCTGGGCATTGTATCACTTCCTGCAGGCCGTGCAGGTGGATTGCCATGATGTGCTCAAGGACAAGAATGCCGAGGTGGGGCTGGCCCAGATCGTGCGTGACCTGGAAGAAAGCCAGAAGCCTCTGGGCGGTCCGTGGGTCCTCAATGGTACGGGGTTTGGCGTGTTTGCCAATCACTCACTCACGCTGGCCAGCTATCTTGCCCGGGCCAATGCCGCGGTGATCAATCTGCGCGAGCTGTTGAGTCGAGGCTGAGGTTCCAGGGCGTTCCGATCGCTCCGGCATGTACAGCAGCACTTCTTTGAGCGGCTCTGGCTGCAAGGTGACATGCTCGATGCCAAAGCGCTGGCTCAGCAGCGTGCGCAGCCTGCCCAACACCAGGGGCCAGATGGTCAGATCGTTGATCACCACGTGGGCTGACAGCGCGACCAGGCGCGAGGAAATGCTCCAGACGTGGAGATCATGCACCGAGTGAACCCCTTCGATGGCCGCCATGGCCCGGCCGATCTGCTGCAGGTCGAGGTGAGCGGGCACGGCCTCGAGCACCACGTCGACGGCTGTACTGACGATGCGGACGCTGGAAAAGACGATCAGGCCGCTGATCAGCAGCGAGAGCAGGGGGTCGATGGCATTCCAGCCGGTGAGGCTGATCACGACGCCGGAGACCAGGGCGGCGATGGAGCCGAGGAGGTCGCCCATGACATGCAGGGCGGCTCCCCTGATGTTGAGGTCATGGCTGTGGCCATGGAGCAGCTTCAGGACCAGGCCATTGACCAGCAGGCCAACCAATGCCACGCCGGCGGTCATGTCGCCATGGACATGCACTGGATGATGCAACCGGCGCCAGGCGCCAAGCCCAAGGACGGCCACCAGCAGCAGCATCAAGGTGACATTGCACAGGGCGGCCACGATCTCGACCCTGCCGAGGCCAAAGGAATGGCGCCGGCTGGAGCGACGCTGCGCCAGTCTTTGGGCCACATAGGCAATGCCCAGAGCGCTGCTGTCTGTGAGCATGTGACCGGCATCTCCCAGCAGGGCCAATGAGCCTGCCTGCCAGCCGGCTGCGGCTTCCACCGCGGCAAAGCCTGCCGTGATGGCCAACGCCAGCCCCAGCGCCGGCCTATGGTTGTGATGCCGCTGGTTCAAGGGGGTCATTGTCCACTTGCTGGGCGGGCTGTGCGCCACCAGGACGCACATAATGCCCCGAACGGCCACCAGACTTGGTCAGCAGCGCAATCTCCTCGAGCACCATGTTCTTGTCCAGGGCCTTGAGCATGTCGTAGACGGTGAGCAAGGCGGCCGCTACGGCGGTCAGTGCCTCCATCTCCACGCCGGTCTGCCCCTGGGCGCGGGCTGTCACCATGCAGCGCAGGCGGTCGTCCTGTGGCCAATCGAAGAAGACCTCCACACCCTGGAGGGCAATGGGGTGGCACAGGGGGATCCACTCCGAGGTGCGCTTGGCAGCCAGGATGGCCGCGATCTGTGCTGCGGCCAGCACGTCGCCCTTGGGGATCATGCCATCGCGCAGGCGTTGGGCTGCCAACGGCGCGATGCGCAAGAAGCCCTGGGCGCGGGCACATCTGTTTGTGGTACCCTTTATACTAATATCTACCATACGCAATGGAGCGGATGGTGCTTGATGATCGGCCTTCACAGTCACTCTCTATTCAACGAGCCATGGACATGGCAACATGGTACCCCCTTGCCTTGGGTCGAGGAAAGCGCAGGCGGTCTGGAGCGTGGTGTAGGGGACGCAAGAGAGGAGTTTTTGCGTGATTACCGTGGTTTTTTTTGCCGCGCTGCGCGAGGCCAGGGACTCGGCTGGCTGCGCGGTGGCTGATGCCAGCACGGTTGCTGAGGTATGGGAGCGGGCTACCGACGCCGCCCCTGTACCTTCATCGATCCTCTGTGCCGTCAATGGTCAGCTCTCTTCGTGGCAAGCCCCGGTCTGCGCTGGGGATGAGGTGGCCTTTTTCCCTCCCATGACTGGCGGCTGAGCGCATGATACAGACCGGCCTATGGCATGAACCACATGACCCTCATGAGGCCGTGGCGGCATTTGCCGCAGCGCAGCCCCGGGGGCTTGCCGGGGCAAGCAACGTGTTCATCGGCACCATGCGCGGCACTGATCCAAGCGACGGTACGCAGCCGGGGATCATCAGGATGTGGCTTGAACATTACCCGCGGATGACAGCTGCCCAGTTGGAGGACCTGGCCCACGCCGCGCGGCGCCGCCATGGGCTCCATGCGGTGTTGCTGTGGCACAGGGTGGGCATGGCCTATCCCGGTGAGGCTCTGCTGGTCATAGGGACCTGGGCCGCCCATCGCAAAGCGGTTTTTGTCAGTTGCCTGGAGATCCTGGAAACCGTCAAGTCTGATATCGCCTTGTGGAAAAAGGAGTTTCTGGAGGATGGCAGCAGCCGCTGGGTGCAAGGCACAGCCGGCGTGCTTCCCGATGCCGCGTCGCGACATGCCTCCTTGAGAGGGGAGACATGACAGTGCAACAGAGGAGAGCGGAGAAGAAAGCATGCGATTGATCTTATTGGGAGCGCCCGGTGCCGGGAAGGGCACACAGGGCAAGCGACTGGCCAGCCATTTTGGAATACCCCAGATCGCCTCTGGCGATCTCTTGCGCGCCGCGGTGGCCCAGGGCACGCCACTGGGACAGGCTGCCAAGGCCATCATGGCCCGCGGCGAACTGGTGGGGGACGACATCGTCCTGGGTTTGATCAGGGAGCGACTCCAACAGCCAGATACCGCACAGGGTTTCATCCTCGATGGCGTGCCGCGCAATCTGGCGCAAGCCCAGCACATCGAGACCATGATGCGTGAGCTGGAGGTGCAGCCCGATGCGGTGCTGTTTCTGGAGGTGGCCCGGGATGTGCTGATTAAGCGCCTTGCCGGCCGTCGTATATGCACAAAATGCGGATCAGTATACAATATATATTTTGATCCGCCAAAAAAGGCCGCCGAGCTTTGTGACCAGTGTGGTGGTTCCCTGGTGCAGCGTCCCGATGATGAAGAGACCACCGTGGTACGGCGGTTGGATGTCTACCAGGACCAGACCAGACCCCTGGTGGAACACTACGAGATGCTGGGGCTGCTGCGCCATATCAATGCAGAGGGTACGCCAGACATTATTTTTCAGCGCATCCTGCAGGTGCTGCCAGCCCAGTGAGTGGCGATACCTGACTATGTTTCCAGATAAACCAATGCTGGCTAGTGGTCGGAACTTCCGGCTTGCTCCGTGGGGTAAGCGGACAGGACATCCAACAGGGCGCTATTCCCACCATCACGGTCGCCGGGCGCCGGATGCAAATGGCAACACGCCCCCTGGTCAAGGCATTGGTCGCCACAGGCCATGGGACAAAAAGCCCACCGACAAATGTGGCTGTGATCGTTTCTGATGAAAACGCCCATCTCGATCAACGAGCACGGCGACATGAGCACTTTCGCATCTGTCGAAGAGGCCGAGTCCTACATGGAGCCTATTGATGTCCAGCGTGGCGAGTATGTCGTCTCCGATGCTGATGGACAGCCGCTCTCTGTTGGCGTGATGACCGAAGAGGTTCCGCTCTTCTGGGGGCTTTGGAAGGGCCGCGTCAAAAAGGTTCGGATAACCGACGTGCTCACCGATACCAAGCCTTCTATCTGAAAAGTGCCGTCGAATCACTGGGATCAGGTCTTGTTTCTTGCGCATGTCTTGTGCAAGCACAAAACCCGTCTTGACCAAACCTTCACCAGAACGAAAACCCGCATCCATGGTCACCACAGCAACAGGCGGTGACCCTGGTGTTAGCGCGCTTGCCCAAGCGCAGCGCACTGAGTCAGCGGCCGGACCGGACCACGCCATTGCAAGCGGCACCTCCCGCAGGTCGCTATCCGGTAGCCGTGGCCATCCAGACCGCCTTGGGCTATGCCGGGATGTTCTATCATGCCCGATCAGGCCTTTACCTCACCCATTATC
>WOYI011043513.1_pt1 | contig 34877 bp, 38 predicted proteins | sample 6423411 | NCBI WGS metagenome assembly WOYI01 (sample SAMN13441803, study PRJNA592873) | oil field metagenome | biome: oil field; feature: oil-well bore; material: oil-contaminated soil; isolation source: oil-contaminated soil from oil-well borehole | place: Germany: Wietze | collected 2016-10-18 ...
GTCAGCATATCAGCTACTGGATCACTTACAGCCATTTTTCTCTCCTACCAACTGGATTTGGTAACACCAGGAATCTGGCCTTCACTAGCCAATTTACGGAAACAGATCCTGCACATGTCGAACTGGCGCATATAGCCACGGGGTCTGCCGCAAATTCTACAGCGATTGACGTGTCTGGTGCTGAACTTAGGCTCTCTCTTGGCCTTTACGATCATTGATTTCTTTGCCATATGTCTCTTACCCCTTATTTACTGAAGGGCATGCCAAGCTTTGCAAGCAGGGCGTAGCCTTCTTCATCGGTCTTTGCGGTCGTTACAATGGCGACATTTAAACCGCTGACGCGTTCGATCTTATCGAAGTCAATCTCAGGGAAAATAATTTGCTCGGTGATACCGAGTGAATAGTTCCCATGCCCATCAAAAGCGTTGGGTTTGACACCTCTAAAGTCCTTAACGCGGGGAAGAGCGATGCTGATCAGCCTCTCCAGGAAGAACCACATGTTTTCACCACGCAGTGTCACCATGGCACCAATCTCATAACCTTCACGAACCTTGAAGTTTGCGATGGACTTTTTGGCCTTGGTTTTCAATACATGCTGACCGGTAATCTGCTCAAGCTCCTTGACAGCAGCATCGAGGAGTTTCTTATTGGTAATGGCTTCGCCGACACCGACACTGACGACAACCTTCTCGAGAGCGGGGATCTGCATTTTGGAGCTATAGCCAAATTCTTCGGACAGAGCAGGAGCTACTGTTTCCAGGTATTTTTTCTTAAGGTTTGGTATAAACTTTTCCATTAGATTACTTCCCCGGTTTTCTTGGCATAGCGGACTTTTTTGCCGCTTTCATCAAACTTGTATCCAATCCTTGTAGTTTCACCTTTTCCGGTGACGTAAGCTACATTTGAAACATGGATTGGTGCCTCAATTTCCACGATGCCGCCTTTATCCTGTTGGTTCTTCTTACGCATGGACTTTTTCACCATGTTGGCACCCTGGACAACGACCCTCTCTTTCTCACGGTCTACCTTCACAATCTTGCCGGACTTTCCTTTGTCTTTACCAGCAATGATCATTACGGTGTCGTTCTTCTTAAGCTTCATGTGTATACTCCTACAACACTTCCGGCGCGAGAGAAACAATCTTCATGTACCCATTACGCAGCTCTCTAGCTACGGGTCCAAAGATACGCTTACCGCGCGGGTTATTGTTGGCATCAATGATAACGCAAGCGTTGTCATCGAACCTGATATAGGTACCGTCAGGTCTGCGGTATTCCTTCTTCGTTCGAACAATGACTGCCTTCATAACGTCACCCTTCTTGATGGCGCCATTTGGCAATGCGGCCTTTACAGCCACAACAATAATGTCACCAACACCGGCAACATAGCGATGGCTTCCGCCAAGAACCTTGATGCACTGCACACGCTTAGCACCACTGTTATCCGCTACATTCAAATAGGTCTGCATCTGTACCATATCGTCTCTCTCCTATTAGCGAGCGCGCTCGACGATCTGCACGAGACGCCAGCACTTATCCTTGCTGATGTGGCGGCATTCCAAAACACGTACGGTGTCGCCGATTTTTGCCTCGTTCCTCTCATCATGTGCCTTCACCTTTTTGGTGGTAGTCACATACTTCTTATACAGGGGATGCAGTCTTCTTGAGGAAACAGCAACGACAATCGTCTTATCCATCTTGTCACTGACCACCCGGCCGGTAAAACTTTTTTTATTAGCTTCCATCTGAATCGCTCTCCCTTACTTTGCCACGTTCCGAATTCCGAGTTCATACTCACGAATACGGGTATTCACACGAGCGATGTTCCTCCTGACGGTACGAACAGCAAGTGGATTCTCCACATGTCCGAGCACTCTTCCCATACGAAGGTCGAAGTACTCCTTGTGAAGTTGCTCCTTCTTGGCTACCAGCTCGTCAAGGGTTAAATCTTTATATGAATTTTTCATACTCTTACTCCACTTCCCTTCTGGCGACAAACTTCGTCTTGATCGGAAGCTTGGAAGCTGCAAGCTCCAAAGCCTCACGAGCGAGCTCTTCAGGAACGCCACCCATTTCAAACATCACAGCGCCTGTCTTCACGACAGCGACCCAACCTTCAGGGTTCCCCTTACCGTTACCCTGTCTGGTTTCAGCGGGCTTCTTGGTATAGGGCATGTCAGGGAAAATCCTAATCCATACCTTACCACCACGCTTAATGTGACGGGTCATGGCGATACGGGCTGCCTCAATCTGGCGATTGGTGATCCACTTCGGCTCAAGTGCGAGCAAACCGAATTCACCGAAAGCAATAGTAGTCCCGCGATGTGCAACACCATCAGTGGTGCCACGCTGTTTCTTTCTGTGTTTAATTCTCTTTGGACTAAGCATGGCCTACTAACTCCTTGCCTCAACACCATCGCTCTTGGTTGGCTTTTTCACCAAACCACCAGCGTCGTTCTTGACTGCACGATCGTAGATTTCACCATTGTACACCCACACCTTGACGCCAATGACACCGAAGGAGGTATTAGCTGTAGTGAATCCATAGTCGATGTCGCTGCGCAGCGTGTGAAGGGGAATTCTTCCTTCCTTCATCCACTCCGAGCGTGCAATTTCTGCACCACCGATACGACCGGAGAGCCGGATCTTAACACCCTGAGCACCATTCTGCATTGCCTTGGAAACAGCCATTTTCATTGAACGGCGGAATGAACCGCGACTCACAAGCTGTCTAGCAACGTTTAAGGCGATCAGCTGGGCATCAGCCTCTGGCTTCTTGATTTCCTTGATCTTAATCTGCACTTTCTTGTCGGAAAGCTTCTGGAGACGTACTCCAAGCTTCTCAACATTTGCACCCTTGCTACCAATGATGATACCAGGGCGGCTGGTGGTGATCACGATCGTGATGCGCTGGGGCTTACGAATGATTTCAACATCCGAAATCTCAGCACCCTGGACTTCAGGGCATTCAACCAAAGCCTTTCTCAGCTTCAGATCTTCATGCAGAGTGTCCGCATACTCCCTGGGGTCCACATACCATTTGGACTTCCAGGTCTTGTTGACTCCAAGACGGAGCCCAATAGGATTGACTTTCTGACCCATTTACTTCCTCACGCTTGCTTTTTCGTCAACGACGACGGTAATGTGTGACATCCTCTTAAGCAGAATATCCCGTCTTCCATGGGATCTCGGCCAGACTCTCTTGAGCCTTGGCCCCTCGTTAACCTGCAACTCCTTGATCACAAGATTCTCTTCATCGATCTTCTTGTTCTGATCAAGCGCATTTGCACAAGCGGATTGCAAAACTTTCAGGATCAGATTAGATCCTTTCTGAGGCATAGCCTCAAGAATTGCTACTGCTTCCACATACGACTTATTCCGAACAAGATTGGCAACCGGGCGAACCTTGGAAGGAGATACCATCAAAAATTTGGCAGTTGCTGAATACCCTTTCTTATCTTCCATTTTACTACCCATACCGCTTACCCAACCTTCTTGTCGGAAGCATGACCGCGGAAAATTCTGGTGGGAGAAAACTCACCGAGTTTGTGTCCTACCAAGTTTTCCGTTATATATACTGGAATCCAGGTTTTTCCATTGTACACAGAAATCGTGAACCCCACCATTTCAGGGATGATCGTGGAAGAGCGGGAATAAGTCTTGATCATCTGCTTCTGATTTGTCTTAAGAGACTCCTGAATCCTCTTATACAGTTTCTTTTCAATAAAAGGACCTTTTTTGATTGATCTAGCCACTTTCTACTCCTACTTCCGCTTCTTAACGATGAATGCACCGGAAGGTTTTTTCTTGGAACGGGTTTTCCCACCCTTTGCCGGCTTCCCCCATGGGGATACAGGGTTTCTACCTGCAGCAGTCTTACCTTCACCACCACCATGCGGGTGATCGATCGGGTTCATTGCTACACCACGAACCTTCGGCCGTCTTCCAAGGTGGCGACTTGCACCAGCCTTTCCGAGCGAGACGTTCATATGATCTTCGTTGCCAAGCTGCCCGAGGGTAGCATAGCACTCACCAAACACCATGCGCATTTCACCTGAAGGCAGGCGGAGGGTGACATAGTCCCCTTCCTTTGCAACCAGGGTAGCTCCCAAACCAGCACTGCGGACGAGTTGTCCACCGCGACCGAGGGTCAACTCCACATTATGCACCACCAAACCGAGGGGTACTTTCTTCAAAGGAAGAGCATTCCCTACTTGAACCGGAGCATCCGGTCCACTCAGCACTGTGGTTCCCACCTTGATTCCCCGGGGAGCAATCATGTAGCGCTTCTCACCATCGGCATAAAATACCAATGCAATGTTTGCACTGCGGTTCGGATCGTATTCGATTGTCTTCACAACGCCGGGAATCCCGTATTTGTCGCGTTTAAAATCGATTACACGATATGCACGCTTATGGCCACCGCCTCTACGGCGAACACTGATGCGCCCGAAGGTATCCCGACCTGCCTTTTTGTTAAGACCACTGGTCAACGACTTCTCAGGCTTGCTGGCAGTCAGCTCGCTGAAGACCAGAGTGGTCTTCTGGCGAAGGCCGGGAGTATTGGGCTTGTATGATTTAAGTGCCATAATCCAACTTCTCCTTATACGCCTTCGATGGCCTGGATGGTATCACCCTTGGCCAGGGTTACGACAGCCTTCTTCCAGTTACCGGTGTTACCAAGGATGGAACCACCCTTACCACGGGAATACTTTGGCTTGCCCTTCACAATCATTACGTTACAAGCTGCAACCTCAACACCAAAGAGCTCTTTAACAGCTTCCATGATCTGATACTTGTTGCTATCCATACGGACCTTGAACGAATACTTCTTTGTTTCGCCCTCACGAGCAAGATTGGTTTTCTCACTCAGGACGGGTTCAATAATTACTTGGTCAGCTCTCATCTCCGGTCCCCTTATTTGTCGCCGTAGAATTCATTCAAATTCTTAGCAGCCCCTTCCAGAACCAGGAGCTTTCTCCCATACAACAATTCCTTTGCAGAAAGCCTGTTGTAAGAAAGAACACGCAGGTACGGAATGTTCCTTGCAGCACGGCGCACCATAGCATCGTCATCCTTGAGGATCAGAATGGTTCTGCTCTCATCCTCGACGAAATTCTTGAGGATCTTATTCAGATCCCTGGTTTTGCCACTTTCGATGGAGAAATCCTCTACAACAACGAGACGATCCTCCTTGACTCCCATAGACAACAGGCTCTTCATAGCAAGCCTCTTCATCTTCTTGGGGAGGGTAATACTATAATCACGCGGCTTGGGTCCAAAAATCGTTCCACCACCAACTCTGATAGGGCTTTTTTTATCACCGGCACGTGCGTTACCAGTACCCTTCTGCTTGTATGGTTTATTATTGCTGTATCTGACCTCTGCGCGGGTCTTCGTACTTGCAGTACCAACGCGGTGGTTTGCAAGCTCGCTGTTCACGGCATAATAAATGGTACCATCACTGATCTCTCTGTTGAACACTTCATCATTCAACACGAGGGTTCGGACCTCTTTGCCGTCGATTGAAAAGACTTTCGTTTCCATATATCTCGCCCCTACTTCTTGATCGCTTTCTTGACGATGACGACACTCTGGGCGGGGCCAGGGATAGCACCCTTAACCATAAGGACCTGCATCTCTTCATCGACACGGACTACCTTCAGGTTTTGGACCGTCGTCCTCTCATTACCCATATGGCCAGCCATCCGAGTACCTTTGAACGTACGGGAAGGGGTCGAAGACATAGACGTACCGCCGATATCGCGATGGAATTTGGAACCGTGGGTAGCACGACCGCCTTTAAAGCCATGTCGTTTCATACCGCCGGCAAAACCCTTTCCCTTAGAAGTCCCAGTGACATCCACAAATGAGATGTCCTTAAATATATCCACGCCCAGCACCTCGCCGACTGCAACCTCTCGGTCATAGTCACGGAATTCCACAACATGCTGCTTCGGTTCACATACTTCCTTGAACTGGCCAGCATACGGTTTGGTGACAGTGCTTTTCTTTTTGTCAATCGAACCCAATACAGCAGCAGAATATCCATTCTTCTCCTCATTGCGGTCCGAGACAACAACGTTGCCCTCTATTTTTATTACAGTCACGGGTGTGAGCCTGCCTTGCGCATCAAACACCTGTGTCATTCCAACTTTTTTGCCGATAAGCCCTAACATCTCTTACCTCAACTCTCTTACTGTTTAATCTCTACATCCACACCGGCAGGGAGCTCAAGCTTCATGAGGGCATCCATGACTTTTGATGTAGGATCCAAAATGTCAATCAACCTTTTGTGGGTTCTCATCTCAAATTGTTCACGAGACTTTTTGTTGACAAAGGGCGATCTCAGGACAGTGTACTTGTTGATACGAGTCGGGAGAGGAACAGGACCTGACACAGTGGCTCCAGCCCTGACAACGGTATCTACGATAGCTTTTGAGCTCTGTTCAACCAGCTCAATATCAAAACCTCTCAACCTAACTCGAATTCTCTCTTTAGCCATTATTCCTCCAAAAAACGGGCCCTGCCACCATCATATGATGATGGCAAGACATTCGTCGGTACAGTTATTCAATGATCTCGGTAACCTGGCCGGAAGCAACGGTTCTACCACCCTCGCGGATAGCGAAGCGGAGTCCCTTGTCCATAGCAACAGGGTGAATGAGCTCAACATTGATGTCGGTATGATCCCCAGGCAGAACCATCTGCTTGTCTTCAGGCAGAGTTACCGTACCAGTGATATCAGTGGTGCGGAAGTAGAACTGCGGGCGATAGCCGCTAAAGAATGGTGAGTGACGACCACCCTCGTCCTTGCTCAGTACGTATACAGTACCGGAGAACTTGGCATGTGGATGGATGGATTTGGGCTTTGCCAGAACTTGGCCTCGAACAACGTCCTTCTTGTCAACACCACGAAGCAATGCACCGATATTATCACCAGCTTGACCTTCGTCGAGCAACTTGTTGAACATCTCAACACCAGTGACAACAGTGTCACGGGTATCGCGAATACCAACGATTGAAGCAGGATCGTTAACCTTGACGATACCACGCTCGATACGACCGGTCACAACAGTACCACGGCCGGAAATGGAGAAGATGTCCTCAATCGGCATCAGGAAGGGCTGATCGATAGCGCGCTCCGGAAGCGGAATGAAGTTATCCATAGCATCAAGCAGTTCGTCGATGCACTTGGTTTTTTCAGGATCATCAGGGTTGGTCATTGCATCGAATGCAGAGCCGCGAATGACAGGAGCATTGTCACCGTCGAAACCATACTCGCGGAGCAGGTCGCGCATCTCTTCTTCAACGAGGTCAATCAATTCAGGATCATCAACCTGGTCAGTCTTGTTGATGAACACGATCAAGCAAGGTACACCAACCTGGCGTGCGAGCAGGATGTGCTCTTTGGTCTGTGCCATAGCACCGTCAGTTGCTGCAACGACGATGATGGCGCCGTCCATCTGCGCAGCACCGGTGATCATGTTCTTGATGTAGTCAGCGTGTCCCGGACAGTCAACGTGTGCATAGTGTCTATTTGTAGACTGATACTCAACGTGTCTGGTGTTAATGGTAATACCACGCTCTTTTTCCTCAGGGGCGTTGTCGATTGAATCGTAAGCAAGTGCCTTATCGCCAAACAACTTAGCACAGTGCATGGTAATTGCTGCGGTAAGGGTAGTCTTACCATGGTCAACGTGACCGATGGTACCTACGTTTACGTGTGGCTTCGTCCTCTGAAATTTCTCTTTTGCCATCATTTCCTCCTTGTGACATCCAATGTTAGTCACAAAAAATAATTAATATGTGCTCATAAAGGCGCAAAGCCTTTACCATTTCGATTGAGACAAACTAATTATAGGGAAACAAAAACATAAGAGGATTCCAGAGGTCGGCAGGTCTGGAGGACCCATCCTGACGACATAGTATAAGTTTATAAAAAACTTTGTACTGCCTGAAACCACCTTATCATTGCTCCAGCAATAATCGGTTTGGCTCTACATACTGCCACATAGACGTACCTATGCGGACACCTTTAGCAATATACGGGAAAGCAGTTTTTATGTCAAGCGATTAGGTATAATTCTATTAAGATAAAGAAAAACCGGCTCTTCACAATGGAAAAGCCGGACTTTTTCGGTTTTTTTACCAACGGTAATGACTGAAAGCCTTGTTGGCCTCTGCCATTCTGTGGGTATCTTCCTTCTTCTTGAAGGCAGAACCGGTGTTCTGGTAAGCATCCAAAAGCTCTGCACCTAGCTTCTCGGCCATACTGTGTCCGTTACGGGAACGAGCAGCGGCGATAATCCAGCGCATTGCAAGGGCTTCGCGGCGATTCTCGCGAATCTCCACAGGAACCTGGTAGGTAGCACCACCAACACGGCGGCTCTTAACCTCAACGACCGGCTTTACATTTTCCAATGCCTTGAGGAAAACATCGAGCGGCTTTTCGCCGGTTTTCTCTCCAATGGTCAGCATGGCATTGTAAATGATCCTGGTGCTGAGGGACTTCTTTCCATCATACATCATGCGACGGATGAATTTCTCAACAACAACACTCCCATATACGGGATCCGGCAACACTTCCCTGACGGGAGCAGTAGTTCTTCTAGACATATTCCAACTCCTCCCTTATCAAGCCTTGGGTTTCTTGGCGCCGTATTTGGAGCGGCTTCTCTTACGATCTGCAACACCAAGAGTATCCTTGGCACCACGAACAATGTGATAGCGAACACCAGGAAGGTCTTTGACCCTTCCACCACGAAGGAGTACTACCGAGTGCTCCTGCAGGTTATGTCCGATACCGGGGATATAGGCGGTAACTTCAATTCCATTGGAAAGACGCACACGTGCGACCTTTCTCAAAGCAGAGTTCGGCTTCTTCGGGGTTACGGTCATGACCCTGGTGCATACACCACGCTTCTGGGGACAACCTTCGAGGGCTGGAGACTTTGTCTTCTGGACAATGGTCTTCCTTCCCTTTCTGATCAGCTGATTAATAGTAGGCATCTTATAGACACACTCCCTTTTCTTTCTTTGACCCACTGCTTCTCACAAAAACAGGGATCTGCGCCACCCCTACGGGCAACACGTCATATGTAAAATCCGTACCCAGCATGGACACAGTGGTGTGGTTTTACACGATCCGGCAAGGCTACCAATGCGCCAACAGGCGCATCAATCAATCCTCGTAGGAATCGTCCACATCCACGGTATCACCCACGGATTTCATGTCTGCCAAATCTTCAACATCGAACTCATCATCTGCAATCATCTCCTGATGTCTTGAAGCTTTTACTGCATCAACTCTCTGCTGCAGTCTCAGCAACTCTTCATCCTTGAGCTTAATATCGCGGTAGATGCGCATACCTGTTCCCGCAGGAATCAAATGACCGATGATGACGTTCTCTTTCAAACCACGCAACTCATCTTTACTACCAGCTATTGCTGCATTTGTCAAGACCTTGGTTGTTTCCTGGAAGGAAGCTGCACTAATGAAAGAATCGATACTCAGGGACGCTCGAGTGATGCCAAGAAGCAGTGGTTGTGCAACAGCAGGCTCACCACCTTCAGTAATCACCCGGTCGTTCTCCTCGAAGAACCGGTACTTATCCACCTGCTGGCCGTGTATCAGGTTGGTATCACCAACATGAACCACCTCGACCTTACGCAGCATCTGCCTAACTATAACTCCCAAGTGCTTATCGTTGATCTGCACACCCTGCATTCTGTAGACTTCCTGGACTTCATCCACAAGGAAGGACTGCAATGCATTTTCCCCAAGGATATCTAGGATATCATGTGGGTCCACAGCACCGTCACAGAGAGGCTCTGCAGCCTCAACCGAATCACCATCTCGTACCAACAGATTCTTCCCCATCGGCACCATATGCTTGTATTCGGTACCGAACGGATCGGTTACCAGTATAGTACGTTTGCCCTTCACAATATTGCCAAAACTGATTAAGCCGGCAACTTGTGCAAGAACTGCAGCATTCTTCGGCCGACGAGCCTCAAACAACTCTCCGACACGAGGAAGACCACCGGTGATATCTTTGGTTTTTGTACTTTCCTTGAGCAACTTGGCAAGAATCATGCCCTTTTCAATCCTCACATTGTCCTGGGTCTGGATGTAGGATCCTCCAGGCAACAAGTAGACTGCGAGCACCTCTCCCTTACCATGTTCCTGACTGGTAATCTCAATGCGAGGCTGCAAGGACTCGAGGCTGTGTTCGGTAATCTTCTTTTCGATATTACCGGTTTCCTCATTGACCTCTTCAGCCAAGGTTGTACCCAGCTTGATATCAACGAAGTGGGAGAAACCTCCCTCTTCAGCAATTACCGGCTCACTGAACGGGTCGAAGGTTACAAGTGGAGTCTTTGGTTCCAGATAGTCCCCCTTCTTGACCAAGAGCTCTGAACCAGCCTTCACCACCTGACTGGTGGAGTGACCGATCAAATACACCTTGGATTCGTGAATCCTGACAGTTCCGTTCTCCTCACTAGTAATCACTTCCCCGTCTTTTTCATAGAACGGAGTACCCTTGGCAACAATTTTTCCATCCTCAACAAGGAGTTTGTCATAGAATGTATCATCTATGATGGTGTTCACGCGGAAGTACTCAATATGGCCCTTACGGGTAAAAACTTCCATCTTGTCACTCTCACGAATCACCCTTGAACCAGTGATGGTCCCAATGATAATCGGATAGTTGAAGGTGAGCTTACTTTCCTCGGAACTGGTAGAAGCTGTACCACCAACGTGGAACGTACGCATGGTAAGCTGAGTACCCGGCTGGCCAATTGACTGGGCGGCAATGATACCTACAGCCTCACCAATTACTACCGGCCGGTTCGTAGCCAAGTTTCGGCCATAACACTTACGGCAAACACCATGCTTAGCCTCACAGGTGAGTACTGTCCTCAGGAGGACCTGTTCAATGCCAGCTTCCTCAATCTTTCGAGCAGTAATCTCATCAATCTCCTCATTTGCAGGGGCAAGGACTTCACGAGTAAAGGGATGAAGAATATCCTCTACCGGACAACGCCCAACAATGCGGTCCGCAAGATTCTCCACGATTTCATCACCATCCTTGAGTGCTCCACGCCAAATACCGTTGATGGTGTGACAGTCATCCTCATTGACCACAACGTCCTGACTGATATCAACCAGACGACGGGTGAGATACCCTGCTTCAGCAGTCTTCAATGCAGTATCGGAGAGACCCTTACGAGCACCATTGGTGGAGATAAAGAACTCGATGATTGACAACCCTTCCTTGAAGTTCGATTTGATGGGGAACTCAATGACATCACCACTGGGCTTTGCCATCAAGCCACGCATACCACCGAGCTGCCTGATCTGGGTCTTCGAACCACGAGCACCTGAGTCTGCCATAAGAAAGAGCGGGTTGAAGCCATTCTGGCTAATCTTCAGTTCCTTCATCAACTCATCGGTCAGAAGATCATTGGTCTGAGTCCAAACCTCAATAACCCTGTTGTACCGTTCTTCCTGGGTGATGTGGCCCTGACGATACTGATCAAGAATCTTCTGTTGCTCAAGATTGGCCTTTGCCATGAGCGCTTCCTTGCCAGCTGGAACAATCATGTCAGAAAGGCCGATGGTGGCACCGAAGAATGTTGCATAGTGGTATCCGAGATCCTTGATGGAATCAAGCATCTCTACAGCGATTGAGTTGTTATTTGCTTTCAGTGTATCACCAATGAGAGCCTTCAACTCCTTATCACCCATTGTTGTATTCTGGAAAGGAATCCCTTCTGGCAGAGCTGCGTTGAACAACACTCTTCCTGGAGTTGTTTCCAAACGAGTACCATCCTCGAATCTATAGCGGATCTTTGCATTGTGGGAGAGCAACCCACTGTCGATGGCCTGCTCCAACTCACCAATGTTGGTATAATACTTGCCTTCACCAGGTGCGCCGTCCATCTCACGGGTCAGATAGTTGATACCCATGACCATATCCTGGGAAGGATACACGATTGGCTTACCGTTTGCAGGGTCCAGAAGATTGGTAACCGAAAGCATCAAGGTCCAGCATTCCAACTGGGCAGCATGCGTCAGGGGTACGTGTACAGCCATCTGGTCACCATCGAAGTCAGCATTATATGCATGACACACCAAGGGGTGTAGCTTAATGGCTTTTCCGTCAACCAATACCGGTTCAAAGGCCTGGATACCAAGGCGGTGTAGCGTAGGTGCACGGTTGAGCAGCACCGGGTGATCCTTGACGACATCGTCAAGAATTGACCAGACGGCATCCGTCTCTTCCTCGACCAGACTCTTCGCCTTCTTGATATTGTAGACAACACCATCCTGTACCAACTTTTTCATAATGAAAGGCTTGTACAGTTCGAGAGCCATCTTGGAAGGAAGACCACACTGATGCATCCTCAACTCTGGGCCGACAACGATAACAGAACGACCTGAGTAGTCGACACGCTTTCCGAGCAGGTTCTGTCTGAAACGTCCCTGCTTTCCCTTGAGCATGTCTGAAAGGCTCTTGAGTGGCCTATTGCTTGCACCTTTGACTACCCGCTTTCTCTTGGAGTTGTCAAACAATGCATCTACAGCCTCCTGCAACATCCGCTTCTCATTGCGAATGATGATATCAGGGGCATTAAGCTTGACCAAACGGTCAAGACGATTGTTTCTATTGATTACCCTGCGGTAGAGATCATTGAGGTCACTGGTAGCAAACCTTCCTCCATCGAGCTGGACCATAGGTCTCAGGTCTGGTGGAATAACAGGAATAACCGTAAGAATCATCCATTCAGGGCGATTGCCACTGTCTCGGAAGTTCTCACATACCTCAATGCGCTTGAGCAGGCGCTTGTCAGCCTTGTCGGCTTTCTGGCGCATCTGTTCACGCAGTTCACGGCTGAGTTCTTCAAGGTCGAGATTCACGAGCAATTTGCGAACCGCCTCTGCCCCCATACCTGCCTCAAAAGAGTCTCCATACTGCTCACGAGCTTGCCAGAACTCCTCCTCGCTGAGCAGCTGCTTGGGCTTCAAGCTGGTGTCCCCAGCATTGATGACCACATACTTCTCATAATAGAGAACACTCTGCAGAGCATTACGAGAGATGTCAAGCAACATGCTCATGCGGCTAGGAACCGAGCGATAATACCAAATGTGTGATACCGGAGCAGCCAAGGAGATGTGTCCCATACGCTCACGGCGAACCTTGGTGTTGGTTACTTCAACACCACAACGGTCACAAATGACACCCTTGTATCGAATCGATTTGAACTTTCCGCAGTAGCACTCCCACTCCTTGGTGGTACCGAAGATTTTTTCACAGAACAGGCCATCGCGCTCTGGGCGCAAGGTCCGGTAGTTGATCGTCTCCGGCTTCTTCACTTCACCATAAGACCAATCTCTGATCTGTTCTGGTGAAGCTAGTTTTATCATGATGCTATCGAAATCTTGAATTTCCTTCATCTGTATTTCTCCTGGTTAGTTGAGGGAGCCTTTCGACTGCTTGGCGATCAACTCTTCATCACGTTCGGTAAGGGGCACCTGCTGACCCTTGGAGTCATACACCGACATATCCAAAGCCAAGCCACGGATCTCCTGAACCAATACATTGAATGCCTCAGGCATTCCCGCAGTGGAGGCTGGTTCACCCTTGACAATACTCTCATAAATCTTGACACGACCGTTCATGTCATCGCTCTTGATCGTCAAGAGTTCCTGGAGGGTATTCGCAGCTCCGTACGCTTCAAGCGCCCAGACTTCCATTTCTCCAAGTCGCTGACCACCAAACTGAGCCTTACCACCAAGCGGCTGCTGGGTTACCAGCGAGTAAGGTCCTGTGGAACGAGCGTGCATCTTATCATCAACCAAGTGGTGCAATTTCAGGTAATAAATATAACCGCAGAATACCGGATTGATGAACGGAACACCGGTCTGCCCATCGTAGAGTCTAACCTTGGAATTCTCAGGAAGACCGGCTGAGCGCATTTTTTCCTCAATCTGATTCATAGTAGCACTCTGGAAAACCGGAGTGGAATACCATTCACCCAGTTTGACAGCTGCCCAGCCAAGCTGTGTCTCCATCAACTGACCGATGTTCATTCGGGATGGGACACCGAGCGGATTCAAGCAAACATCAAGTGGGGTACCATCCTCCATGAAGGGCATGTCCTCTTCAGCAAGAATCCGGCTGACAACACCCTTGTTACCGTGTCGTCCTGCCATTTTGTCTCCCTGCCGGAGTTTTCGCTTGGTAGCGATAAGGACCTTGACGGTTTCCTCAACACCTGGGGGTAGCTCATCATTGTTGCTGCGCTTCAAGCGTTGAATGTCAATGACAGTTCCCTCTGTCCCATGAGGAACCTTCAGGGAAGTATCACGAACTTCTTTTGCCTTTTCACCAAAGATGGAGTTGAGCAACTTAAACTCAGGGGTAGTGTCACTCTCACTCTTCGGAGTTACCTTGCCTACCAGAATCGATCCTGGGCGGACCATGGTACCAATGCGGACGATACCATCCTCATCAAGTTGCTCCAGCATCTTCTCGCTGGTATTTGGAATGTCACGGGTCAACTTCTCGGGACCAAGCTTGGTCTCACGAATATCGGTTGTGAATTCCTTGATATGTACACTGGTGAAAATATCATCCTTGATGACACGTTCACTGATCAAGACCGCATCCTCATAGTTATATCCATGCCAGGGCACGAAGCCAACGAGTATATTTCTTCCAAGTGCTAACTCACCTTCCTGTGTTGCAGGACCGTCAGCAAGCACTGCTCCAGCTTCCACGTGCTGGCCAAAGGTAACAATCGGCTTCTGGTTGAAACAGGTATCCTGGTTGGTCCTCTGGAACTTCTGGATTGGGTAGACATCCATCTCACCCTCAATCTCAGCATCATCAACACTAATTACTACTTTCTCTGCACTGACATAGGCAATAGTTCCTGCACGCTTTGCCTTTACCAAGACACCGCTATCGTAAGCAGCCTTTCCTTCCATACCGGTTCCAACTCTTGGTGTTTCGGGGAAGACAAGGGGGACTGCTTGGCGCTGCATGTTTGATCCCATCAATGCACGGTTTGCGTCATCGTGCTCAAGGAAGGGAATCAAGGACGCTGCAACACTGAGTACCTGCTTAGGAGAAACGTCAATGTATTTAATCTCGTTTGCCGGCTTCGTGGAATAATCTCCACTGCGTCGAACTGGAATTTCCTTGTCGAGGAAGTTGCCGTCATCATCAACCTTGGCATTTGCCTGGGCGATGAAGAACTTCTCCTCATCATTCGCATCAAGGTAGCGATACTGCTTGGATACCACCCCATTCACTACCTTGCGGTACGGGGACTCCAAGAAACCGTGCTGATTGATGCGAGTATAGTTTGCCAATGAGACGATAAGACCGATATTTGGTCCTTCAGGAGTCTCAATAGGACAAATTCTTCCATAGTGTGTGTAGTGAACATCACGAACTTCAAAACCCGCACGATCACGACTGAGACCGCCAGGTCCTAATGCATTGAGCCTTCGCTTGTGGGTCAACTCAGCAAGAGGGTTTACCTGGTCCATGAATTGGGAGAGCTGGCTACTGCCAAAGAACTCCTTAATGGCCGCAATGATTGGTTTGATGGAGATCAGGTCCTGTGGCTTTACAGAACCAGACTCAAGATTCATGCGTTCCTTTGCAATACGCTCCATACGGGCAAACGCACTCTTGAGGGCATTCTGCAATAGCTCTCCAACAGAGCGAACACGGCGGTTACCAAGATGGTCAATGTCATCGACATTTTCCTCGCGGATAAACACCTTAATCAAGAATCCCATGGTGTTAACAATATCTTGTGGAGTAAGGACCGTTAGATCGGTGGAAGCCATTTTTTCTTCCTCTTCACTACCGGTTCCAAACTTCTTGTTGAACTTATAACGACCCACAGAACCAAGGTCATAGCGACGGCTCGAGAAGAACATGTCAGGAAGATCACGCTCAGCCCGCTCGATGGCTATCATCTCCCCAGGCATCAAAACGGAGAAAATGGGAGAAAGGACGTCTTCCTTGGTAGGTTCGTCGTATCCCTCACGGGTGTACTTGGCATCCTCGATCTCAAAACAGTTGAGAATAATATCGCTGTGCAGCGTGCCCTCTCCACGAAGATTGACCAACTCTACTGTAGTTACTTTCAACTCCAGGAGTTCATCAATCTCATGGGCATGCAGCATATCACCGGCACGGAGCACTTTCTTTGATGCTCCTTCAACCGTTGCGTACACATCCTTGTAGAGATATCTATTCTCCAAACTTGACTTGAAATCAGCATCATCTACCAGGTCGACCATTTCACTTGTGTAGAAATGCTCAAGAATTTTCTCTCGAGTATCCAACCCAATTGCACGCAAGAAGAGCGTACCGAGGATACGCTTCTTACGGTCAATCTTGGTATAGATGAGATGCTTCTTATCATCAATCTCAAACTCCAACCAAGAACCCCTGTATGGGATGATCCTGGAGGAGTAGACATCTTTTTCGTTGGAAAAAATGACACCGGGAGAACGGTGGATCTGGCTGACCACTACGCGTTCTGCTCCATTGATAATAAATGTGCCACGATCGGTCATCAGCGGGATATCCCCAAAGAAGATTTCCTTCTCCCTCATCTCTCCATTGGAGAACTCGAGGCTGATCGTGACTTTGATGGGTACGCTGTAGGATCGACCCTTCTTCTTGCACTCCATCTCTGAGAACTTGATGTTGTCATAGTCGATTGTATACCCTTTGTAAGCGAGACGCATCTCGCCATTGGGACTATCAATGGGAAATGTTGACTGGAACACTTCCTCCAGCCCGTACGACGGATCTGGCGCCATCCCTTTCAAGCAGCGATCCAGCTGTAGGAACCTCTCATAGGAATCGAGCTGGACTCCAATCAAGTTGGGAAGTTCACAGACTTCATGTAATTCAGAACCGATGTACGTGCGTGTTATGGATTTGCCGTTGGCAACCATCATGTACCCTCCAAAGTCAAAAGAAAAACAGACATAATCCCTTGCATAACAAGGAAAACAAAGACACAGTTGGCCACCGGTGTCTATCCGGTGGCTTGGTGAACCGGGCTATCGCCCTCTTACAAAGAACAAGAGCAGGGAACCAGGGATTGCCTGGCTCCCCAGACTCAGATTAGTCAACGGGCTTGATCTCAACAGTACAGCCGGTAGCCTCAAGTTTCTCCTTGAGTGCATCTGCGTCTGCCTTGCTGACACTTTCCTTGACAACCTTATCGCCAGCCTCAACAAGTTCCTTTGCTTCCTTCAGGCCGAGGCCGGTGATAGCACGGACTTCCTTGATGGCAGCAATCTTCTTGGAAGGATCTGCGGCCTTGAGGATGACGTTGAATTCGGTCGGCTCTTCAACTGCTTCAACAGCAGCAGCAGGACCGGCAGCAACAGCAGCGGCTGCAGCCTGAACACCGAATTTCTCTTCCATCATCTTGATGAGGTCAGCGACCTCCATGACGGACATACTCGCGATTGATTCCAAAATCTCTTCTTTAGTAGCCATATTATCTTCTCCTTATACAGTTTTCTCTCTACACAGTCATAGCAGGTTACCTGTGAAGACTAAGACTGTGTCTAGTTCTCTTCGCTGGCAGACTCCACTGAGCCACCATTTTTCTCGACATAGGCAAGCAAGGTTGCTGCCAGCTTCTGCACAGGAGCCTTCATGGTTCCCATCAAGGATGCAATCAGCTCCAATCTGGAGGGGAGCTTGCTGAAAGCCTCAATCTGTTCTGCATTGTAGAATTCACCATCAAGGAGAGCACCTTTCACTTCAATGGAAGCACCCTCTTTCTTGATTGCAAACAAATCCTTGGCAACCACATTGGCCTCGTCACCTTTCACCAAAGCGATGGCGGTGGGTCCAATCAGCTGATCATCAGCAGTTCTATCCAAATCAGTAAGTGCAATCTTTGCAAACCTGTTCTTTACCACACGGAATGCTGCATCCTTTTCCATAAGAGTTCTACGAAGCCTAGTAATCTGTTCAACAGTCATGCCTCGATAATCGGTAAAGATATACCCGGTGTACTGGCTGAACTCATCCTTGAGAGCCTTGACGGCCTCTTCCTTCGCAGGGGTAATACGAGTTTTATGATCCATACTATGTTTCTCCTCTTACACCGTGGCCGACATATCCTTCACATTGACCCGGACTCCGGGACCCATGGTGGAGGAAAGTGCGACGCTGACCACGAAGTCAGCCTTTGCGTCAGATGGCTTCTTTCGGACGATTTCCTTGACAACAGATTTAGCGTTTTCACTTACCAAAGCTGGATCCATGGAGACCTTACCGATAGGAAGATGAACAACGTTGGTCTTATCAGAACGGAACTCAACACGGCCCTGGGACAACTCAGCAAGAGCACCCTTGATGTCGAAAGTTACCGTTTGAGTCTTGGGGTTCGGCATCAAGCCTCTGCGGCCAAGAATAGGACCAAGACGACCTACGTCCTTCATCATGTCGGGAGTGGCGACTGCCACATCGAAATCCATCCAACCGCCACGAATTTTCTCGATCAAGTCGGTATCACCTACATAGGCCGCACCAGCTTCACGAGCTTCTTCTGCCTTCTCTCCCTTTGCGAATACGAGGATACGCTTCTGAGCAGAAAACTGATTGGGGAGGACAACCGTGTCACGAACACTCTGACTTTTCTTGAGGGTCAGTTTAACAGCAACCTCAACAGTCTCATCAAATGAAGCGAAAGCTAGCTCTTTCACCAAAGCTGCCGCTTCGTCGAATGTATAGAGCCTCTCACGGTCAACGTTCTTAATTGCTTCTCGATACTTCTTTCCGTGTTTCATACTACTGCTCCACCTCTACACCCATACTGCGTGCTGTTCCAGCAACAATTCTCTTGGCGGCCTCGATGTCATTTGCATTGAGGTCCTTCATTTTAGTTGTTGCGATTTCAGTCAGCTGGTCCTGCGAGAGTTTACCAACCTTCACCTTATTGGGACTGCCACTACCACTACTTAGGCCAAGAGCCTTCTTGATAAGTACTGCAGCAGGGGGAGTCTTCAGGATGAACGTGAAGCTCTTTTCGGCATACACCGTGATGATAACGGGAAGAATGAGCCCAGGTTCATAGTTCTTTGTCTTGTCATTGAACTCCTGGACAAACTTTGGGGCACTGACTCCATGGGGACCAAGCGCAGGCCCGATTGGGGGTGCCGGCGTAGCCTTCTGGGCAGGGCACTGCAACTTAATAATTGCAGACACCTTTTTCTTTGCCATGTTTCTCTCCTTACGCAATAAATCCAACCTATGGATTGGATTATGCGCTGGTATTAACGCCTGTCATACGATCAGGCTCCCACCTCATTTCACAATGAGGGAGTAATCACAAACAAATGGACTCGGTTGTAAAAGAACAGAAAAATCTCGTGTAGTGATCCAGTCCAAAGACTACTACAGAATCTTTTCTACTTGGAGGAAATCCACCTCAACCGGAGTGGAGCGTCCAAAAATTCCGACGCTGACCCGCATGCGAGCCTTTTCCAGATTGACTTCCTCAATGACTCCTGTAAAGGAATCGAAAGGACCGTCAATGATGCGTACCTGCTCACCAACAGAGAAGGTCTGCTTAGGTTTGAATACTTTCTCAGCAGGAAGATCACCTGTCTTTTGAAAAAGATTCTTTACTTCTGCTGCTGTCAAGGGTTGTGGCTTAACGCTATCACTCGGGCTGACAAACCCGGTAACACCTTGTATACGCTTGATGTGTGAACACCAAGTCTTCCAACTTGTATCAGGCAGGTCAAGCTCAACCAGGATATAGCCAGGAAGAATCTTACGCTTCACCTCACGTCTTACCCCTTCCTTCACCTCTACAACGGTTTCGAAAGGAACTTTGACATCTGTACAAACAAGCGCGAAGTCCATATCGGTCTCGCGCATCTTGTTAATGATTCGCTCAATCTTCTGTTCGTACCCAGAATATGTGTGTACTACGTACCAGCCTTTAGCCATGACTCCGCCTTACAGTATAAACAATACACCTTTAAGCAGGAGGAAGTCCACCAACCCAAGGAATATTGCAACGATGGCTGTAGATACAAGTACGACCTTTGTGGAAGAAATAACAGCTTCACGGGAGGGCCAGACAACCTTCTTCAGTTCCTGGGAAGACTCCTTGAAATACCTAAATAGCTTCTTCATTGAAGGGCTCCTTGAGGGATAAAGATCGAGAAGCTAACAGGCCAAGAAGGATTCGAACCCTCAACATCCGGTTTTGGAGACCAGCGCTCTACCAGTTGGAGCTATTGGCCTATTTGCTTCTCGATCGAAACAACCTTATTTAATTTTTGCCTCGCGGTGCAAGGTGTGCTTGCGCTCGAACGGACAATACTTCATCAACTCAAGCTTACCCTGAGTGTTTCTCCGATTTTTCTCGGTAGTGTAATTTTTCTGCTTACATTCGGTGCACTGAAGAGCAATTTTCTCAACAGGACCTTTTTTCTTCGAATCAGCCATTACGTGCTCCTCGGTGAGTTTTCACCTCAATTCCACTCCCCTTGGAAGGGGATAAAAAAAGAGCCCTCGAACGGATTTGAACCGTTGACCCCCACCTTACCATGGTGGTGCTCTACCGACTGAGCTACAAGGGCGTCGGTCATATACAGGCAAATCCACGAGATAGTCAACCTGCAACATGCAGAAGCAAACTTATCAAAGAGAAGGGTTTTTGTCAATATACCTATTCAAGAAAGAAGAAAAAGTTGAACCAGTTGCCCAGAAAACTCCAATCTTATATAGTGGAGGTGTGCTATTTGTACAAAACACAAGGAGTTCCTATGCAGGATCAACAGAAAACCAAGTATGGTCACCGTGCAAAAGATATTGCCCAAGACTTCGCTGAACACCTAAAGTACAGTCAAGATGCAGATATTTATCATACCACACAAGAAGGTCGTTATACAGCCCTAGCCCTCTCCGTTCGGGACAGAATAATTCATCAGTGGAATCAAAGCCGCAAGACCCAGCGAGCAAACGGAACAAAACGGGTCTATTACCTATCCCTTGAATTTCTCATGGGAAGAGCAATGACGAACAACATCATCAACCTTGGAATCGAGAATGAGGTTAGAGATGCCCTTACATCACTAGGGTATACCTATGAAGAACTTAGTGAAGTCGAACCAGATGCCGGATTGGGGAATGGTGGCCTTGGAAGACTTGCAGCCTGTTTCCTCGACTCGCTGGCTACCCTTGAGATTCCAGCCTATGGATATGGGATTCGTTACAACTACGGAATCTTCCGTCAACAAATCAAGAACGGATGGCAGACAGAACAACCAGACAACTGGTTGCGTGATGGCAATCCGTGGGAAATCCATAGACCGGACGTTGTCTATCCTGTCCAGTTTGGAGGAGATGTCCAAGTCATCAGGGAACATGGACGCGATCGTTTCAAGTGGAGCGGTTCAGAAATTGTCAACGGTGTAGCATATGATACACCAATTATCGGATATGGATGCAAGACGGTGAACACCCTGCGCCTCTGGTCTGCAAAAAGCCCGGAAGAGTTCAACTTCCATGAATTCAATGATGGAGATTACACCGAAGCAGTTCGCTCCAAGATCAGCGCAGAAAATTTAAGCCAAGTACTCTACCCCAATGATACCCTCTATATGGGCAAGGAACTGAGACTGAAACAACAGTACTTCTTCGTCGCCTGCTCCCTTGCAGACATCATCAACCGCTTCAAGAGAAAAGAGAGCAATTGGGGAGTTCTGCCAGATTATGCAGCAATCCAACTCAACGACACACACCCCTCCCTAGCCGTCCCCGAATTGATGCGTCTTCTTATCGATGAAGAGAACCTCGAATGGGACAAGGCATGGGAGATTACTGTAAAAACCATGGGCTACACCAACCACACGCTCATGCCCGAAGCCCTTGAGAAGTGGTCCCTCCCAATGTTGCAGAAAATCCTTCCCCGGCATATGCAAATCATTTTTGAAATCAATCACCGGTTTCTGCAACAGGCAGTTTCCTACTTCCCTCTCCAACCACAAATGCTCAGCAAGGTGAGCATAATTGAAGAGACAAACCCCAAGCAGGTCCGCATGGCGCATCTCGCCATTATTGGAAGCCATAGTACCAACGGTGTTGCAGAATTGCATTCCCAGTTGCTGAAGAAATCCATGTTCCCGCAGTTCAATCTTATCTTCAAGGATCGTTTCAACAACAAGACAAATGGTATTACACAACGAAGATGGTTGCTTGCAGCCAACCCCAAACTTGCGAAATTGATAAACAGTGCCATCGGAGATGGCTGGATCACTGACTATAACCAGATTGAAAAACTCAAGCCGTTTGCTGAAGACAAGAACTTCATCTCTGATTTTGCAGCAATCAAGCAGGAGAACAAGATTCGCGCTTCTTCTTTCCTGCAAAAAGACAGTAACATGCTCATCAATCCAAATACCTTCTTCGATGTCCAGGTAAAAAGAATCCATGAGTACAAGCGACAACTGCTCAATGCATTGAACATACTGCTCATCTACAATGACTTGAAACAAGGAGGGACTGCTACAAAGGATATGGAACCAATCTCCTTCCTCTTCGGAGGTAAAGCAGCCCCTGGGTATGTCAATGCAAAACTGATTATCAAGCTGATAAACAATATTGCAAAGGTGATCAATGCAGACCCTGCAACCAAGGACCGCCTTGCCATTCATTTCATGCCGAACTACCGTGTCTCGATGGCAGAAGCAATTATCCCGGCAACCAATCTCTCTGAGCAGATTTCAACTGCAGGGACTGAGGCATCAGGCACTGGTAACATGAAGTTCATGTGCAATGGTGCCTTGACCATAGGCACCATGGATGGTGCAAACATTGAGATTGCCCAAGAGGTTGGAGAAGAGAATATGTTTATCTTCGGTAATACTGAAGAAGAAATCCAGAAACTAAGCTTGTCCTACGACCCCTTCACGTTCGTGATGGCAGACAAAGAGATCAAGGATGCGATTGACTTGCTCTTCAGCGGCTACTTCAATATCAATGAACCAAACATCTTTGAACCGCTACGCAGAAGCTTGTTCGAGGAAGGGGACAGATACTACCACTTTGCAGACCTCCGGATGTACAGCGATGCACATCGCAAAGCAAGGGAACTCTACAAGGAAGACAGAGATGCCTGGAATCGGATTGCAGTAATAAATATTGCCTCAAGTGGAAAATTCTCCAGTGACCGGACCATTGCTCAATATGCCAAGGAAATCTGGAATATTGAGGCGTGTCCGGTTGAAAAGGACCTTAGCGAGGATACCGCACTGCAGGATGCAGTAAAACGACCGTAACACAACCAAACTGACAATGAATCATCATCTATTCTTCATGGATGATGATTATTTGTCATGCTTTTGATATTTTTACTGGTTACTTTATATGTAATTATAATTTTGTATTATTTATTTCTACAAATATATGACATAATATCGTCATTGCATCGATTTTCTTGCTATATTCATAGCATGCAAACATTCTGGGACAGAGTCATACTTCTTCTTAATTCACCTACGGTGGTGGAACTATCTACCATGCTTGATGTCAAACGCAGCACACTCTCCAGTTGGATTCATACTGACAGACGCCCCCCATTGCATGTTGCAATGAAAATAATGGAACTCACCGGAGTAAGTCTTGAATGGCTGGAGCATGGAAACAATTGGGAATCCATGGCAAGTGAAGAAGCTGCTGAAAACATTTCCCAATACAAAAAGCTTATCATGGCCCAGATAGAAGAACTTGACCAACAACAGCTGGAAGTCATCCAAGCTCTTTTATACTACTTCAAGAACCATAGCGCTACAAACCAAACACTGGAAAAAGATTCTTGACCGCCGGGGAAATCAGCGCCAGAATCGGAGCAATAATCATTGCTGGAAGGAAGTTGCCGGTCTTTGTTTTTCTAATATCCAAGAGGCCGAACCCAATCATCAGCAAGAGGACACCACCCACAGATGCAAGCTCATTGATGCCTGCCTCACCAAGAATGGGGGCCAGCCAACCACCCGCCAAGGTAAAAAACCCTTGATAGAGCAGGATGAATAGAGCACTAGCCATAACCCCTGCCCCATAGGCAGCACTGAATATGATCGCCATACAGCCATCCATGATGGATTTTACCATAATCAGCTGATAATCTCCGACAGTTCCTGCTTGAATTGCACCTACCACCGTCATGGCCCCACTGCAGAACAGCAGGGATGCGTTAAGAAATCCCAAAGCAAAGTTGCGTGCGCTCTCTGCACTTCCTTGGCCCCTGCTGAGTCGTCTTTCCATCCATGACCCGAAGGACATCACCCCATCCTCAATTTTTAAGGCATATCCTATAAAGCCACCGATAACCACAGAAAAAAGTAAGATCAAATAAGAACCAGTCTGCATTGCCATGGAAAACCCGATGACCAATGTAATCAGACCGGAAGAGGTAAAAACAACCTCCTGATAGGAAGCTTTCAGCCTATGTTTCAGAAATAATCCAATAAAGGAGCCGAGAACAACCATCAAGGCATTGAAGTAGGTGGCAATCATAATGGCTTGGAGTATAATATGATTACGAAACTCTCTCAAGGATGAACCATGCAGAATCTTATTCTGGCCGCAGGCCTAGGAATGCGAAGTAAAGGGAAAAAACTCCTGCTACCCTACAAAGGGACTACCATCGTCGCCCACGCAGTGGAACAGTCACTGATGGCAGGACTCAAGACAGTGCTTGTCACCGGCTTTAGGGCAGAGCAGGTGGCTCAGGCTGTCGCGCATTTAGCATGTTCCCAACTCCAGATCGTCCACAATGAACACTACCGCAAAGGGCAAGGAAGCTCCACAATCTGTGGAGCCTCCTATCTTAGCCATGAATCGCCATTTTTTATTTCACTTGCGGATATGCCACTCATCGAGAGTAGACACTACCTCTATTTGATGGAACAGGCTGTGGAACCAGTTGCCAGACCCTCATACCACGGAAGGCTCGGACACCCGGTATTGCTTGATCCGAGTTTTCTGGCAATCATCAAGTCACAAAAAAGCTCGTTCACCATGCGGGAGCTCCTGCAGAAATACCCTGTGCAGGCAATCGAGGTTGCCGATGAGGCGTATATCACCGACATCGACACACTCGATGCATACCACCGCTTGGTGGAGTCTAGTCAATCTTACGGGCAACCACCTCATCACCCTGAAGCGTGAGCAAGATCTTCGAGCCTGGGCCGAAATCACCTGACAGCAATTGCACAGACAAGGGGTTCTCCACAAGTCGCTGCACAGCGCGGCGAATCGGACGTGCTCCAAAGACCGGATCATAGCCCTCCTTGTAGAGCAACGAAAGTACCTCATCTTCCCAAGTCAAGAAGAACCCACGTTTCTGCAACCGCTCCTGAAGTTGCTCAAGCTGTAGAACCACAATCTTACGAATCTGCTCCTCTCCCAATCGCTCGAAGATGATGATCTCATCAAGCCGATTGATAAACTCCGGTTTGAAGGATTGATGGATTATCTCACCAACCAGGCGGACACCTTCCTCATGGGACTCTGCACTCAGCAACTGCTGGCTTCCCAGATTACTGGTCATGATGATGACGGTATTGGTAAAGTCAACCACTCTTCCCTGCCCATCGGTCAATCGGCCATCATCCAACAATTGTAGCAACACGTTGAATACATCGGGATGGGCTTTTTCAATCTCATCAAAAAGAATTACAGAATAGGGACGCCTACGAACTACCTCAGTCAGTTGCCCTCCTTGGTCATACCCCACATACCCTGGAGGCGCTCCAATCAATCTGCTGACAGAGAACTTCTCCATATACTCACTCATATCGATGCGGGTAAGGGCTTTCTCATCATCAAAGAGAAATTCTGCAAGTACCTTGGCAAGCAAGGTCTTTCCTACTCCTGTGGGACCTGCAAACAGGAAGGTCCCTAAGGGCTTTCTCTCATCCCCGATTCCTGCCTTGTTTCGCCGGATTGCATTGCTTACTGCCTCAATCGCCTGCTTCTGCCCTATGACTTGCTTAGAGAGGGTCTGTTCAAGATTCAGATACTTGTGCAGCTCACTCTCCTTCATTTTGGCCACAGGCACACCTGTCCAGTTACTGACAATACGAGCAATGTCATCCTCACTGACTTCCTCTCGGAGCATCTGCTTTCCTTCAACTTGCACGGATGCAAGCTGTTCAGTCATATCTTCAATCTGTTTAAGCAGCTCGGGAATCTCCCCATGCTTAATCTGGGCAGCTTTTGCAAGATCGCCCTCTCTTTCAGCACGTTGTTCTTCCGCCTTCAGCTGCTCAAGCTTTGCCTTTGTCTCCCTTAGCCTGGCAATGGAGTTCCGCTCATTGCCCCATTGCAAGTGCATGGCATCACGGGTTCCCTGGAGCTCACTCAGCTCACGCTCGAGTTTTTCCAACCGCTCTTTGCTTGCCTTGTCGGTTTCCCTGGAAAGCGCCTGCTTCTCAATGTTGAGCTGGAGGATCTTGCGCTCTATTTGATCCAACTCTTCCGGCTGACTCTCTATTTCCATCTTGAGCTGGCTAGCAGCCTCATCCACCAAGTCGATAGCCTTGTCTGGGAGGAACCGGTTGGTGATATACCGGTTGCTCAGGGTAGCTGCAGCAACCAAGGCTTCATCCTTGATTCGTACGCCATGGTGGACTTCGTACCGTTCTTTAAGTCCCCTGAGAATGGCAATCGTCGATTCAACCGAAGGCTCCTTGGTGAATATCGGCTGAAACCGTCGTTCCAAGGCTTTGTCGGGTTCAATATATTTCCGGTATTCGTCAAGGGTAGTCGCACCGATGGCATGCAACTCACCCCTGGAGAGAGCTGGTTTGATCAGGTTTGAGGCATCTGTTGAACCTTCACTTGCCCCTGCCCCAACAATGGTATGCAACTCGTCAATGAACAGAATGATCCTGCCTTCACTGGCAGTCACTTCCTTAACCACTGCTTTTAGCCGTTCCTCAAACTCTCCCCTGAACTTGGCACCTGCCACTAAGGCTCCAAGGTCCAAGCTGAGAATTTGCTTATTTTTCAGCGACTCAGGGACATCCTCGGAAGCAATACGTAAGGCAAGGCCTTCTACAATTGCAGTTTTTCCGACTCCTGGTTCTCCAATCAATACGGGATTGTTCTTGGTCCTTCTGGAGAGCACCTGCATGACCCGTCGAATTTCCTCATCACGCCCGATGACCGGATCGAGCTTCCCCTGCCGGGCAAGGGTGGTCATATCCTTGCAGTACTTTTCCAATGCCTGATATCTGCTTTCAGGATCTTCACTTTGGATCGTCTGGTTCCCTCGGATCGTCTGCAATGCTTGCATAAGCGCGTCCTTGGTAACACCAAGGGACTTGAGTGCCTTGCTTGCCTCCGAGCCATCCTCCAAGACAGCAAGCAGGAAGTGTTCTGCGCTCAAGTATTGATCCTTGAAGTCTGAAGCAATCTTGTCTGCTTCATAAAGCTGGTTCCCCAGTTGTGCAGATAGGGACCGTTGTGCGTTACCACCATATGACTTGGGAAGTTTGTTGACCAGATTTCCCAATTTTTCACTCACCATGGCAGGGGGAACCCCCAAACGCTCAAGGAGCGGGGTGAGCAACCCTTCCTTCTGATTGAGTAAAGCCAATAAAAGGTGTTCTGTGGTAATTTCTGCGTTGCCATGTTCATTGGCAAGCATATCGGCATCGCCGATTGCCTGACGCAGCTTGATAGTCATTTTGTCTATATTCATGGATACTCCTCACCTTCAGGTATGAAGCAACCGGCCCTTCTCGGGTCTTCTCCTGTACGTAGATAAATATAATGACGAATCAGGGTATCGGCTAGGCCCTGTAGAAATCGAGGTAAGTGCTGATCAGCTGCTTGGAGAGTTGCATGTCGAACGTATCCAAGAATGCAACCTGGAAGCAGGATGATTCAAGCAACATGAGAAGATGATCTGCGACCTTATTCACATCACAGTCAACAATATCCCCTGTCTTGACCCCCATGCGAAGCAAGCGCTTGAACAAGATGGTGAGCTTGGCGGTTCGTCTGAGAATGATCTCATTGAAATCCCGTCCCTCCTTCTTCATCTGGAGCATAACATCTACTAAACTGGTCAATTCCCCTTCGTGCTCGTTTGCTTCTTGCATGATGTCTAGACAAATGGTCGTAATCCTGCTTACCAAATCCTGGTCGGTCGACCAAACATAGGCAACATACTTGTTGAACATTCTTCCCGTTACCAGCTTCACCGCATAATAGTAAATCTCTTCCTTATCTTTGAAGTATTGGTAAATGGTAGGACGGGAAACACCACATTCGGTGGCTATCAGAGAGAGATTGGAATCACGATAGCCTTCTCTTGCAAAGACCTTCAGTGCAGTTTGTAGAATCTTTTCCTTTCTCTCTTCATGATCGATCTTTTTCGGCATGCGCCCTGCTCTCCTACTATTGGTAGAAATTTCTTGTTGCATTACAATATACCATTATACTGTAAAAAACACTAGAATTCGTGTGGAGTTTCAACATGCTTTTCCTTTTGCTCTCAATTTTTCTCCTGTTGTTCCTTGTAGCATTAGTCTGTAGGACTGCAATACTGCGAATACATACCAACATGGCTATAATGCCTTCCCATGTGCAAACAGGCACTGAAGCAGAGGCCATCCTCTCCAAGGCTGTGGCATGCAGAACTGTCTCACATGCAGAGCCCGATCAGACAGATTGGGATGAGTTCTCTCATCTGATTGCTCTCTTGGAGAAGTCCTTCCCTCTTTGCAACAACCAGAGAATCATCAATGAGACAATCGGCCCCTATAACCTGGTCTACTGTTTCAAAGGAGTAGAGAACGACCGGGAACCAGCACTGCTCACTGCGCATCTGGATGTGGTGGGAGCAACTGAGCACGAGTGGACATACCCTCCGTTCGAGGGACACATAGGAAATGGGTACCTCTACGGACGAGGCAGTTTTGACTGTAAGCTACAGGTAATCAGTATACTCGCAACCTTTGAACATATACTGAAAACGAAAAAACCGGTAAAGAATACTTGGTATGTGGCTTTTGGATGTGACGAGGAGAGCAACAGCAGTAAAGAAGGAGCTGTTCGTATTGCTCAATACTTTCAAAGCAAAGGACTCCATTTCAGCTTCGTTTTGGACGAAGGTGGTGTGGTTAGCCAAGAGTACATCAAAGGCTTTGCACAAAGCATAGCTGTAGTGGGGGTGGCAGAGAAAGGGTACCTCGATCTCGAGCTTTCGGTTGAAAGAAATGCAGGCCACTCCTCCACTCCTACCTTCCCCACAGCCTTGGGAACACTTTCCCAGGCAGTAAGTAGACTGGAAAGAAAGCAGATGCCCGCAAGGTTGACTCCTTCTGTGAAGCAGATGCTTACCAATCTGGGAAAGGAAGGCCCCTTTGCCTACAGCCTGCTTTTTCTTAATCTCTGGTTGACAGCAGGCCTTCTGAAGCTTGTATTCTCCAAACAGGCAACCCTCAATGCTGTAATCCGAAGCACAATAGTCCCCACAGTCATCTCTGCGAGCGACAAAAGCAATGTCATCGCGAAGAAAGCAACAGCAATTGTGAACTGCCGTTTGCTCCCAGGTGATACACAAGAAACTATTGTTTCCTGGGTTACCAGAACCATTGCCTCTGATTCTGTCATGGTAACACCCTTGCATTGCACTCCCCCCTCCCATATCAGCAAGGCAGACGGAGATGCTTTCAGATTTCTCTCAGAAACCATTAAAAGAACGTTTCCTGAGTCGATTGTTACGCCATATCTCATGATGGGTGCGACTGATGCAAGGAAATACCAAGATTTGAGTGACGCTATCTACCGTTTTACACCTGCTAGGATGAACCGTAGCGAGGTGGACCGTATGCATGCCCCCGATGAGCGAATCAGCCTGGAGAACATAACACTGGCACAACAGTTTTATGCTCATGTAATCACCAACTGGTAAACATGCACAAGCCCCGCATCTTGCGGGGCCTTGCATGTACAGGATGGTTGTTCCATCACTTATTTAATTTTAACTTCGATTGCCTTGGGTTTAGCAACTTCCTTCTTTGGAAGGGTCAATGTAAGGATACCGTCGGCAAACTCGCCAGAGATTTTCTCCTCATCCACATCCTCAGGCAATGAGAACGATCGCTCGAAGCTCTGATAGTAGCGCTCAGAAACAAGATGCTTCTTGTCCTTCTCTTCCTTCTTGGTTTCCTTTGTAGAGCTCAGTTTCAGGACATGCTTCTCGATATTGACCTTCACTTCCCTCTGCTTATAGCCAGGAAGTTCCGCTTCCAAGATGTAGGCATCATCGTTCTCGGTAATATCTACAGCCGGAAATCTCGAGGGATACACCCCCCAGTCCCCAAGCATGTCGTTGAACAGAGAGTCAAATGCTGACAATGCCGGTAAATCATAATTCCTTCTTGTTGTTAAAGATTTCATAGTACACCTCCGTGTTCTATAATATTCTTCATCAATCCCTTTCGGGGTTCATCTGTAATTTTGCAAAAAGCGTGCCAATTCATCTTCCATTATCTAGAAATATAGCTAATTTACTTTAATATAATAATTTATACGATTTCATTATATAACAGCAATGAAACCAAATAAGCTTACTACGTAGCGATTCTGAATCAACTCGTCCCTTTCTCCACATCTACTTTATCTTTTTTTGTTTCATTTTGACACATATCTGTTCATTATGACCCAACTTACTGGGGTAGATTAGCCCGAAAAGCGCAAAGAAAAGCAGTATCTCCCGCAAAAAGGAAACACTGCTCTGTACATATGCATGAATACGAGCTAGTTGAGGTCAGCGAGCGTGGCAACCATCACAGCCTTGATGGTGTGCATTCGGTTTTCCGCCTCATCAAAAACAACGGAGTGCCTGCTTCTGAACACCTCGTCTGTTACCTCCATTTCCGTAAGACCGAACTGTTCATGGATCTGCTGTGCAACACTGGTATTGAGATCATGGAATGAGGGGAGACAGTGCTCGAATAACACCTGCTCATTTCCCGATGCCTTGAGTAAATCCATTGTTACCTGATAGTCCTTCAACAGGGAGATCCGCGATGCTGTCTGGTCCTCCTCCCCCATGGAAACCCATACATCGGTGTAGATGACATCCACGCCCTGCACGGCTTTAAGGGGGTCGGTGGTAGCCCACAGCTTTGCTCCAGACTCCTTTGCCACAGGAGCCAATTCTTCAAGCAACTCCTGGGAAGGGAACAGTTCTTTTGGAGCAGCAATCCTGTACTCCATCCCCAGCTTTGCCGCACCGATCATCAATGCATTGGAAACATTGTTCCTTCCATCCCCGATGTAGGCGAACTTCAGATCCTTGGGGGCTTTCTTAGTATGCTCCATGGCTGTGAGAACGTCCGCCAGCACCTGTGTTGGATGATCATCATCTGTCAACCCATTCCATACTGGAACATTGCTGTAGCGGGCAATATCCCTAATTACCTGAGGAGAGAACCCACGATACTGGATGCCATCATACATGCTCCCCAGTACTTTTGCAGTATCCTCGATGGATTCCTTTTTCCCCATTTGGCTATTGGTCAGAAAGGTAACACAGGCCCCTTCATCAAAGGCAGCTACCTCAAACGAACAACGGGTACGGGTCGAGCTCTTATCAAAGATCAAAACAATATTTTTCCCTGCAAGCAGCTTTCCCTGAAGCCTCTCGGGATAATGCTTCCCTTGTTTTTTTGCCTTCAGGCCGGCTGAGAGCTGGAGAAGGTCCAAAATCTCCTGTCCTGAGTAATCTTTGAGGGTCAAAAAGCTGCGTCCTTTCATCGATATCATGTCAGCCTCCATTATTATGATAGGAATCGTACATATTTATACAATATGTGTCAAGTTTTACCGTATTATTATTCATTTTTACGAATATTATTGTATATCTATACGAAAAAACCTCCAAGCATCACTGCAAGGAGGCAAAGTACAATTACAATACTGTTACTCAGTTACAAGCACTACTTCACCATTGGGATAGCGCTCTGCAACATAGGAAGCAATCTTCTCACTGCGCAGGGCATCAACCAGAGCGACAATAGCCTTGTCATTCTCTCGGCCTTGCTTGACAGCAACGACATTCACATAAGGGCTGTCGGCACCTTCTACAAGCAGGCCATCCCGGGTTGCAATCAGACCAGCGGGAATGGCGTAGTTGCCATTGATGATGGCAGCATCGACATCAGAGAGAACACGAGGAAGACTTGCTGCCTCAATCTCACGGAAAGAGAAACCCTTGGGGTTGGATGCGATATCCAGCGGTGTAGCTTCAAGACCTACATTCGCATCAAGAGTCAACAAACCTGCACTCTGGAGCAGCAGCAACGCTCTGCCCTCGTTGGTGGGATCGTTAGGAATTGCAATCGTAGCACCCTTAGGAAGCTCCTCAATTGAGTTGTACTGCTCTGAGTATAGGGCAAACGGCTCCACATGGATGCCTCCTGCATTAACCAGGTGATATCCTCTTTCCTTGTTGAATGACTCAAGGTACGGAATATGCTGGAAGAAGTTTGCGTCCAGCTCTCCGCTTTCCAGAGCCTCGTTTGGAGTGACATAGTCAGTGAACTCCTGAATCTTCAAGGTTATTCCCTGCTGGGCAAGATCCTCAACCACCAACTCGAGAAAAACAGCATGGGGTTCTGGGGTGGCTCCGACTACCAAAGTATTGGAATCGGCCTGTTCTTTGGTGCCTGCTGCAAACAATGAAAGTGCAAGCAACAACACAAGTGAAATACTCAAAATCTTTTTCATGAACAACATCTCCTTCTCTCGCCCTCTTGGATGAGAGGTACATATAACCTGTGCTTTGGAATCAACGCCGCGCTAGCAACTTGGCGCTGATCTTGTTTCCGATTACCTGGATTACCTCAACGAGGACCAGAATGACAACAACCGCTACTACCATGATGTCGCCTCGGAACCGTTGGTACCCATACCTTATAGCCAAGTCTCCCAAACCGCCCCCACCGATTGCTCCTGCCATGGCCGAATAACCGATAAGATTGATGATGGTCAGGGTAATTCCACTAACCAATGACGGAAGTGCTTCTGGTATCAATACCTTACGGACAATCTGGAAATTGGTGGAACCCATAGCACGGGCGGCCTGAACGACCCCCGGATCCACCTCCTTCAGTGCGGTCTCAATTACTCGAGCCACGAACGGCGCTGCTGCTATCGACAGCGGGACAATGGTTGCTGTGGTACCAATACTGGTACCGATCAACAATCTCGACAAGGGAAACAGAAGTATCATAAGTATAATAAATGGGAAAGAGCGGAGCACATTTACAATCCTTCCCAACACGTTATTCACTATTGGATGAGGTATAATGCCCCCTTGGTCCACAGGAGCTGTCGCGGAAAGGAGAATCCCAAGAGGGAAACCAAGAATAAGAGAAAAGAGCGTGGAGAAAAAAACCATGCTCAGTGTTTCCATGGTTGCTCCAAATACAAGTATCCAAAGTTTGCTCATACACTCTCCTCCTCTTCAACGATTACACCCATTTGAGAGAGAGATTCGATAGCTTTTTTGCGGGTTGTTTCATCACCACTGATGTCCACGATCATTGTCCCAATCTCTGTATCACCGACTTTCTGAACACCACCGGCCCTAATATTGAAATCCACGCCAAGCTGCCTGCTGATCTTGCTGAGAATCGGCTGGTCAGTGGTTCCCCCACGGAAACGCAACGTATACGCACCGCTTTTCTTGGACCATTGGACCATCTTATCCCCTACCTTTGCAGCTTCGTCCACCCCCACCAGATGGGAAAGGAAATCCTTGGTAACTTCACTGCTGGGATTGGCAAAGATATCAGTGACAAATCCCTGTTCAACAACCACGCCGTCGTTCAAAACAGCAACTTGGTCACATGCATCACGAACCACTTCCATCTGGTGAGTGATCATGACAACGGTAAGGCTCATTTTTCTCTGGATTTCTTTCAGCAAGGCCAGAATAGAGTGTGTAGTCTGAGGATCGAGTGCGCTGGTGGCTTCATCACAGAAGAGAATATCTGGGTTACAAGCCAATGCACGGGCAATTGCAACTCGTTGTTTTTGCCCACCGCTGAGGGTACTGATCGGGGCTTTGCCCCTCCCGTCCAGTCCAACAAGGGAGAGCAGTGTCTCAACACGGCTCTTAATCTCGCTTTTTGGAGTACCGGTTATCTCCAATGGGTAAGCAATGTTCTGTTCTGCATTCCTACTGGAAAAGAGATTGAAGTTCTGGAAAATCATCCCAACTCTTCTCCGTCTCTGGATAAGTGATTGTTTCTGGAGATTATCAACTCGAACGTCATCAAAGAATATTTCCCCTTCATCAGGTCGTTCAAGCAAGCTGACCAGACGAACCAATGTCGACTTTCCGGCCCCACTCTTCCCAATAATTCCATAGACGGTATTCGAGGGTATCTCCAAGCTTATTCCATTGACCGCATGCAAATCTCCATACGTTCGCTTTAGGTTATGTAACTTTATTTGCATACTTATACCCTCAATATTCATTTTCATAAATGAATTGGTACCATCATAGTAAAAAGGAAGGGTACTGACAAGAGCAAGAGCACAGATTCCTGCATATATCCTAGTCTATTACTAGCTTATAAACAGCGAAGTTCATGCTCCCTAACTATGAGAAAAGGACGCAAATGCGTCCTCTTCTCTATCTATGTTTTAAACCGGGATTACCGGTTGAAAGCAAAAAAAGGGCCCGGCGGCTACCTACTCTCCCACGGTTGCCCGTAGTACCATCGGCGTGAGGGTGCTTAACTTCCGTGTTCGGGATGGGAAC